>SMVA01074916.1_pt1 | contig 22036 bp, 17 predicted proteins | sample 2456451 | NCBI WGS metagenome assembly SMVA01 (sample SAMN11095933, study PRJNA526329) | marine sediment metagenome | biome: Marine sediment; feature: Surficial sediment; material: Deep marine sediment; isolation source: Hadal surficial sediment | place: Pacific Ocean | collected 2014-05 | depth... | reverse complement strand
CATCAAGACATCGCTAATGTTAGTGATGAGGAACTTGTGAATCGAATGATTTCTAGTCACGACGATCGCTTTGGTGAAACATTTTGGTCTTTTTTTAATGAATTTGTGGATCCGCACTTAAAAAACGGAAGTCAGATTATTGATGTTGGTTGTGGGCCTGGATTATTTTTGAGGGATCTTCGCCGGCGTTACCCTGAAGCCAATTTGTTTGGCAGTGATGTTACCCAGGCGATGATCGACCATGCGGAAGGTGTAAGTTACGACGGTCAGAAACCTGAATACAAACTGCATGATATTTCAAAAGATCCATTGCCTTTTGCGGACGGTCAGGTCAATTTATTGTCGATGGTTGCTGTGTTGCACGTCCTGGATGATCCCTTTGCGATCTGTAATGAAATCAAGAGAGTGCTTGCCGATGACGGAATCTTCCTGCTGCAGGATTGGATTCGGACCGCGTTGCCCGTCTACCTTGAGCGAATGGCCCCGGCACCCGAGCAGGACCAGTTAGAAATTGTTCGGGGTCGTTTAATGGCACTATTCACAGTGCACAATAAATACACACAGGATGACTGGCTCTGGTTACTCAAGGAAGCGGGATTCAAGGTCGATAAGCATCGTCAGCTAGGGTCTCCCCATTTTTGTACCTTTGTTTGCAGGATGACATAGCCCGCTCGGTATTCAAATCCGGACAAGAACAAGCTAGCCTTCTCCCGGATCCCGGTAGCGATCAATTATCGTCGCATGATCGGTTATATTGTCCGAACCGATCAGATCGGCCAGCCTCTCTGTTTCCAATTGCTGATTGATTATCATCTCCCTGGATTCCAGCAATAATCTGAGCTGCTCTGCCAGGATGGCATTGTCGTTTGCAATCGCTGTCAGTATTTCGATCTGCTGATCAATATCATAGATCAGTTTATCGATGGTAATATTTTCACTCAGCATTGTAGCCTCTGCCTCGCCTGATCAGACGATGGCTTTGTAAACCTGCCGCTTGAATTCGTGGCTGAATTCATGCCAAAAACCTGGCAGTCGCTGCGCGAATATGAGTGCAGCGACACCCGCTCGTGGTGAAATCCAGGTATGGGTTCCTGCAAGCCCGCCCCAGTGGAATTCATCAATGGCCTCAATGGGCTCACCCTTGAGAGGCTGTGTCTTGATGGCTAGTCCAACCCCGAAGACAGTATCTGGCATATACCAGTTAGGAAGTTGTACTGCCATTGCATCAGGCAATTGGTTGCTATGCATCATTGCCACGGTTTCTGGTTTAAGAATACGGCTAGCATTAAATTCACCATCGCCAACTAACATTCTGATGAATTTTGTATAGTCACTCATGGTTGAAACCAGTCCCCCACCGCCAGACATGAAGGGTTTGGGTTCCAGGTAACTACCCAGCATTGTATCGGCTGCGACATTAAGTCCTGGTTTCATCGGATCCATTGGATCAACCGGTACGTAGTTGGTTGCCAGGCGATGATGTTTGTCTTCAGGAACATAAAAATCAGTGTCCAGCATGGCCAGTGGGGTAAGAATTCTTTCCCTGATAAATTCGATAAATGACTGCCCGGACCAGACTTCAACCAGTCGCGCCAGTACATCAGTGGAGACACTATATTGCCATCTTGAACCTGGTTGATAAGCCAGAGGGATATCAGCCAGCTTATTGACCATGTCTTCAAGCGTAGAGGTGGGCTCGAGAACATTTTGCTCCAGGTAAAGACTGTCCACGGGTGATTCAGCAAAAATGCCGTATGAAAACCCGGCATGATGAGCAACGAGTTGTCGAAGGGTGGGTCTACTTTCTAGTGATTCTGTTTCCAAGGGATCGCTAGCCCCTGATTTCAGAACCCTGAGATTGGCCAGTTGCGGGAGGTGTTGCTCGATGGGATCATCTAGTTCGAATTTCCCATCTTCATAAAGACACATTGCGGCGACAGATGTGATGATCTTGGTGTTGGAATAGATACGGAAGATTGTATCTTCTTCAATAGGTTTCTGTGATTCGGTATCTGAATAACCCCAGGTTTTGTAATCGACGATTCTATTATCTTTCAGTACAACGGCGGAGGCGCCTGCCAGCAGATCATCATCCACAAATTTCTGGATTGCTGTGTGCATGGGTGTGAAGTCGAACGGATTGTCGACGATCGAAAAATTGTTACTCGTCATGTTTTATTGAATTTCCCCTGTTGTTAGTTTGCACTGTTGGCTGGGTTTGAGAATTGAAATGTTGGTATCGATTCCGGGTATGATTATTTCTTTTTCGGATCCGTGGTGTAGGATTTGAAGGCCACAGGAATTTGCTTGTTCTGCTGAATGAGGTCCGCGAAGTTTGTTTTGTCTATTTTGCGGCGAATCTGTGTACGCCTGTCTAAAACCCTGGCCCCCGCCCTTGGAGAGCGGCGAAATTTAATTCTTCTCTCGACCCCGATCCTTTTCTCGTCATAGTAGAGTTCATCTTCGTCCGTAATGTCCTGAAGATAACATTCACATCCCGCTTCTGAAACCTTGATCATGAAGTTCACGGCATCTTCCTCTGGAAGATTGTTTTTAATCACGTAACTCTTGCCTGAAAAAAACTTTTCAGTTCTCTTCGCGTCCAATTGGAAGAGTCTGGAAAATCGCTTTTTAGCCGTGGCGACATCAAATTCCCCGGTAAGGGAGCCGTCAAAAACTACTCTGAATAATGGCTGGCTCATTGAATTGTTTGCTTCATCTGGCGGTATAGGTATCTGTACCTGAGGATATCAGAAATCACTCCTAAGGGCAGAGGCGTCTACTCCTTGCTATGCAGGACATCAAGGCCCATCACCAGTAAGTTCATCGATGCCCAGTGTGCGGTTGTGGCGTTGTCCGATAATTATACTCGAGAGGTTCTTATCAAATTCATCACCCGTTTCGATGATCTCGCTATTCTCAGATACTAGAAGACTCGAAAGTTGGCGAGCAGTGTATTCAGCGACTTTTGCGCCCGCTCGATCGGCGAATATGTATTTGTCACCACCCGGCATTATTGCAACGAGTTTACACGCAGTGAGCTTACCGGCTACCAGCGGCAGGTTCACCCAGGCCTCCACCTGAAGCCTGGCCACTGATTCCCTGGCGGATTTCATTTTTTGAAGCGACTTTCGCCGTAGGGCTGTCGATCTTTTTTTCTTGTGTTTCGCAATATCTTTTTGTTTTGCCAGAGCCTTGTCGCGAGCTGCTTTCCTGGTCTTCCGGTGAATTAGCACTAGCTTTGCGCGCTGCGCTTTTTCTGTGGCTGCTTTTTCGGCTCTGGTTTGCTCGGCAATTTCATGAAAAATTTGTTGAAAGTGTTTCTTGATAATCGTGCTCGCGGTATCGGTGATCGACAGAGGTTTGATCGTGCCGCTGGCGAGATTGGTTGCCATTTGACGATATCCCATCCGCAGGGTTTTGTAGCGACAATGATTGGTAAACAGCAGGGATTGTGCTTGCTCGTCATTCATTATCAACTTTAACCTTGCAACTCTATCTTCAGGTTGGTCCTTATCCTGGTACAGGTACCACTCGTCAACACCAAGCGCCGAGACCGTCGGTTCGGCCGGGTCATCGTCTGGCGGTATTACAATGCTTGCATCTGTGTTCGGTGACAGGGTCTGAAAATCGCATGGCTCTGAAGGATTGCCATTCTGTATTGATTCATATTCCGAACGGATGTCCAATAGGACATCTTCAATCGTTGTGGAATCGGGGCTGATTTCACGACAGAAGGATAAAATTTTGTCCGGTAAGTTGTTCATTACCTTACTGCGCTGTTCACTGTTTTTCCTGGCCTGCAATGACCAGATCAGGGCTTCTGTCAATTTGCTGGCTTTTTTCCACTCGGCTCCATCGGTCCCACACTGGATGATTGTTTCTTGTAAGAATTCATACCATGCCCCCTGCAATAAAAATATTGTGAACATTGGCAATTTCTGACCCGCCATTGTTTGGTTGAGTAAATTCGCAGCATTGGTCTGCGCTTTGTGCTGGAGAAGGTTTGTAACTTCGATCTGATTCAGCCTCTCTTCCATTTTCTTAAACGCACGGTCGTTTGCATTGAGATCAGTCTGTAATTCGTGCAGGCATTGCACACTACTGGTACGACCATTTGCCAGGGAGATGATTTCATCTTCAATGTGGGACATAAACTCATTACCGAGTATCCCGAGATCTTCACTCCAGCCGACATATCTTCGCAACAGTAGATCGAGCAGTTTAATTTCAGCATCGGGTTTTGTGATAGCGACAGGGCCTGAGCCTATAGCAGTGCGAGCGAGAAACGCGGCGTGGCAGCGAATCAAACTCTCGACTTTATAGTCGAGATCGGTCGTTGAGAGCAGCTTGTTTATGGCGTCGTCGACAAACGTCAGTATCGCATGATCTCTTTTCGATAATATAAGGTCAGGGTGGTGCTCACTAAGCTGGTTCATCAGCGTGGTTGCCTGCTGCCCGAAAGTCAATCCCGGTAGTTTCTGCAGCAGGTCAGTGAGCTGTTGCTGCTCGATTACCCCTGGTCCTGGTTCGGGAGGCATGTAATAAGTAATCAGCGCAGATTCAATCCTCTCATCCCTTTCCATTGCTGAACTCATTAATTTGTGCTTGCTTCGACCGAATTCACATTAAGGTGTTATGACACCCTCATAGGTTGTGAAAGGTATGAAAGGACCATAAACGCGATGGATGACGCTGTTTACAAAACGGGAAACAGATCGAGAAACTAAGTAGTGTGGCGTTCCCAAGACTGGCGTTCGAAGTGGCCACTAACTGGGTTATACTCGCGCCACTATATTTGATCTGGAGAACGACATGAAGGGCACTGTGCACTACGAGAAACGCGGGCAAATAGCGTTACTTAGCATTGATAACCCACCCGTTAACCCGCTTTCATCCGGTGTACGGCAAGGCCTCTACGATGGAGTCACTGAGGCTCTGGAGGACGCTGATGTAAAAGCGATTGTGCTAACGGGAATGCATCGCGCATTTATTGCCGGTGCAGATATTAGCGAGTTTGGTGCTGCTGCGACCCAAGGAGTGGGCCTGCATGACGCCCTGGAAAAAATGGAAGACAGCGATAAACCCATTATTGCCGCGATCAATGGAACAGCTTTTGGTGGCGGGTTGGAAGTGGCCCTGTGTTGTGATTATCGAATTGCAGCGGCTGGTGCGCCGGTTGGATTGCCAGAAGTGAAACTGGGCTTACTCCCCGGTGCTGGTGGTACCCAGCGACTTCCAAGATTAATCGGTGCGGCACTGGCGGTGAAGGCAATTGTTTCCGGGAATCCTATCTTCGCGCCCGAGGCTTATGAGATGGGGATCATCGATAAAATTGCAGAGGGTGACATTGTCGAGGCAGGCATAGCTTATGCTGAAGAGATCATCGCAGCAGGAAGTGTTACCCGAAAGATTCGGGATATGGATGACAAGATTGCAGCTGATCGAGGCAATACGGAGTTGTTTAAGGAAGCCAGGGCTCGGCTTGAGAAAACCAATCGCAACCAGAATGCACCAGCGCAAATACTGAAATGTATCCAGGCTGCTGTCAATGCTGATAATTTCGATGAGGGGATGCAAATCGAGCGAAAATTGTTTGCAGAATGCATGGAAGATCCACAAAGAGAAGCGCTGATACATATTTTCTTCGCCGAGAGAGCTGCCAATAAAATCCCCGGGCTGTCGAAAGATGTGCCTCTCATCGAGATTAACAAGGGATCTGTCATTGGGTCTGGAACCATGGGTGGCGGCATCGCCATGTGTTTTGCTACCGCTGGTATACCTGTGCGACTGCATGACAATGATGCAGAGAACCTGGCCCGCGGGCTTAAAGTGATTGAAGGCAACTTTGCCCGCACGGTTTCCCGTGGTCGTTTAACGCAGGAAGAGATGGATAAACGCATGTCCCTGATCATTCCGACAGAAAATTTTGATGACCTGGGAGACGCGGATGTCGTTATTGAAGCGGTTTACGAAAACCTGGATCTGAAAAAAGAAATCTTCACTAAACTCGACAAAGTAATGAAGGATGGGGCGTTGCTGGCCACCAATACCTCGGGATTGGACGTGGACGCAATCGCTGCTTGTACATCGAGACCAGAGTTTGTATGTGGCATGCACTTTTTCAGCCCTGCCAATGTTATGCGACTGCTTGAAGTGGTTAGGGGAAAGGAGTCTTCTCCTGTTACCCTTGGTACTGCAATGGCACTGGGCAAGCGGCTTGGAAAAGTCTCAGTCGTTGCTGGTAACTGTCCTGGGTTTATTGGCAACAGGATGATTGGCGGATATAGCCGGCAGGCGAATTTGATGATTCTTGAGGGCGCCAAACCTGCCCAGATTGACAAGGTTATATTCGATTTCGGGCTAGCGATGGGGCCGTTTGCGATGGCAGACATGGTCGGCCTCGATCTTGGTTGGCGGGCGAGGAAGATGATGGGTGGATCGAACGAAGTCACCGCCCGAATACCCGATGCGCTTTGTGAGCTAGATCGTTACGGCCAGAAAAATGGTAAGGGTTACTATCAATATGATGAAGGTGATCGTACGCCAAAACCGGATAGCATCGCTGATGAAGTTATCGAGGATGTGTCAAATGAATTAGGTTACACGAGAAGGGAATTTTCTGACGATGAAATTCTAAAACGTTGCATCTATCCTCTGGTCAACATTGGCGCCAAATTGCTGGAAGAGGGCCACGCCCTGCGGGCCAGCGATATAGACACTGTCTATGTGAATGGTTATGGCTTTCCATCCTATGTCGGCGGGCCCATGTGGTATGCCGATACCCAGGGACTCGATAAGGTTCTAGTTGACATTGAACGCTTTTTTGAAGAGAGCGGCGATGACGTCTGGAAACCTTCAGAACTGTTACAAAAACTGGTTGCAGAAGGCAATAATTTCGCCTCGCTGAATAGCTGATTAACCAAAGTTTGGCGATATTCCCCACCGATCCTGGTGGGGAACAAAAAAATCTTGTTATAAAACAATAGGTTGCGTGCCTGGCATGGATCCTGCGTAATGGTGTTACAGAAGTTTTTATTAGAGATCTTAGTGAAGCCCAACAGGAATTTATAAAGCATGAGAATAAGTAAACTACAGAAGCTGGTCTATCTGGTCATTGGTGTTGTATGCCTGATGCTGGGGGTAATTGGGTTGGTCATTCCGATTATTCCGGGAGTATTGTTTTTAATGGTAGCGCTGTATCTCCTGAGCAGGGGTTCCAGGCGAATCAAGAAATTTACTGAAAAGAGTCCCAGGGTGCTGTTAATGCGTCAGCGTATAGATCAATTTGGCGAAATCAATGTGGCCGACCGGGTCAGGCTGGCAGGTTGGATGACGATGGATGCTGCTGTTAAAAGCGTCCAGTTCCTGGGTAACAGTATGAATCGAGCCGGTAGGCTAGTCGGTCAAAGAGTTTCCTCCTTCTAAGAAAGAACCCTAAGAAAGAACTCGAAGAAGGAACCGTCCCCTTGGGCGGAGACAGTATTGATCTTTTTCAACCTGTCTCCGCCATTTTTCTTCCTCTTTCACTCCGTTTCTGACACCATCCGTCGCTCATTGACTGACTTCAGGATCCTGGATGAAACGCACCCTAATACTCATTGGTCTGGCAATCGCTATCCCTGTCGTAATTATCATTGTAAGAACGATCATGCATACGCCCAGCGATCTGCGCAAGGTGGAGTCGGTCGATATAGAATTGAATGAGATGCTTGTTGCCGAACATCTTTCACAGGCCATTCGATTTCCAACTGTCTCGCACCAGAACCCGGCGGACCGGGACCGGCAAGCTTTTGAGGATTTTATTCGATGGGTGGGCACAACTTATCCGGAACTTCAGGCAAAACTCTCATTACAGCGCCTGAATGACACGCTCCTGTATAAATGGCAGGGCAGTGATGCAGCGTTAAAACCAATTTTGGTTACGGGGCATTACGACGTCGTTCCTGTTATCCCTGGGACGGAGGGTAAATGGTTACATTCGCCGTTCGGTGGGCAGATAACGGATGGGGTAATCTGGGGGCGTGGGGCCCTCGATGACAAGAGTGGGGTGGTCGGTATACTTGAAGCCACCAGTTATCTCGTCAAGCAAGGCTTCGAGCCGAAGAGGACGATCTATTTGAGCCTGGGTCATGATGAAGAGGTTGGTGGTCGCAATGGCGCCGCCCTGGTTGCACAAACGCTTAAGGATGAAAATGTACAACTCGCCTGGTCGTTGGATGAAGGATCTTTCTTATTCGACAAAATGTTCCCTGGTATCGAGCCGCTTATGGCCGCGATCAATGTCGCTGAAAAGGGTAGTGTCACCTTGCAAATAGTTGCGAAGTCGGCCGGTGGTCACTCATCGATGCCACCGCGACAGACTGCAGTCGGTATTCTGGCGGCGGCGATTACAAGGCTGGAAAACAATCCAGTGCCCGGTGGTCTCGAGGGTTTGAGTTTGCAAATGTTCGATAGCATGAGTCGTTATATGCCATTTATGCCGAGGGTTTTCTTCGCCAACCGCTGGTTATTTTCAGGAGTGCTGGATGATCAGCTTTCTGCCCAGGGAATGACCAACGCCATGTTACGAACGACCACAGCACCGACAATGTTGTCCGCCAGTGTGAAAGTTAATGTATTGCCAATTGAAGCCATAGCGGTAGTGAACTTCAGGCTTCATCCCCGTGACAGCGTTGCAAGTGTCGTTGAACATGTTAAACGCGTCGTTGAATCTGAAAATGTTGAAGTTCGGGTACCGGAGGGTTCGGGTCGTGCTGCATCCCAGGTCTCGGACTGGAATTCTTCCGGTTTTGGCAGTGTGGCCGACTCAATACGTCAGATCTACGGTGAGGTGGTCATTACTCCTGGTCTGATGATTGCGGGTTCCGATAGCCGCCACTACGGAAAAGTGGCGGATGATGCTTTTCGATTCAATCCTTTTATCGTGTCTGCTGAGGATTTAACAGGCTTTCATGGCACAAATGAAAGTATTCGAGTGGATAATTTTGCACAGGGTATTCGCATCTATATTCAAATTATAAAAAACGGTTCGAGCGAATAAAAAACGGTGTGGGCGAAGAGTAAATGGCCTGGACAACCAGGCAGCGATTCAATCAAGCAATCAATGACTCAAGTATTTAAGAGAGTGAATTCATGAAGGTGTTTTTAACAGTGTTGCTGATATCAGTGCTGGTACTAGTGCTGATGATCTCGGCAACTGTCTATGGGGTATATTCTTATCTCAGTCCTGAACAAGAACCTGCCCGCAGTCTCTCGCCAGACAGTGTCCGGGAATTGGCATCGGGAGAAATTATTGGATTCCAGGGCAGTTATGATGTTCACGCCTGGCTTGGGATCCCCTATGCAAGGCCGCCCACAGGTGATTTGCGCTGGAAGGCGCCGCTTAGCGTCGAATCCTGGCAGGAACGAAAGGAGGCTTTAAAACCTGGCAGTATTTGTACCCAGATGCCGATAAGTCCAGGTGACACGCCTGGACCCATCGGTGATGAGGATTGTCTCTACCTCAATGTATGGGCACCGCGCAAATCTGCGCAGAAAGCAGCGGCCGGTGAAGATATTTTACCAGTGATGTTCTGGATCCATGGGGGTGGTAACAGCATGGGTGATGGGGGTTCTCCTATCTATGATGGTTCATTACTTGCCTCAGAACAGGATGTTGTGGTTGTGACGATCAACTATCGCCTGGGACCCCTGGGCTGGTTTGTTCACCCGGCTCTGCGCGGAGCTGGTACAAGTGAAGAGGATAGGTCGGGTAATTTTGGCACGCTGGATATCATTGCTGCATTGCAGTGGGTGCAGTCAAATATTGCCGTGTTTGGTGGGGACCCGGGGAATGTCACGATATTTGGAGAATCTGCTGGTGGTTTCGATGTGCTGACGATGATGGCATCGCCGCTGGCAGAAGGTTTGTTTCACAAAGCCATCTCGCAAAGCGGAGGGTTGAATATTACCAGTATCGCAGAGGCAGAAAACTATAAAGACGATGCTTCACCCGGGCATGAGTTCAGCTCCCGGGAAGTAATTCTTCAATTGCTGGTGAATGAGGGCCGGGCGAATTCCAGGGAAGAGGCAAAGCAGGTCCAGGATGGGATGGAGCTGGACGAGCTGGCAAGTTGGCTGCGGCAGAAAACTCTGCTCGAGATTTATGCCATATTCGGTTCCGGTTTCGGTGGCATGATCCGCAATCCGGATATCTTTGGTGATGGTTATGTCCTGCCTGCTGATATGGATGCTGCAAAGATATTTGCCGATTCAAACCACTATAATGAGGTCCCGGTTATTCTTGGTTCCAACCGCGATGAAGCGAAACTGTTCATGATGATGAGTAATGACCGGGTGGAGAAAACATTCGGCTTTCCCACCACAATAAAAAATTTACCGACCTACAATCGGGATTCCCGCTACAGCAGTGATCTTTGGAAGGCAAGGGCGGTTGATGATCTGGCATCACTAATGCGTCGTGCCCAGGGCGATAGTGTCTACGCGTACCGGTTTGATGCAGATGACTGGCGTGATCTTGGAGTAATCGACTTGAAGGATCTGTTGGGAGCGGCTCATGCGCTCGAACTGCCTTTTGTGTTTGGCAATTTCCCGAATCCCCTGCGTATCATCTTTCCAGATTCAACCTTTGATGAGGTCCAATTGCTCTCCAGGAGCATGAGGTCCTACTGGGCTGAATTCGCATACCGGGGCGCGCCAGGTGAAGGCCGGGATGGATCTGAGGTCTTGTGGACTGGCTGGCAGAATGATGGTGACCAGACTTCCCGGCTCATGATATTCGATACGGAGCTTGATGACGGTATCAGAATGACGTCAGAAAGAATATCTACTTTAGAAATCAAGCAAACCTTCCTGGCAGACACCAGCTATGACAATCAGGAAGCCTATTGCAGCGCTTACAAATCATACTTCCGTGGTGAGCATTTCGTGCAGGCAGAATACAGAAATTTAGGTTCAACAGGTTGTGCAGACTGAGCGGGAGATACCCTGGAGTCCATTATTCTCGTCCCTGGTAGAAGTCGAGTCGAACCGGGAACCTATTCATTAATTTGACCTGTTTGCTGCTGGCAGCCTTGAGCGGTTCTTTGACAGCCTTGAGCGGTTCTTTGACAACCTTGAGCGGTTCGTTGACAGCCTGAACCCTTAGGCAATAGCCTCTAATGGTTAGCCAGTAGCCTTGAGCCATTACTTGATCTCCAAACGAGATAACTGCTAGCCTTCCTGCCAACTAGAGGGCAGACCCTGCTCATTATTATCGATTCCGGTAGAGGTGGAGGCCAGATTGAAAAAGGACCAACCTAAAAAAGACAGTCGGGAACCTGTTGCCGTTGTAGAAGAGGCGGCAACTGCAACCCCGGAGCAACCTGATATTGAGCTAACAAGAGCGCGCTATCGCATGCCGCTTCTGAAACCGGCATTCTGGGCAACGACTTTCAGCCTGTTATGCGCCTTGTACGTCAATTCCTTCGTCTCGCCCACATGGATTGAGCAGAAAACAAATTACCAGGTATATACGAACGATCGTGGTGAATTGGTCTATTCCTTCAGGGGAAGCGACAAGGTAATCCGGCAGATCGTTCCCTATGAAGAATCGGTTCTAAATCAGCAGGTTTTGAATAACATGATCGGTTCGCCCCCGGTCACTGAACAGTGGACAGTTGAAACAGTTAGCAGTAATGGAAAGCCTGTGCAGGTATATTCACTGTTGGAGGCTAGATCTCACTACGGCATCTGGTCCCTGCTTCCCGCATTTGTTGCAATACTACTAGCCCTGATCACCAGGGAGCCGCTAACGGCATTGTTCGGCGGCATCGTATCAGGTTCGTTTATGCTCGATCGCTTCGATATCACTGATGCCGTTTTAATTCCCAATCTCGCGACCACCGGTGCTGCTGGTGTTTTACTACTCTATCTCTGGTTGTTAGGCGGGTTGATGGGTATCTGGTCCAGGACCGGTGCGGCCCAGGCGTTTGCCGATTTTATGACTGAACATTTTGTCAGTGGTCCCCGGTCGGCGAAACTCGTTGCCTGGACGCTGGGTGTTGTTTTTTTTCAAGGAGGAACGGTGAGTACCGTGTTAGTAGGCACCACGGTAAAACCGTTGGCGGACAAAAATAATATCAGCCATGAAGAAATGAGCTACATCGTTGATTCTACTGCATCACCGATCGCGTCCGTGCTGGCGTTTAATGCCTGGCCTGCTTATGTCCAGGCTTTCATCTATATTCCCGGTGTTGCCTTTCTTGCTACAGAGGCAGACAGGATCAGCTTTTTCTTCAAGAGCATACCGTTTAGTTTTTACGGTATTCTCGCCGTTCTTGGTACATTGTTATTGAGCCTGGACGTCACCCGCTTTTCTGGTTCAGGAATGCGAGCGGCGCACAAGCGGGCACGGGAGACGGGGGAATTGGATGCGCCGGGTGCATCACCGTTAAGCTCGAAGGAATTACAAGCCAGCAACGTACCGAAAGGATACAACCCCAATGTACTGGAATTTTTTGTACCGTTAATCCTGTTGATCAGCATTGCCGTGGGCACTTTCATCGTTCGCGGCTCCCCGCAGGTTAACTGGGCGTTCGCCAGCGCATTGCTTGTTTCGGTGCTGATCGCGCTGTTTAAGGGCATGAGCCTGGGCAATGTTGTGGAGGGTTTCGGTGATGGGTTAAAAGGTGTGGTGGTGGCCTCGGTAATCCTGATGCTCGCACTGACGATAGGTACCATCAGCCAGGAGGCGGGTGGTGGCCTATACCTGGTTGAATTGCTGGGTCAGCGTATTCCATTCTGGGCGCTGCCGGTCTGCCTGCAATTGCTGACAATGATAATCGCCTTCTCCACCGGTACTAGCTGGGGCACATACGCCATTGCATTTCCTCTGGCAATGCCGCTGGCCTGGGTCATTGCTCAATCCCAGGGATTAGAGAATCCCATGCTCTTTATGTCAGTTTGTTTCGCCGCTGTTCTTAACGGTAGTGTTTATGGTGATCAGTGTTCCCCTATTTCGGATACCACGATACTAAGTTCCATGACGACGGGTTGTGATCTCATGGATCACGTTAAAACCCAGATAGTTCCGGCTACCTTTGCTGCTGCGATAGCGGGCATATTATGGACAGCGACGGTTATCCTGTTTGCCTGACTAACAATGAACGCGCAGGATTTTTCAGCGGATGATGTCATTACTGAATAGGTCGTCGATGACATCATCGCTGAAACCAAACTGGCTGAGGATTTCGCGGCTGTGCTCTCCAAGGTAGGGTGCCTGACCTTGAATCTCCGCGGGTGTTTCGGAAAATCGTGCTGCCGGTCTCGGTTGTCGGACCCTGCCCAGACCGGGCTGATCCATTTCTTGAATTAGCTCGTTTTCTATAATCTGTTCGTGAGTCAATAATTCCTTTCGTGATAACACGGGTGCGCAGGGGACATGATGTTCATCAAGGACCTTTAACCAGTGTTCGGTGGGCCTGGTGGCGATCACTTCTGCGGTCATCTTCAATCGTTGGGATACATGACGAACTCTGCCGGCAGGCGTACTGAATCGATCATCGTTCAACCATTGCTCTCTATCCAGTGCGAGACACATTCCCTGCCACTCGGCATTTGAAACCGCGCCTGCTGTGATATATCCATCGGAGGTTTCAAAAATAAGATCCGGGGCCAGTTGTGGCGGTACCTTATCTTCGTCACCGATGATGGTATAACCTGCCATGCCTTCAGCCCAGGTAAGAGAAATCATGGCATCAATCATGGCGAGTTTGATGTGCTGGCCCTTGCCGTTCCTCTCCCTGGACAGGAGTGCGGCGGTGATGGCCTGGGCTGCAGTAATCGCAGTGGTTTTGTCAGGAATCGTTGTGCGTACCATTTTCGGCCGTCCCGTTTCCCTGTCCCGCTGGATATCTGCAAGCCCCGACAAGGATTGAATAACAGGATCATAAACACGTTTATGCGAATAGGGACCGGTATCGCCAAATCCTGATATTGAACAGTAGACAATTCTAGGGTTAGTTGCGCTGATAACCTCGTAACCTAAACCCATCCGGTCAATGGCGCCGGGACGGAAATTTTGCACGAACACATCAACGTCGCCTGCTATTTTCCTGATGACATTTACCCCTGATTCTGTCTTAAGATCGATGGAAATTGCTTTTTTCCCGCGGTTTGCAGAGAGAAAAGTAGGGGAGATGCCGCTATCGCCGCCACCCATATAACGCACAATATCACCCTGAAATGGTTCTACCTTAAAGACTTCAGCGCCCTGGTCTGCAAGCCACATGGTGGCGAGTGGACCCGACAAAACAGCAGAAAGATCGAGGATTCTAAAACCGCTAAGTGGACCTGTCATAGGATAACCAGATTGATTTGAAGTATTAAACTATGTCACATTGAGCAGACAAGGTTCAACTTCCAGTAAATGAGGCGGCTAGGTGAATAGAGATGGTGAGTGAAAAGAGAAAGCTGGTTGTCTGGGGAGTGGGGACCAGCCGAACAATGCGAGTACACTGGTTGCTGCATGAACTGGGTCTGGTCTATGAAACGAAACGAATAGAATCTCGAACCGGAGAAACCCAGAGCGACGACTATTCAAGAATTAACCCCAGGCAAAAGATCCCGACCCTGGTGGATGGTGATCTGGTGGTAACGGAAAGCGCCGCCATCATGCGGCACCTGCGGCGCATCAGCGATAACCTACCCTATGATGACTATCAATTATCTCTGCAGGGACAGGCAGCTTATGATGAATGGCTTTCCTTTATGCTAATGGAACTGGATGCGACTTCACTTTATGTTGTTCGTCGCCATCGGGATTTACCAGACATTTATGGCGAGGCCGAAAATGCAGTTGCCTCATCAATTGCTTACTTTGAAAAAATGTTGAATTCGGTCGCGGATCAGCTTGCCGGAAAGTCCTTTATCTGGGGTTCAACCTTCTCGGAACTCGATATCCTTATGACACTTTGTCTCGACTGGGCGAGTTCCGTGGGAGCACAGATCCCGGGGCGGGTGAGTGGATATCAACAGGGAATTAAGTCCCGCCCCGCGTACAGTGCTGCCGCTAAATTCAATTTTTCCGATCTCAAGATTCCCATGCGATAAAGCGCTGGCGGGTTAAAACGCCTCATCCAGTCCATAGGCCTGCATTTGCGCCTGGAGCCGATCAACATCATGGCTAAGAATGATGATGTCATGTTTTATTCCGTCGCGGTCTTTCACATGGTCCTTGAGCAATGCTTCAGTTCTAAAGCCCATTTCCTCAAAAACCTTGATCGCACTGTCCTGGTCAACGGTCATCCGGGCTGTCAATTTTTCCAGCCCGAGATCAAGTCCGATCAGAAAGCTTTCCTGAATCAATTGCCGGCCAAGCCCGATATCCCGGGCATCCAAACCGATCAGCACTCGCAATTCACCAACGTGGGATGACCAGGAGTGCTTGTCCGTCACCACCGCAGTGGTACCCGCTATCTTGCCGTCTTTTCTGGCGACAACGCTGACAATATCGCCTTCTTCAATGCTCTTGATCCAGGCTGCTATTACCCTTGGTTCCTGAATATCTCGAGACAGGAAAAGCAGATCATGGGTTGGCAGGCCAGATGCGAACGCCAGCAGTTCCGCTTTATCATCGGGTCTCAATAACGAAATTGTTACTTCTGACCCCTGGCAATCAATTTCGCAGGGATATCGCTTTATCAATTCACTCAAACGGATCTCTCTCCTAACCAGGCATCTACATTGGGCCACATTCGGCGTACGGCATTCGGACCAGCGATAAGGCTGACATGGCCGCCTTTAAGTATGAGTTCATGTTTGTCAGTCGAACTAACGAGTTCCAGTAGCGGTTTCGTGGCAGCGTAGGGTGCAATATGATCGTGTTCTGCAACGGCATGCATGACAGGAATCGTAATATTGCCCAGGTCTGCAGATTCACCATTGATCACCAGTTCACCGGTAAAAAGTTTGTTGCCCCACATTAACTCCCTGGTCGTATCTCGATAGTACTCACCCGCCAGCGGCAGTGTTTCGTTACCCCACCGCTCAAATGCGCGGTATGATTTTACAAAATCATCGTTCCACATCTGTTCCCAGACTCTCATTCTTCCTGCAGTTTTGCTGGCGGGGCGCAGCATTTCAAATGACTGGGAAATGAAGTCAGCAGGAATAATACCCAGGGTATCAACGAGTTTATCCAGATCCAGGTAGCGTTCGTCGGCCCAGAGACTGAACAACCCCATCTTGTGCCAATTTACCGGTGTGGTGAGACAGGCCAGGTTCCTGAGGGGTCCGTCTGTATGGGTCGCGGCATAGATCAGGGACAATACCCCGCCCATGCAGTATCCGATAATATTCACATCGGGTTCACCGCTATCGGCGACAACCTTGTCGATACAGGTCGGCAGAAAATCATCCGTGTAATCCGCGAGCCCCAGTCTTCGTTCCTGGGCGAGGGGTGGGTCCCAATCGATCATGTAAACGTCATGGCCTCTTTTCAGGAGGTATTCAACCATGCTCTGGCCGGGTGCCAGGTCGAACAGGAATCCTTTGTTGGTCGTTGCCATCACAATGATGACTGGCACCCGATATATCTCGTCTGCGATCGGTCGATAGTGATACAGCTTGAGAGTGCCTCGATCATAGAGCAGATCTTTAGGCGTCGTTCCTACCTCGGCCTCACTGGCTCGTATAAAATCCAGGCCTTTGAGACTACGTTGAATGGTTTTGTCCACCATGTCAGACATCTGTGCCATGAGGGTGCCATCCTGATTTGTTTTTTCTACCATCTGTACCTCATGAATCCGAGCCGGCTTCGGGCGCTTTCTTCGTTCTTGGTGGCATTGGTTTTGATTGCCCGGAAGAAACACCGGTCGTTTCGGTTAGTTTTTGCAAGGATGCCTCGATGCGAGCCATGCGACGATCAAGACCTTGCAGATCCTCGCCAAGACGAAGCACATCATCCCGGCTTGGCATGTTTAAATTCGCCAATTGGCGAGTCATCAATTCTCCGAATCCACGCTGAAACTCGAGTTGCGCACCCTGCATCTGGTTCAGGTATTTACTGAATTCATCGGTACCCATTAGTTGGTTGGAAAAACTGTCAGTGGCGCGTTCCCACTTGGTTACCCACTCCTGGAACATCTGGGCTGGATCTTTGGGGGTCTCATCGGCCATAGGTATTTCCCCATTCAAGGTTGTTTGTCATCTAAATCACAATTGTATCCTAATAATGATGGTGTCATCATCATCCGCCCCGGTCAATGCAGGTGGAGTGCAAAACCTGGTATCGTCCGATCAACATGCAAAGGAGTAAAGAAATGGCACCTATCCCTAAAGGCGCGACAGTCGCGGTTACTGGAAGCGCCGGATTCATTGGAGGCTGGGTCGTTAAGTTACTGTTGGACAAGGGTTATCGAGTCCGGGCTTGCGTCCGGAATGTTAACGATGTTGAAAGAACTGATTTTCTTAAGCAGATGCCAGGTTATGCCTCCGGCAGGTTGACCATTCATGCTGCCGATCTTGACAATGCGGGGTGTTTCGATCAGATCTTCGAGGGGTGTGACGGCGTATGTCACGTGTCCCATGTGAGCAATTACGACGATCAGGAATATGTCAAGATGGTTTGCGAGCACATTATTGAGAGTATCAACAAGTCAGGTACGGTCAAACGGGTGATCGTTACTTCCAGTATCGCCGCTGTCATATCGGAAATGGATATGCAGGAATTGGTAAGGCGACCCGTTTGTGATGAAGACCGTTATCCGGATGAGCAGAACCCAAAGAGAACACCTGAAAGAGGTCAGGGTTACTCAATGGGAAAGGTCATCGCACAACGGGTTTTCTCCGATGCCGCAGAAGAAAGTGGCAGCTGGGACGCGATTACCTGTTGCCCCGCCGACAATGTCGGACCCATCCAGTCTGCACACCAGAAAGACATGGGGCCCTGGCAGCATAATATTGAGATGATGCTGTTAGGCAAGTATTACCAGAATGGAGTGTACCGACCCTGGATGACAGTGGATGTTCGTGACGACGCGATGAGTCACATTGGACTGCTCGAAAGTGAGCGGGTGAAAAACGGTGAAAGATATATCGCCTGGTCAACGGACGCTCGCAATGTCGAGGACATATGTGAGAGCATCGATCGGCTGTTGCCAGAATTAGGACATGACACGCCAGATGTCACGGACAACTTCCCGGACAGGTTAAAGGCAAGAGAAGAAGAATTCAGATCCATCTGGGCCGGGTGCCAACTCCGAAATGATCGAATTCGCGCGGTCACTTCAGTGAAATTTCGCCCTTTGGATGATTCAATAAGAGATTGTGTGGAGTCCCTGCTTACTGTGGCAGGAATTCAACCAAAACTTAAAGCTGGCTTCACAGTCAGACAGTAATACTACCGCTCACCGGAATGCTTCAAATGATCCTAAAACTTTCGTTCCTGTTCGGTGTTTTGATGCTCATCAATAGTCCAACACTCGCCGATTCAATGGTTGAGGTTGGCAGGGTTCCTGACCAGGGCATACAGCCGAGGTTGATTGTTGGTTCCAACGGTGAAATTCATCTGGTCTATTTTAAGAAATCAGCAGGGCAGGAAAAGTCCAGGCAGGGCAACCTGTACTATCGACAATGGAATGCAGGAGCAGGTCAATGGCATCCGCCGGTGAAGGTTTCAAGCCGGCAATACAGTCATCTGGGGCCTGTGAGCAAGGCTTCGGTAGCAGTGGATGACGAAGGCAGGATCCATGTGATCTGGTTTCTTCCCACCTCCGGGGCCTACCGCTACGCCAGGTCAAATACCGAGCGCACGCATTTTGAGGCCGAGCGTAACCCTGTCACAGCGCACAATGAAGGGCTGGAAGCGGAGGCCAGTATTGTTGTTCGCGGGGCGAATGTCACGATCAGCTGGCATGCGGGTGATTTGAGTCAAGAATACAAGCGTGCGGTTTATACCTTGACTTCGAGCGATAACGGCAAGATTTTTGGCAGGATAAAACGAGCAAGTAATCCTGGTCTGGGTGCATGCGCCTGCTGTTCCCTGGCGACTGCATTTAATGATCAGGGACAGCTGCAAATAGCCTATCGATCCGCAATCAGGGATAAAGGTCGCCACATGCAATTCCTGACTGTCGGATTTTTAGAGGAAGACAGTAACCTGCGAACTGTTGGTGAATGGAATATTAGCAGTTGCCCTGTTTCCACTAACGCTCTAATGGGAGAGTGGCTGGCATTCGAGACCCAGGGCCGGATTCAGATGATGAACGTGACAGAAAACAAAGACGCCGAGCAAGTCAGGGACTCAAAAGTGCGCCAGAAACACCCTGCAATTGCTGTAAATTCTGATGGTGATCGGCTGATAATCTGGGGTGAGGCAGCCGGTTATTTCGAAGGGGGCAGCCTGCAGATGCAAAAGTTTGATTCACAAGGAACACCTATCCAGACCGAAGATCTTTCATCCCTCAAGATTCCGCAGTTTAGTATTGCTGCTACCGTGGCCAGGACTGACGGCTCTTTTCTGGTTCTTTATTAGTAACGGCTGCCATCAGTGCTCCTGGCCGGTTAATGCACATTTAGCGATAGAAAGTTACATGTACTAATGTAAGCTGTTGCGACATGCGACTTTTCATCACTCTTCTCGTTGGGCGCCAACCTCATAAGTGGAATCAGGGTGATCTTTCCTCAAGCAGGTGCTCATAGATTTTCTTGTCTTTTTTGGAAGCCTTTGTGAGCAGGTTCTCACAGGGGTTTTTGGCAGTTCCGATCCAACGATCCCACAAACCTTCAGCCAGAATAGAGATGCCGGCTGTTGCAACTGCAGCGCCTCCGGAGATCGCGGCACCTTTGACATCCACTGTTGGGAGTGGATTGGATAATGTGCCGCCAATTTTAAAGTACGGAGTGATGGCCTTGCTGGCACTGATGCCGATGCCCTTTCGTGACTGGGTGTTAAATACCAGATCTAATCTTTCGTCGTGAAGATTCAATACACCACCGAATGCAATATCCATTTTGTCCGTCCGAACCACCAGGCCGGGCGCGATATTCAATTTGCCATCAATGATCCTCATTGCCCCGGCGCTGCACAAGATATGGGTCCGTTTTTCTGTTTCTGAATAGGGATTCAATGTGGATAGAATCTCTCCAACCAAATCTCCAAAGATTAGGCCAAGCCCCTGGTTGTCGAGATATCCACCGCTGGTTTTGAATGCCAGGGTCCCATTTGCATGTTGAGCCAGTTCCCGGATGGAGTTACCTTCTGTTTGGAGCCGGGCGCGGTAGAATGAATCGCCCGTGTAGTGTGGCTCACCTCCCATCATTAGCAACAGTGGAATGCGTTGCATATCAAAGAACACGCTGAATTTGTTGGTATCTTCCAGGGCACTAACAATCAATTTGACATCGCCAATAAAGGAAGTGCCGTCGACGTTGAGCCGATGGGAAATTAGTTCTCCATCCTTAATGGATATATCAATCGTCGCCGATGATTTTTTGTTTTCATCGAGAATGAATTCATCGACCTGGTATGTGACGGAAGCCTGGACACTGTGAAGCCAATCAAGATTTATCGGTTCGTCGGGAATCACTCTTTCCGGGAGTCCCTGGTTGCTGTTTTCCTCTGATTTATTCTCGGCTTTCCCCGTGGCTTCGAGGGCGGCTCTTTGCGCTTCAAGTTGATCAATATCCGGCAACAGGAACGACAGATTCAGGAGCTTACTGTGAAGGACCACATTGACGTTAGGTATTTCCCCCGGCAACACGGTAACCCTGCCACTGAGATCACTTCCTGCCCAGACTATGGCGATAGGATCGATGTTGAGTGAATCGGGAGAATTGCTGATCCCCACATTCAGGGAATAGGCCTCGTCGGGAACGGTTGCTTCCACCCCGAGGAATTTAAGGAGGTTTTGGCTGCTGGGGCCATCCAGCCTAATTTCAGCTTCGGCGCTGGCAAGTTTCTTGATGTCACCGATTGAAAGGCTTCCAACAAGGTGTGCGTCCCCTACTTTCGCGTCCAGCTTCTCGACTTTAACACCGCCGGACTGATAGCTGGCCTCCAATTGCACATGAGTATTTAACGCAGGGATGGCCTCGGCCCAGGGCGCCACGACCTTTCCGAGATCTGGCGTCATGGCATCAACAATAATGTACGAGTTATCGTGAGGCGCGACGGTGTTAAACCGGCCCGACAGCGCAAGCTGAAGCTCACCGAACTGGCCCTCAAGGGTACGCACGGAAATTGAATTATTTGAAAGGCCAACGGAGCCGGTAAAGTCCATTGGCATTGTTGATGGCAAGTTAGTGTCAATTTCAGGAAGAAAGACTAACAGGTCAGGTGTGTCTGCACTGATGGTTAGATCGAGGGCATCCGGGTTCGTAAGGTCTCCCAGAAACCCCGATAGTGTCAACCGGGAACTACCCGAAGTGATGTTCAGATCTTGCAGGTTCAGCCTGTCTGGTTGTCCATCGATGGTTCCCTGCATCACGATAGGGAATCCAGGTAAGTTGCCTGGATTCAGTTCATAGGCTTTCAGGGTGTCTGCAAGGTTTTCAATTTCGAGCCGAAAATCGGTATGCAGGTTTTGGGGCGGGGTCAGCTGATCGACATTGCCACTTAAACCGAGTTGGAAGCCTGCTGTCGCAAAGCGACCGTTCGTGAGCTGCCATCCGTTTTTAGTGTATTTCACGTCCCCGGCTACGGTGAAGGGTCCAGCTGGTAGATCCGGCACGCCGAAGGAAGATCCGAATAAATTGAGATCATCGCCGGACAAGCGGACCTTTAGTTCCGAGCCGTGATAGTCGGAGTCATCAGTGACCGTACCATCGAGCACGAGCGTTGAATTGAGGCTACTCACGCTGACTTGAAGCAGCTCAACACCATTCTCGGCTGACTTCAGTTCGCCCTGGATATCATAAAGAACACCCGGGATATCAGTCGTGCCAAGAACGGCTCCGATGAGAGCCGTATTCAGATGCTGGCCATTCAATTTAACCTGCCAATCATTGATGTTGGGGAAATTCGGCAATTCGCCCGCGACGTCCAATTGAGCCT
>SMVA01366184.1_pt1 | contig 22054 bp, 20 predicted proteins | sample 2456451 | NCBI WGS metagenome assembly SMVA01 (sample SAMN11095933, study PRJNA526329) | marine sediment metagenome | biome: Marine sediment; feature: Surficial sediment; material: Deep marine sediment; isolation source: Hadal surficial sediment | place: Pacific Ocean | collected 2014-05 | depth... | reverse complement strand
TTGCGGTCCTCGAGCGCCACCCGGTTGCAATTCAGGTCGAGTTGTTGCGTTTGTGGCTTGCTGGTCTGGGTGAGGGTCGAGTAACGCTCAAGTCCTTGAGGGAGTTCGTCGATCAACTCGGCAGTGCACCCCATCGCCAACCCTGTCTCGTTCTGCAATCCGGAAGCCTGCGTCGTTTCCGTGGAGTGCTTTGTTACGTTCCCGAGTTGGTAATGCCCGAAACCGATTATCTCATCTCGGCACCCGGTTCGGTGACCTTGCCCCATGGCGAGTTACGCATACTGGTTGCGGAACAGGAAGGTTTTGCAATCCATGGGCAGCTACGCGTCATGTTTCGCCGTGGTGGGGAGCGGATTCTGGTCAGAGGGTCTCATCGTGCGGTAAAAAAAATCCTCCAGCACGAGGGCGTACCACCGTGGCTGCGCAGTCGCTATCCATTGCTTGTGGACGATGACGGTATTGTTGCGGTGGGAAATCTGTTGTATCGCGGTGTGGGGGGTCAACCCGAGGCCAGCCAGAAACTGTGGCAGGTGGAGTGGACGGCTCGCTAGACGGGTCGAAGAAGGCGCTATTTGCCCCGCTGCCTCCTCTATGGGGTTACGCGGAACGTGGTCGCAATACATGGCATTTGGGCGGGGCTTTTGCTATCGTGATATCCCATCTTGCGCATGGGTTCGAAGGCTGTTCGAACGTCGTTCGGAACCATGCGGTAACCCACTCAAGATGGTGCAAATGACTCGATATATTTTTGTTACCGGCGGTGTTGTTTCTTCCTTGGGCAAAGGGATTATTACCGCCTCGCTGGCTGCCGTTCTGGAAGCCCGTACCCTCAATGTCAACGTACTTAAAATGGATCCTTACATCAATGTGGATCCTGGCACGATGAGCCCGTTTCAGCACGGAGAAGTTTTCGTAACCGCCGATGGCGCAGAAACCGACCTGGATCTGGGTAACTACGAACGGTTCTGTGGCGCGGTCATGTCGAGGGCGAATAACTTCACGACCGGTAGTGTTTATGCGGAAGTGCTCAGGAGAGAACGACGGGGCGACTATCTCGGCGCCACGGTGCAGGTGATTCCGCATATCACCGATGAAATAAAACGGCGTATCAAAGCCGTCGGGGTAGGATTCGATGTGCTTATCGTCGAATGCGGAGGCACCGTCGGCGATATCGAATCCCAGCCGTTTCTCGAAGCCATTCGTCAATTGCGTTTGGATGTTGGCGTGTCCAATACTCTCTATATTCATCTGAGTTACGTGCCGTATATTTCAACTGCGGGAGAGATCAAGACCAAACCGACTCAACATTCGGTCAAGGAGCTTCGCTCCATCGGCTTACAACCGGACATCCTCATATGTCGATCCGACCGCGTGCTGCCGAAGGCCGCACGCAGCAAGATCGCCTTGTTCACCAACGTTGAAGAACGGGCTGTGGTGTCAGTCGAGGATCAAGCCACAATCTATCTGGTGCCGCAGATGCTCTACGATCAGCGAGTGGATGCATACGTCATCGAGAAGTTCGGACTCGACTGTCCCGAAGCCGACCTCTCGGAGTGGGCGGAAGTGGTGAATGCGCAACTGCACCCGGAAGGCGAGGTGAAGATTGCGATTGTCGGCAAATATCTGGACCTGCTCGACGCCTATAAGTCACTCAACGAAGCCATAGTCCACGCGGGAATGCGGACTCGGACCCGCGTCAAAATCGACTATATCGACGCGGAAGACATCGAACGCGACGGCACGGCAGCCCTCGATGAGGTTGAAGCCATTCTGGTCCCCGGCGGCTTCGGCCAGCGGGGATTTGAAGGCAAGGTCCTGGCTGCCCGTTATGCACGGGAAAACCTGGTGCCTTATCTTGGGATCTGTTATGGATTGCACGCCGCGGTCGTTGATTTTGCTCGTCATGTGGCCGGCTACGAAGGCGCCCATTCCACCGAGATCGACGCATCGACCGCTCATCCGGTCATTGCCCTGATTACCGAATGGACGGATCAACAGGGGCATCTCGAGAAACGTACCGACGGCGGTGATCTGGGCGGCACCATGCGTCTCGGTGAGCAGGTATGCGCGCTGCAGCAGGGATCCCACGCGCAGCGTCTGTACGGTAAAGAGATCGTCAGGGAACGGCACCGCCATCGTTATGAAGTGAACAACCGCTATATGGCGGATCTCGAAGCTAAAGGGTTGATTGTGGCCGGTCGATCCGAGGATGGAGAACTGGTTGAAATGATCGAACTGAAAGACCATCCATGGTTCATCACATGTCAATTCCATCCGGAGTTCACCTCTTCGCCGCGGGAGGGCCATCCACTGTTCACCGGCTTCATCGAAGCCGCCAATGAGCACGCGGCCCTTCGGTTGTCGTTGAAAGACGATGCCGCCAGTGCTTGAGCGGCGCTTGCGCACGAACCGTATGAACAAGTTGGGCGTACAACATGCTGCTTTGTGATCATGAGGTTGGGCTCGATAAGCCGCTGTTTCTCATCGCGGGCCCTTGTGTAATCGAAAGTGAGAAGTTGGTTATGGAGACGGCGGCCGTGCTCAAAGAGTTGACAGCCGAACTTGGCATAACCCTGATTTTCAAAAGCTCGTTCGATAAAGCCAATCGCTCTTCCCACCAGACCTTCCGTGGACCGGGCCTCGAGGAAGGTTTGCGGGTGCTGCAGCGGGTCGAAACCGACCTCGCCTTGCCCGTGCTCACGGACGTACACGAGGATACTCCGCTCGATGAGGTGAGCGATGTGGTATCCGTATTGCAGACGCCGGCCTTTCTGTGCCGCCAGACCAACTTCATCATCAACGTCTGCAGCCAGGGTTTACCGGTGAACATAAAGAAGGGTCAGTTCCTTGCACCGGGTGACATGATCCATGTGGCTGCAAAGGCGAAATCGACCGGCAACGAGCAGATCATGGTTTGTGAGCGAGGCGCGAGCTTCGGTTATAACAATCTGGTATCCGACATGCGCTCGCTCGCCATCATGCGTGAGACCGATTGTCCGGTCGTCTTCGACGCCACCCACTCCGCACAGATGCCGGGTGGTCTCGGCAACGTTTCAGGCGGACAGCGGGAAATGGTTCCCGTGTTGGCTCGCGCGGCAGTCGGTGTGGGCGTGGCGGGATTGTTCATAGAAACTCATCCCGATCCGGACAACGCACTTTCCGACGGCCCCAATTCATGGCCATTGGACGCGATGCGGCCGTTGCTTGAACAGTTGATGGAACTTGACCAGGTCGCCAAATCACGTCCGTTCTTAGAAGCGCGGGCAGATGATTAGCTGCTGTTTCGAATGGACGGGAACTAGCGTGATGGGCATGGATACCACCCATTTTTTGCGAAGGAAAATGCGAGTCTTACCCGGTAAGACGATTTAAGAGAATTCCTCGGGCATAGAGCGATAGCAATTTCTGGACAGGAACCAGCTGTAGAAGTATGAGCAAAATCGTAGAGATCCGGGCTCGCGAGATACTCGATTCCCGCGGCAACCCGACGGTGGAGGCGGACGTCGTCAGCGACGATGGTGCTGTTGGCCGCGCCTCGGTGCCTTCCGGTGCCTCGAGGGGCACGCGCGAGGCTCTGGAACTACGCGATGGCGATGACGCCCGTTATCACGGCAAGGGGGTTACCAAAGCGGTTCTCGTCATCAACGAACAGCTGTCGCGAGCACTCAAGGGGTTTGATCCGGAAGACCAGAATGCTTTGGACAACCGGCTGTGCGAACTCGATGGCACGCCAGACAAGTCCAACCTGGGCGCCAATGCGATGCTTGCCGTTTCCCTGGCGGTAGCCAAAACCGGCGCCATTGCCAGCGGGCAGCCGCTGTACCAGCACATCAACGCCATGATGGGTGGTGTAGATATGTATATGCCCGTACCGATGATGAACATTATCAATGGCGGCCAACATGCGGATAACAACGTGGACATCCAGGAATTCATGGTGCAACCGGTTTCCATGAATTCTTTCGCCGAAGCGCTGCGCTGTGGTGCAGAAATATTCCATTCGTTGCGAACAGTGCTTCAGGGTCAAGGGCTGATCACGGCAGTGGGTGACGAGGGTGGATTTGCTCCGAATCTTGAGTCCAACGCCGCGGCGTTGGACATGATTGCCGAGGCCGTCGAGAAGGCGGGATACCGGCTTGGCGAAGACGTCACGTTGGCGCTGGATTGTGCCGCGTCGGAATTCCACGTGGACGGCCAGTACCGCCTGAGCGGGGAAGGCCAGTCGTTTTCGAGCGCCGAATTTACCGACTACCTGGCTCGCCTCGTCAAGATCTATCCCATTGCATCGATCGAAGACGGCATGGATGAGAACGATTGGGAAGGTTGGCGTACGCTCACCGAACGTCTCGGCGAAAGTGTTCAACTCGTTGGGGACGATATCTTCGTCACCAACACCGGCATTCTTGCGGATGGCATTGATCGGGGTGTAGCAAATTCGATTCTGATCAAACTCAATCAGATTGGCACGCTCACCGAAACCCTGGATGCCATCCGCATGGCCCATGATGCGGGTTATACCACCGTCATATCGCATCGTTCCGGTGAAACCGAAGACACCACCATCGCCGATTTGGCCGTGGCTACCGGAGCGGGGCAAATCAAGACAGGCTCGCTCAGCCGCACCGATCGCGTCGCGAAGTACAACCAGCTGTTGCGTATCGAGGAAGCGCTCGGAGATCAAGCTGTTTATCGCGGACGGGCGGAACTGAGGCGCTAGTGCGTTTTTCCCTGGCACGGAAATAGGCCCTCGCATGCGCATCCTCATAGGCATCATGATAATCCTCCTGGCAGGGCTGCAGTACAAAGCGTGGTTCAGTGATGTTGGGTACCTCGCCGCGGAGAAACTACGCGTGAAGGTGGCGCAGCAGCACAAACGAACCATCATGCTCGAACAGCGCAACCGCATCCTCACCGCCGAGGTGCTTGCTTTTAGAAAGGGGCTGGACGCGGTCGAGGCCCGGGCGCGCAGCGATCTGGGAATGATCAAGCGTGGGGAAACCTTCTATCTGGTCACCGAAGGTGTCCCCGCAGGGGTTCGAGAAGTCTCCGCGGTGGTTCCAGGAACAGATCCTGAAGATTCATGGTGACAAGCTGGCCGCGCGCTTATCCTGCCACCGGTATGAGGGCGGTGTTCAAGCAAACGCCGGATGATTTTCGGGTGGATGAGAGTCTGGATTTCGAAACGACGGGAAATGGCGAGCATCTGTATCTTTTTGTTGAGAAGTGCAACCTCGGCACACCCGAAGTTGCCGATTACCTCGCACGGAGGTTCCAGGTAGATTCTGTCGCTATCGGTTATGCCGGCATGAAGGACAAGGTTGCCGTCGCTCGCCAGTGGTTCAGTGTGCACACGGCTGAAAACATGAACCCGCCCGACGTTCCAGAAACAATGGAACTGCCTGGATTGAAGGTGCTCGCGGTGTCTCGGCATGAGCGAAAGTTACGGCGTGGGCAAATAGGCCGAAATGCGTTTACCGTTTTGTTGCGGGATCTGCAGGGTGACGGCCTGCAGGAACGGATGGAATTGTTGGCTGGAAATGGCGTTCCGAACTACTTTGGACCGCAGCGTTTCGGTAGCGATAATCTCACGGCAGCCGTTGGCTGGTTGGGGAAACGCAGGAAACGGCGCATTTCAAAATTCCTGAAAGGGCTGTATCTCTCCGTGCTGCGAGCGTTTCTTTTCAATGAGGTTTTGGGGCTTCGCGTCGCCAATGGCAGTTGGGATGAAGCAGTTGAGGGTGATGTGCTCATCGCAGGCGATCCATCGGCACCATTGTGGGGTCGCGGCCGTTCGGCCTCCAGGGGTGTTGCGTTAGCTATGGAAAATGCCGCATTAGCCTCTCATCAGACGATCTGTGAGGATCTTGAGTATGCGGGCGTGAAACAGCAACGGCGCTCTCAAGTGCTGAATGCCGACTCGTTGCACTGGGAGGAATCGGGTGACCAACTGCTACTTCGGTTCGGGTTACCGGCCGGAAGTTACGCAACGAGCTTTCTCCATGAAAGCTTCGATTTGAGATAGTCAATATGAGCAGATACGATCTCAACGGCATCGGCATGACTTCTCAGCGGACTCGGGATCGTCTGGTTAAACGCCTGGCAGAAAATGGGATCGATCACGATGAGGTGCTCACCGCCGTGGCGACGGTGCCCAGGCACATTTTCATCGATGAAGCGTTGGCCCATCGGGCTTATGAAGACGTCGCACTACCCATTGGCCACGGACAAACGATTTCGCAGCCGTTTATCGTTGCGCTGATGACCCAGTCGTTGTTGAACCGTCCGCGACCACGCGTTTTGGAGGTTGGCACCGGATCTGGCTATCAGAGCGCGGTGTTGGCTTGCCTCGCACCACTGGTGCAGAAGATTTACACGCTTGAACGCATCGATTCACTCATGGAACGTGCTCAGGAGAGGCTCAGGGCGATGAAGTGCGGCAATGTCCGGTTCAAGCACGCAGATGGGTATCAAGGATGGCTGGAGGAAAGCCCATTCGATGGAATTCTCGTCACGGCAGCCCCGCGGCACGTCCCTCAAGCATTGCTCGACCAGCTCGCGGTTGGAGGTCGGATGGTGCTCCCTATCGGCGCTGAAGGGGCCCAGGAGCTGAAAGTTTACGATCGCACCCCGGATGGGTTCGAGGTGCAAACGGTGGACTATGTTCGCTTCGTTCCGCTGCTGAAAGGCGTTCTCTGACCATCGCCGCGCACGATTCAGTGGCACGGCCTCGTGACCCCGGACAGTGGTTGGGTGTTTTCGCCCGTGGCATGGCCATGGGTGTGGCGGAGGTGGTTCCCGGGGTTTCCGGCGGCACCATCGCATTCGTTACCGGCATATATCGGGAATTGGTGGGCTCGCTTGCGAGTTTTGGTGGACGTTCGTTGCGAACGCTGTTTAGGGAAGGTCCGCGCCAGTTCTGGCTCGAGCACAATCTGAGTTTCCTTGCGCTGCTCGGACTCGGCATGGCACTCAGCGTCGTGTTGTTCGCCCGGCTGATCGCCGGCTGGCTCGAGGTGGCGCCACCGCTGGTTTTTGGTTTTTTTTGTGGACTGATCATGGCGAGCGTCGTCCATATTGGTCGCGCTCGGTCAATTCGGCTGCTGCTGAGCTACGGTGCGCTGGGTTTGCTGATCGGGTTGCTCATGTTGTTGCTGGATCCGCTCGCCAGACAGGACTCGCTGTGGGTGTTTTTCTTTGGTGGCATGATCGCTGTATGTGCGTGGTTGCTTCCGGCAATCTCCGGGAGTTTCCTGCTGCTCATTCTGGGGTTGTACACCCCGGTGATCGAAGCGATCAACGAATTGTACTTGCCAATACTCGTCGTGCTTGCAGCGGGCTGTGCGGTTGGGTTACTGAGTTTTTCAAAGGGCCTGAACTGGTTGATGATGCGTCACGGAGAGGCGCTATTAGCGTTGCTCACAGGATTCATGGCGGGCTCGTTGCCGCGTCTTTGGCCGTGGACGGTGGATGCTGCGAGGTTGAGCCCGGCAACCTACGAGGTGCTGACCCAACAGAGCGCTTTTCTTCCCTGGGTATGGGTGATGGTGTTAGCGGGAGCCGTTTCGTTGTGGCTTTTGTCGCGCTTCGAATAATCGGGTTTGCCGCGCTGGTTGGTCTGGTTGCCGTTGGCAACAGCGCGTGCGCGAAGCTCGGCCAGCCACCGGTCATTGAACGATCCCCGGTATTCTCGCAACGACCCGCAAGCTATCTGGTGCATGCCGGGGATACGCTCTATTCCATTGCCTGGCGTTTCGACCTCGATTACCGGGTGCTTGCACGCAACAACGGGCTCGTAGCGCCCTATATCATTCAACCTGGTCAGCGGGTGAGGTTGGGCGCTTTGCGCCCGGTACTTGTCCGAGCCAGAGCGCCAGCACCTCCCGGGCCCAAGTTGAGCTGGCGCTGGCCGACCGATGCCCCCGTGAGCCGCGAGTACGGGCGAGGCAACAGCGGGATGGATTTTGCGCTTGGTGTTGACCATCGAGTACGATCTGCGGCCGCAGGAACGGTGGTATATGCGGGTAACGGCCTGGGTGGTTATCGACATCTGACTATCATCAAACACAACGACACTTACCTCAGTGCCTATAGCTTCGACCGCGCACCCCACGTTTCCGAAGGAGATTCCATTAAAGCCGGTGGTCTCGTTGCCGACATACAGGGAACAGGACGTGCTACTCAGACACTGCACTTCGAGATTCGCAAGGAAGGCGAACCAGTCAGTCCGAGATCTGTGATCCGACAGTAACCTACGAGATACTCGAGGAAGGTGCGTCTCCACTCAATGGCATGTGAAGGGACGCGCTTATGTCGGTTGAAGAACACACGTTTACACCAGAAAAGCTTTTTGATGGGCATCTTGAAACGGTTCAGGAAAGCGCCTGGTCGGGTGAGGAATCGCCGGATGCGACGCAGCTTTATCTGACCGAAATCGGTTTCTCACCGCTATTGAGTGCCGATGAAGAGAAACACTACGCACGCCTTGCAATCGCCGGTGACGAAGCGGGCCGCAAACGTATGATCGAAAGCAACCTGAGGCTGGTGGTCAAGATTTCACGACGTTATCTGAATCGTGGGCTATCTCTGCTCGATCTGATCGAAGAAGGCAATCTCGGTCTCATCCACGCGGTTGAAAAATTTGACCCGGAGCGGGGTTTTCGGTTCTCAACCTACGCAACCTGGTGGATTCGGCAGACGATCGAACGGGCGATAATGAACCAGACCCGAACGATTCGGCTGCCTATCCACGTGGTCAAGGAGTTGAATCTATACTTGCGTGCCGCACGCGAACTCTCGCAGAAACTGGATCACGAACCGAGCTCGGATGAGATTGCAGAACTCATCGATCGACCGGTCGAAGATGTTCGGCGGATGTTGAAGCTCAATGAGCGGGTGGATTCCATCGATGCCGTGCGCAACCCGCAGGATCGCAATATGCTCGAAATGGTTCCTGACGAGAGTTCACCGGACCCGGCTTTCCAGGTACAGAAAATCGATCTGATGGACAAGCTCGAAAGCCTGTTGTCGGAGCTTTCCGACAAACACCAGGAAGTTTTGGCACGTCGCTTCGGATTACGGGGCTTTGATACCTCGACGCTCGAGGAGGTGGGTAGCGAAATCGGCCTCACTCGCGAGCGAGTGCGCCAGATCCAGGTGGAAGGGTTGCTGCGATTGCGGCGTTCGCTGGAAGACCAGGGTCTCAATCCCGAACAGATCTTCGGCTGATTGGGGTACGATCAGGTGGCGATCAACGTTCCAGTAGTTCCCGCTTGTCGGGCTTGCCGTCCCATTCCTCGTGATCTGGTAACGGGTCTTTCTGCTCGGTGATGTTCGGAAAGGTTTCCGCAAGATCTGCATTGATATCCAGAAAATCCATCTGATCATCGGGCAGTTCGTCTTCGGAGAAGATCGCATTGATAGGGCACTCTGGCTCACATAGAGCGCAGTCTATGCATTCATCCGGATGGATGACGAGCATATTGGGTCCTTCGTAGAAACAATCTACGGGGCACACCTCGACACAGTCCGTGAGTTTGCACTTAATGCAGTTTTCGACAACGACAAAGGTCATCAGGTCAGGCCAAGCGTTACAAAGCTCCGTATTCTAACGGTGTTTAAGGCAAAAAGGATATTGCCTGGCCAAGCCCATCTCGCGCTTTAGGACCCGATTGGGCGCTCGCGTCATTCGACGCGCCCCTTGAGGTCGTAGAGCAGGTCAAGCGCATCCTTAGCAGTCAACTCATCCACATTGGTGTCTCGAACAATCTGTTCCAGTGGTGAATGCGTCGGCGTGACGACGGGTAAAGATGCCGAATTCGTAGAATTTTCAGAACATGATTGCATGAACAGATCGATCTGTAGCGGGTGGTTGGCCGCCTGTTGCTGCTCGAGTTCCTGAAGCCGTTGCAGGGCGGCATTGACCACCTCAACGGGGATACCGGCAAGCCGGGCGACCTGGATTCCGTAACTCTGGCTGGCGGGCCCTTCTTTCACGCTGTGGAGGAAAACGATGTTGCCGTCGTGTTCGGTTGCCGCAAGATGCACGTTGGCGATGTTGTCCAGCTCATCCGGCAACGCAGTCAATTCGAAATAGTGGGTCGCGAACAACACGAAGGCGTTGTTCTTCTCGGCCAGGTATCGGGCGGTAGCCCAGGCGAGGGCGAGGCCGTCGTAGGTACTGGTTCCACGGCCGATTTCGTCCAGCAGCACGAGGCTCTCGGGCGTTGCGTTGTGCAGAATGTTGGCGGTTTCGGTCATTTCGACCATAAATGTCGAGCGCCCGCCGGTGAGATCGTCGGCGGCACCGATGCGGGTGAATATGCGATCGATCGGGCCGATACGAGCACGCTTGGCTGGCACGAAGCTACCGCAATAGGCCAGCAGTACGACGAGTGCACACTGCCGCATATAGGTGGATTTACCGCCCATGTTAGGTCCGGTGACGATGAGCATTCGCCGTTTGGTATCGAGTTCGAGGTCGTTGGGTACGAAGGGTTCCCGGCTCGCCGCCTTGATTACCGGGTGCCAGCTTTGCTCGAGGGAGATTCCCCCTCGTTCGGTCAGTTCCGGGCGGTTGAATCCCAGCGTTCGGGCGCGTTCCGCAAATGCCGAGAGCACGTCCAGTTCGGCGGCAGCTTCGGCAGCGAGTCGTAGTTCGGTGGCCGCTTCTGCGAGCTTACCAAGCAGATCATCGTAGAGTTTCTTTTCGAGTTTCAACGCTCGTGCCTTGCTCGTCAGGGCGTCGTCTTCGAAATGTTTGAGTTCGGGGGTTATGTACCTTTCTGCGTTTTTCAACGTTTGCCGGCGTACATATTCGGCCGGAGGTTCGAAGTCTGCCCTGCGTCCGGTTTCAATATAGTAGCCGTGCACCCGGTTGTAGCCGACCTTCAGCGTATTGAGCCCCGTTCGCTTTCGCTCGCGTTGTTCGAGGTCCGCCAACCAAACGGCCGCCTGTTCGGTCATCTCCCTCAGCTCGTCCAATCCGGCATCGTAACCGCGTGCGATTACCCCGCCTTCGCGGATGACGATGGGTGGATTTTCCACCAGAGCTGCTTCCAGCAAGTCGACCTGGGGGCAAAAATCCGGCAAGGCGTTCGCAATCTCGTCCAGATGGTCGGTATTGAGCGCCGTGAGGCTCGCGCGTATGGCGGGAAACTGCTGCAGAGCCTGGCGCATTCTGGCGAGGTCCCTGGGCGAAGCCGTGGCTAATGCCAGCCGCGTGACGATTCGCTCGAGATCGCCAACGTTCTTGAGTAATTCGCGCAGCGCCACATCCCGGTCGCCGTCGAGCACCGCTTGTACTGCGTCGTGGCGTGCCTGGACGGTTAGGGTGATGCGGCTCGGCGCGTTCAACCAGCGCCTCAGCAATCGCCCACCCATGTTGGTCTGGGTGCTGTTCAGCAACGCGAACAGGGTCCATTCTTCGCTGCCATCGATACGCCGATCGAGTTCGAGATTCCGCCGCGAATGAGCGTCCAGCGTTATGACCTGGTTGCGGTCCACCTGGGTAATGCGGTCGATGTACGCGAGCGTCTTACCCTGGGATTGTTTGGCGTAGTCCAGAACCACGGCCGCCGCACCAATGGCTGGCGAGGTATTCGACAAACCGAACCCGCTGAGATCCTGGGTACCGAAATGTTGCGCGAGCCGTTGTCCTGCCAACGCCACATCGAAGGACAATGCGTCGCGAACATGGACGATTGTATCGCCGGTCTCGACCCCGCTAAGGGGTTCCGGCACGAGAATCTCGCTGGGTGCCAGGCGGGCAAGTTCGGCATTCAGTTCGTGTGTGTCGGCTACCTCCTGGATCGACAGCTCTGCGAGGCCTAAATTCAGCATGGCTATACCGTAACCGCCACCGGCCGGATTGATGCCGAGCAGCAAACTGTCATGGGCAGGATCCTGCAGGGCTTCCTCGGTCAGGGTACCTGGCGTGATGACGCGTTCGACCCGGCGTTCAACCAGACCTTTGCTGGTTGCCGGATCTCCCACCTGTTCACAGATCGCGACGGATTCTCCAAGGCGCACCAGCCGTGCCAGGTAGGCGTCCACCGCGTGATAAGGCACACCGCACATGGGAATGGGCGCTCCGGCAGACTGCCCGCGGGCGGTGAGGGTGATATCGAGAAGCCGGCTTGCGCGTTCCGCGTCGTGGAAGAACAGTTCGTAGAAGTCACCCATGCGGTAAAACAATAGACGATCGGGCTGCTCAGCCTTGATGCGCAGATATTGCTGCATCATGGGCGTGTGTGAAGGTGTCTTGGTCGCTGTGTTCATGGACGAGGCGTCGAAAGTGCAATGCCTTGCGAGTGAACCACTAACGTTGGCGAAGCGTCAACTTGCAGGCGTTTGACCTCGAGTTCCTTGAGAGGATGCCGGTATCAAAATATTGGCTATTGCCATGGATACTGATTATATATACAGTACTCGAAAATTACCTGGAGACAAAGATGGGTAACCGCTCAGACAAGGCCTCGAATCGTGCCAACGAGAGCACCGGCAGAGTTAACCGCGATGAAAACAAAGAGCGCGCACTGACCGCCGCACTAGCTCAAATTGAGCGGCAGTTCGGTAAAGGTTCCATGATGCGGCTCGGTGATCGCGACCTGGTGGCTATTCCCGCTATTTCCACGGGCTCGCTCGGTTTGGACATCGCGCTTGGCATTGGCGGGCTGCCCCGGGGCAGGGTCGTGGAAATCTACGGTCCGGAGTCGTCGGGCAAGACCACGTTGACTCTACAGGTCATTGCCGAGGCGCAGAAGACGGGCGGTACTTGCGCGTTCATCGATGCCGAGCACGCGCTGGATCCGTTGTATGCCCAATCCCTTGGCGTTAATACCGACCAACTGCTGGTCTCCCAACCCGACACGGGTGAACAGGCGCTCGAGATCTGCGACATGATCGTGCGTTCCGGCGCGGTCGACGTGGTGGTCATCGATTCGGTCGCCGCCCTCACGCCGAAGGCGGAGATCGAAGGCGAGATGGGGGACGTACACATGGGCCTGCAGGCCCGCCTGATGAGCCAGGCGCTCAGAAAGATGACCAGCAATATCAAACAATCGAATACCCTGGTGATATTCATCAATCAGATCCGCATGAAAATCGGTGTCATGTTCGGTTCTCCAGAAACCACCACGGGCGGTAACGCGCTCAAATTCTATGCGTCAGCGCGATTGGACATCCGCCGCATCGGTTCTGTGAAAGAGGGTGATGAGGTGATTGGCAATGAAACCCGGGTGAAGGTGGTGAAAAATAAGGTGGCCCCACCGTTCCGACAAGCCGAGTTTCAGATTCTATACGGATGTGGAATTAACCGGACGGGGGAAATTCTGGAGCTTGGTGTGCAGCAGGGCATCGTCGAGAAGTCGGGTGCCTGGTATGCCTACAAGAACGACCGCATTGGTCAGGGGCGCAAAAATTCTTGCGAGTATCTCGAACAGCATCCTGAGATTCGCGATGAAATCGAACGGCAGATTCGTGAACAACTGTTGCCTTCCCCCGAGAATGTTAATGCCGAGGTGGTCATTCCGGAACCTGCACAGGACACGCTCGGTTAGTTCCTCAGCTATGGACGGGAACTGGCTACGGCGATGAACCATGATGCGGGCGGGCGAATTCGACACTTGTGAGTCCTCTGATGGGAAGGAGCACGGGCATACCGAGCCTGATGTCACGATGGTCAGTGAGTTCGGTCTCCGACTAGCCAAGCAAGAAGTTGATCCCGAGTTACAGACCGTTCGTAACCGGGCTCTCGGCCTGCTTGCCCGGCGCGAACATTCGGTTCAGGAGTTGTTGCGTAAACTGCGTAACAAAGGTGGTGCTGAGACGCTATGTCTTGAGGTGGTGGGGGAACTCGGCCGTCTTGACCTGCAGTCGGATGCCCGGTTCACCGAAGCCTACACCCACAGCAGAGTGAGCAAGGGGTTTGGTCCGATGCGAATCCGTCGGGATTTACGTCAACGGGGCATCGAAGATGGGCTTATCGAAGATCACCTGACCCGGGATGCAGAGTATTGGATGAAAATTGCCGAGCAGGCTCGTCATAAGCGCTTCAGGGGAGTCGCACCAGACGGTCGAGATGCATGGAACGCTCAGGCGCGGTTTTTGGCACAACGTGGCTTTCCGTCCGATCTTATCTACCGGGTATTGGGAGAACAGTTTTAGCCGGTTGGGTGGGTAAGATTTTGCCTGCGCACAACAAGTGAGTGTGGTGCATATCATGTCAACGTGGAGCGGTTACTCTATACTTGCCGCCTTTTTCTACGGCTGGTTTGGTGATGAAAACCGCTGAAGTTCGTTCGGCTTTTCTTTCGTTTTTCGAAGAGAGAGGGCACCATATTGTGCCTTCGAGTACGTTGGTACCGTTGGATGATCCGACGTTGCTCTTCACTAATGCCGGGATGAACCAGTTCAAGGATGCGCTCCTGGGGAAAGAAGATCTCGGGTTTCTTCGTGCGACCTCATCACAGAGATGTGTTCGGGCTGGTGGCAAACACAACGACCTGGAAAATGTTGGATACACCGCGAGGCATCACACCTTTTTTGAAATGTTGGGGAACTTCAGTTTCGGAGATTACTTCAAGGAAGAAACGATTGTCTGGGCGTGGGAATTCATTACCGAGGTATTAAAACTCCCCATAGACAAGTTGTGGGTGACCGTGCACCCGACAGATGATGAGTCGCGTTCGATTTGGGAAGACGTCATCGGGGTACCTGCCGACAGAGTGATCTCGCTGGAAGAGAATTTCTGGTCCATGGGCGAGACCGGTCCATGCGGACCTTGTACGGAGATTTTCTACGACCACGGCCCTGAAATCGACGGTGGACCTCCGGGTTCGGCGGATGGAGACGGAGATCGTTATGTCGAATTCTGGAATCTCGTATTCCCACAATTCGATCGAACGGCCGAAGGCGAATTGAACCCTTTGCCTAAACCGGGGGTTGATACCGGTTTAGGGCTGGAAAGGATTACCGCAATTCTGCAGGGGGTGCACAGCAACTACGAGATAGATCTGTTCCGTAATCTTCTGCTTGAAGCAGGTTCGTTTGCGGGCATGAACGATGAGCAGGTCATAGTCAACAACCCGTCTTTACGGGTCATTGTGGATCACATTCGCTCTGCAGCATTTCTCATTGCGGATGGCGTGATGCCGGGTAATGAGAATCGCAATTACGTGCTGAGGCGCATCATCAGACGCGGGCTACGCCACGGTTACAAACTGAAGATCCAAGATCCCTTTTTTCATCGGCTGGTGAAACCACTGGTCAAGGAAATGGGAGGTGCCTACCCATTACTTGCCGAAAAGGAAACGCAGATTACCGAGGCATTGTTGCGTGAGGAAGAGCGGTTCGCTGAGACGTTGAATCAAGGCATGGTGCTGTTGAATCGCACGATTGATGAATTAACGGGTAAAGAGATACCGGGTGAGATTATTTTCCGACTCTATGACACGTTCGGTTTTCCGATCGACCTCACGGCCGATGTGGCTCGTGAAAACGATTTGACGTTGGACGTCGCTGGGTTTGATGCAGCGATGGAAGCGCAACGGGAACGTGGTCGCGCCGGAGCGAAGTTTTCCGCAACACTTTCACAGCGGATTCACACCGACACCCAAGTTGAATTTTCTGGATACGAAGAACTCTGTGCCGAGTGTGCAGTAACAGGCCTCTTTTCGGAAACGGGCGAAGTCGTTGAGAAGTTGCTGCCGGGAGATGGAGGCGTGGTCGTGCTGGACCGCACGCCGTTTTATGCGGAATCGGGTGGTCAGGTCGGCGATACCGGTGACCTCTCGGCAGCCGGGGTACGGTTCCGGGTGGATGACACCCAGGTGGGTGGAAAACAACACCTGCACCAGGGAGAGGTGGAGGAAGGTGAACTCCTGGTGGGCACGACGTTAACGGCCACGGTGGATGCGGAGCGTCGAAGTAGGATCCTGCAGAATCACACGGCAACGCATCTCATGCATGCCGCTTTACGAGTTACGCTGGGAGAGCACGTGGAGCAAAAAGGATCCATGGTTGGTCCGGATCGGCTGCGCTTCGATTTCTCACACTCAGAACCGGTAGCCAAAACGCTCCTCGCTGAAGTGGAGCGTTTGGTCAACGAAGAAATTCAGAAAAATACCACCGTTGAGGTTGAACAACTGGCATTTGATGCTGCTCTGGAAAAGGGTGCGATGGCGCTGTTTGGTGAGAAGTATGGTGACCAGGTTCGGGTGCTCACGATGGGAGGTGGTTTCTCGGTAGAATTATGCGGAGGAACCCACGTGGCGCGAACTGGTGACATTGGCGTGTTTCGAATTGTTGCTGAAACCGGGATTGCTGCAGGGGTCAGGCGAATAGAGGCATTGTCGGGACCTGGTGCCTTGGATTGGATCGATGAAACGGTTTCCATATTGGATGGGGTGAGTGAACTTGTTAAATCGAGCCGGGCGAATACGGGTGATAGGGTTGCGGGTCTGGTCGAGGAAAATCGCCGTATCAACAGAGAACTTCAGCAGCTGAAGCAGAAGCTGGCGACCTCTCATGGAACCGATCTCGCGAACGAGGCTGTCGTGGTTGATGGCGTTCATCTGTTGGCCGCCGAAATTGAAGGCGATTCCAAGGCGTTGTTGAGCACTCTTGATGCACTCAGGTCTGAACTGGGTTCGGCCGTCATCGTGTTGGGGCAGGTGAGTAACGAGAAGGTGAGCCTCGTAGCGGGGGTCTCTAACAATCTCACGGACCGTATAACGGCACCTGAGGTGCTCGATGTCATCAATCCACTCGTCGGTGCGCGCGGAGGCGGCCGTCCGGATATGGCGAGAGCGGGCGGGGGTGACAGACCCCAGGAGCTACCTGCGGCCCTCGCTGCTGTGCAGCTTTGGCTGGCTGGGCGTCTTGCACGAGATGGCCAGGCATAACATGGCGTTGTATGTCCAGAAATACGGAGGAACGAGCGTCGGTAGTGCAGATCGCATCAAAGCGGTTGCGCAGAGAATCGGATCTTATCTGGATGATGGTCACCAGGTGGTGGTGGTCGTCTCGGCTATGAGCGGAGAAACGAATCGTTTAGTGGAACTCGCAAGGAGCATAGCGCCCGACCCTCAAGCTCGAGAGTTGGACGTACTGCTCGCGTCCGGTGAGCAGGTGACGATCGCCTTACTGAGCATGGCGCTGGCGGAACGGGGACATCCGGCAAGGTCCTACCTTGGGGACCAGGTACAGATTCAAACCGATGCCAACCACGGCAAAGCCAGAATAAAGAGCATCGACACAGATGCCATTCGAAGCGATTTGGAACGAGGTATCGTTCCAGTCATCGCCGGATTTCAAGGTGTGGATGATGATGGCAACTTGACGACCCTGGGCCGGGGTGGGTCAGATACCACTGCTGTTGCCGTAGCCGCCACGCTTAAAGTTGACGAGTGTCATATCTGTACGGACGTGGATGGTGTTTATACGGCAGATCCGCGTATTGTGGATAATGCTCGTCGTCTAGAGCAAATCACCTTCGAGGAGATGTTGGAACTGGCAAGTCTGGGTTCGAAGGTTCTGACACCCCGATCGGTGCAATTTGCGGGGAAGTATAAGGTACCGCTTCGCGTCGTTTCGAGCTTCGAACCAGGTCCGGGCACGTTGATAACTATGGAGAGAAGTAGCATGGAGCAACCCGTCGTATCCGGCATAGCATACGCTCGCGATGAAGCCAAAATCACCATGTCTGGAGTGCCCGATGTTCCTGGCGTTGCTTCCAGAATATTGGGTCCGGTGGCGCGGGTCCCAACCGAAGTAGACATGATTGTTCAGAATACCGGCGCGGATGGAACGACCGACTTCACCTTTACGGTAAAACGCGACGATTATCAACACACACTACAGCTGCTCGAGAAGGTCCGTGAGGAACTTGGCGCAAGAGAATTGAGCGGTGACAATAAAATTGCCAAAGTATCGGTGGTTGGCGTGGGCATGCGCTCCCACGCGGGAGTCGCCTCGAGGCTGTTTGACGCATTGGCGGCTGAAAACATCAATATTCTCATGATTTCCACATCGGAAATTAAGATCTCCGTTGTTGTTGCGGAACGCTATTTGGAGCTTGCCGTACGCTGTATGCATAGCGAATTTGATCTGGGTCACGACGATGTAATTGAAAGTTGACCTGGGTTGCTTATCTGGCTCAGAGGATTACGCTTATATATTAGAGAAAAGGGAACTCTAACCAGGGATCGGTAAGATAGGAGACCTTCGATGTTGATTTTGACCCGTAGAGTAGGCGAGACACTGATGATCGGTGACGACATTACCGTTACGGTTCTTGGCGTCAAAGGCAACCAGGTCCGGGTAGGGGTCAATGCGCCCAGAGAAATTGCCGTACATCGAGAAGAGATCTACGAGCGAATTCAGAAAGAGCGAAACGGCGACTCAGACTCCCAACCCCCTCCTGGTTCATAACGCCGTTGCTCTGTACACTTGCGCCGGAGGAGAGGTGGCCGAGTGGCTGAAGGCGCTCCCCTGCTAAGGGAGTATGGGGTAACTCATCGAGGGTTCGAATCCCTCCCTCTCCGCCATAAGAAAGGGCCCCAAGTGGGGCCCTTTCTTATGGCGGAGAGGGAGTATTAATTCAAACCCTCCGGTTCGACGAATCGGCAGGAAAGCCGATTTGGACGTGGGAGCGAAGCGAGTCACGCCCTCAGGCGCGTTAAGCGCCCAGGGTGCGGCACAGGGATGTGCCGCATCAATCCTCCATGACCCTCAACAAACTCGAAATTCGACACGACCAGCCGCCTGTGCCGGTTTGCTAGCGAAATCTCCACAACTCCTGGGCGGTAACAAAGAGTTCGGACCCTCGATCCTCGAACAGCGCAAACCGCTCCCCAATGAATATGAGCTGACAATACGACTGTGGGAGAATTCGTATACGCCATCGTCCTTACGGCCACCAGCGTGAGTTTGCGCTAAAATCACCCCAAACCCGCAACATCAACCCAATCAATCAAACAGCAGGAGGCGCGCCCATGTCATTTCATCACATCGCCATTACCACTCGGGACATGCTGGCAACTCACGAGTTTTACAGCGAAGCGATGGGGTTTGAGCTCGTGCGGGCTGAAAAAGCCACTATGCCCGACGGGGTCTGGGCCAAACATTTCTTCTACGATACCGGCAATGGAGAAATGATGGCGTTCTGGGAGATTCATGACGATTCGCTGCGCCAGGATTTCCCGACGTCGATTTCAACCGGCCTTGGATTGCCGGTGTGGAGCAACCATCTTGCCTTCGGTGCCGCGGATGAGGCCGAGTTGAAGACCAACCGTGAGCGACTGCTGGCCGCTGGTCACAACGTTACGGAGATCGACCATCATTGGTGTAAGTCGATTTACGCGATGGATCCCAATGGCATCCTGGTGGAGTTCTGTACCACGACTCGCGTATTCGCGGCCGATGACCGAAGCCGTGCCTTAGCCGCATTACACACCGATGATCTGGCCGACGAACCGGCGCCGGTGGTCAAACGTTTCGAAGTTCAATCGGGTGAATCAGTCGCTCTTTAACAACTCGTATTTCTTCAGATAGCCCCTGAATTGATGATAAGTGAGCTTCAGCAGTTCGGCGGCTTTGCGTTGGTTGTGTTTTGCCTCTCGAAGGCTCCGGTTGAGCAAATCGATCTCGAAGTCCTGCACCGTTTTCTTGAGGTCGAGTGGTAGTGCGCCCGGGTTCTGTTTGACTTGCAATGGGTCTTGGCTATCCAGGGGACGATAGGGTGAATCGAAGGGATCGAAAAGAACTTCCGAGATTTCCTTGTCTTCATCGTTGCGGTAGACACAGCGTTCAACGACGTTTTTCAACTCCCGGACGTTTCCCGGCCAGGGATAGGCCTCGAGCGCCTGTGCTGCTTCGGCCGAGAAGCCCGGAAAGTACTCTCGATCGAGCTCATTGGTCATGCCCACAGCAAAATGTTCGGCTAGCAGCATGATGTCGGCACCACGCTCGCGCAGCGGCGGTAGGGTAAGAACGTCGAACGCAAGTCGATCGAGGAGATCACTGCGAAATTTACCCGACTTGGCAAGGCTCGGTAAATCCCGATTGGTCGCAGCAATCAGACGTATGTCGCAGTAGAGGGTTTTGTTGCCACCCACCCGCTCGTATTCACCATACTCGATGATCCGCAGGAGTTTTTCCTGAACCAGTGGCGAGGTCGAAGCCAGTTCGTCGAGAAATAGAGTTCCGCCATGGGCGCGCTCGAAACGGCCATGGTGGGTCTTCGTTGCGCCGGTGAAAGCGCCAGCTTCATGACCAAACAGCTCACTTTCCAGCAGTGAATCGCTGATAGCGGCACAATTCATCTTGAGGAACTGCTCTTCCCACCGGTTGGAAAGAAAATGCAGTCGAGCGGCAATCAGTTCTTTACCCGTACCTCGTTCACCGACCACGAGGACCGGCTTCTCCAGGGGTGCAACCTGGGAGACCTCCTCTAAGATCTTGAGAAACGAGGGCGATTCACCGAGCGTGCGCTGTTGTTGTCCTTTAGCCATAGGGGAAACTTGCAGCCATGAGGGAATTTTGCCAACAGTTGGCGATATTTACCATGAGGGTGTAAGGCTAACACGAAGGAGTTTAATTATTCCCATATAAAACAAGGAGATAAAAACTCCCTGGGGGTTGGCACGGATCATGTATCAACCCGGTCAACGGATGGTGTGGAATCGATGCGCCATTCACCGGTTAATCACGGAGGCGGAACGTAAGATGAGTATCTTTTCTCGCATGTCCGACATCATCAACTCCAATGTCAATGCTTTGCTCGACAAAGCAGAAGATCCGGAGAAGATGGTGCGGCTCATTATCCAGGAGATGGAAGAAGCACTGGTGGAAGTACGCAGCACGTCTGCACGAGCGATCGCTGACAAGAAAGAATTGACCCGGCGTCAGGAGTGGCTCGACCAGGAAGCTCAGGAATGGGAACGTAAGGCAGAGGTCGCGGTGAATAAAGATCGTGACGATCTTGCCAAGGGTGCCTTGGGGGAACGCAACAAAGCTCAGGAATCTGAGACTGCCATCAACAAGGACCTGCAGATTCTCGATGAGACGCTGTTCAAACTCAACGAAGACGTTGGCACGCTGCAGGTAAAGATCAAGGACGCCAAAGCGCGACAGAATGCGATCATCATGCGAGGGCAGGCAGCTCAGACCCGGCTTGGTATACGTCGTCAGCTTTCGGATCACAATATCGATGACGCCATGCAGCGCTTCGAGAACTATGAGCGCAAGATGGACGACCTCGAAGGCCTGATCGAATCGTACGATATGGGCCAAAAGACCCTGTCGGCCGAAATTGGCGAGCTCGAGGTAGATGAAACGCTGGATGTTGAATTAATCGAGCTCAAAGCAAGAATGGGTGGACAATTGACGATAGAAGCAGCCCCGGTGGTGGTAGAAAGTACGACACCCGAAGATGACCAAGATTCAGCTGGCAGTGACCAGATTGGTCGAGATCAATCCGCTAACGGTTAGGAGCGAAAATGGACGGCATGGTTGTTGCCTTTTTTGTCCCCACGGTAATTTTTCTATGCATCGTTGCACCGGTGTGGATATTCATGCACTACCGAAGTAAACAGAATGCACAGGGGGCTCTTTCGGAGGTTGAAAGGGTGGAACTCGAATCCTTGACGGCGCAGGCGCAGCGCATGATGGATCGAGTCGAGACGCTGGAAGCGATTCTGGACAGCGAAACGCCGGAATGGCGCAAACGAATGCGGGTGGAGTAATTCACTGATGACTGACAAAAAAAGGGATATTAATCAAGCTTCCCCACTTAGAAGAAGGGACAATAAGCGTGCCTCCTCGAGTAGAAGACGGGACGCTGGTCCGGCATCACCCGGTAGAAGGGAAAGTGATCGAGTATCTTCCACGCAGGCAGACGATCGTCCCGGGGATTTTCAGGAGGCCGTTACACGGTTAGAGTCAGCGGTTCACGAGCTGGTGGGTTCCGCCAAGGGTCAGTTTTCCGATCGAGCAGCGACGTTTATCGACGAAACTGCCGCACGCATCGAAAAAGAATTCGCCACGAGAACAACTC
>SMVA01075078.1_pt1 | contig 22060 bp, 17 predicted proteins | sample 2456451 | NCBI WGS metagenome assembly SMVA01 (sample SAMN11095933, study PRJNA526329) | marine sediment metagenome | biome: Marine sediment; feature: Surficial sediment; material: Deep marine sediment; isolation source: Hadal surficial sediment | place: Pacific Ocean | collected 2014-05 | depth... | reverse complement strand
TTTTCGCTCGTCGAGCCAGTTGCCCAGCGATTGCAGATCCGGATAGCCGAGGCAGACGCTGGCCAGGCGACCCAGAACCGGCTCGATGTAGGCGAGATGGCTCTTTTTACCATCCCGCGCGGCCAGCCGCGCGAAAATCCCGATCGCTTTCAATTGCCGTTGTACCGCAGTCCAGTCCAGGGCCCGGGCAAATGCCTCGAGCGCGAGATCAATCGGTGCCAGTGCAAGGTAGCGTGTACACCAGTGGTTTACTTCGCGTTCGCCGAAGGTGTAATAGCAGTCGCGCAGGAGGGAAGCGAGGTCGTAGCTGACCGGTCCGATCAACGCGTCCTGAAAATCGACGACGCCAAGATTACCGGCATCGTCATACAGCAGATTGCGGCAGTGAAAGTCGCGATGGATACAGCATTGCGGCTGGGCTTGAGTTTGCGCGATGAGTTGGCCGAAGACGTCTTCGAGCGCGCTCGGCAGAGTCAGATTCAGCATGTCGCCGACAAACCATTCGGTGAAGATACCGAGCTCGTCTGCGAAGCGCTGCGCCGTGTAACGGGCGATTCCGCGATCCTCGATCGCCTGGATGCGAATCAGAGTTGCGATGGCGGCGTCGATTGCCAGGTCCTTGCGATCGGTTGCGTAGACCGCTTCGAGGTCCTGCAGGCCCAGATCGCTCAGCAGGAACCAGCCGGAGTCCGCATCCTGCGCCAGGATTTCGGGAACGCCGATGCCGCCGGTGCGAAACACGTCCGCGATATGGATGAACGCGGCGTTGTCCTCCAGTGCTGGGGGCGCGCTCATCACGATGAAGCTGTGCTCGTGCGCCTGCGTGGATGCGATTCGGTAGAACTGGCGGAAACTTGCCTCGACTCTGAGTGCGGTTGAGTCGAATTCGGCGGCGCCGGTGAGGCGTTGCATCTGTGGCGCCAACCACTGACGCAGGCTGGCATCCAGAGCGGCTGGCGGTGGGCGCTGGGTCGGATTCATCTCACCATTGTAGCCCGGGATGACGCCCGGGGAGATGATCGTAATCTGCCATGACCCGGGACCAGCAGCCTGCGCCTTCGGCCATCCGTGGCCTCGCGGCTCCGCCATTCATCAAGCACTTGCCGCTCGATAAATGCTCGCGACTTGGCGCGAGACTAGCAGCGTGTTTTGCAACACGCTGTTCGTGCCGCGACGGCCGCGCGCGTGGCGAGTTAAAACCACTTCGCTGTTCCCGTATGATCGCCATATGACATCAAGGCAGACGAATCTCTTGCTGAGTTGCATCGCCGCTGCGCTGTTACTGCCCGCAAGTGCCCGTGCTGCCGATTCCAGCGCTGCTGCTGAGCGCGCTGGGGAAGAGCCGCGGCCCACGCTTGCCGACCGGTTCTGGAAATTACGCAGTGACTTGTCGCCGAGCGAAGCCGCCGAATTACCCGAATATTGCGAAGGTGTTTATCGGCTGCCGGTCGCGCGCTATTCCGGATCGATTCGTGACGCGGACTATCCGATCGAAGCTGAGGCGCGCACCGTGGAGTACTGGGACTCCGGTGAGGTGACGCTGCGCGGAGATGTGCAGATACAGCAGGGCAACCGGAGACTGCGCGCGCCCATTGCCCATCTCAATCACGCGACGCGAGAGGGTAGCGCCGACGGCGGCGTCCTGGTCGAACAGACCGACATCCTCTTTGCGGGTGAGCGCGCGCAGCTCAATATGGATTCGCAGAAACTTGACCTGCAGGAGGTGGATTTTCTACTCGTCGGACCGGAATTTCGCGGCAACGCCGCTGAGGTCAGACGCGACGAAGACGGCGCTCTGACCATCACGCAAGGCACGTTCACCCGGTGTGAACCGGGCAATCGTAACTGGCGTGTTCATGCAACATCTCTCGTGATAGAGGAGGGCGATATTTTTGGCACGGCTCGCAACGCCGTATTGCGAGTGAGAGGGGTGCCGGTTTTTTACACACCGTATTTGAGTTTTCCCGTTTCTGATGAGCGTAAGTCGGGGTTCCTGTTTCCGGGCCTCGGCTATTCCGATGAAGATGGAATTGATGTCACTTTGCCATACTACTTCAACATCGCACCGAATTTTGACGCGACGCTCATACCCAGGTTTCTGGGTGAGCGTGGCGCCGGGGCCGAAGCGGAGCTGCGACATCTCTCCTCCTGGGAGGAATCCACTTTAAGTGGTGCTTTTCTGCCGGAGGATGATCTTTTCAACGGCGATATCAGCAGGGACGATTTTGACGAGTTGCAGGCGGCCGGGTTGGTCAACGGTGAGTTCGAGCCGGCCGATCGCTGGCTCTACGCGCTGGACCACTTTGGTCGTTTCGGCAAATTCAGCACGATCGTCGACTACACGGCCGTCAGCGATCGTGACTACTTCCGGGATCTGGGTACGGATCTCAGCGTATCCAGCCGTATAGAACTCGAACGTCGCGGGGAACTTCGTTACCGCAACGGTGGCCTGTACATGCGGTTATGGGCACAACGATTTCAGCGTCTGGACGCGAACCGGGTCGACCCTTATCAACGGCTGCCGGAATTGTTTTTGAGTTATCGCGGCAAAGATCTCGGCGCTCTGCGGTGGTCGCTGGATACGAGTTATGTCAGCTTCGATCGGGACAATGATGTTCTCCTGGGAAATAGTCGGATAGTCGGTGATCGTCTGCACATCGAGCCGCATGTTCGCCTGCCGTTCAGCCGGACCTGGGGCTTTGCGACTCTTGCCGGCGGGTTTCGCTACACACAATACGATTTGCGCGACACGCCGATCGGCGTCGATGAGAAGCCAGAACGCGAAATCGGTTACGCCAGCCTCGATGCGGGACTCTTCTTCGAGCGTGATCTCAACTGGTTCGGCACGCCGTTGGTACAAACACTCGAACCGAGAATGTTCTACTTCTACCAGGAGTTCGAAGATCAGTCTGCACTGCCGCGATTCGACACGACCGAACTGACTTTCAGCTACAACCAGCTGTATCGGGACAACCGCTTCGCTGGACTCGACAGGATTGGCGACGCAGACCAGTTGTCGGTGGGACTGACAACGCGTTTCATTGGTGGCACCTCGGGGCGCGAATACTTCCGCGCCAGCATTGGTGAGATCGTGTATTTTGACGACCGGCAGGTCACTCTGACTGGCTTACCCGATGCTGACGACCGCCATGGCACGTCGGCGCTCGCCGGTGAGCTTGCGACGACGATTGGCCGCTGGCGTCTGACTGGTAGTGTAATCTGGGATCCGCACGATGATGAAGTGGATGAAGGTGGTGGCCATCTGCAGTACCGCGGTGACAATAATCATATTTTCAACATCGGTTATCGCAACCGCCGGCGTGACGAGATCGAACAGACCGATTTCTCGCTGAAGTGGCCCATTTCCCGGCATTATTCGCTGCTCGGACGCTGGAACTATGATCTCGTGAGCGGTCGAACGATTGAGGGAATGGCTGGAATCGAGTACAACGACTGCTGCTGGCGGATGCGCCTCATTGCGCGGCACTACCTCGAAAGCCCTTCCGGACGGCAATTTGCCGATGTGGAAGCCGATGATGGCATTTTCTTTCAGATAGTGTTCAAGGGCCTGGCGGGTGTCGGCACGAAGCTTGAATCCATGTTGCAAGACAGCATCAGAGGCTATAGAACAACGGATTGAAGAGAACGGCCGATTGCAAGAACTGCCAGCTGAAGCGGAACAACTGCCAACTGACTGCAAACCGGAGTTGCGAGCTGGCAACGCATTGCGCACGCTCAGCGAGATGAACGGAGTGACGAAATGAGATTGACAGATGCGCGAATGCCGCGGCGAGGGTTGGCGGCGCGCCGGATGACATTGGCGGTGTTGGCGCTATTGGGCGCGGTGGCGATCAGCGGAACCGGCCGGGCCGAATATCGGGAACTCGATGCGATTGTGGCGATCGTCGAAAACGACGTCGTATTGGCATCGGAACTGCTCGATCGACTGCAGAATATCAGAGAGCAGTTTTCACAGAATCAGTCGCAATTGCCACCAAACGATATTCTCATCAGTCAGATTATGGAGCGTCTGATCATAGAGAACCTGCAGCTGCAGGAAGCCGAGCGCCGCGGCGTGACGATCGACGATGAATCACTGACCCGGGCAGTGGGTGGTTTTGCCAAACAAAATAATCTTTCCATCGAGGAATTCTCCCGGGCACTCGAAGCCGACGGGATGAGCTATGTCGAGTTTCGTACACAGATTCGGCGCGAGATGCTCATGCAGCGACTGCGCAGAAGCCTGGTGAATCGGCGTATCAGCATCAGCGATCAGGATATAGCGGATTTGCTGAACTCGCCTTATTACCAGAAGTTGCTGTCCGATGAGTATCGTGTTGGCCACATCCTCCTGCTGATTGACGATGAACGCGATGAAAGCGTCGTCGACGCTGCAGAGAGCGAGGCGATACAGATTGTGGCCGACTTGCGCGCTGGTGCTGATTTTGCCGAGATAGCCATCGCCAAATCGGCCGGCAGTAGAGCGCTCGAAGGCGGCGACCTTGGCTGGCGCAAAGCCCCGGAGCTGCCGACCCTGTTCGCCAAAGAAGTTCTGGAACTCAAGCCCGGTGAGACGGCGTTGCCCATTCGCAGCGGCAGCGGGATCCACATCGTGCAGCTGTTCGAACAGCGCGGCGCGGGGGTGCAGGAAGAACAGCAGTCGCTGAGCCGACACATTCTGGTGCAACCTTCCGAGATCCGCACAGAAGAGGAAACCGAGGCGCTGATCGGGGAAATTCATGCAAAGATCATGGCGGGTGAAGATTTTGCCGCACTTGCCATCGAGTTTTCAGAAGATCCCAGCAACGCTCTCAACGGCGGCAATCTCGGGTGGACGTCGGGGCGCGATTTTGTTGCGGCCTTTAGCGAGGTTCTGGCAACCACTGACGTGGGTATGGTCAGCGAGCCATTTCATACTCGGTACGGTTGGCATGTACTCGAGGTCATGGATCGTCGGGTAGAGGATCTCAGCGACGAGGCTCGACGCAGCATGGCAGTTGAGATCCTGCACGAGCGACGCTTCGAAGAAGAAACGGAGAAGTGGCTCAAAGAGCTGAGGGATGAGGCCTTTGTCGAGATCCGGCTCTAAGCTCGCCATCACTCCCGGAGAGCCTTCGGGCATCGGCCCGGATTTACTGGTTACGCTCGCACAATCTGCGCGTGATTCGTGCTGGATCGCCATTGCCGACCGGGATTTGCTCAAGCGTGCAGCGCAACGTCTGGGGCTTGCGCTTGAAATCGATCACGATCTTGCAGCACCCAGTTGTGTTGCCGGCCGTCTGACAGTGCTGCACACCTCACTGGCGCAGCGCGAGACACCAGGTCAGCTCGAGCCACGCAATGCCGCCTATGTACTGGAAACGCTCAAGCTTGCGACGACCGGTTGCCTGAACGGTGATTTTGCCGGTGTGGTAACGGGGCCGGTGCAGAAGTCGCTGATGAATGACGCGGGTATTGCCTTCAGCGGCCATACGGAATTTTTCTGTGAGCGCTGCGGTGTCGAAGATGTGTTGATGCTGCTGATTGCGGGCGAGCTGCGAGTCGCGCTCGCCACGACTCACCTGCCGCTGCGGCAAGTGCCGGACGCCCTGTCTGCGGAGTTGTTGCGCCGCCGCTTAGGTCTGCTGTTGGCGGGCCTGCGGCAGAGCTTCGACGTCGCACAGCCGAGAATTCTGGTGGCCGGACTCAACCCACATGCGGGCGAAAGCGGCCATCTCGGGTCGGAAGAGATCGAAATCATCGAGCCTGTTTGCGCTGAATTTCGCACGGCCGGCGAGAAGGTGATGGGACCGCTGCCGGCAGATACGCTTTTTACGCCTGCGATGCTTGCGCGCGCCGATGCCGTCTTCGTGATGTACCACGATCAGGGATTGCCGGTTCTGAAAAGTCACGGTTTTGGCGCAGCGGTCAACGTGACCCTGGGCCTGCCGTTCACGCGAACTTCCGTTGACCACGGGACGGCGCTCGATCTCGCCGGTAGTGGACGCGCGGATGCCGGGAGCCTGGCAAGCGCGATCGCGCTTGGCGCAAGATTGAGCGGAGTCGTCCGAGGCGGCCAGTGACGCCGCAATTCAGAGCGCGCAAACGCTTCGGTCAGCACTTCCTTGTGGACGATAGTGTGCTGGAGCGCATGGTCGCGCGCATCCAACCTGCAGCAGACAATCGACTGCTGGAGATTGGACCCGGCCGTGGTGCGCTCACCCACCACCTGTATGGCCGCGTGGGCGAGTATGTTGCCGTCGAGATAGACCGGGATCTCATTGCACCGCTGAAAGCGCAGTTTGCCGGTCTTGACGTGCAGAATTTCGATGTGCTCAAGATGGCGTTGAACGAAACACTCAGTACGGGCGACTGGCGGTTGACGGGAAATCTGCCCTACAACATATCCACCCCGCTGCTCATCAAGCTCTTTGCTCATCTCGAGTTGATCCGGGATATGCACTTCATGTTCCAGCGCGAACTCGGTCAACGACTGTGCGCGGTGCCGGAAACGAAAAGCTGGGGACGCTTGAGCGTGCTGACGCAATTTCACTGTGAGGTCGAACCGCTCTTCGACGTGCCGCCCGAGGCCTTTCGGCCGCCACCACAGGTTCACTCGCAGGTCGTTCGCCTGGTACCGAAGGCAGACAAACCCGCTGTCGATCTTGCCAAGTTGAAAAAGGTCCTGCAGTTGTCGTTTTCCGCCCGGCGCAAACGGATGTCCAATGCACTAAAATCTCTGGACCTGCCATGGGACCGCACCTCGGTGGACAGCAGCGCGCGCCCGGACCAGCTCGACGTGGGGCAGTTTGTTGAATTGGCAAATGTGATGGAGGATGTGCAGTGAGCGACTTTCAGGTCAGTGTCGAAGTCCGCTACATTGAAAAAGAGTCGGATCCGCAGCTGCTGCGCTTCGTCTTTGCTTACACGATCGAAATCACCAATCACGGGGAGTCGGCTGGCCAACTGTTGAATCGACATTGGATCATCACCGACGCGCAGGGTGACGTGCAGGAGGTGTCTGGACCCGGAGTGGTTGGCGAGCAGCCGCGAATAGAACCGGGTCTGACTTTTCGCTATACGAGTGCAGCGGTGCTGACAACACCAGTCGGCAGCATGCAGGGTGAGTACGAATTTCAAAGTGATCAAGGTGAGCGCTTTCTCGTCCCGATTGCAGCGTTTTCATTGTCGATACCCAACCTGGTGCACTAGCAGCCGTGGCTACCTATGCGGTAGGTGATATTCAGGGCTGCTACGAGGAGTTTGCCGGCATGCTCGAGCTGTTGAGCTTCGATCCAGCCGAAGATCGACTCTGGTTGCTGGGGGATCTCATCAATCGAGGTGCAAAAAACCTGGCGGTGGTCCGGCTCGTGCAGTCTCTGGGTTCTGCCGCCAGTACAGTCCTGGGAAACCACGACCTGCATTTTCTCGCAATCCACTATGGCGGCCACACGCCCAATCGCGCTGATACGTTTCACGACGTGCTCGAAGCCCAGGACGTCGATGAAATTGCAGACTGGTACCGCCATCAGGCATTCCTGATCTGCGACAGATCGCTGGGGTATGTGATGACTCATGCGGGAATTCCACATATCTGGAATGTCGAGCACGCGGCGGAACTTGCATTGGAACTCGAAGGTGTTCTCAGGGGCGAGCACCATCGCCAGTATTTCGAAGACATGTACGGCAATGAGCCGGATCATTGGCGTGAGGATCTCGAAGGCATGGATCGCTGGCGTTGCCTGACAAATTACTTCACACGCATGCGCTTGATGGACGACGATGGCGTGCTCGATTTTTCGCACAAGGGCGCGCTCATCGATGCACCGGCCGGGCTGGTTCCATGGTTTGAACTGCGGGCGAGGCGGCCGCTTGATCTCAAACTTCTCTTCGGGCATTGGGCTGCGCTGGAAGGCACAACCGACGATGCAGACATCCTGGCCCTCGACACAGGATGTGTGTGGGGTCGGGAACTGACCGCGCTGTGCCTGGAAACCGGCGAAATTCATGCGGTGGCGGCCGCATAACGCCATTTCAAACAACGTCAGATTTAGTCAATTGTCTGACAACCAACCGCAAATATCCGTCCGTACCACAGATACTACCGTTTAGCCATTTCCTGCTGATCTCTCTTGTGAAACTGTGATTTAGTTCAGGCGTCAAATGTATAGGCGTTAAAACTTTTTGACGACGTACAACCGGAAGCAGCAAAGGAGAGCTAGCCATGGGAGTATTTGAGCACTATCAAGATCGTTTCGACGCAGCTTTGGAAGAAGAGCTGTCCCTCCAGGATTATCTCGAATTGTGTAAGTCGGATCCCAGCGTATATGCCACAGCGGCAGAGCGGTTACTGCTGGCGATCGGTGAGCCGGAATTCGTAGATACGTCCAAAGATCCCAGGCTTTCCCGGATCTTTTGCAACAAAGTCATCAAGCGGTATCCCGCCTTTGATGAATTCTATGGAATGGAAGAAGCCATCGAGCAGATTGTTTCGTTCTTTCGTCATGCCGCACAGGGCCTGGAGGAAAGGAAACAGATTCTCTACCTGCTCGGTCCCGTTGGCGGTGGCAAGAGTTCGCTGGCAGAGAAGCTCAAGGATCTGATGCAGCGCATGCCGTTTTATGCCTTGCGGGGTTCACCGATCAACGAATCCCCCCTTGGGCTGTTCGATTCGCTCGAAGATGGAACGATCCTCGAGGAGGACTACGGCATTCCGCAGCGCTACATCCGCAGTGTCATGTCGCCCTGGGCGGTCAAGCGACTCAGAGAGTTCAACGGTGACATCACCCAGTTCAGGGTCGTCAAAAAGTATCCGTCGCTACTCGATCAGGTCGCAGTTTCCAAGACCGAGCCGGGCGATGAAAACAATCAGGACATTTCCGCACTCGTTGGCAAGGTTGATATCCGCAAGCTCGAAGAGTTTCCACAGGACGACCCGGATGCCTACAGCTTCTCGGGCGGATTGTGTAAAGCGAACCAGGGTTTGCTCGAATTCGTAGAGATGTTCAAAGCGCCGATCAAGGTGCTGCACCCGCTTCTGACTGCTACCCAGGAAGCCAACTACAACGGCACGGAAGCCATCGGAGCGATCCCGTTTGATGGAATTGTTCTGGCACACTCTAACGAGTCCGAATGGACGACCTTCCGCAACAATAAGAACAACGAAGCCTTTCTCGACCGGGTTTACATCGTGAAGGTGCCGTACTGCATGCGGGTCACGGAGGAAGTGAAGATCTACGAGAAGTTGATCGACGAAAGCTCTCTATTTGAAGCACCTTGCGCTCCGGATACGCTGCGGATGCTGGCTCAGTACTCGATTTTATCTCGGGTCAAGGAGCCTGAGAACTCGAATGTGTTCTCGAAGATGCGGGTTTACGACGGTGAAAACCTCAAAGACACGGATCCGAAGGCCAAGACGATTCAGGAATATCGCGATACCGCCGGAGTCGATGAGGGCATGAGCGGGCAATCCACCCGCTTCGCGTTCAAGATTCTCTCGAAAGTCTTCAACTTCGATCCGACCGAAGTCGCGGCGAACCCGGTGCATCTGATGTACGTTCTGGAACAACAGATCGAGCAGGAAAACTTCGATCAGGAGACGCGCGATAACCAACGGCGGTTCATCAAGGAATATCTTGCGCCAAAGTATGTCGAGTTCATCGGCAAGGAAATCCAGACGGCGTATCTCGAGTCATACTCGGAGTATGGTCAGAACGTGTTCGACCGCTATGTGACCTACGCCGACTTCTGGATCCAGGATCAGGAGTACCGGGATCCCGAAACCGGCGACATTCTCAACCGCTCTTCGCTCAACGAGGACCTCGAGAAGATCGAAAAGCCTGCGGGGATCAGTAATCCCAAAGATTTCCGCAACGAAATCGTCAATTTCGTATTGCGTGCCCGGGCGAACAACAACGGCAGCAATCCCTCCTGGCTCAGCTATGAAAAGCTCAGAACCGTGATCGAGAAAAAGATGTTCTCGAATACGGAAGATCTGCTGCCGGTGATTTCCTTCAACGCCAAATCTTCCAGTGACGATCAACGTAAGCACGATGATTTCGTCGCCCGGATGGTGGAAAGAGGCTACACGGACAAGCAGGTCCGGTTGCTCGCTGAGTGGTATTTGCGGGTTCGGAAATCGCAATGATGGAGCAGCACTGTGTCGTACATAATAGACAGACGTCGCAACTCGAAAAACAAGAGCACCGTTAATCGGCGACGCTTTCTCGACAGGTATAAAAAGCACATCAAGAAAGCCGTTACCGATGCGGTGAACTCACGCAGCATCAAAGATCTGGAACACGGCGAAGAGATCGTCATCCCCGCCGATGATATTTCTGAACCGGTGTTTCAGCACGGCAAGGGCGGCAGCCGCAGCGTGGTCCATCCGGGCAACAAGGAGTTTGTCGCGGGCGACCGCATCCCCCGGCCGGAAGGTGGCGGCGGTGTTGGCGGGGGTGGCGAAGGGGACGCGTCGAATACCGGTGAAGGGATAGATGATTTTGTCTTCCAACTGTCCCAGGAAGAATTTCTCGAGTTTTTGTTTGATGATCTTGCGCTGCCGAACTTGACCAAGCGCCATCTCAAAGGCAACAGCAGTTTCAAGTATGAGCATGCGGGATTCACCTCCGATGGGGTTCCAGCCAAGCTCTCCGTGCTGCGATCTTTGCAGGCGGCCAAAGCCCGCCGCATTGCCCTGTCGGGTGAATCCCGCAGGCTTTTAGCCATAGCCGAGGAGGCGCTGCTGGAGGCCGAAGCTGCCGGGAATGAGATTTCGGCGCGCAAGTTGCGCGAGGAGATCGAATATCTGCTCAAGCGAATCGACCGTGTGCCCTTCCTTGACACAAACGATCTACGCTACAACCTGCATGTTAAAAAGCCAGTACCGACGTCTCAGGCTGTGATGTTCTGCCTGATGGACGTGTCTGGCTCGATGGATCAACAAATCAAAGAAATGGCGAAGCGGTTCTATCTGCTGCTTTACATGTTTCTCAAACGCCACTACGAGAAAACCGAAGTGGTTTTCATCCGTCACCACACGATTGCAAAAGAAGTGGACGAGCAGGAATTCTTCTACTCGCGAGAGACCGGTGGAACGGTTGTCTCAAGTGCGCTGAAGCTCATGCAGGAAGTGGTCGAAGCCAGGTATTCGCCTAATGAGTGGAATATTTACGGCGCCCAGGCCTCGGATGGTGACAACTGGAACAACGATTCACCAATCTGTCGCAAATTACTCGAGGAGAATCTTCTGCCGCTGGTGCAGTACTTTGCCTACGTGGAAATCACCAAACGCTCTCACCAGGCGCTGTGGCGTGAGTACGAACTCATCGGCAAGAAATTTCCGGACACTTTCGCCCAGCAGCACATCAAGGATGTGGGCGATATCTTTCCAGTCTTCCACGAACTCTTTCACAAGAGGGATGCGGCATGAGTGATCGCGCGGGAAAAGGCCGCACGACGGGCACCAAGAGCGTAGGCACAAAGAGCGTAGGCGCAAAGAGCGTAGGCGCAAAGCGGCCGAACGCTAAGGCAAAAAAGGCCGCGACGGGCAAGCGGAAAAGCCCGAAAAAATCCGCAGTTGCCGGTGACCGGGCGCGCAAGTACATATCCGAAGGCAGCGATTGGAGTTTCGAACTCATCGAAGCCTACGATCGGGAAATTGGCCGGATCGCGCAAGGCTATGGGCTGGATACCTACCCGAATCAAATTGAGGTCATCCGTTCGGATCAGATGATGGATGCGTATGCGTCCATCGGCATGCCGCTGGGCTACAATCATTGGTCCTTCGGCAAGCACTTCGTCGAGGTCGAGCGCAATTATCAGCGCGGCCGGATGGGTCTCGCCTATGAAATCGTCATCAACTCGGACCCTTGCATCAGTTATCTGATGGAAGAGAACACCATGACGATGCAGGCACTCGTCATTGCGCACGCCTGTTACGGTCACAACTCATTTTTCAAAGGCAACTATCTATTCCGTACCTGGACGGACGCGAGCGCAATCATCGACTATCTGGTGTTCGCCAAAAAATACATCGCCGAATGTGAAGAACGTCACGGTGTCCAGGAGGTCGAGGAATTGCTCGACTCCTGCCATGCGTTGATGAACTACGGCGTTGATCGTTACAAACGGCCGCACCCGATCTCCGCAGAACAGGAAAAACGTCGTCAGGTCGAACGCGCTGAATATATTCAGCGCAATCTCAATGATCTGTGGCGCACGGTGCCCCAGGCAAAGCAGGTGGATCGCACTGAAGTCGAGTGCTTTCCCTGCGAGCCGCAGGAGAACCTACTTTACTTCATTGAAAAGAATGCGCCGTTGCTCGAACCCTGGCAGCGAGAAATGGTGCGCATCGTCCGCAAAGTTGCACAGTACTTTTATCCGCAACGTCAAACTCAGGTGATGAACGAAGGGTGGGCGTCGTTCTGGCACTACACGTTGATTAACACCCTTTACGATGAAGGCCTGGTCAGCGACGGGTTCATGATGGAATTTCTGTCATCCCATACATCGGTACTGTTTCAGCCGGCTTTCGATCATCCCAGCTACAGCGGCATCAACCCTTACGCGCTGGGCTTTGCGATGTACACAGACCTGCGAAGGATTTGTGAGAACCCAACTGACGAAGACCGTGAATGGTTTCCCGATATCGCCGGAGGTAACTGGCTCGAGGTACTGCCAGCCGCAATGCGTGATTTCAAAGACGAGTCTTTTATCCTGCAATTTCTCTCGCCGAAAGTGATGCGGGACCTCCGTCTTTTTGGAATTTTAGATGATGACAAAAAAGACGCCATTGAAGTCCAGGCGATACATGACTACGACGGTTACCGTCAGGTCAGGCAACTACTCGCAAGCCAATACAATCTGGGAGACCGGGAGCCGAACATTCAGGTTGTGCGGGTGGATGTCAAAGGCGACCGTAGCCTGACCTTGCAGCATATCCAGCATGCACGGCAGCCGCTGGGCGAGAGCACGGACCATGTGTTGAAACACTTTCACCGACTGTGGGGTTTTCCGGTGCATCTGGAATCCTCCTGGAACGACGAGGTGATTGCGACGAAACACTGTCCGGAGGAAGCCAAATCGGCAGCTTGACCCGGTGGCTACGACTTTTTGAACCGGACTTGGCCGTGCGCGATAAATCTACGTCTTCCTGCTAACTTCACTTGATGGAAATATATCTGGTTGGTGGCGCGGTGCGTGACGACCTTCTGGGCCGTCCAGTGCAGGAGCGGGACTGGGTCGTGATTGGCAGCACGCCTGAGGAAATGGCGGGCCTGGGCTATCGTCAGGTCGGCCGGGATTTTCCGGTATATCTGCATCCGCAGACGAACGACGAGTACGCGCTTGCCCGCACCGAGCGCAAGACCGGTCCGGGTCACACTGGATTTGTCGTGCAAGCTGGCGCCGAAGTCACACTGGAAGAAGATCTCATGCGCCGCGATCTCACCATCAATGCCATGGCGCGCGATTCACGCGGTGTGCTCATTGATCTGTTCAACGGCCGTGAGGATCTGGCGCGCCGTTGCCTGCGCCATGTCTCGGCGGCGTTTTCCGAAGATCCGTTGCGGGTATTCAGAGTCGCACGATTCACGGCCCAGTTGTCTGGCTTTGTGGTTGCTCCCGAAACCAGTGCACTGATGCGCGAAATGTCCGCTGGCGGGACGTTGGATGAATTGTCAGCGGAACGAGTCTGGGGTGAGATGCACAAAGCGCTGTCGAGTGCAGATCCCAATCGATTCCTCGGAACACTGAGAGATACCGGGTCGCTGATGCCGTGGTTTACCGAGTTTGCCGGCCTGATGCCCATCATCCCCGCCGCCCTCGAAGACCCGCCCGGGCGCTATGCCGCGATGGCGGGTTTGCTCGCGCCGGCAGATTGCGAGAGTTTCAGTGCGCGCTTGAAGACGCCGGTTGCCTACCGGCGTCTTGCGACGTTATTGGCACAGTGGGGAACGGTGTTCGCGAGTTGGCCGGTGCAACCGGCGCAAACCGTGCAGACGGCGCTCAACGCCGCACGAGCGTTCAAGCCCGACGGTCTGCTCGACTCGGTTCTGCGGATTGTGGAAGCCATCGGGCATGTCGACCTGGCAGACCTGCGGCAGATGGTCAACGCCGTCTCACAATCGGTCGAACCGTCCGTATTTCGCGCGCAGGGACTCGAAGGCGCGGATCTGGGGCAGGCGCTCGAGGCGGCACGACTGAGAAAAATAGTCGAATCTCAGAATTGATGAGCGCAGCCTGCGCTGCCGGTTGCGGCGTTCGTGACGCTGTAACCGCGTCGGCTTGCGATGAGCAGCGCGTTTTGCAACGCGCTGCTAGTCCGCTTCAGGCAACGGTTCTGCTTCCAGCGTGGCGATGAACTGTGGGGTGATCCGCGCGTTTGTGGCCTGCTCAAAAACGTAAGCGAGTTGAATGATCTCCTTTTCGGCAAATGCGCGGCCGACAAAACCGACGGCAATCGGCAGCCCGCGGATCGCTCCTGCCGGAACGACAATGCTCGGGTAGCCGGTCACTGCCGCCAGATAGGCCGTACCACCGAAGGCATAATTGTCGCCACTGAGCCAGTCGGTTTTCCAGGCGGGCCCGTTGACGGGAATGACGAGGGCGTCGAGTTCCTGCTCGGCAAACAGGGCATCGACGTCGCTGCGCAGGCGGTCAATCGATGCTGCCCGGGCGTCGATGTAGGCAGCCTCCTGCAATCCACCTTTGGCCTGCGCTGCATGAAAAATACTCTGGCCGAAGTGGGGCATTGCGCGCTCTTCGTAAGCTTCGTTGAATACGATGAGATCGGCCAGGGAGTCGACACCGTCGCCGACGCTGTGGCTTTCGAGGTACGAATTCAGTCCGGCTTTGAATTCATACAGTAGTACCTGATAGCCGGCCTGGCGCTGCGCATCGTCGCGGCGATAGTCGATCGGATCCACCAACGTTGCACCCAGTTCGGCGAGTGTTTCCACGCTCGTCTGAAAAATGGCTTCGACCGCCGGATTCTCGCCCTGACCGTAGTAGGTGCGCAATACGCCGATCCTGGTCCCAGCCAGACGTTGTATCCCGGCATCGGGCAGGAGCGAACGAGCGCCCTCCGGGTAGGCGACCGCCGCTGCATCGGCGGCGTCGACCCCGATCATCGATTCGAGCAGCAAGGCGGCTCCCGCAACGGTCTGTGCCATGGGGCCTGCGGTGTCCTGGCTGTGGGAAATCGGGATAATGCCCTGGCGACTGACGGTGCCGACGGTGGGTTTGATGCCGACGATACCGTTGTAAGCGGCGGGGCAGACGATGGATCCGTTCGTTTCGGTGCCAACTGCAAGCGGCGCCAGGGACGCAGCGACCGCGGCAGCAGAGCCGCTGGACGAGCCACAGGGGTTGCGATCCAGAACATGTGGGTTTCTGGTTTGCCCGCCAAGACTGCTCCAGCCGCTCGAGGACTTGTCATCGCGAAAGTTGGCCCATTCACTCAGATTGGTCTTGGCCAGAATGACTGCGCCGGCGGCGCGCAGGCGTTGCACGACAAACGCATCGCGCGCTGCGTAGTGGTGGGCCAGTGCCAGCGAACCCGCGGTGGTTGTCATCGCATCCGCGGTGTCGATGTTTGCCTTCAATAGGACGGGCAGACCGTGCAGCGGACCCACCGGCCCGCCTGCTTTGAAGCGGCGGTCGAGTTCCGCGGCAATTTCCAGCGCATCCGGGTTGATTTCGATAATGGCATTCAGTTTCGGTGCCGTATCGTCGATGCGGGCGATTCGGTCGAGGTATGCGCTTACGAGAGTTTTAGCACTCAGTTCGCCGCTGGCAAGCTGCGAGCGCAACTGCGTCACCGACAGGGCGGTCACGTCGATTTCAGGTGGCTCGAGCACTGGATTCGGTGCGCAGCCGGACATCAATAGTAGCGCTAACAAAGCTACGCCAACACGCCTTGTAAGCCTGTTGCTGCATTTCGAATCTCTCACGGTGTTTCCTCATGTCTCTTTGCGTTGCTCGCCGTTGTCGATACATCGCTCGATGCGAACACCTGCACACGCCGCCTCGCTGAGCGCAGCAGGTTTTTCTATTTCCACCACAACGGCGGTAGCTGCGTACGTCTGCAACAACCGGCGCGCGACTTCTTCGGCTAGCGTTTCGAGTAATTTGAACCGGCCCTCTACGGCAATTTGGGTGATGGCCGCGCTCACGCTGGCGTAGTCGATCGTCGCCTCAAGCGAGTCTGCGCGGCTTGCCGCGCGGGTGTCCGTGAGCAGCTCCACTGAGACAACCAGTTTCTGGCGGGTTCGCCGCTCCCAGTCAGCAACGCCCACCACGCAGATGATTTGCAGATCTTCGATGAAGATGCTGTCGCCGCCCGCGGTCATGGTCGGGTCGGGCTTGCAACGCGTTGGAGCTCGCTGAGCGGCCAGCGCGCCCGTACCTTCACGCCGAGCGGTTCGCGCTCTCCGGCCAGCAGTCGCAGGCACCCGGCGTAGGCAATCATTGCGCCATTGTCCGTACACAGGTTGAGCGGTGCATAAATGACTTCCGCTGGAAGTTTCTCGCTCAGCACCTCGCGCAAGCGCTGGTTGGCGCTGACCCCCCCGGCGATCAGCAGGTGGCCAACACCGGTGTGTTCGATCGCGCGGCGACACTTGATCAGCAGGGTAGCGACGACGGCTTCTTCGAACGCTCGCGCGACGTCCGCCCGGTCCTGCTCGCTGAAAGGGCCTTCGAGTTTGAGCCGGTTGATGGTATTGAGCGTGAAGGTCTTCAGGCCGCTGAAGCTGAAGTCGAGTCCGGGACGGTCTGTCATGGGCCGCGGGAACTTGAAGCGTGCCGGATCCCCGGATTGCGCGCACAGTGCAAGGTTGGGGCCGCCGGGATAGCCCAGATCGAGCATCTTTGCCGCTTTGTCGAACGCTTCGCCCGCGGCGTCGTCGAGGGATTCGCCGAGCAGTGTGTAGTCGCCGATGCCGTTGACTTCCACCAGCTGAGTGTGACCGCCGGACACGAGAAGCGCGACGAATGGCAGTGGCGGCGCGTGCTGCTGATCGAGCAGGGGGGAGAGCAGATGCGCTTCCATGTGGTGCACGGCGATGGCCGGCAAATCCAGGCTCCAGGCGAGCGATTGGCCGAATCCGGCGCCAACCATCAATGCCCCGACCAGCCCCGGTCCTGCGGTATAGGCAATGCCATCGAGGTCGTGCAGGCCCATATCGGCCTGCGCGAGCACTTCACGGGTGAGTGGGACGAGCTTGCGGATGTGGTCGCGCGACGCCAGTTCCGGCACGACGCCGCCATATTTGGCGTGGATGTCGATCTGGCTGTGCAAGGCATCGGCCAGCAGGCCACGCTCGCTGTCGTAGAGCGCGAAGCCTGTTTCATCGCAGGAGGTTTCGATACCGAGAACGAGCATGGCGGAATGGTACCTTCGATTCGCGAGGTTGCCTATGCGGGATGATTCCGTTGATCCCGCATCGCGGCGTGTGGGGTTCGGTTCGCGCGCGCCGCCCGGTTGCTCCGGAATGCCCCCGTTTCGCGAACTTGCCCCTGCGGGTCAATTCGCTCACTCGGCTGGGCGGTCACCGTGCGATAACCGAACCCCACTCGCCGCACTGCTGTGTTGCTGGCGAACTCGGCTGGAAGGCTGTGGCGAGGATCACCCGTGAGCCTCCCCCTGCGGGTCAATTCGCTCACTCGGCTGGTCGGTCACCGTGGGCGAACCGAACCCCACACGCTGCGATGCTGATTTGGTCCAGAAAACGGGGCAAATTGATCCTCCAGTGTGCTTTGCAATGGCGCGGTAATCCCAGTAAAATTCGCGCCCTTTCAAGAGTGACCGAGAGTCCGAAGCCAATTTATGCCAAGTGTAAAAGTCAAAGAAAACGAGCCATTTGACGTCGCCCTGCGCCGTTTCAAGCGGTCCTGTGAAAAAGCAGGCGTACTGTCGGAAGTCAGACGCCGCGAGTTCTACGAAAAGCCGACATCGGTTCGCAAGCGCAAAGCGGCGGCAGCGGTTAAGCGCCACTTGAAGAAGCTCCAGCGCGAATCACGGCGCTTCGAGAAGTCTTACTAGTCTGGCTTCGCACACACTCAGGGACGGCGTAATTGTCCGACCTCAAAACACAAATCGAAGAAACCACCAAAGACGCAATGAGAGCGCGCGACAAATCGCGTGTGGCGGCGTTGCGCATGGTGAATTCGGAAATCAAGCGGGTGGAAGTCGATGAGCGAAAAACGCTCACGGACGACGACGTGCTCGCAATTCTCAACCGCATGCTCAAACAGCGTAACGATTCTCTCAGCCAATTCGAACAGGCTGACCGGGAAGACCTCGCAGCGCAGGAGCGCTTCGAAATCGAACTCATCAAAACGTTCATGCCGGAGCCACTGAACGAAGCCGAAGTGGACGCCGTGATCGAACGTGCCATCGAGCAGACCGGTGCGAGCTCAATGAAGGACATGGGGCAGGTAATGGGCCTGGTCAAAGCAGAAATTGCCACCCGGGCAGACATGGCAGCGGTGAGCGGCAAGGTCAAAGCTCGCCTCGGCTGAGCGTTTACAATTCGTCACGGCGGGCAGAGTGTTCTCTGCTATCGTTGCCAGCTGTTCAGATACCCCAGCCCAGCAACTGTAGCTCAAAGATAAGGATCGGCCTCTATGGCGACTCTCATTCCCGTCATACTCGCCGGTGGCACAGGCAGTCGCTTGTGGCCGCTGTCCAGAGCGCTCTTTCCCAAGCAGTTTCATACGATCTTCGGTGAGCGATCTCTGTTGCAGAACACCCTTTCCCGGGCGGCGCGGATCACCCGCGAACCGCCGATCATTGTCTGCAATCACGAACATCGCTTTCTCGTTGCCGAACAATGCCGGGCAATCGGCATCGACTGGCGGAGCATCATTTTGGAACCCGAAGGCCGCAATACGGCGCCCGCGATCGCGCTGGCTGCGCTCGACTGTGGAACCACCCAGGACGCACAGTTACTGGTGCTGCCCTCGGATCACCTCATTGAAGATGACGCGGCGTTCGGTGCTGCTGTGACGCTTGCGCAGGCGGCCGCACAGGAGGGTGCGCTGGTCACATTTGGCATCCGGCCGAGCCATCCGGAAACCGGCTACGGCTACATCTGTGCGCCAGGAGCCGTTGTGGGCGATCCGGCGACGCCAGTGAGTTCGTTCGTCGAAAAGCCCGATGCAGCCGCGGCCCGCACCTATGTCGATTCCGGTGACTATTTCTGGAACTCCGGCATGTTCGTGCTGGGTGCAAAGCTGTATCTCGAGGAACTGCAAACGCTCTCTCCGGACATGTCCTCGGCGGTGCTGGCCGCGCATCAAACCGGCAGAGTCGATCTGGATTTCTTCCGTCCGGGAGATGCCTTCGTGCAATGTCCAGCGGACTCGATCGACTACGCGGTGCTGGAAAAAACCACCAAAGCGATGGTGGTGCCAGTGGGCTTTGCCTGGAATGACGTCGGCTCCTGGTCGGCCATCTGGGAAGCCTCCCAGCGCGATGAAGACGGTAACCATCTGCAGGGCGACGTCTTCGCAGTCAACACGCAAAACTCCTACGTTCTCGCCCAGCACAGGCTGGTCGGCACGATCGGCGTGGACAATTTAGTGGTTGTTGAGACCGCCGACGCCGTGCTGATCGCGGACCGGGAACAGGTGCAGGACGTGCGAACCATCGTGCAACGCCTTGAAAAATGTGGCCGCGACGAAACCGTCACACATCGGGAAGTCTTCCGGCCGTGGGGCAGCTTTGAGTCGATTGAACGTGGCGAGCGCTACCAGGTGAAGCGAATCAAGGTCAAGCCGGGTGAACGGCTGTCTCTGCAGATGCACCACCATCGGGCGGAACACTGGATCGTGGTGCGTGGCACCGCGGAAGTGACCCGGGGTGACGAGACCTTCACGCTTGCTGAGAACGAAAGCACCTACATTCCGCTCGGCGTGAAACATCGACTGATGAACCCGGGCAAAGTCACGGTCGAACTCATTGAAGTCCAGGTAGGCGCATACTTGGGAGAGGATGACATCGTGCGCTTCGAGGATGTCTACGGCCGCTGATGCAGCCGCGGTGCTGCCTGCGCTGCCGCGTCCAACGAGCAGCGCGCCTGGTAACTTGCGTATGGTAACGTAAGGCACTTATGGCCGGTCGTATTCCACAATCCTTCATTAACGATCTGCTCGCTCGGCTGGACATAGTCGACGTCATCGATGCGCGGCTAACACTGAAGAAAGCGGGCAAGAACTATCAGGCCCTGTGCCCGTTCCACAACGAGAAAACACCGTCATTTTCAGTCAGCCCGGACAAGCAGTTCTACCACTGTTTTGGTTGCGGCGTGAGCGGCACGGCGCTGACGTTCCTGCTAGAGCATGATCGGCTGGAGTTCGTTGAGGCGGTTGAAACCCTGGCGCGCCTCGTCGGCGTCGAAGTGCCGCGGGAAGCGTCCGGGAGACCACGGCCCGATCACACCGATCTTTTCGAATTGCTCGCACGGGCCGAGCGTTTGTACCGCACGCAGCTGCGCGATTGCGCGGAAGCAGTCGACTACCTCAAAGGTCGGGGAGTGACGGGCGCGGTCGCGCGGGATTTCGGGATCGGCTACGCCCCGGATGAATGGCACACGGTAAGCGAGGCATTTGCAGGCACGGCGGCCGAAGCGGATTTGCTCAAGGCGGGGCTCCTGACCAGGAACGACAAAGGCAACGTCTATGACCGGTTCCGTGGCCGGATCATGTTTCCCATTCGCGACACCCGCGGCCGGGTAATCGGCTTTGGCGGCCGCGTGATGGCGCAGGCGGCAGGTCCGAAGTATCTCAACAGCCCTGAAACTCCGGTGTTCCACAAAGGGCGCGAGCTCTATGGTCTCTTCGAGGCGCGCAAAGCGCTGCGCCGAATCGACGAGCTGCTGGTGGTCGAAGGTTATATGGACGTCGTTGCACTTTCCCAGGCGGGGATCGCCAATGCCGTAGCGAGCCTCGGTACCGCGGCGACGACGGAACACTTTCACAAGCTCTACCGCTACGCCGACGGCGTCATCTGCTGCTTCGACGGCGACTCCGCCGGTCGCCAGGCAGCCTGGCGCGCGCTGGAGAATGCCTTACCCACGCTCACCGAAGGTCGGCAACTGAAGTTCATGTTCCTGCCCGACGGTGAAGATCCCGACTCGCTGGTGCGCAAGGAAGGCAAGGGGCTGTTTCTGCAGCGTGTGCAAGCGGCTTCACCGGCAATCGAGTATCTCTTCGCACGGCTGGCCGAAAATCTGGATCTGCGCCAGCTCGATGGTCAAGCGAAGCTGGCGAGCCTTGCGCTGCCCTATATCGAGCGTGTACCCGGCGGCATCCTCAAGCAGTTGATGGCCAACCGCCTGGAGTCACTGACCGGGTTCACCGCAACCACCACTGCCCAACCACGCAGCGGCCCGCGTGCTTCAATTCAAACTGCGGGGCAGCGCGCGGGCAGCGCGCAATTGTCGGATCTCAGCCGGCGCCTGCTGCACTACGTCCTGCACCAGCCGGCACTGGCGCGCGAGGTGCCTGCACCGCTGGCACAAGCCATCGAAGCGCTGGTCGCGGAAGATCCCTTCGCGGAAATAGTCAACTATATTGTTAAGAACCCGGACGTGGGGCGCAGTGAAATTCTCGGCCGGTATGCGGGGGAGACCCTGCATTCTGTGCTGGTTGAGCTGGCCTCCCGGCCCACCGTACTGGCCGCAGAGGCGATGACACAGGAGTTTCTCGAGGGGCTGGCACAGCATGTGGAGCTGGCGGCACAGCGCGGCCGCCGGCGCTTGTTGGCGGACATGAAGGAAAATCCTTCGCAGGAGAAATTGCGCGACTTCTGGTCGCGCAAACAGGGCCAGGCCGTCCGTCCGTCCGGTGGCACCCGGGGGGATTCCTGACCGAGCGGACTGTCTAAGATACTTGGAAAAAACGTTGTTAGACTCCATGTAGACGGGTATCCTTGCGGGTTGGTCTGGGTGCAGCGTGGTGGTGGGTTATTCCCTCAATGCCTAGGAAGGCCTACGAAGGCCTGGCAGGGTTCTGGCGGAATTAGTCCGGCCGAAATGGGCCGGGAAATCGACCGGCCGTCGTGGCCTGCGGAAAT
>SMVA01195778.1_pt1 | contig 22061 bp, 20 predicted proteins | sample 2456451 | NCBI WGS metagenome assembly SMVA01 (sample SAMN11095933, study PRJNA526329) | marine sediment metagenome | biome: Marine sediment; feature: Surficial sediment; material: Deep marine sediment; isolation source: Hadal surficial sediment | place: Pacific Ocean | collected 2014-05 | depth... | reverse complement strand
GGATCCCTTCCCGGCCGAAAGGCTCGAATCGCATATCATGCTTCTGGGGGCTCTCACTCCGGCGCTATATTTAGCCCGGAGCGAGCCCGGGTGCATCGGCAACAGCCAGTCATGATGTTGCAGCGTAGTTTTTTACCCTCAATTTTTTCGATTGGAGTCGGATGTCTTCAAGTACTCGACGCTCGCAAACGATTCAACACCCGCATTCCCTCGGCGGGGGTCTCGCCCTCGTGACCCTCGTCGCCTTGGTTGGCCTGGCCGGCCTCATCGCGCCGGAAGCCTCCGCAATCTGGCCCTTCGACGGACTCTCTGAGAAGCCATCGCTCGAAGAGCGCGCGACCCGACTCCTCTCGCAGGCGATCCAGATTCGAACCGTCAATCCGCCCGGAAACGAAAAGGCCCTGGCCCGCACCCTGACGGCCGAACTCGGCCGAGCGGGGATCAAGAACAAGCTGATCACGACGCCGGGGCCGGACGGCGGACCCGAACGAGCGGCTGTCTGGGGCCGACTCTATGGGCGAAAGGGCGGGTCGCAACGTCCGGCGCTGATCCTGCTGTCTCATCTCGACACCGTGCCCGCGGACCCGGACGAATGGAGCGTCGACCCCTTCTCCGGAAAGATCGCGGAAGGCTTCGTCTGGGGACGCGGCGCACTCGACGCCAAGGGGGTCACGATCGCGCATTTGTTGACGCTGATCGAACTAGCCGAATCCGACGACGAACTGGAACGCGACATCATCTTTCTCGCTACCCCGGACGAAGAAACCGGTGGCCTCGACGGCGCCGGTTGGATCACCAAGAACCACCCAGAACTCTTCGAAGGCGCGGGATATCTGCTGACCGAGGGGGGTGGCATCCGCGCCGCGTCGACGATCGGCGACGAAAGACCGGCGCTCTGGAGCGTCACGCTGACCGAAAAGGCACCCTGCTGGTTGGAACTCCGGGCGCACGGAAGGGGTGGCCATAGCTCGACGCCAAATCCCGACGCCGCCGTCCCGAAACTGATCGCCGCACTCGATCGAATCCGTCGCGTCGAATCGGCCGTGCACACGACGCAAGAGGTCGACATGATGTTCGCGGCGCTCGCGCCGTGGTCCCCCGAATGGGATCGGGACGGATTCGCGGATCTTTCGAGAGCGCTCGCGCAGGACGAGGCCTTTCGTCGGCGCTTCCTCGACAAACCGAGCCAGAACGCGTTGGTGAGAAATACCGTCTCGATCACCGTACTCGAAGGCGCTTCGAAAACGAATATCGCGCCCGCCGTGGCGCGCGCTCATCTCGATGCACGTTTGTTACCCGGCGAAAGCTGCGAGGCGTTCGCTGCCTCGATCGAAGCCTTGATCGACGAGCCCTCGATCGAAATCGAGATCCTTCTTCGCTTCCCCTCGCGCGCTTCCTCGGCCGATACACCGCTCTACCGCGCCATCGAACAGGTGGCTGCGAGCCAAGATCCGGCGGGCGTCGTCGTCCCTCGCATGATCGGTGGCTTCACCGACGCACATTGGTTCCGCGAACTCGGCATCGTCTCTTACGGTTTCGTCCCGCGTAGCGTCGCTCGCGAAGAGGCGCGCCGGGTTCACGGCATCGACGAACGCGTCGAGATCGAGAGCCTCGTCGACTCGATCGAATTGATGTTGGAAATCGTGCGCCGCTTCGACCGGATCGAATAGAACGAGTGAACGCGTCGGACGATTCACCGCCGGCTTGGCGCGGGACTAGCGCAACGTCTGGACGGCGAGATGGAGCGCCTCGAATAGCGGCTCGACATCCTTGGCTTCGAGACACGAGAAGGCTACGCGAATATCCGTCGGGCTCGTCGCAATCAGTCCGACTCCATGTTCATCGAGCAGATGAAGCCTCAGCTTCTCCGCGTCGACGCCATCGATCTCAACGAGCATGAAGTAGCCACTGTTGAAGGGATAGGTCTTCCAACTTTCGGCATAACGTGGCCGATTGGCCACCTCGAAGACTTGCTCGGCTCGCAGTCGCAGAATCTCGCATTTCGCGGCGCGTTCGGCGGCAAGATCCTTGGAGAGAAGCGCCCCTTCGACCAGGGTTTGCGAAAGTTGAGACACGTTCGAAATGCCCCCGCGAATGGCGCCACGCAGCTTGGCGTCGAGGACCTCGCAGACGACTTCCGCCGTTTCGGGCCGACCCGGCCCAAAGGTGATGAACCCGCAACGCAGCCCCCAGACGAAGAGTTCCTTGGTCGCGCCATCGAGTTTGACGGCAAGCAGATTCGGATGTCGGCCGGTGAGCATGCCGAAGAGCGATTCCGTCATCGAGCGACCGCCAAGATGATAGAAGAGTCCAAAATAGGCGTCGTCACACAGCACGACGAGCTTCGTCCCCTGTTCGGCCCGATGCTCGAGGGCCTTTGCGATCGCGTCGCCTTCGGCCGGAGTCGGCATATAGCCGGTCGGGTTATTCGGAAAATTCAGCAGCACGACGAGCTTCTCGTTCCCTTCCGCGAGCTCGTCGAGGCGCGATGCGAATCCCTCGATATTTAGACCGCCCGCGTCGGTATAGAAGGGGAAGGTCTCGATCTTCGCGCCATGATGGACTTCATAGGTCAGCCGATAGTTGCCCCAAAGTTTGTCGGGCATCAATACGACGTCACCGGGATCGAGAAAGAGTTCACCCGCGAGGTTGAGTCCATGCGTGATGGCACTCGTCACGATCGGTAGTCCGAAATTCTTGTCGACGAGCGAGGGATTCTCGGCCAGTAGCTTCTCCCGCCAGAGCTTTCGCAGGCCGGGTCGACCGGCCGGCGGGGCGTAGGTCACCGCGTCCGCGATCGGAACGTCGCCCAATTGGGAAACGATCGAGGGCAAGGCCATCGGGCCGGCCGCCTCGGTCGCGATGCCGATGGTCGCATTGAATCGATGCGCCCTTTGTTTGGCCTCAGCCGTCTGCGAAATGATGCCCTTCGGGAAATAGAGCCGTCGACCATAGGCCGAGAGCATCTCGAAGACCTCGGGTGCAGCCTCTTCGAGCTTCTCGCGCAGAGCCTGCGCGATCGGGTTCAGTGTTGCTTCGGGGACGGACATGACAAGGGGGCTCCTGCTGCACAGCGGCGGCGGCGAAACTTACAGCCGTTTATGCAAAACGTCCATGAGATCGGCGTACCCGATCGCTCGCCAGAACGCCTGGCCTTCGAGATTGCCGTGGGCGACCTGGATCTCGATTCGCTCGACGCCACGATCACGAACCCAGGCCTGCGCTTCCTCGACGAGTCGACGCGCAATGCCCCGACGACGCAATTCGGGTCGAACACCGACGTCGGTGATCTCTGCACGCTCGGTCTCCTCGAGAATTGGCGGAGCGCGATCGATGCGCACGATACAGAGTCCCTCGGGCGTCCCGTTTCGGTCGTAGACGAGAATTTCTGCGTCGGGATCGCGCTGCAGCGCACGCAGGAGTTCGCGGAGTTCACCCTCGGCGACCGTGCCGCGGCGCATTCGGAAGAGCGGATCGAGCGCGGCGTGATGCTCGGTGATCAAGGTCCACAGCGCCGCAACTCGGTCGATCTCGCGTACCCGCGCGATCCGCACTCGGCCACCCAGCGGGCCATCGAAGCGTCGAGGTTGCTCAGTCATTTCGCGCCAGGTACCCCGAGTCGGCGGAAAGAATTTTCCCATCCACTCGTCATTTGGATCCGCTCCCCCGGGCGTTTCGCCCTCTAGCCACTTTAGTTGATTTCGCCTGGCCGAGGGTCGCCCACCGGGAAGTCGACTCAATTCAGCAGCTTGAACCAGAAGCTGCACTTCGCATGCCGATCGCGCGGGGCGCGTTGCACATGGCACGTGGCTTGCGCCATGGTGAACGGGGTAGTCTGCCCGGGTTGGACCTGATCGTTCCTGTTGGATCTCTTGTTGTTGGAACCCACGCCGAAAATGTCGAAGCTCTGGATCGTCCATCGCAATCCGCAACAGCGCGCTTCCCTCGCGCGTCTGTCTGGACTCGCCGAATCGGAACTCGTGATCCGCTCGCCGAGCGACCCAGAGTTCGCTTCGGAGTCGGCACCGGCGGCGATCCTGTTGGGACTCGTGGACGATTTCGAGCACGAGCTCGAATTTGCACATCGACATCGCGCGCGACTCGCCGAGGCACGTTGGCTCTTGCTCTGCGCGCCCGAAGACGCGCTCGAAGCGCGGCGGCTCTTTCACGTTGTCCAACCCGAAATCCTCTCGACGCCGCCCAGCGCGCGAAGCTTGCGCGCCTTCGTCGCGGGGGCGGTTGCCCGGAAAGGCGGCGCCAGCCTCGCCCAGCGACAGGAGCGGCAGCGCATCGCCAAGCGCTTCTCCGTCTGGCTCGGCGGCGTCGAGGTGCCGGGCCTGATGCGCGCCCTCGATCCATCGCTCGTCGGCCTCCCGCTGCTGGTCCGCGGTGTAGCGGGAAGCGGGCGTTCGCTGTTATGCCACTACATCGAGATCTTTCGAAATGCCCCGGGCACGGTCCTTCGCCTGAGTGGACGAGAACGGCATCCGCTCGACGACCTCGCCAGCCGGTTGCGGGCCTCTGAGGAGAGCGGCGGCGGCCCGATCGATTCGGTCTGGATCGACGAGGTCGATGCGTTGTCCGTGCCGAACCAGAACAGCCTCGCGGAATGGATCGCACATGGCTCCTCGCCCCTCGCTGGATCAACGACGGGACTTCGCTGGATCGCCACAGCGGGTGCGGCGGGGTTCGAGGACCGCCTCGAAGTCCGTCTCGCACAGGCCTTCGCGCCGCTACTAATCGAAGTGCCGGCGATTTCGGATCACCCGGAGACGCTCGCCGCCTTTGCCGAAGAAATAGCGAACGACTGGACCCAATCCGTCGGCGGTGTGGCCCGACGCTTTGCGGACAGCGCACTCAGTCTGCTCGAGGCGCATTCCTGGTCGGGGGATCGCGCTGAATTGGAGGCGGTGCTGAGAACGAGTCTGGCGGCTTCGAGCCGAGAAACACTCGAGGATGTAGACCTCCGATTCCCATCGGATCCGCCGACTGCCGAGCCCCTATCGATCCGCACCGCGCCGACGCTCGATTCGATCCGGGGACTGACCGCGCTTCCCAACGAGGAAACCGTCGAAGAAGTCGTCGAAGCCGACAACGAGTCCGAGGACACGCCGGAACTCCAACCCGATCGTGGCTGGCGACGCCTCGCGCGGAGTCTCGCGCATGAGATCCGCAATCCATTGGTTTCGATCCGAACCTTTGCGGAGCTTCTGCCCGAACATTTCGACGACGAGACCTTCCGAGCACGCTATTCGGAGTTGGTCGTCCGGGACGTCGCCCGCATCAGCGACGTTCTGACGCGCCTCTCCAGTGTCGCGGAACGCGAATCGATCGCGGCCGAGCCCGTCGACGTGTCGGCGATGATCGAAGGGCTGCTCGAGGAGCGTCGGGAACGGATCGCCCAGGGCCGACTGCTCGTCCTGCGTGAACTCGAACGCGATTCACCGATCGCCTGGGCCGACGCGCAGGGGCTGCGTGTCGCGCTCGCCGGACTTCTCGACCGCGCCCTCGAATCCCTGCCCGAACGGGGGGACCTTTTCGTCGCGACGCGCCGAATCGAGCGCGGCGCGGACGGCCGACCGCGCCTCCGAATCCTGCTGCGCCACCACAATCCCGTCGCCGCCGGGAAAAATGACGCCGTTCTCGCCGAACTCGACCCGACGGCAAACGGACTGGAATTCGTGCTCGCCCAGGCGGTCGTCGAAAGCAGTGGGGGCAGCCTGACCCTCGATGCCTCGGATGCACGCGAAACCGTCATCCTGATCGAGCTGCGAACGCCGAGCGAATAGCCGCCCCATTCGTTTCGAATTCGCCCCGGCCGGCGCAAAGGGGTCGGCCTGCGTGATATGCTGAGGCCATGCCTCGTATTCTCGTCGTCGATGATGAGCCCGGTGTGCAGGAATCCCTGCGCATGTTGTTGAAGTCCGAAGGCGACGTCGTGATCGCCGGGGACGCCGACGCCGCCCTGCGTGAGGTCGCGATTGCGACCCCCGATCTCGTGCTGCTCGATCTCGTGATGCCCGGACGCAGTGGGCTCGAGTTGCTCGCGGAGCTCACGGATCATGGAGTTCGTGCCCCGGTCATCGTGCTGACCGCGACGAATACCGTGAATGCCGCGGTCGAAGCGATGAAACGCGGCGCCGCGGATTTCGTGACCAAACCCTTCGAACTCGACGCGCTGCGTTTCAAGGTTCGCAATCTGCTCGCCACGCGCGAACTCGAGGAAGAGGTCGAGCGACTCCGGGACGAGGTCGAAGATCGCCAACAACTCGGTGGCATGATCGGTCGCAGCGAAGTGATGCGAACGATCTTTCGAAACATCGAACGCATCGCGAAGACTCCGGCCACCGTGCTGGTTACGGGGGAGACCGGCACCGGCAAGGAACTCGTGGCCCGCGCCATCCACGATCTTTCGCCCCGGGCCAAGGGTCCCTTCATCGCCGTGAATTGCGCGGCGATTCCACGCGATTTGATCGAAAGCGAGCTCTTTGGCCACGAGAGAGGCGCTTTCACCGGCGCAACGGATCGACGTATCGGACGACTGGAGTCGGCCGAGGGCGGAACCCTCTTTCTCGACGAGATCGGCGAACTCGATGCCGCCGTCCAGGTGAAGTTGCTGCGCGCGCTTCAGGAGCGGAGTTTCGAGCGCGTCGGCTCGAGTACGACGATCACGGTCGACCTGCGAATCGTCACGGCCACCAATCGCGATCTCGCGAAGGAGGTCGCTGCGGGGAATTTCCGGGAAGACCTCTACTATCGCGTGAACGTCGTCCCGATCGAACTCCCGGCTCTGCGCGAGCGGCGCGAAGACATCCGGCTGCTCGTCCATGCCTTTCTCGCCCGAGCCGAGACGAAAAAGAAACTATCGGCGGCCGCACTCGGTTCCCTCGAGGGCTACAACTGGCCGGGGAATATCCGCGAACTCGAGAACGCCATCGAGCATGGCTTGGCGCTTTGCGATGGCGACACGATCGAACAGAAGGACCTGCCGATTGCCGTCGGCCGAACGGGCCAGGCCGAGGCGCTCCGCGAACAGTGGCGCCAAGGCGAACGCAGCTTCGAAGACACCGTGGTTCGCTTCGAGACCGAAATCCTGCGCGAGTCCCTCGAGAGCCACCATTGGAATCAGACGCGCACCGCAAACGCCCTGGGCCTCACGCGCCGAGTCCTCAAGCTCAAGATGGACAAGCTCGGGATCGAACCGCCGGACGGATCGTCGATCGATTGACGACCGGTCGGGCAGCCCAGTGGGCGGCGCAGTGGGCAGCCCAGTGGGCGGCGCGGCGGGCGGCCCATGAGCCGTACGCTCTGGTACCCACGCCGCGTTTTGGCCGTTCAGAACTGAACGATTCGATTTCATTTTCTAGAACAGTGACTTGCGTGGCGTTCGGCGCCGAACCACAACACCCGAGTCGGTTCGATTTCGAATTATGAGACCGTGTTCTCATTTTTATCGAACGGGAAATCCAGAGCAAATTCAATGGTTTGAGTCATTTCGGCCCCCTCTGGTCAAACTGGCACGTGGCTTGCTCTATCCCGAGCCATGACAAGCGATCTCGAGAATAGTGAGCGAATCCAGAATGCGTCGTCGATGTTCCCTCGTGGGCGCCGACAACAGATTCTCGTCGTCGATGACGAGCGGGGGCCCCGCGAATCGCTGCGCATGATCCTGTCCGGCAGCCATCGGGTCACGACCGCCGTCGAAGGTGCCGAAGCACTCGAAATATTGAGAACGGAATCGATCGATCTCGTCACGGTCGACCTCAACATGCCCGGCATGAAGGGTGACGAATTGATGCGGACGATCCGAGCCGAGTTTCCGCAAACCGAGATCATCATCATCACGGGCTGTGGATCGGTCGAGACCGCCGTCGAGGGAATCCGACACGGCGTCTTCGACTATCTGACCAAGCCTTTCGATGTCGTCCAGGTGATGGCCTCGGTCGAACGCGCGCTCGCTCGACGGGAGAGCCGCCAACGCATGGTGGGCTTCCTGGAAGGCATCAGTCGCGTACTCGGTCGAAACGAGGACGCGACTGTCGTTCTCGAAGAACTCGACGCGAGTCCGTTGGCCCAGGAGCGACTTCGGGCGATCCTCGCTGAACCGATCCTCGAGACCGAACTGAGCAGCGCGCGCGTCAACGGTCCGCGTACGATCGAATTTCTCGAAGTTCTCGCCGAGACGATCGAGAGTCGGGATGTCTACATGCGCGGCCACGCACGGCGCGTCGCCTTCTATGCGGATCTGATTGCGGCCCGCCTGTGTCTATCGACCGAAGAACGCGATCACGTCCGAATGGCCGCTTTCCTGCATGATATTGGCAAGGTCGGTGCGGCCAGTGATCTACTGGCGGGCAAGGTGATGCCCGAAGTCGAGCGTCTGGCCTCCATTCACGACCACCCGGCGATCGGCGAGAGACTGCTTCTCCCGCTCGGACTCGCCGCGCCGGTTGCCGCGACCGTGCGTCATCATCATGAACGCTACGACGGATCGGGCTACCCCGATGGTCTGGCGGGCGATGACATCCCGCTCGCCGCGCGGATCATCGCCGTGGTCGACGCCTTCGACGCGATGACCTGCCAACGACCCTATCGCGACGCCAAAACGCGTGACGAAGCCCTCATCGAACTGCGCGCTTGCGCGCGCGCACAATTCGACGCTGGCATCGTCGAGTTCTTCTGCGAACTCGCACAGAGTGGTGCGATCGACTCGGTCGGCACGGCGGCGAATCTGGCTCTAGCCAACTCGCGCAGTCACGCGTTCGAATCGAACAGCCGAGGTGCCGCATGATTGTCACGGCCGAACTGGATTCCAGCTACACGACGACTCGTCGCGAAGAGCGCCAGCGAACCGTACACGTCGTCGAGTACAGCCGATATCCGAGACGCCTCGCCAACGAGGAACGACGGGTGGGCTACACGCAGGACCGCTCCGCGAGCGGCCTCGGCCTCGATCTGGCCGAACCGGTCTGGCCGGGCGAATTGCTTCAGGTCACGCTGCGGGACATCGACGGCACGGTCTCGATCGACGGACTCGCGCGTGTCATCTGGTGTCGCGAAGCAAAAGGCGGCCGGTCTCACGCAGGCCTCTGCATGCTTCGCGAAGAGGGTAAGCGACCGATGATGCGCGTCCGCTATTCGGAGACGAGTGCTCGGAACTGACGTCGCGTGCAAAAAAGGAGAGGCTGGGACAACGCTGGAGGCGCGGGGCGCGGCGTATAAACCGGGGGGGTTGCCGCGGCCCCGCCTCCACACCCGACCCGTCTCGGCTTGGTTCCGGCCCGACGCCGCGACCTGCTAGATTCTCCGCTCATGTTTGGCATAGGCCCTCTTGAACTCGTCGTGATCCTGGTGGTGGCGCTCCTGGTCTTCGGACCGAAGCGTGTGCCTGAACTCGCCCGAACGATCGGCAAAGGGCTCGCAGAATTTCGGCGGGCCAGCAACGATCTCCGCCAGACCCTCGCACTCGATGAATTACAGCGAGACCTGCAACGAGACCTCGACGGCTCGCAGACGATCCATCGACCCAAAGAAGCGCCCGCCCAGGCGGTGGACGAGGCGCTGCCGAACGAGCCATCCGCCGACAAGAAAACGGACGAAGCGCCGTCCGAGACGACGAGCGAGCGGGATCCAGACCGACCGGAGTCGGATGACGACTCCGAGCTTTCTGACCATCACGACGAAGGCGTCGCCTCCGAAGTGAATTCGAATCACGATACCCATTCCAATTCGCCGGCGGACTCGGCACTCGGCAATGTTCCGGTCTCAGGCTCGAGTTCGGATCCCAAGCGTGGATGATCGCGCGCTTCCGATCACAGACCATCTGACCGAGCTTCGCCGTCGGATCGGCTGGAGCGTCGCCGCCCTCGCCTTGGGCACGCTGGTATCGTTCAATTTCGCCGAAGAGATCTTTGGTTTTCTGCTCGCACCCGCCACCGACGCGCTCGGAGCCAAGAACAGTCGGCTCCAAGCGATCGCGCCCACCGAAATCTTTTTCACCTATATCAAATGCGCCGTGCTCTCGGGCTTCGTGCTCTCGCTTCCGGTCACCTTCTGGCAGCTCTGGTCGTTCATCGCGCCCGGCCTTTACGACAACGAGCGCCGGGCCATCTTTCCCTTCGTGATCTGTTCGACCGGACTCTTCGCCGGCGGCGCGATCTTCGGCTATTCGGTCGTGTTCCCGATCGTCTTCCAGTTCTTCAATAGTTGGGACAACGAATGGGTGGTGTCGGCATGGACGATGCGCGAGGTCTTCAGCCTGACCACACGTCTTTTTCTCGCCTTTGGCATCGCCTTCGAGCTTCCGCTCTTCGTGTTCTTCCTGGCGATGACCGGCGTCGTCTCAGTGGAGCAGCTCTTCAAGGGTACGCCCTACGCCGTCGTCGCGATGTTCATCCTCGGCGCGTTGTTGACGCCTCCGGATTTCGTCAGCCAGGTTCTCTTGGCTGGACCCTTGATCGTGCTCTATCTGCTAGGCGTCGCGGTCGCGTGGTTCTTCGATCCAAAGCGTCGAAAGGACCGCCAGGCCCGCAAGGCGGGAAGCGACATCGAGAGCCGAAGGGGCTGACCCTTCGTCACGAGTCCGAGATCGAGTCGACTTCTCCCGAGAGTTCGACGCGGAAACTCACCGGGATCTCGGCCTTCGGCACCATCGGACTCCAGAAGCCGGGCTTCGGACCGATATCGAATTCCATGCGATCGATCGTCAACTTCCCTTCGAAAACCAGCGGAGAGGACCCCAGCAATACGATCTCACCGTCGAGGGTCTTCTCGACGCCGTGAAGATCGACATCGAATCGAACGGCGAAACGCAAATGCTCGCCGGACGGGTCCTCGATGGGTCGGGGTGAATGAATGCGCACCGTGGCCAGGGGGTAGGTCTCGACTTCGAAGAAATCCGGATTCCGCAGATGGTCGTCGCGGCGTTCGATCCCCGTGTCCAGACTGGCGAGCGCCACCTCCACGACGACGAATGCATCCTCAATCGCATCGGGATCGACCGAACTCTCGATGACACGCCAATCATGAAAGATCCCATTCGCCTTCATGATCAGGTTCTTCCCGACGAATTCGAGGGTACCGGGCGGCGCAACAACGACCTCCGCATCCTCGGCCGCGCTCGGATTTCCGATCAACAGCGATCCCAAAACGAGGGCCAACACCGAACCCCAGATCCCCTGATTTCGCAGCTCGACTCGGAGCATTTTCAAACCTCTCTTCATTCGTGAAATGCGGTGTGGACGCAGCCCACAATCCTGAGACGGAATCGTCGCATTCAGACGCCCCAGCGGCCAGTGTCCCCCGAATGATCCTATCGGAGATTCTTCTCGAGGTAGACGTGAAACTCCTCGAAGCCTTCGTCGGCATAGAGCGATACGGCCGCTTGATTGCGCTTCAAAACCGATAGGCGAAGCACTCGAACGCCCGCTTCGCGAGCTCGGGCCTCCGCGGCCCGAAGCAATGCGCGGCCAATCCCTCTGCCACGATGGCTCGACAGGACGACGAGATCGGAAATGAATCCGTGTTCCGCAGGGTCATCGCCCGCTTCCTGGGATCGGTATCGAGTCCAGATCGAAACGAAGCCGACCACCCCGCCGTCTTCGACCGCCACAAGGACGATACCGTCGAATTCGGCGCCGCGTCGAAACATCGATTCCAGGTAGGTGTCCGCGATCTCTTCGCCCGGTGGCATGCCCGGGCGAAGTTCTCTTTCGGCCTCCTGGAGTTCGACGAAACATTTTCGAAGCGAGGGAAGATCCTTCGCTGAGTCGAATTCACGAAGCTCCATCAAAACCACCCTTCGCGGGGACTCACTTGCCCGGCCGATGAAAACAATTTGCGCCCATTCGATGACCTCGCGCTCGAAGGATTCGTGGGTGACATCCGAGTTTTCCGCCTAGCGCTCTCTCCTACTTGATTCGACACTTCAGGATCATCGAATAATTCGTCAAGACCTGCCCACGCCGATCGAGGCGATTCGTCCCCACCCTACAAAACCCTTCCCGCTCGAAAAAGGGGCGAGCCATCAGGCTGGCTTCGACATGGAAACCGTGAATGCCACGGGCCTCAGCCTCTCGCAGCAGGTGATCGAAGAGCGCCTTGCCGATCCCTTGCCTCTGAAACCCGTCGCGAACGTAGAAGCAGTCGATGTGACCGTCGTCTTCGAGTTCGATGAAGCCAACGATCGTTCCCTCCCGCTCGGCGACGTAAGGTTTTCGTAGGCTCAATCGTTTTCGCCAACGCGAATAGTCCGGCGGCGTCGGGGCCCATGCCTCCAGTTGTTCCGGCGAAAGATTTTCGGTGGTGAGCGAGTGAACCGACCCGTGGAAGAGATCCGCGATCTCGTCCGCGTCTTCACTTCGAAAGTCACGAATCCTCATCGCGAGACTGTACTCCGAAGGACGCCGTGCGAGGACCGGTCGGGGGTCGAATTTCGAACTCGCCGGTCTTTTGTCGATCGATTGAATCCAGTTAGACTCTTTTGCATCCCGTGCATCCCGACCCGTGAGGCGCCCGAACGATGACCCCGACGAAGATCGATCATCCCACGATCGCGGCCCCACTCGCGGAACGAACGACCGAACGGCTGACTCTGCGAAAGTTCCGAACGGGCGATCTCGAAGAACTTGCGGTGGTTTTCGAGCATGCGGAGGTCTGGCAATTCCCCTATGGAAGGGGCTTCACGCTTCGGGAGACCGCCGACTTTCTGGACGCTCAAATCGAGGCATGGCGAACCCTTGGATTCGGATGCTGGATCGCTCGCGAGAAGACGAACGATCGGGTCGTCGGGTACGTCGGACTTTCGGTTCCGCTTTTTCTCCCCGAAATCCTGCCCGCCGTCGAAGTCGGCTGGCGATTCGATCCCTCTGTCTGGGGAAGAGGCCTGGCGAGCGAGGGCGCGCACGCGGCACTCGACGAAGGCTTCGACACGCTGGGGCTCGACGAGATCTGTTCGGTCCCCCAAACGGACAACCCGGCATCGAGCCGGGTTTGCGAACGCATCGGGATGAAACTCGAGCGAAACGTGACGATCCCGGCCAATTCGAGACGGGACGAACTCGAGGCGCTTCTCTACAAGATGACGCGCGCCCAATGGCAGACGGTTCGTGAGGAGCAACGATGAGCGATTTTGAACTCGATACCCGCTTGGAACGCATCGACGAGAACCGGTTTCGCGCGACGTTCAGCCGTGATTGGGAGATCTGGGGTCCGAGTGGCGGCTATGTCGCGAGCATTGCGCTGCGCGCCGCGGGCCAGATCGCCAAGGTCCAGAGGCCCGCGTCGTTTTCGGGCCATTTCCTTGCGGTCGGCCGCTTCGAGACGGTCGATGTCGAGGTCCGGACGCTGCGAGCTGGACGCAGAGCCGAGTCCTTCGCGGTGTCGATCAGCCAGGCGGGCCGGCCGCTCTTCGAATGCCTCGTCCGAACGGCGGCGAAGGTCCCCGGTCTCGAACATGACGTCGCCGAGATGCCCGAGAAGTCGCGTCCGGACGAGTTGAAGTTCATCCAGGAAGTGATCGAGGAAAGGTTGGGCGAAGAAGCCGAGAACTCACCCTTCCCGTTCTGGTCCAACTTCGACGTCAAGCCGGTCTGGCCCGAGCGATTCGTTCTCGGGGCGCGTCAGGCGCATGATCCGATCTTTCACGAGTGGTACCGCTTCGCACCTCGGGCTTGCTTCGAGGACCCCTTTCTGGATGCCGCGCGGAGCTTGATGATGATCGACACCGCTTCCTGGATCGCAGCCTGCCAACCCCATCCCGATGGCGCATTCATCGCGCCGAACCTCGACGTCACGGCGTGGTTCCATCGAGCCGAACCGAAAACCGAATGGCTACTCGTCGATTCCCGCTGCAACCTCGCCGAAGCGGGACTGATGGGAACCGATTCGCGCATCTGGAGCGAAAGCGGGAAACTCCTGGCGACCGGCGGGGCTCAACTCTTCTGCGTGCCGCAGCCGACCGGCTGACATTTCACCCTCAACGTGCGATCTCGCAAGCCGACATCGAAGCCCCCGCGTTTGCGGGGGACGAGTGTGATCCGACGCTCGATGTCTCCGAACCGAAACGTTTCAAACGGGGAGTTCGTCTCTTCACCGATCGATTCGAGTTCGAGGACTCGATCGTCCAGGCGCACGCGAATGGGGTTCGACGACGAGAGAACTTCGACGACGACGGCTTCGCTCGTCGGCAACGTGATGCGAAAGTGTCTGACCCGTCCGCTCTCGAGAAGCGCGGCTCGACGTCCGACCGCGGCCAGAATCCAGTCTCTCCGCTCGGCGTCGAGCGGATTAGGCGGCGCCGACATCTCCGAGTCGATGAAGTCGATGTCGTAGGCCCCCGCCTTGAAGGCGGCCGCCTCGACCAATCGGCGCAGGAAGGGCAGGCCCGTCCGAATGCCGGCGATCCAGAACTCTTCAAGCGCCGCGGACAAGCGCGTCAGGGCTTCGTCCCGGTCTCGCCCGCTCACGATGAGTTTGGCGATCATCGGATCGTAGTGCGTCGAAATCGTCGAGCCGGCTTCGAAACCCGAATCGAGCCGGACCCCGCGACCCCGCGGCGCCAGCCAACCTGTGATGGGACCCGGCGACGGAATGAATCCATTCTCGGGGTCCTCGGCGTAGATGCGCGTCTCGATGGCGTGGCCCGTCAAGCGGACATCGGCTTGAGAAATCGGCAGCGGCTCTCCGGCGGCGATGCGAATCTGCAGCTCCACGAGATCGAGTCCTGTCATCGCCTCCGTCACAGGATGTTCGACCTGAATTCGCGTATTCATCTCGAGGAAGTAGAAATCTCCATTTCGATCGAGGAGGAACTCACAAGTTCCCACGCCTTCGTAGCCGACCACCTCCGCCACGCGCACGGCGGTCTCGCTCATCGCCAGACGAAGCGCATCCGTCATCCCGAAAGCCGGCGCCTCCTCGACAAGCTTCTGGTGTCGGCGTTGGATGGAACATTCTCTTTCGCCGAGATGAAGAACCTTGCCCCGACGATCGGCCACGAGTTGAATCTCGATATGACGCGCCCCGATCAGCCGTTTTTCGAGATAGATCGCGGCGTTCCCGAATAGCGTCTCCGCCTCGCGGGCGGCCCCTTCGATCGCCACTTCGAGTTCCGACTCCTGGTCGGCCCGACGCATCCCGCGGCCACCGCCTCCGGCACTCGCCTTGACGAGCACGGGGTAGCCGAGCCGGTCGGCGCTACGGCGCGCCTGATCGAGATCCCGGATCGCCTCTCCGCCCGGCACGATCCGGATGCCCGCGGCTTGCATTCGGGCGCGAGCGGCGATCTTGTCGCCCATCGAACGAATGACATCGGGCGACGGGCCGATGAAGCGAATTCCCGCCGCGGCCGTTGCTTCGGCGAAGTCGGCGTTCTCCGACAGAAAGCCATAGCCCGGATGCAAGGCGTCGGCCCCGACACGTCTTGCGATTTCGACGATGCCCGCCGAATCGAGATAGCTTTCCGAAGCGCTTGGGCCACCGCATGCCACGGCCTCGTCGGCGAGTCGGACATGCATCGCTTCCCGGTCGACTTCGGAGTAGATCACGACCGAGCGAATCCCGAGCCGACGACAGGTCCGAATCACGCGCACCGCGATCTCACCCCGGTTTGCGATCAAGATCTTGTCGAACATCCAAGTCCCCTTGCAAGCGAGGAACGATGCCGCCTCGAAGCCGTCCGCACGGGACCACGACGAGAAGCGGCCGGCCACCTGGAAAGGCGACCGGCCGCGGATTGAAAAATCGCTTCGAACGCGCCTAGAGCGTGGCGATCTCGGTCAGCATCTGATTGAGCTTCTCTCCATATTTCAACAGATCGATCGGCTTGCGAGCGACCCCGCTATCCATCGCGGCCTTCGCAACCGCCGGCGCGACAAAGAGTAACACGCGCGGATCGAAGGGCTTCGGAATGATGTACTCGGGTCCGAAGTCGAAACTCTCACCCGGATAGGCCTTTTTGACCGCCTCCGGTACGGCCTCGCCGCGCTTGGCCAACTCGGCGAGTGCGAAGGTCGCCGCCTGTTTCATTTCCTCGTTGATCTTGCTCGCGCGAACGTCGAGTGCACCGCGGAAGATGAAGGGAAATCCGAGTACGTTGTTCACCTGGTTCGCATAGTCCGATCGGCCCGTCGCGCAAATCGCATCGGAACGCGCATCCTTTACGTCGTCCGGTGTGATCTCGGGGTCGGGATTGGCCATCGCGAAGATGATCGGTCGATCCGCCATCGACTTCACCATGTCCTTCGTCACGACACCCTTCTGTGACAACCCGACGAAGATGTCGCATCCGACCATCGCATCCGCGAGGGTTCGGGCTTCGGTCTCGACGACGAATTCGTCCTTGTATTTATTGAATCCCTCGCCTCGTCCTTCCCACATCACGCCGCGGCTGTCGCACATCAGGATATTCTCGGCCTTGATGCCAAGGTCCTTGTACAATTTGGCACAGGAAATCGCCGCGGCACCGGCACCCGAGAAGACGAGCTTCACTTCGCCGATCTTCTTCCCCTGGATTTCGAGCGCATTCAGGATCGCTGCGGCCGAGATGATCGCCGTACCGTGCTGATCGTCGTGGAAGACGGGAATGTCCAGACTGGCCTTCAGCTTCTCTTCGATCTCGAAACACTCGGGCGCACGAATATCTTCGAGATTGATGCCGCCGAAGGTCGGCGCGATCATCTCGCAGAAGCGAATGATCTCGGCGGGGTCCTGGCTATCGATCTCGATATCGAATACGTCGATGTCCGCGAAGCGCTTGAAGAGAATCCCCTTGCCCTCCATCACGGGCTTGCCGGCCAACGCGCCGATATTTCCGAGTCCGAGTACGGCGCTGCCGTTGCTGATGACGGCGACCAGGTTTCCTTTGGCCGTATATTTGTAGGCGTCCTCCGGATCCTTTTCGATTGCCAGACAAGGTGCAGCCACACCGGGCGAGTAGGCAAGGGAAAGGTCATCGGCGGTCACGCAAGGTGTCGTCGGAACGACCTTTATCTTTCCTGGACGACCGGAAGCATGGTATTCAAGAGCTTTTTCGTTGAGACTCACGGAGAGGATCCTTTGGCTCGAGCGCCCGAGACGAATCGGAGCCCGGAGTTGTGGCGCTTATGCGGCCCAAGCGTGCCGCGAAGGGCAGACGAGTCTATCAATTGGCTCTATCAATGTCGAAGTGAAGTGGCGCGATCAACGACCTTTCTGATTGGAAACGCCGGCGTTCAGGTCGGAATCTTCGAACTCGGAGCCGCAACTCTCGAACCCAAGTCGGCCCGCTGCGGAGCCATTTCGCCGCCGCGGTGCTTCGCCACCCAAGCTTCTCTTTTGCCGCGCCGCGCCGCGCCGCTTTTCGCCACGAGGCGCCACTCTATCGCCACAGGGCACCGAGCGAGGCTCGACGAGGATCGAGCCAATGGGTCTAACCGCGCATCAGTTCGCGCGCGATCACGATCCGCTGAATTTGGTTTGTGCCCTCGTAGATCTGCATCAACTTGGCATCCCGCATCAGCTTCTCGACGGGATATTCCTTCGTATAGCCATTGCCCCCAAAGATCTGGACCGCGTCGGTCGTCGCTCTCATCGCGGAATCGGTCGCAAAGCATTTCGCCATCGAAGATTGCTTCGTCGCCGAGCGACCCTGATCGAGCAGCCAGGCGCTCTGATGCGTCAGCAGGCGACCCGCTTCGATGTCCTTGGCCATGTCGGCCAACATGAATTGGATGGCCTGAAACTCGCTGATCGGCTGGCCAAACGCCTTGCGCTCCGCGGCGTAGGCGAGACTCTCCTCGAGCGCACGCCGCGCGATCCCCGTCGCGAGCGCGCCGATCAAGGGCCTTGTTCGATCGAGCGTGGCCATCGCAATCTTGAAGCCCTGGCCCTCGGCACCCAGCAGCTGGCTCTTGGGTACGCGCACATCGTCAAAATGGATGACGCACGTATCACTCGCGCGCTGGCCCATCTTGTCCTCTTTCTTACCCGGCGTGAGACCGGGCGTATCACGCGGAATCACGAAGGCGCAGATGTCGGCATGGCGAGTCGATCGGTCCAGCGTGGCGAAGACCGTGTAGAGATCGGCCACGCCCCCGTTCGTGATCCAGGCCTTCGTGCCGTTCAGCACATAGTCGTTGCCGTCTTTTTCCGCATGCAGCTGCAGACCCGCAACGTCGGAACCCGCGCCCGGTTCCGACAGGCAAAACGCGAATATCTTGAACGTTTCGCTACAGGGCGCGAGCCATTCCCTGATCTGATCCTGGGTCCCGCCGACCAGAATCGGCGTCAGGCCGAGATCGTTGCTGATCATCGAAGTCGTGATTCCCGAGCAGCCTCGAGCGACTTCTTCGACTGCGACGCACGATCCCAGAATCGAAAGGCCCACCCCGCCGTGTTCTTCAGGAATGAAAGTATGGGAGAGCCCGAGTTCCCAGGCCTTGCGAAGAATCTCGGTCGGAAAATCGCCACTGACATCGTAGCGGGCGGCCACCGGAATGATTTCTTCGTCCGCAAATCGACGTGCCGTCTGTTGCAGAATCAGAAGGTCCTCGTCGAGTTCGAAATTCATTGAGCCGGCGATCCCAGTTTCCTTGACAGTCGGTTCGCCGCGGCGGTCACGACACGGGCGCCTTCGCCATGAATGATTTCTTCGGTGAATCGATGGCTCGGACCCGAGAGCGAGATCGCCGCGATGACGCGCGTGCTCACATCGCGAACCGGTGCCGCCACACATCGAAGTCCGGTTGCGAATTCCTCGCGATCGGGCGCGTAGCCCTGAAGCGCAACCGCGCGTAGCTCGTCCGCGAGCTTGGCTGGATCGACGAGCGTCGCGTCGGTATGACGTTTCAAGGGTCGGTCGCCGATCTCGATCGCGCCGTCTGCGAGCAACACCTTCCCAAGCGCCGTGCAATGGGCGGGTAGCCGTTCGCCCACTCGTGAGCCCGTCAGAACCCGCTGGTTGGGCAAGACGCCGTCGAGATGAACGACTTCGTCGTCGCGCAGCACCGCGAGGTGGGCGGTCTCCCCCATCGTCTCGGCAAGTTCTTCGAGAATCGGTCGGGCCTGGTTGATCAGCGTATGACTGCGCGCGAAAGCATGGCCCAATTCGAGACAGCGCGGCCCGAGATGATAGAGCTCGGTCTCCCGGGTCTGCTGCATGTAGCCGGCGAGTTCGAGCGTGGCGAGCAAGCGAAACGCATTGTTCTTGTGGAGCCCGAGTCGGCGGGCGAGATCACTCACCCCCATCTCTGTTTCCGTATGGAAGACCTCCAGCATGCGAAGCGCGTTCACAACGGTTTGGATCGCGTACTCACTCTTCGGCTTACTGGAATTCTTCGGCATCGCATTTCCCCCCGGATACTTCCCACGACGATCCACTACGATCACGCTGCGAGTCGGACGCCAACCGGCGCCCTCTGGCCCATCCCCCCTTGTGGATGTGGTTGATCGGTGACACGGACCGGATCCGAGAGCCGCCGCCCGTCCATTCCATTCCATTCCGGTCATTCCGTCCAGTCTTTTTCATTCGGTCATTCGACTGGATCAACGAACGGAACGACTTCCGGAACTATCTCCAGAACCACATCCGGAAAGACATCGCGACGGATTCGAAAGGAACGATCGAGATCGACAGTTTGTCTCGTCTTGTCTCGTCGATCGCACCGGTCAAAGCCAATCCAACTCGGACTCTCGGATAGAACGTCATCGCCGTAACTATAGGATCCAGGAGGCCCAGGGGGTTGTGCATTTTTAACGCAACGAGCCGAGAGATGTCAACGAATTCGGTACACGAACCGAAATTTTTTTTTCCGATACACAGGAATGCGTCTGTGCAATCGATTGCAGCCCAGCGATCACAAAGGCATTTCGTTGGACGGTGTCGACAAACTCGCGTCGAAAAAAAGTTTCGGTCGAGGACCCACTGATTTGTGCGGCGCATCCGAAGGTTGCATGAACTAATGCCAGGAAACTTCAGTCGTCCGGCCGTTCCGAAACGCGTGCCGCCATTTCCGTTGCAAGTAACTCGACAACGAGGGTCACGACCCCCAACACGATCGCGACGTCGGCGAGATTGAAGTCCGGCAGGGTGTCGGCCGTGAGGGGTCCGACATGCAAAAAGTCGACGCCCGCACCGTAGCGAACACGGTCGATCGTGTTGCTCATGATTCCGCCCAGGATCGCTCCGAGTCCCGCCGCGCTGCCGTGTTCCCCACGGGCCAAACCGTGATAAAAAGTCACAATCACGAGCGTCGCGATCACGCAAAGCAACACGAAGCCGGCCAGCTGAGCCGAGGGCATCCAATCTCGGAAGAATCCGAAGGCGCCTCCGGCCGCGGGCAGATGTGTCCACGCCAGCAGACTCCCCAGGAGCGGGCTGCGTTCGCCGATTTCAATCGTGCGGGCGACGTGAAACTTGCCGAGCTGATCGAGCAAGACGACGCCGAGAGCCAGCGGGAAAAAGACCCTTCGCTTCGCATTCGGCTTCGATTCGGGGTCGACATTCACGGGGTGTGCGTCCTAACGAAGCTCAGCGGCCGAAAGCCGCTCGTCGCGCCAGATTTCGGGTGATAATGCCCTCGCCGCATCGAATTTCGAATCCGCGGGGTCGTCGCGCGACTCCAGGCGATCGATCCAGGCGCGCAGACCGATGCCCCAGACGTCGACGGACGGGCCAAGTTGTTGTTGCGATTCGAAAAGTGAGCGCGCCTGATCCAGAAAGGCGCTGGCCTCGGCCGGCGAGTCGGCTTCGAGGTAGTGGCGAGCGAGCGCGAGGTAGGCGAAGGGATTGGTCGGGTCGACGCGAACGGCGCGTTGGTAGCTTGCCAGCGCGCGACCCGCGCGACCCGCCGAGTCGTCATCGAGACCCGCGATGACGAGACGCAGCGAAGCGTCCCGCGTCGAATCGGTTGCGCCGAGTGCCGCCGAGGTCGTGAGCGGTGCGTCTCGGCCTCCCAAGGAACGCGGAAAATTCAACCCGCTGCAGGCCGTCAGACCGCTGGCAACCAGGGCCACCAGCAGCGCGAAGGCGACACGATGAAAAGGGATCACGCCAGGCACCCTCGCACATCCACTCCACAGCAGCCACGCGGAAAGGAACCCTGCCACGCTTCCGCCAAAAGCGGATCAACCCCCAAAGAGACGCCTGAAAAAACCCTGTGTCGGCCGAGCGCCCGGCGGACAGGTCTGCTTCGGTGCGCTGTTGGCCAGAAAGAACTCACTCCGGTGTTGTGGACAACCCGCCATCGCGCGCGCTCCGCTCTTCGGATCGATCTCGACCTCTTCGACGCCCGAGGGCTTCAAGAAGGCGCCCCGAACACGCCCGCCCGTGACCTCGGCGAGAAAATCGGCCCAGATCGGCAGCGCGCCTCGACTGCTCGGCACACCGATCGGCCGCGGCTCGTCATAACCCACCCAGACGACCGCCACGAGTTCGGGTGTGAAGCCGACGAACCAGAGGTCGTATTCGTCGTCGGTCGTGCCGGTCTTGCCGGCGATCGGCCCACGCAGTCCGCGCGCTCGAATGCCAGCGGCCGTGCCCCGATCCACCACACCCTCGAGCAGGGAGGTGGTGAGAAAGGCCGTACCCGCGTCGAGCACGCGCCGTGCGCCTGCCAGCGGCCATTGCTCCTGCCCCACACCACGATCGTCGAGCAGCCCGATGAAACTGCGGGGTGTCGGGCGCAATCCGCCGTTGGCAAAAGTGGCGAAGACCGTGAGGATCTCGAGTGGCGAGACCTCCGCCGTACCCAGGGCGAGACTCGGAACCGCGGGCAGCGAACTCTGGATCCCGAGCCGCCGGGCCATCTCGACGACCTTGCCGATCCCGACGGCCTGAGCGATGCGCACAGCCGGCACATTGAGTGAGCGTTCCAGCGCATCACGCACGAGGACCGGCCCGCGGAATTTCTTGTCGTAATTCGTGGGCTCCCAGAAGCCGTCACGCGTTTCGATCTTGAGGGGTTCGTCCTCCACGGTGCTGGCCAACGTGATGAGCGGCCCCGATTGGGGCGAAAGCGCTGCGGCGTAGACGATCGGCTTGAACACACTCCCGACCTGTCGTCGAGCGAGCGTGCAGCGATTCC
>SMVA01038533.1_pt1 | contig 22081 bp, 21 predicted proteins | sample 2456451 | NCBI WGS metagenome assembly SMVA01 (sample SAMN11095933, study PRJNA526329) | marine sediment metagenome | biome: Marine sediment; feature: Surficial sediment; material: Deep marine sediment; isolation source: Hadal surficial sediment | place: Pacific Ocean | collected 2014-05 | depth... | reverse complement strand
TGTAAGTAATTAACTGTGAAATTAATCTCATTGTTTTTATGACAAGCAAGAGCCAGATAATATTTAGCAAAAAGATTATTTGAATTTAAATTCAGGGCTTTTTCCAAATGTTCAATCGAGTCTTGAATTTTTTCTTGTCTAAAGAGTAGTTTTCCTTGTAATGAGTATAATACGCTGTCGTTTTTCCCGAGTTGCTGTGCTTTCTGTATCGCATCCAAAGCGTCGGCATCCCTGTTCATGTAAATGAGTGAAATCGCGAGCTCCTTATAATACAAACCCTTGCTTGAATTCACACTTATGGCCCTTTTGAATGCTTCGACCGCTTTTGATGCTCTGCCGCTTCTCAACTGTGCCTCTCCAAGAGAAAACCAGACAAAGTCGTCATTCGGCTTCCGCTCCAAATAGTGACTATACATGCTAACCGATTTTTCATAGTCAGTAAACAGGTAGGCTTTATAACCCTCTTGATAGGACATTTCACTATTTACCAAACCAGTTGGTCTCGTTGTCGGTTGGCCAAGAGTTCGCTCTTCAACCAAAGGCAAAATCATGGATTTTTTTGCATGGTTGGTTAGCGCTTGGTTGGTGTCAATCTCAATTACTTTTTTGAAATGTTCATTTGCCGGATCGTCGTTTCCTTGAATAGCGTGAATTTTGCCTAGTCCAAAATGAGCTCTAACTTCCTTCGGCGATAGTTCGAGCGACTTTTGAAACATTTGTATTCCTTCGGAATATTTACGTATTATACTATAAGTCGCTCCCAAATTCAAATATGCAAGGGCATGATTCGGGTTGATAACGATGCTTTCTTTTAGTTGGATTTCAGCTTGGTCAAATTTTCTAATCTTAATAAAGGTTGTCCCTAAAATAAGATATGCATTGGGATAAATTGGGCACAGAGCGATTACTTTTTTTAAATTTTCAATTGATTCGACAAAATTCTTTAATTCAAAAAAAGCTATTCCGAGGTTAAAATAGTAGTCGGGATCAGCCGAATTAATTGATATTGCTTGAACCCAATTCGTTATTGCCTCTTTATAATTCTTATCTTTAGATAAGGCTAAAGCCTGTTTGTGTAAAGTTTCCGCTCTAAAATCGACTTTTTGAGGAGTCCAAACTAATTTTACTTTATTAAGTTTTTGGATTACTTCCAAGTTACCCTCATTACGTCCATATTTTTGAACCAGAAACTGCTCGACATATTTTTGCTGTTCGCTTTTATCCTTGAGCTTGCCAAGTTCTCCATTTAGCGTTTCAAACTGCTCTAGCCTTAAGACGGCTGAAAACTGCTTTTGTAATGTATCTTCCATCCTGGTTTGGCTTTATGATGTTCTAAGGTTAATAGATACGGTACTGAAATGTAACAAGAAAATCAACACATTTCATGCTAACGTAATCCCCGGAAATCAGACGCATCCGAACAGAATACCTTAAGCGATTTTAGAAGAAGGTTGTTAAAACGGGGGTCTGAGAAGAAGCATTGGTCAAAAAAAAGATTATTAACCAACGCCTTAAATTTGCAGTCGAGTTTGATAGGTACCGGTTACCTTCTCGTCTATTCTTCGTTTTTGTCAGGTGTCTCAACAGATCTTTTATTCTCTTCTTGAATTCTATCATAGATTTCCCCTCGGAAAATACTAATTTCGGTCGGTGCATCAATCCCGAGTCTGATCTGTTTGCCGTGTATGTCAACAACTTTTATTACGATATCGTCGCCAATAACAATTGTCTCACCTAACTTCCTTGTCAGGACTAGCATATGATTTTCCTCCAGTTAAAAGCATAGTTAAGTTACTTAATTGGTTTGGTTGCCCATAATCTCTACCTGAAATGCTACGCGGAATTATAAGCAAAATTCTATAAACATTCAAGGGAATTTCGTATTAAATTAAACTTTATGTTTTTTCACACTTCAAAAGTAGCCAATGGAGCAGTATCTTTAATAAATTTCGCAAATTCTTCCTTTAAAATCGCTTTATCTATTTCGACCTGTGCTGTAATTATCCTAACAGTTCTCGGGCCCTTTATTGCGTCAGTGTATTTATCAAACCCCGCAACTGTCAGACAGCGTTTTATATAACTTAATTTTATTTCACTTGATTCGCCTGGTGGCGGAGCAAGGCCAATTTTGATCGTCAATAATTTTTCCCGGATGGTACTATTTGGGGTCAAAATATGGCTAACATCTCCTAATGTGATATTGGGTCCTAAAACAATCGCTCGTGCCTTAAGTTTAATTGATAACTTATTGCTTCCTTTTGATTTTTTGCTTTCACTGTTACCCGGCTCTATTACGCAAAGCAGATATAGATTGAAAATTAAAAAAATATAAAGTGTTTTTTTTACTAGGCTCATCTTGATCCTCAAAATTTAGAAAATAATTTATTCCTTTTAGATTTCGAAAATATTGCTATTGCCGTAGTAGTTTTTCTCTTCCGGCTTGGAAATATGGTTATACTTCTGTACGATATTCGAGATTTTTCTGACGTTGCTTTCTATTATTTCTAATTTCTTTATATGATCGTCACTAAGAAGACTATCCTCTTTTCGGATCAATTGAATATTTCCCAAAATTGGAGTTAACGGATTGTTTATTTCATGATTAATCGTTGCAAATGACTGCGTAATTGCCAGGAGTCTTTCTTTTTCAAGTAGCTCTTTTTCTAATTGCTTCTGAGCCGACAAGTCCTGACCGACCACAAGTAAGCCTTGAGTCTCGCCGTTTTGATCTCTTAAATAAGAGGAAGTGATGCCCATTGGAATTTGAATCCCTGACTTTGCTTCAACATAAATTCCGTTAGTCACAAGCTTGTTTTGACTGTCCCCTGATTCAAGTGACCCTGTCAATACTTTTTTGCTGGTCCCAAGTAATTCGTAGACGGATTTGCCTAAAACCTCAGATGTCGAATATCCTAAGATATCTTCAATACCTTTGCTGACGAATGTTATCTTTCCACCGAGTTCACAGGTGATGATTGCCATTGGACAGCTTTCTAACAAATTTTCCAAGAAGTTTTTACTATTCTCAACTGCTTTTCTTAAAGTTTGGTTGCGAACTTTTATTTTATTAGTGATAAAAGTATTTTCAATTACATTCAGCAATTCTTTGTTTCCGAAAGGCTTTTCCAGATACGCATTTAATCCAGCCTCTAGAAGCTGTTTTATTCGTTCAGGTCGCTGGTCCGTTGCTGTTAACATAATGACAGGTATATCGCGATATCTTTTATATTGCTGAGACTTTTTTAATTCCTTAAAGGTTTCACTCCCGTTTTTTTTTGGCATCAGATAATCTAATATGATAAGATCGGGGTTAAACGAGAGTACCTTTTTTAAGCCTTCATTACCGTCGAAGGCAGAAATAAGATTGTATCCGGCCTTTTGAAGAACGATCTGGATGTATGTGTGAACATCCTTATCGTCATCAATCAACAAAATCTGTCGCGTCATCGGAGTTGAAACCTAAATACCTTCTATTATAAATTTTGCGTGTAATCTCTTTGCTTAGTTCCTGAATCTTTTTTAGTTTACTATTACTAAATGCATCAGGAATTGTATGTCCTAGATTTAACACTCCGATGATCCTGTTACTTATCTCAAGTGGTAATGACAAATAGGACCTAATCGGATTTAAGCCATGCCGGCTACCCCGGTGAATGTCGGAAAGGTAGACCATTTTCCCTTTCTGGGCAACCCAGGCGGAAAGCCCTGTGCCCATTGGAAAACTAACCGAACTAATGAAATCAATCCCATCTCCCTTACTTGCAACCTCTTTCAGAGATTGTGTTCCATTTTCAAATAAAAACAAACTTCCGGATTCGTATTCTACTGTATCATTGAGTTCATCCATAAACTGATTCAAACTTCTTGTCCAGGGATCGTTAATGGTCTTAACTCGTGGGGTGTCTGAGACTTGTGGAGCTGAAGTTGAATTCATCGTAAACCTTCCTTGGTTTTATCAAAGAATGAAGATTAGTTTAGAACTTCAGATTGAAGGACGCCTTTCAATCCGTCCAAAGCTTTGCTGTGAATTTGTGATACTCTTGATTCGGTAATACTGAGAACCTGTCCAATTTCTTTCAAAGTGAGTTCTTCATAATAATAAAGCGCCATTACAATTTTTTCCTGCTCATTTAAACCTTCAATGGCTTTTATTAACAACTTTTTCGTTTCTATATGCTCTAAACTAAAGTAGGGGTTATCGGATTGCGAGTTTTCAAGTAGATCATACATTGAAGTAATTTGATCATTGTCCTCTACCCTGCTGCCATCTAAAGACAACAGAGAGGCCTTGGAAAGTTCCAGCAGCACACCGCCGTAGTCTTCTATCTTCATATCTAACTTATTCGCAATTTCTTGATTGCTTGCGGAACGACCCAATTCCTTTTCCAACTGCTCATTTACTCTTTCCACCATTCGTGCTTTGGAGCGCAAGGACCTGGGAGCCCAGTCCAGAGTTCTCAGTTCGTCTAAAATGGAACCTTTAATTCGCGGTAAAACAAATGTTTCAAACTTCACCCCCTGTTCAGGATTGAATCGCTCCAAAGCGCCAATCAACCCCATGACGCCCGCGCTAAGAAGATCGTTATAGTCAACACAAGCAGGAAGAGAAAACATCATCTTACCCGTAACATATTTGACCAGGGGAAGATACTTTGTTAAGAGTTTCTCGCGCGTTTGCAGGTTCCTTGTTGCTGTGTACTCCTTCCAAAGACTATAATTGTAAGATGATTTCATAACCTCGCCCGAATTTAGTTTGACTCTTCTTATGACTCGAAGTGTTGCACTTAAGAATTGGATGAGCCTGCTTTCGCAAGTTCTATGCCACGTACTATAGGTTGCTTTTTCCAGAAATCCCTGTGTATGAAATTGCGTCTACCGGTCAAAAAGAATGAGTTTCGTTAACAGGAATCATTATCCAGGTGCAATAAAAACAGAAGATTAGGAAGATAATAGAGGGCGATACTGATTTTTGGGGGTCATTCAAGAAAAAAATTATGCTTTCGCTCTTTGTAATAATTGATGTGTGAGTCAAATCATAAGGGGAAGAAATTGCCTATCAGCTGGAACATTATTTCCTACTAAAGGTGGTCTAGTTAGTTTTCTTCTGAATACTCTCGCAACTTGTTTCTGAGGGTTCTTACGCTTATTCCTAATTTATCTGCCGCCCAGGTTCTATTTCCGTTTTCTTCGTCAAGTGTTTGTAGAATGAACCTTTGTTCCAGTTCCTTTAGTTTCATACCACTGGGCAAAAGAACAGCTGACTCGGTTTTTTTTGCAATATCGCCATCCTGGCTGAAGTAAAGGTGTTTCATTTGGATCGTTTGCTCCCTGCAAACCACTACAGCCCGCTCCATGGTGTTTTCTAACTCTCTTACGTTCCCGGGCCAATCATATTCATAAAGATGTTTCAACACTGCATTATCCAGAGTTTTTATCGCGCGGTCATTTTCTTTTGAAAATTTTTCGATAAAATGTTCTACCAAAAGCAGTATATCCTCCTTTCTATCCTTCAGGGGAGGGAGGTCAAGTGGCACAACATTTAGGCGATAATACAAGTCTTCTCTAAAAGTACCTTTGGCCATTTCCTCCCTTAAGTCCCGATTAGTTGTGGCTATAATTCGAACATCTACTTTAATGGTCTGGGGGTTGCCCACTTTTTCAAATTCCAATTCCTGTAAAACGCGCAGCAGTTTTGCTTGCAGGTTTGGTTGAATCTCACTGATTTCATCTAAGAGCAGAGTCCCTCCATCAGCTAACTCAAAGCGGCCCTTTGTATTCTTTAATGCTCCGGTAAATGAACCTTTTTCATGGCCAAACAATTCGCTTTCCACCAAACCCTCCGGAATTGCAGCACAATTTGTTTTAATAAAAGGATTCTCGCTGCGTTTACTGCACTGGTGAATAGCTTTAGCGATGAGCTCTTTACCAGTACCGCTTGCGCCCTGAATGAGTACAGTCGCATTAGTAGGCGCCACCATTTCGACAGTCTCAAACACTCTTTGCATTCCCTCGCTGGTGCCAATAATATTGTCGATTCCATATCGACTGGACAACTCAGATCTCAAAAGTTCGTTTTCTTTGACCAGGCGCTGGTATTTGAAAAAATTTTCGACCGTGACTTTTATTTCATCAAGTGAGAAACCCTTTGCCAGAAAATCATAGGCCCCGTCTTTCATTGCCTTTACCGCACTTTCAATAGATCCCTGTCCGGTTATGACGATCACGCCAGAATCGGGATGCAATTGTTTCACGTTTCTTAGAATTTCCAGGCCGTTGAGATCAGGCAAATAAACATCGGTAATGACCAGATCGTATTCATTATGCTTGATTTTTTTTAGAGCACCCTTGCCCGTTTCGACAACGCTCACAGAATATTTATGCTTTAATTCTTCATATAGCATACCGCGAATTGTCGGTTCGTCATCGACGACCAATATTTTAGGTGTAACTGACATTAGATTTCCCTATCTTATAAAACACTAAGACTCGAACTTATAATGGAAGTAGGGATGCCTATTGCAAGCAGTGTGCCAACCCGTTACGGCTGTCAGGTATTTAAATATAAAGGGTTTAAGAGGTATGATGTAGGTAACTGCTTGGACAAAAATCAAGCGGAAATGGATTGAAATTGGTCACTTCGGTAACAGGTTGGTCTGCTGTATCAGCTTGAGTTGCGTTTGTAAATAATTTGCAACCCTTTTAAGGTCAAAAAGGGTCTAAAAACGACGTCTTTTTCCAAGTTTTCCAACAATTGCGGGGCAATCCCGCCGGTGGCTAAAATGGTTGCTTTATAACCTAATTCTTGGATAATACGACGTATGATGCCATTAACCATTTCCACAGAGCCAAACATGATGCCGGCCTGCATACTTGCTTCAGTCGTTTTTCCAATAATATTTTTTGGAAACTGCAATTCAACTTTCGGCAACCTTGCTGCGTACTGATGCAGGACAAAAGAGGAAGACTCTAATCCCGGAGAAATGACCCCACCCAAATATTCAGCACTTTTAGAAACAACATCAAAAGTCGTCGCAGTACCAAAGTCTACAATGATTAACGGACCGCCAAACTCATCAAAACCCGCAACCGAGCTACAGATTCGATCCGGGCCAACAGAGCTGGGATCGTCGTAGAGTATTTTCAAACCGGAATTTGAATCGGCATTAACAAGGATCGGGGAGATATTAAAATTTTCCTCCACCATCGACACAAAAGTATGAGTTCGATCCGGCACGACGGATGAAATAGCACAGCCGGTCACTTCTTCAAATTGCAAATTCTCACTCTGAAACAGCATTTTGAGCATAAACCACACTTCGTCCGTTGTTCTGTTTACGCCGCTTGATATGCGCCAATGCGCCAACAATTCCTCCTCAGAGTAAACGCCGGCGGTCACATGAGTGTTGCCGATATCGATTACGAATAGCATTGTTCTCCCCTCTGAATAAAATTCGGTTCTCCAGCGCTCAGATACTTCATTTGGCCATTTTGGAGGCGGAGCGCCATTCTGCCATATTCATCTAAGTTCTCAAACCTCCCTATTATCTCATCTTTGTTTTGTTGAAGCGAGATATCTTTGCCAAGAAACGGGCACCGTTCCTTCCAGGCATCAATAATTAACCCGAAATTGCCGTCATTGAATTTAAGATAAAAATATTCCAGGTTGTGCAAGAAATCTATTAACAGACTCACACGGTCAATCGCATGCTTTGTCTGCGCTCGCAAAGAGGTCGCGGTCTGACGGATCTCCTCCGGGAAGTCAGTTTGTTTTTGATTTACATTGATTCCAATTCCCAAAACCAGAGAAGCGGACCGGTTATTTGAAAATTGACTTTCAAGCAAAATTCCACTTACTTTCTTTGAGTTGATCAAAACATCGTTTGGCCATTTGAGAGCGGGGCTGAGGAAGGTTATCCGCTCAATTGTTTTTGCAAGAGCGACAGCAGCTAAAAGAGAAACTAGCCCAAACATGTCCGTAGGCTGGGTAGGTTCTAGTATGATTGAGAACCACAGTCCTGCATTAGCAGGAGCATACCACCTCCTGCCCTGTCTTCCGTGACCCTCTGTTTGCTCATTTGTTAATATCAGGGTTCCACACCCCTCACCGTTTTGCGCCAGCCTTTTAGCAAAATCATTGGTTGAGCCGAGCGTTTGGAAAACAACGACCCTTTTTGCAATAAGTTTTGCAGAGACTCTCTTTTCCAGGTCTTCTGCTACAATTGGCTTATTGAACATTTGGTGTCAATTAAAAATTCCATTTAGATTTCTTTATACTTTCCAAAAACTTCTCTCAAGATATCTGATATTTCTCCCAAAGTGGCATAAGCCTCAACACATTCAACGATCGTCGGCATCAGATTGGTTGAGCCTCTGGCGTCTGTTTTTAGCTGTTCTAATAATTTGCCCACTTTTTCGTTGTCTCTTCTTTCTTTGAGCCGTTGAAGTTTTTTTATTTGTTTGTCGCGAAGCGCGGGATCAACTTTCAAAATAGCAGGCTGCTCTTTTTCATCTTCTTTAAAGTCATTTAGTCCAACAATAATCTTTTCTCGTGATTCAATTGAGTTCTGGTATTCATAAGCTGTTTGGGTGATTTCGTTTTTAAAAAATTTATTGTCAATTGCTTTGAGTGCACCGCCCATTGTTTTTATTTTGTCTAAATACTCCCAAACCCGTTTTTCAATATCACGGGTTAAGTTTTCCAGAAAATAAGATCCGCCCAATGGGTCGACCGTATCGGCCGCCCCGGATTCATGAGCGATGATTTGCTGGGTTCGAAGCGCGATCTTTGCAGCCTCTTCCGTGGGCAAAGCGAGGGCCTCATCCTTAGAGTTGGTATGCAAGGATTGTGTCCCACCGAAAACCGCTGCCAAAGCTTGCAAAGTGACTCTTACAATATTGTTGTCAGCCTGTTGGGCAGTCAGAGTTGAACCGGCCGTTTGCGTGTGAAAACGCAGCATGGTGCTTTTCGGATTTTGCGCACCAAACTGCTCTTTCATTATCTTCGCCCAAACCTTCCGCGCCACCCTAAACTTGGCGATCTCTTCAAAAAAGTTGTTGTGGCAGGCAAAAAAGAATGAAAGTCTTCCGCCAAATCTATCGACATCCAAGCCTTTTTTTCTGGCCGCAGAAACATAAGCAATGGCGTTGGCAAATGTAAATGCCAGCTCCTGCACCGCATTTGACCCGGCCTCGCGAATGTGATAGCCGCTGATTGAAATAGTGTTCCAACGAGGAAGTTTTTTGTCACAGTACTCAAAAATGTCGGTCACTAAACGCAAAGACGTTTCTGGCGGATAGATATACGTCGCCCGGGCAATGTACTCCTTTAAAATATCATTTTGTGTTGTGCCGCCGATTTTTTTTAAATCTGCGCCCTGTTTTTTAGCGACCGCGATATAAAGCGCCAGGAGAATTGCAGCGGTGGCATTAATGGTCATGGAGGTAGTGATTTTCTCCAAGGGAATACTGTCAAACAAAAGCGTCATATCTTCGAGGGTGTCAATTGCCACGCCTGCTTTGCCAACTTCCCCTTCGGCCATCGGGTGACTGGAGTCGTAACCCATCTGCGTCGGCAGGTCAAAGGCAGTGGAGAGTCCAGTTTGGCCTCGGTCAAGAAGGTAATGATAACGCTCATTCGTTTCTTCGGCGGTGGCGTATCCGCTGTATTGCCGCATGGTCCAGAAGCGGCCGCGGTACATGCTTGGGTAGATACCGCGCGTGAAAGGATACTCGCCTGCATCTCCCAGGCCGGCAAATTTGTCCGCATCGTCAGATCGGTCATAAATTCGCTTGACTTCAATGTCTGACTCAGTTTTAAAAGATGGCTTTCGTTGCATTGATTTAAATGTTTATCTGTCTTTTTTTATTCTGGAGGAATAAAACCTGGAAAATAATTTTGTTATTTTCCAAATGTATGAGCGTTCATTCCTGTATATTTGGTTCATGTCAGTGCTTTTTCAATCCGTGTTTCTAAGTTATGTGAATTTTTTTGGACTAATCTTGGCGTATTTTTCACGTGGATGAAAACTCCGATGCACTTCTTTTAAATATTCGCGGTCCAAATGTGTGTAAATTTGCGTCGTGGAAATATCAGCGTGTCCAAGCATTTCCTGGACAGCCCGAAGGTCTGCACCGCCTTCAATGAGATGGGTCGCAAAGGAGTGCCGGAATGTATGTGGAGAAACTTCTTTCCTGATTCCTGAAGCAACCCAATACCCTCTTAGAATTTTCCAGAAACCCATCCGGGTTAAAGGTCCGCCGCGCCAATTTAAGAATACGAAATTACGACTCTTTCCGCCTCTGGCGATTGACGGTCTAACATTTTTTAGGTACTGATTGGTGTGATAAATTGCCTGTTCTCCGATTGGTATAATTCGTTCCTTTCTTCCTTTGCCAATGATTCGGATAAATCCATCCGGAAAAAATAAATCGGATAATTGAACCGATATAAGCTCAGAGACCCGAAGTCCTGCTGCATATAGGAATTCCAGCATAGCCTTATCTCGCCTCCCTATGGGGTTATTGCAGTCTGGCTGCTGAAGAATTTTATCGACTTCCATTTGGTTCAGGGTTTTTGGCAAGATTTTGGCTCGTTTGGGGAAACTAATGTTAACTGTAGGATCGTTTTTGAAATAACCCTCACTGATTAAAAACCGGTGGAACATTTTTATGGACGAGAGATTTCTTGAGTTGCTGGCAGGAGCAAAGCCCATTTCATTTAATGAGTAAATTAAAGCAAGGACATCGGATGGACGAACTGTTGAAAAATCATTCAACCCCTTATTTTTGAGAAAATTTATATAACGAATCAAATCATTTTGGTAGGATAAAATTGTATTGATTGCGGCGTTCTTTTCTATGCGAAGAAAATTGAGAAACTCATGTAAGTAGTCTTCCATTTTGTGTTATTATTCTGCGCCGGATAAAAGTCCTTCTGTAAGCGACAGTGCAATTCCCGAAAGCATAACCTCAGGGCCTAATTTTGTGAAGTCCCCGGATAATAGACTGGAATCAACATTTGCGTAAAGTGAACATCCCGCCTCCTTCTCAATGATGAGTCCGGAAAGCTGCCCATGGTGTTCACCGATAAATGTTACTTCTCCAAGCAGATCACTTACGACATAGCCCGTGCAAAAGTGAAGCTGCAAATGCGCACTTTGTGTATACACACTGATTAAGTTGCCTTTTTTGTTGCCAATTGGAATGTTGGGGTAAATTTCGAGTGAAATTTTTCGCCCGTCCTCTTTGTTTTCGACAATAAAGCGATAGTTGTTTCCCCAAAGTTTCGCTTTAACGCCTAGAGCATTTGCAATTTTATCAATATCTTTTCTTGTTATTTTCACAATGCATGCTCCCAAAAGTAATGGTCGTAATAAGCAAAACCCCGAGTCATTTGCCGGGGTTTTGAATTCTCAGTTCCATGCGATGGTTTTAAAAAAAAACTTTATGACGGTTTAACCACTTTAGTTGCTTGAAGCCCTTTCTCACCTGTTATGCACTCAAATTCGACCTGTATTCCCTCTTGTAATGTTTTGTAGCCGTCCATTTCTATGACCGAAAAGTGTACGAAAACATCCTCACCACCATCCTGTTCAATAAAACCATAACCCTTGTGATCATTAAACCATTTAACCGTGCCTAATGCCATGGTATTCTTTCCTCCTCGAGTTTGTTTGTAACTTTTAAAAGATAGTTAATAAATTAATTCTTGTCAAGGAATTTGAGGCACATATTTTTTCAGTTTTTTAAAAGGACGTTGTATAGAGAAAACGCTTGGTACACATTATTGCCTTAAGGTTGTGACCAATAAGTCAACAGTATCGCCATGGGCTGCTTCGGTTCCGGCGTCTAATGATTGAATTAGCACGGAGTTAGGTATATATTCATCATCTATTTTATATGTGACTTTGCCCAGCACAAGGCCGGCCTTTTGAAGCTGCCTTTTGGCCACATTTAAAGTTCGACCCAGCAACGACGGAACAATTACATTTTCTGTCGGCTCGCCTAAACTAACCGTGATTTCGATGGCAGTACCCACTCTCACCAATATCTCAGGATTTTTTGATTGAGCCATCACAACATCACGGGGTTCTTCTGAGCTGTATCTGTACCCAATGTCTTCCAAAAGAAGACTGTAACTTTTCAAACGTTCTCTTGCATTTGTTTCAGAAAGGCCGACCAAATTAGGCATTTGAAATTCACGTTCTCCTGAGCTAATTGTCAAATAAACCCGCCGCCCCATTTTCACTAATCTGTTTGGCCGCGGATTTTGTTCAACAACGTACCCAAAAGGAAGTTGAGCATTATTTTTTTCCCCTGCTTTAATGGCTTTGAGGCCCTGGAGCTCAAGTAATTCCTTTGCATCTTCGAATCTTTGCGCAATCACGTTTGGAACAGCTAGGGCTTCCCCGTGCTTCGTGTACCAGGGCATGATAAATCGATCAAGAACGAGAATCCCAAGAAATAATATAATGAGATAGGTGCCTAAAAGAATAAGTCGCTTTCGAGTAAGGTTTTGCAATGTTTCCTTTAATATTTTAGGCATTGGGCTTTAATTGGAGTTAATCAACTTCACGGCAAAAACACCGTCCATTTTATGCTCATATGGTACGGAAGTCCAATAACCCTCGGGCGTTGAAAAGGTTCGGTGAACCGAATCGGAATCCCGGTCAACTTGAAATTTAGAGTGTCTCTTTAAAAACTCCTCAATCAACTTTTCATTTTCCTCCGGTTCAAGGGTGCAGGTACTATATACCAAAGTGCCGCCTCTCTTCAACAATCTAGCGGCATTTTCCAGTATTCTTTTTTGAATTTTTCGGACATTGAAAATATCTTGTGGCTTACGCTTCCAGCGTAAGTCAGCTCTTTTAGACAAGACTCCCAAACCCGAGCAAGGAGCATCGAGCAATATTTTATCAATCTTTGGCAGGTCAATTTTTGAGGCATCCCCGAGTAACGCCTGAATGGATTTTAAGCCCAGGCGAGCTGCATTCTCTTTTAGTAAATTAAGCCTATTCGTTTTGATGTCAACTGCGATCACTTTACCTTCATCTCCAACCAGTTGCCCGATATGACATGTTTTACCACCTGGTGCGGCACACATATCCAGCACGGTGTCGCCTTCTTCCAGAGCTAAAAGTTGAGTTGCTAAAGCGGTACTTTCATCCTGAATTGCAAAGAGTCCGTTTTGAAAGCTCGGCAGTTCAGTTAAATCTCCGGGGTGGGAAATCTTTATAAAGTCATCAAAATATTTTGAAGGCTTGGCCTGAATGCCGCTTTTTTCAAACTCTGTCAAAAGGGCGGCGGGTGTTGTTCTTCTTAGGTTAGTCCGCAGGCTGATTTCTGGACGGCGATTATTATGCTCACAAAATTGAATGGTATTTTCTAAGCCATAACGGCCTAACCATCGCTGCACCAACCACTCTGGGTGCGAATGCTCAACTGATATCGCTGAAACAGGATCGCTGTCGACGGCAGGAAACTTTATCGAATTACAGCTTCTCTGGTAATTTCTCAGAACGCCATTGACCAGTTTGCCCCAGGGCTGACCGCCCGCTTCTTTAGCAATTTTCACACCCTCGGAAACGGCGGCATATTCTGGGACCTTGTCTAGAAATCGAATTTGGTACAAACTGACCTCCAGAATCCTTTTTAACATATCGGGGCTCTTTTCAAAATTGCCGTGAAAATATTGTTTTAAAATCCAATCCAGGTGTCCTTGCCAGCGAAGTGTCCCGTTCACCAGTTCCAAAACCAGGGACTTATCTTGTTGAGACAAGTCCGATTTTTGAAGTGTGTTCGGAATAATCTCGTTGGAATATTCTCCATTCTTGCAAATGCGTTCCAGCAATTCAACCGCGGTTTTGCGGGCGGAACGGCTACTTTTGGCCAAACTTGTCACCTGCTTTTAATGGATAGCCTTTTAAATATTCAGTGGCTGTCATTCGACGTTTACCCTCCGGTTGAAGTTCTGTGATTTGTAGATTCCCAGAACCAGTGGTTATTTCAATCAGTCCGCTTTTAGGATCGACCCTGATTATCTCCCCCGGAGGACTCGGATTACCTGATTTGTTAGTTAATTCTGTTCTAAACAGTTTTAATAATTTGCCATTTAGAAAAGTATAAGCCCCGGGATAAGGATTGAGCCCTCTGATTAAGTTACGAATTTCTTCGCTGGGGGCGTGCCAATTGATATGGCCCAGCTCTTTTGTCAGCTTGGGCGCTTTGGTCGCTTCGCCTGTTTGGATTTTTGGAGATGCATTCCCTGCAGCCATTAGATTTAAAGATCGGAGAAGTAATTCAGCGCCCAAGTTGGCTAGTTTGTCATGCAGTTCTCCAGCAGTTTCATCGTCACCAAGGGGTACTCTCTTCTGCAGAACAATGTCGCCTGTATCAACTTTTTGCTGAATCAGGATTGTGGTCACGCCGGTTTCTTTCTCGCCGTTTATGATTGCCCAATTGATCGGCGCCGCGCCGCGATATTTGGGTAAAAGTGATGAATGCAGATTAATCGTGCCTTTCGGCGGCAGCTCGAAAACTTCGGGAGGTAAAATTCGAAAAGCAACGACTACAAAGACTTCTGGATTCAGCCTCCGGATGCCCCGAATAAATTCGGAATCTCCTAAATCGACTGGTTGAAATAACGGCAGGTCAAATTCCAGAGCCTTTTGTTTTACAGGCGACGGCTTGATCTTTAATCCTCGGCCAACCCGCTTATCCGGGACGGTTACAACGCCAACGACCTCATGCCCGCTTTCATAGATTGATGTCAAACTGGGAACAGCAAATGCCGGTGTTCCCATGAAAAGAGTTTTCATCATTTGCTTAGGGTTGAGCGGTCTCCTCTTTACTGTGTGTCGCTATTGCTTTCAGCTTTTTTGAAAGCAGCTTTCGTTTGATTTGACTGATCCGATCGACAAATAAAAGACCATTGAGGTGATCAACTTCATGTTGAAGCACCCGGGCTAGCATGCCGTTACATTCTTCTTCATGCTGACCGCCCTCTAAATCCAGGTATTTTATCTTAATCATTTCCGGCCTGATCACGTCCTCGCGAATATCAGGGATACTTAAACACCCCTCTTCCATGCTAATGCTACCCGCTTCTGCGAGAATAACAGGATTAATGTACACCTTCGCTGGTGCGTCTTCTTCAATCAAGCCGGCATTGATCACAAGCAAAGTTTTCGACTCGGCAATTTGCGGGGCCGCTAGACCAATGCCTTCGGCAACCTCCATTGTTTCAATCATATCTTCGGCTAGCTCACGGATTGAGGCGCTAATTGTTTCGATCTGCCTGGCTTTCATTCTTAAAGCCGGATGCCCATATTTTACAATATAGCGTAGCGCCATCGCAGCTATTCTACTTTTCCAGAAACTGAGGAGCGGCTTATTTTTATTTTAACTTTTTCGGCAATTTCTATGAGAAGCGTTTTTTCACTTTCTTTAATCCCGACGATTGTACCGTAAATACCGCCGGAAGTAACCACTTTGTCGCCTTTTTGCAAAGCCTTTATCATGGCTTTCTGCGTCTTTTGTTTTTTGGCCTGCGGTCTGAAAATCAAGAAATACATGACTGCAAAAATCAAAACCATGGGAACAATAAGTCCGGTCATGCCTCCACCCTCACTTTGAAGCAAAACAATTGAAAGTAGTAAATTCACTCAATCCTCCTATCTTTGAATTAGTTTTCTTCTTTATTGACTTCCGAAGAAGATTTATAGTGATTTAAAAAATCTTGTCGCCACGAAATGAAATTATTGCTTTCGATATGTTGTCTGATTTGCTGAGTTAGCTGGTGATAAAAATATAAATTATGCAGACTTCCCAACCTTAAGCCAAGCAATTCATTGCTATGAAACAAGTGGCGCAGGTAGGCTCGTGAGAAATTTAAACATGTATAACATTTACAAGTTTCGTCAACAGGAAGAAAATCCTCTTTATATGCCGCATTTCTAACGTTAAGGGTACCGGTCCAGGTGAAAAACTGTCCTTTGCGGCCATTCCTCGTCGGAATCACGCAGTCGAACATGTCAACCCCCAAAGAAACAGCTTCAACTAAATCCTCCGGCTTGCCCATACCCATCAAATAGCGCGGTTTGTTTTCAGGTAATATGTCTGTGCAAACCCCTATCATTTCAAACAAAACAGGTTTCGGTTCTCCGATTGACAGTCCGCCAATTGCATATCCGGGGAAATCCATTTCGATGAGAGCCTGGGCGCTGGTTTTCCGTAATTTGGAAAGAGTGCTTCCTTGTACGATTGCAAAAAGTGACTGTTCGTATCCAAATTTCGGTTTAGAGTTTTGCCATTTTCGCAGACAGCGCTGCGCCCAATTTCTTGTCCTTTCCACGGATTCCGCAATATAACTTTCTGGGCTGGGATAAGGGGGACATTCGTCCAACACCATCATGATGTCCGAGCCTAAACTCATCTGAATTTCAACCGCCCGTTCCGGGCTTAGTTCATGAAAAGAGCCATCGTGATGTGACTGGAAAGTTACCCCTTCGTCGTTGATTTTACGTAAATCCGACAAACTAAAAACCTGGTACCCACCACTGTCAGTCAGAATCGGTTTTTCCCAACTGGAAAATTTGTGCAACCCGCCCGCCCTTTCGATAATTTCATGACCGGGCCGTAAATAAAGATGGTAGGCATTTCCGAGAATGATCTGGCTACCGACCTCAACAAGCTCCTGCGGAGAAAGGCTTTTGACAGTGCCTTGCGTTCCTACGGGCATAAACACCGGAGTTTGAATCTGGCCGTGGGCAGTCGTAAGGGACCCGAGCCTGGCTTTACTGGTCTGGTCTTGATGTAATACCTTGAAATCTAAGGTCAAAGTAAAACACCTTCCATGGCCTCTTCAACATTATCAACTGAAATGAATTTCAAAGAACAGGAATCTTCCAACCCTTGCATGTTAACTTTGGGAATGACAGCTGTTTTGAATCCCAACTTTGAGGCTTCGTCAATTCTTTTTCCGATTTGAGGCACAGCGCGAATCTCGCCTCCAAGTCCAACCTCGCCGATAATCACGGCCTGCGGATTTACAACTTGATCTTTAAAACTTGAAACGATTGAGACCAAAATTCCTAAATCCGCGGACGGCTCGTCGATGCGAACCCCACCGGCTGCGTTTACAAATACGTCGTACGATCCCAAACCGAGACCGACACGCTTTTCGATGACCGCCAAAAGTAAAGACAGCCTCTTTGCCTCAATCCCGGTTGCCGTCCTCTGCGGCAGGCCATAGTTTGTAGCAGTGGCTAATGCCTGAATCTCGACCAGCAAGGGCCGGGTGCCCTCGAGCGTACAAATAACTGAAGACCCAGAAATGTTTTTCTTTCTCTGCGCCAAGAATAGAGCTGAGGGATTGTCACTTCCTTCAGACCGCTTTCCGTCATTTCGAAAACAGCGATTTCACGAGTCGAGCCAAAGCGGTTTTTTATAGAACGGAGAATGCGGTAAAAATGGTCGCGGTCTCCTTCAAAATGCAGAACCACGTCAACCATGTGTTCCAAAACTTTCGGCCCGGCTAAGAACCCCTCTTTTGTCACATGGCCAATTAGAAAAATAGCTATATTTTTCTTTTTTGCGATGTTAGAGAATTCCAACGTACATTCCCGGACCTGACTGATACTTCCCGGCGAGCTTTCATAAGCTGGTTGGAACACGGTTTGAATCGAATCAACGATGACCAAACCAGGATTGAGTTTTTTAATCGCGTCGCAGACATTGTTCAAATCGGTTTCGGCTAAAACGAACAAAAACTCAGAATCCAAACCAAGCCGCTGGGCTCTCAACTTTGTTTGCTGTGCCGATTCTTCTCCGGTTACGTACAAAATGGGAAATTTTTGACTGGCCAGGTTAACAGCTTCCTGTAACATTAAAGTGGACTTACCAATCCCCGGATCTCCGCCAATCAAGATCACTGAACCCGGTACAATCCCTCCCCCCAGTACCCGATTAAATTCCTGGCTGTTAACCGAGATCCGATCTTTCTGGCTGAAACTGATTTCCGATAGTGAGATCGGCGCTCCATTGCTCTTTTGACCGGCATTTTTTTGAGTTGTCGACGGCTGAACCACCTCTTCGATAAAACTGTTCCACGAGTTGCATTCATAGCATCGCCCGATCCAGCGAGGAGAAATCGCACCACAGGACTGGCAGGAATACTGGATTTTGTGTTTTTTTGTTTTTATGGGCAAAACGAAGCTCTCATTGAAATTATAATCGCACTAAAGTATCAAATAATAGGCAAAAAGTCAAGAATATTTTATTGACAGTCATCCAATGTTTTCATATATTTAGACGTGTTAAATGATATCTTAATACTAAAAGAATTAAGGGCTTAATTGAATACGGCCAGACGTATATCTTTGACTTTTATCCTTTTGATGAGGTGCTCCGACGAACCGCCACCCTATCGTCTTCAACCAGACCTCTTTGCAAAAATTTACACCGAAGCTATCATTCAAGCCCTAAATCCTTCCGAAAAAGATTCCCTGGCTCACCTTAACAGCGCATTGCTAAAATATGAAGTTACCCGGGAGACGTTCGATAAAAACATTGAATTCTATCGCAGTGATCCGGAAATGTGGAGCGATCTTTTCACAAAAATTGTTGCCGAATTGGAAGCAAAAAAACCAGAGGATGAAATTCCCTGACTGGTTATTTCAATTTCTGGACACCTGTTTCATAATTGTACATCTGTTTCAAAACCAAGCAACCATTTTTAAATTTCCGCCCTGGGGTCCCCCACCCTATCTTTTGAAATATTAACCCTTTGGGTGTCCTTTCAGGTGTTAACTTTATTTGGCATTTTATTTGCAGAGGATGGTGAGAACACAGGAAAGGGATTTCCGAAAATTTTTTAAATTTTGATCTCCAACCCCATCCTTCAGGCATAGCAACTCCGCGGAGATCAAAGCACCACGGGGACTGGACAAATGCAACGAGCACTGCTCCTGTAGCCAGTCCCCTTTTTTATTTATTGACCAGGCTGAAGGTTTGAGTTTTAACAAACTATGTACTTTTCTGCTTGTTTAAATAGTCCACACCTTCTCTTCGGTCAAATGTTTTCTGCTCTCCGGTTCTCATGTTTTTTATGGTGACCCGATTTTCAGCCAATTCATCCGGACCGATGATCGCGACAAAAGGAATTTCTTTTCTATTTGCATAAGATAACTGCTTCTTAAATTTGGCCAGGTTCAGGAAGTTTTCCGCATTGATGCCTATTTTTCTTAGCTCCTGGGTAAAGTTTAAACTTGCGCTCAACGTTGACTGGTCAAATAGTGTGACGAGAACAGCGGTCTTTGTTGCTGAAGTCGGAAACATTTCAAGCTCAGACATGACATCAATAATTCGTTCGATGCCAAAGGAGGTCCCGGTAGCCGGGATCTCTTTTCCCAGAAACATACCTATCAGATGGTCATAACGCCCTCCCCCTGACAGGCTGCCGATTTTCGGCTCCTCAACAACGGTTTCGTAAATGGGACCCGTGTAATATCCCAATCCTCTGGCTAAATATAGATCTATTTTATATCTTTTTGGAGGCGTCCCTAAATCAGAAAGATAATTTATGATTTGCTGCAACTCGTCGATGCCTTCATCCAGAACAGCGTTTTTATTAATAGTGCTGGAAAGTTCGGATAAGACCTCTTTAGGCGCACCCGAGATTTCCAAAACCCTAAGAATCCTTTTTATAGAATCTTCGGAGATAGCTCTTTTCCCGAGTTCGCTTCTAACGCCATCTATTCCAATCTTATCTAACTTGTCAATCGCAATTAAAGCGGCTGGTCCCTTTTTCGGATCAATTCCCGCATGCGCCAAGATACCGTCCAAAATTTTGCGGTTGTTAATTCGAATTATGAATTGCTCAAAACCCAGGGTTTCGAGGACATCATTTACAATGGCTATCACCTCGGCGTCTGCAAGCATAGACTCAGTGCCGACGGTATCTACATCGCACTGATAAAATTCCCTATACCTGCCCCGCTGCGGGCGGTCAGCACGCCACACCGGCTGAATTTGATAGCGTTTGAATGGTAAAGAGATCTTATCCTGGTGCATCGCCACGACTCGGCTCAGAGGGACAGTCAAATCATAACGCAGTGCCTCTTCGACCAACTGGCTATACTTTTTAACAATAAATTCTGTTGAGCCGTATTGCAAATCCTCCAATCCCGTCCCTCTTCTCAGAACTTTAAAAAGCAGTTTATCCCCCTCCTCACCATACTTTCCGGAAAGCACCTCTAACTTTTCGATGGATGGCGTTTCGAGTGGTTCGTAGCCGTACCTTTCAAAAACAGTTTTTACTGTATCGATCACATATTGCCGCTGTACCATTTGCTGAGGTAAGAAATCACGTGTCCCTTTAGGTAGACTTGGTTTTATTGCTGGCATATTCTTGAAATTGTTAGGTTATCATTCGTCGATTTAAAGCCTCTAAAACCTCGCCGTTGAAATTTCTGGCAGCCGAAGTTTTAAGTTACGAATTAAAGGTAATAAAATTACTTCTAAATATAAATAAATGTCGGGCGAGTATCAATGATATTTTAGAGGGTTGGTATTTCGGGTTATAGACGAATGCTACTGCTTTGGAAAATTACTGTTGTGAAAGCGCTGACCGGAAGTAGTCAGTTTCACAATTTCTTTTGAAATCAGGATTGCCCATAAAATACTCAAACGGAACGTCACCTCCAAGTCGGTCACAGTAGTAACTGTCCCGAATGACGACGTAGGTCCTACCTCAAGGTCTTTCTTAGTAACCGTCTGCACAACAATCTTTTTCCCTATTTGAAAAAGCCAGACATCAAGAAAGGTAAATAATGGACGCGATTCCAATAAATGGTCGGGGATCGTTTAAGCATTCCAACATTGAAATAACGGGTTGGAGTATCATCCCTCCCATGCGCCTTGAGATAAACACCCCAAAGCATTATCAGGGAATAAAGTCCAACGCACGCCAAAAGCACCCCTTTTCTTCTATGTCTGGTTTCGTGAGGTCAACGGTTCTGGCTCTCAAGGTAAGTTGTCTTTCAGGCGGGGTCAGTTCAGCACCAAAGTTATTAAGGTATGCGTTTTCGGAATGAGTTGAAAGGACTAAACCACGAGCCCGACTTCTTTTTCGACTGCTCGCAGAATATCCCCCCGTGCGCTAACTGCACGCATTTTTTCGATTTTAGTCTTGAGATATTCATCTTCATCCATTAATTGAAAAGAAGGCCGTTCACTCTTGGCGTCTTTTATACTATTTAGAAAATTGAAGGCTGCACTGGTACCGTTTCCCAGGGGAAATTTATTTAAGTCTACCGAACTGTGTCTGGCGCTGAGATGAATACCCTGTAAAGCACAAATATATTCAATAGCGATCAAGTAGCGGCTGTTTTTCGCTATGCGGCGTGCCTTTCTCGCTGCGGTCTGCCCCATACTCACGTGATCCTCCTGATTATCGGAGGTCGGAATTGAGTCCACACTGGCCGGGTGCGCCAGAATTTTATTTTCTGAAACGAGCTGAGCGCCAGTATACTGCACCATCATAAGGCCTGAGTTCAAACCAGCTTCCCCGCCAGCTAAATTGCGCGTCAAGCCAAAACTCATCCGTGGGCTTAAAAGCCTGAAAACACGACGATCCGAAATGCTGCCAATTTCAGTCATAGCAATCGCTAAAAAATCCATTGCCATTGCCAGAGGTTCACCGTGAAAGTTACCGCCACTTTTTACATGATAACCGTCACCATCGTTTTTGGGGAAAATGAGCGGATTGTCAGTAACTGCTGAAATCTCATGTTCGACGATCGTTTTGACATAATTGAACGCGTCTTTACAGGCCCCGTGCACCTGAGGGATACAACGAAGCGAATAGGCATCTTGAACGCGGTTTTTCTCAAACTCATACTCAAATTTATATTTGGATATTGTCTCTATATCGTTCTTTTTATCTTCGGCATCAAGGTTTTTCCTTAACTCAGTTTCTGTTGTTGTTTTGAAAAATTCATGCCGTGCTTCAACAGCCATACGCCGGCTATTTTGAGTAAGAGACCGAATGTTCCTGGCGGTGTTGATTTGCCCTTCCTGATGG
>SMVA01248930.1_pt1 | contig 22086 bp, 14 predicted proteins | sample 2456451 | NCBI WGS metagenome assembly SMVA01 (sample SAMN11095933, study PRJNA526329) | marine sediment metagenome | biome: Marine sediment; feature: Surficial sediment; material: Deep marine sediment; isolation source: Hadal surficial sediment | place: Pacific Ocean | collected 2014-05 | depth... | reverse complement strand
CGGATCATCTTTTAGAACTTCAAACTTTTCATAACCCCGGAGGGATTGTCTGGCTAGCTCAAAGTCGAGAATGACACCGTATCGAATCGGCAAATTGTTAATACCCTGTTTGAATTCCTCAAATGGATACACTGGAACCTCTGACCCGTCCGGCATCCTGCCCTCCAATATCTCGCGGGCTTCTTGTTTGCTGATTTTGCCGGCATTTTGTTCGGTATATCCATGCACACTCCGGCGGTCTGTGCTGGCGTAATACATCTTCTCAAACCGCTCTGGTGATGCGTAAATGCCGCCTCCATGAATCGCGACGATGACATGATTGCCCTGCGGCGTCGTGACCACGCTTTCTTCGGAGTAAGCAGTGAACCAGGTATTCCATATGATGTTGTCGTAGTCCGCATTTGCCCTGGCGTGAAGTAAAGCTGGCATCGATGCAACGAAACCACCATCTCCGGCATACTCCAGGGCTCGCCGCAATGCACGAGGTACGTGCGCCTCGAATACAATCTCTGCTTCCATTCTCATGTCGGTCATCTCATTGCGCAGCGCTGAAGATCGGTCGCATGGATCGCAGTTCTTCGATGTCGATATGACAATAGATTCGATGTCCTTCCATTCCTTCGCGACACGGGGGTGTCTCTGTCTCGCATATGGAGCCGATCTTGCGCGGACAGCGTGTATGGAACCTGCAGCCAGCGGGCGGATCGAGCGCGCTTGGGACTGTGCCCGACAATCGGATGTTGGTTCTTTCCACCGTCGGGTCCGGAATTGGTACAGCGGACAGTAATGCCTCGGTGTAAGGGTGATAGGGCGGCTCGAACAGCGCCTCGGTAGGACCCGTCTCGCAGATCTGTCCCAGGTACATCACTGCAACGGAACTGCACAGCTGGTACACGGCGCCAAAATCGTGAGAAATGAACAGCATCGCTGTCCCATACTCTCGTTGAAACTCCCGCAGCAGATTCATAACGGCAGCCTGGACAGATACGTCCAGCGCAGACAGCGGTTCGTCACAAAGAACGAGCGACGGTCGGCCGGCGAAAGCCCGTGCGATCGCCACGCGTTGTTTCTCACCGCCACTCAGTTGTCGGGGTAAACGGTCGTAGTATTCTTCCCCTAAGCGCACTGCATCGAGGAGACGCACTACTTCGCTCCTGATCTCAGTGCGCGGGACGGTTCCAAAGAGCTTCAAGGGACGGGCGATCGCTTCTCCGACCGGACGTTTGGGGTTAAGCGTAGCATCGGGGTTTTGGAAAATCATCTGCAGCTCTTTCAGCATCTCGACCGGCCGTTGTTCGACCTCCTTCGCTACATCAATACCGATGAAGTCCATCGTCCCGGCGTTCGGTGGCACCAGACCCGCGATGCACTTGGCAAGTGTGGTCTTGCCGCATCCGGACTCGCCGACGATGCCAAGTGTGGATTTTTTCCACACCATTAGACTTACATTATCTACCGCTTTCACAAAGCCTTGCTTGTACTTCCCAGCCATTCCCGCGAATCCCTGATCTTTCGCTTTGTAGTAGGTCTTTAGTCCTTCAATTTTCAGAACCGGCTCGTCTCCGATTGCGGAGAGTTCGGCATCGGCAGGGGCAGCTTGCACGGCTTGCAGCTCGGCAGGGTCTGGACTGTCAGCATAGAAACAACGCGCGAAATGCCGGTCACCGGTCTGCTCGATGTCAGGGTGTTCCAGGCGGCAACGATCGTGCGCGCGATCGCAACGTGACTCGAAGACGCATCCGTTCGGTGTTTCGTGAAGCGAAGGTACTCTCCCCCTAATCGGTCGCAGCGTTGTTCGTTGCCTGCCGGCGCTTATCTTCGGAATACACGCCAGGAGTCCGACGGTATACGGGTGCCGGGGATGCAGAAAGACATCCTCAACGGAAGCCTGTTCGACCAGTTCGCCCGCATACATTACAGCCACCCGGTCGGCAACCTTGCTGATGACCCCGAGGCTGTGACTGATGAAGAGTATCGTCGTGTCGAACTCGTGCTTCAGTTCGCTGATGAGATCCAGTATCTCCGCCTCGACCGTGACATCCAGACCGGTGGTCGGCTCGTCCATGATCAGCAGGGCAGGGTTTGTCAGTAGTGCCATAGCGATCAGAACGCGTTGCTGCTGACCGCCGGACAGCTGGTGGCAATAACGCTCCATCATCGCGCCTGGGTCCGGCATGTGCACACGTTGCAACATTCGGATACATGCGTCCCTGGCTTCAACGCCGCTCAACCTCTTGTGTTGCACCAGCACCTCGGTGAGCTGCGGGCCAATCCGCATCGAGGGGTTCAACGCAGCCATAGGATCCTGGTACACCATGGCGATCTCGTTGCCACGGATATGGTTCAAGTCCCGGCTGCTCATCTGCACGATGTTCTGGCCGCGAAACAGGATACGGCCTGCCGATATCGCGGCGTTGTCGGCCACATAGTTCATGACCGCAAAAGCGAGCGTGCTTTTGCCGCATCCCGACTCTCCAACCAGCCCCAGCACCTTGCCGGGCGAGATCTCAAAAGAGACATCCCTGACGGCTTTGACGGGTCCCGCTCGCGTCGTGTAGACGACGTCCAGCGACTCCACATTGAGAACGGGTGCTTTAGACGGCGTTATCATAAGGCTGACTTCCTACTAGCGTTGCAGCGCAATTTCCCGGATCCCGTCGGCCAGCAGATTGAGTCCTATCACGACCGAACTCAAGGCTATCGCCGGCGCCAACACTATCCAGGGCATGGCAAAGATCCACTGTCGTCCCTCGTTGATCATTCCTCCCCAATCGGGCGTCGGCGGCGGTATGCCCAAACCGAGGAAGCCCAAGGCGCCAATCGCCATGATCGCGTATCCAATGCGGATGGTGGTATCGACGATGATCGGCCCGCTCACATTGGGCAGGATTTCCCGCAGCAGAATATAACGCCGTTTCTCGCCGCGCAGCCGGGCGGCACTAACGTAGTCTTTTGTGCGCACATCCAGGACCAGGCTACGGATGATGCGAGTGATGGGCGGAATAGATCCCAGTGAAATAGAAATAATGACGACAATCACCGAAGGACCGAAAGTGGTGATGATCAGGATGTAGATCAACAGCGTTGGAAATGACAGGAGTATGTCAACGCCGCGCATAATGAGTGTGTCGAGCCAACCGCCGACGTAGCCCGACATGAGTCCCAGAGGAGCGGCGATCAGTATTCCTATGAGAACCGATATCGGTGCCAATGCCACAACCACTCGCGTACCCCAGAGCACGCGGCTCAGCACGTCCCGCGCCAGGTGGTCCGTTCCAAGCCAGTGTTGCAGTGAGGGTGACTCCAGCCTGGTGGCATGCATCTCGGTCGGCGTATAGGGAGAAATGAGAGGGGCTGCTATGGCTACAAAAACCCAAAAAAGGATGATGGATACGCCAATCATCGCGCTCGTCGACCAGGCGAGTTCGGAGATCACCTTTCGTAGCCATGCTATTGGAGATGCCATCAGACCGTTCATCCAAATCGAATGCGTGGATTCATAAAATAGAGGCCAATGTCCGCGATAACCTGAGTTGCTACAGCCACAAAGGTGAGCACCAGCGTTCCTCCCATGAGCAGCGTGATGTCGTTACGCAAGGCGGCATCCAGCAGCAAACGCCCAAGCCCTGGGTAGTTGAACAGCACTTCGACCACGACAACGCCGCCGATAAGCCAATTGACGTGCAACATGATGGCCGTGAAGGGCGCAATACACGCATTGCGCAATGCGTGCCGCCAGATGACCTTTCTTTTTGGAATGCCTTTCAGTATCGCCGTGCGGATATAGTCGCTCTTCATGACCTCGGCCATACTGACTCGCGTCATGCGGGCAAGGTAACCAATCTCGTCGAGCGCCAGGACAAGAATGGGCAGTATCAGCATTTTGGCAGAATCAAGAAAACTTGCATCGGGGTCCGGGATACTCACGCCGGGAAACCAACCCAGCCAGAGAGAAAAGATCACGATCAGAAAAATCCCGCTGGCGAACGCAGGGACGGACACAAAGAGGCTGCTGATAAGGGAGATGATGCGATCAAGGGGCTTGCCTTCATTTATACCGGCGATACAGCCCAGGGCCAGGCCCAGCGGTATCATGAAGACGAATCCCAAGCCCGCCAGGATCAGCGAACGCTCCAGGCGAACGGCAACGAGATCGCGTACGGGTCGGCGAAAGTGGATCGATACCCCGAAATCACCGCGCAGGATATTGGAAATCCAGTTGTAATAGCGTACCGGCGCGGGGTGATCGAGGCCCATCTCCTCTCGCAGGTCATCGACGGCTTGCTGGGCAGCATATCGTCCCAGGGCGTTTCGAGCGGGGTCTATCGGAACCACCTCGGCGATAAAGAACACCAGCATCGAGATAACCAGCATTGTCATCAGCATCGTGCCGATTCGATTCAATAGAAATCCAAGCATGATCGTAGTCTAGCGTCGTGTGCCTAGTTCGATAACCACGTCAGATGCCAGAGGAAGCCGCCTCTGGACCAGGTGCTCGGTTGGTGCACGTGGCTTTGGCTGGCGCCGAAGGTAACAGCCCAGAAGGGTATGAGATACGCGGAATCCTCTTGCATGATGGTCTGGATCTGGCAGTACAGCTCCTTGCGCTTCTCGATGTCGACTGCGGCATCGGCCGCGTCCAAAAGGGCATCGAGCTCTTTGTTGCAATAGTGCGATGAGTTCCAGTTGGAACCGCAGCGGAGCGCCAGGTTTAAATTGGCAGTTGCCGGAACCCGTCCACTCATGCCACTCACGAAAAACGGCCACTCCATCCACTGGTCCCAAAAAGCCGGGCTGGGAAGGATATTGATATCGATTCTGATTCCGGCCTCGGCTGCCATCTCTTTATACACTTGGGCGAGGCTCGTCCGAAAGTCGCCGTCAGGGAGGGCGAGTTCGAGCTCGATACCATCGGGATAGCCCGCCTCGGCCAGCAGCGCTTTGGCCTGTTCGATATCCTGCTCGCGGTTCAGGTCGGTGGCGGGGCAATAGGCGGCGTCACTGGACGGTATCATGTGGTCGTAGCCCACCGGGCCCATGGGCATAACGAGCGCCCGTATCCTTTCACGATCCTGCGCCAACTTGAGGGCATTGCGCACGCGTACGTCATCAAAGGGCGGCATGTCGGCGCGCATCACGATGGGCGTAACCCATCCCGTGATATAGGTCTGGACATCGATCTTACCGGGATACCTCTGCAGCTCCGTAATAATTCCTTGCCTTGGAGCCAGTATATCTGCCTGGTCGCCGATGAGAGCTGCCAGTCGCGCGGCGTCATCCCATCCGGCTGTGACAATGACCTTATCAACATAGGGCAGCGGTTGGCCGTCGGCGCCCATTTGCCAATAATTCGGGTTGCGCACAAGTACCATGCGCTCGTCGGGCGTGAATGACTCCATGAGGAACGGTCCCGTGCCGATGGCGTCGGCCGGATCACCACTGTAAAAATCTTTCCAACCACCCTCGGGCGCGATCATGCTCGGATAGTCGTATAGCGAGAAGAGCAAATTAGCGTTGGCGCGATCAAGATGGAGCTTGACCGTCAAATCATCCACTTTCTCTATGCCGGAGGGTGACAGAAAATCGAGCCTGGTTGCCATCGACGATCCGACGTCCGGGTCCAGCCAGTGCAGGAAATTCCAGATCACGTCATCGGCGCCAAAGGCTTCGCCATTGTTGAATGTCACCCCCTCCTGGAGGTGCAGCGTCCACTCCTTCGCATCTTCGCTAACCTCCCATGACTTTAAGAGCTGCGGCCGCGCAACGAGGTCTTTACCAACCCAAACCAATGACTCAGCGATCGACAACCCTACGAGGCCGGTACCGACACCATCCGTGGCCGGGTCCTGCATATACGGTATCCATTGGTGCTCAGTACGCAAAGTACCGCCACGTATCGGAACGTTCGACGGCGGCGCTGCTGGTTCGGGTGTAGTGCTGGTCTCAGTGGCAGCAGGCTCTTCGGTCTTCGGACCACAGCCTGTCAATCCAAACACGAGCAGTATCAGGACCAAAGTGAATGTTAAGGAGGTCAATAATTTTGTTTTCATTTTCTCCTCTTGTTATTTCTCAGAAGCGATTCCCCCGGGGTTGCCCTGCGCGCATGATGCTGTTTAGCTTAAGTTTGTCACCTCTGTCTAGTCCTTTGCGTCAAGAAAAACCCCGCTTAAGCGGGGTTTTCTTCAAAAATGCCGGGAGACATTTCCCTGTCCGCGCGGGATCAGTCACCCCATCGGCTGATGAAACGAACGCCGTATTCGCGCGGCCGGTTGGTGTAGACTCGCTGATAGTGTTCGTACTCACCGGTGCTCCCCCACTGGTATTCCTTGTTGTTTTCCCTTCCACCTACCCAGACCTGTGCCCGTTCGTCCGTGACATTATTGACGAACACGTCAATCTCCCATGCGCCATTGTCCCCGATCAGGCCAAGCCGGATGTCACCAATCGTATATGCGTCGGCGTCGAACGACGGACTATGTGTGTCCAGGCCTCTCGGGACCAATGCGCTGTGCGTGTCACCCGTGTAAGACATCTGGCCCCTGAGGAACATCTCGCCGCCCTGGATGAACCGCACTGGCCAGCGGTAAGTGGCCCATGCCGATCCCTGGAAGGTCGGCACGTTGGGCAACTCCTGCCCCGCTTCGATGCCGGGCGTCGGTGTTTTGGGATCTGTTACTGGCGCCTTGTCGATCTCTTTCTCAAGAAACTGGAGGTTTGCACCGACATCCCAACCATCTGCCGGAATCCAGGCGAGATCCGCCGTGATCCCGCTGATATGGGCGTCGCCCGAATTGCCTACGATTGACAGCCAGGGAAGTTCGGCTGAAAGTCCTCCCACGGGAGGACCGCAGTTGCCTTCGGGTAATGAGGCATCGCGGCACTCACCGCCACTGGGATCGACGACTTCCGTTTGAAAGTCCTCCCAATCCATATAGAAGAGGGTCGCATTGAGCTGCAAGGTATTGTCGGCCCAGCGGGTCCTTGCGCCGATTTCGTAGCTCTTGAGCTTATCCGGCTCCCAGATTTGCGGATAAAGGGTTCGGGTCCAGTCAGTATTTTTATTACCTCGGTTGATGCCCCCCGACCTGAAGCCCTCGGTGTAAGACCCGTACATCATCTTGCTGTCACTGACGTTATAGGTGAGGGCAAATTTCGGCACGAATTCACTGATCGAGCCTGTTTGAGGTGTGTCATTACCTACCCAACCTGGTTGCGTGAAGCCGCCTATTTGCCTGCCGTCGGGCCCGGTGCGGTTCATCAGCATTTTGGTGTAAACCTTGGTATTCGTGGTATCAAACCAGCGACCACCGAACGTCGCATGCCACTCATCATTGATGTGCCAGGTGACCTCGCCGAACACTGCTTTTTGTTCCCAGTCGGTTCGATCCTGGGACAACCACATAAATTCGGAACTTGCTACCGCAGCACTTATTACGGGATCCGGGTCTGCGCCATATAATTGATTCATATACGCCCAGGATAAGGATTGCTGATAAGGGCTTGTGCCGGCCATCCAGACCGCATCCCAGTTATCGGAACTGTCCTCGTAGTAGAGGCCAGCCAGCCAGTCGAACCTTTCACCCTGGTGGGACAAGCGGATTTCCTGTGTAAATCTGTCCTGCCATTCCGGTCCTTCGCCAATGCCGATAAAGTCGGCGGACTGCGTAACATCACCAGAAGGGCTTACCAACGGCATGGGGCAGTACTTCGGGTAATACATGGTCCGCCCGTTCGCATCTACCGCTACCTCATAATTTCCAGGCGCACCTGTTCCGCGATCCTCACAAGCCCATGTGTGGTAGTACTTGAAATACAAAGTCCTGTCATACGAGTAAGCGCGTTCGCGGTCGAAGAAGCTCGTCGCCGATACCAGCTGAGCGAATTCAAGATCAGCCTCGATTACCAACGCATACATATCCCACTCATCGCGCGAGTAGTTCTCCACGAATGCGATTGTCTGCAGGTCGCCGACGAACGGATTGTAGTCGCTGCCGCCTTTCGATTCGGTATCGCCGTAATGATAGGTAGCCGTCGCCGACCAATCGTCGTTGATATCCCAGCGCGCCGCGATCCTCAAGGCGAGAAATTCGGCGTTATTCCAGTTTTCCTCGACTACGTGCCGATTATCCAACGTGCCCCATTCCTGACGGGTGCCAGTCGCCACGTTCGAGCCAAACCAGGTATCGGGTGTGTGGCCCGGCACGTTGTCAATGTAGCCGCCATCTTCTGCCGACTGTGCCGCCACGCGAATGGCGAATACGTCTTCGATCAACGGTAGGTTGATCACACCGGTAACGCTATGACTCACGTCACTCGTTGAGCCAGTACGCATTGTGACGTCAGCACTCGCCTCGTACCGGCTAACATCCGGCTGATTGGTAAGGATGCGCAGGGTACCGGCCTGTGCGGCGGCGCCGAACAGCGTGCCCTGTGGTCCCGCCAATGCTTCCACGCGCGCGATATCCATCATGCGAATGTCCGGCTGATCGCCGGCCGTCCCGGTGAGTGGTATCTCGTCGAGGTAGACCGACGAACTCTGAGTACCAACGAAACCGGAATTTGTTGTGTTAACACCGCGGAAGATGACAAAGTTGTCACCCGCCGTATTCAAATTAAGCCAGGTTACGGATGGCATGAAACGTACGTAATCTTCCGTATTCAGGGCGCCTAATTCCCTGAGCATAGCCTCGGGGATCGCCTGAACATCCTTCGAAATGCGCTGCAAATCCTGTTCAATTTTAGTCGCCGTAACGATGATGTTTTCGAGTTCATCATCAGCCGCGCCATCTTCCTGTGCTAACGCTGCTACCGGGCTTACAAGTGCGGCGGATACGGCGGCCGCAATCGGGCTGATGGAATATTGCTTGGTCTGGCTCATTGTCGCTTCCCCCTCGAGTGATGAGCTAGGGCTGCTAACGGCCAAGGAAACGTGACCGTTAGTCAGAGTCCGACCTGATTATAAGCACGAAGCGGGTGTGTTTACAAACCCAGATTGTTATATGTTCCATGATGTAGAACATAGATCAAAGGCAGCATTAGTTGCATCCCCTAAAATTCCAGCTGTTGGTGTACATTGTATAGTACCGATGATGAACAAAGCTGCCCTGACGATCGGCTCATTGCAGGCTGATCGGACGGTCACCCTTGGGCAGCTGCAACAAGAGTGGTTCGAGCACCTCGATCAAGGGTCCCAGATGTTGCTCGTAGTGTCGCCAGGTATTGACGGCGCTCGAGTATATCGGCCGCCGCACTTGCTCCGAACTTGCCGATTGCACTGACCGGCTGGTTTCATGAAATCTGAGGCATGACGCTTCCCAACCGAGCTCGCAGCGCTCGAGGATCCGCCTTACCTGGCCCTCGAGGTCTGCAACGACCTCTTCATACTGGACGTCGAGCACCTTGCCGGGCAGGACATCGTGCCAGTGGTCCATCAGGCGCTGATACTGCAGGTAATATTCGCCGAGTTCTACCAGGTCATAGGTAAACGTCTGGCCCTTGGCAAATAGCTGCTTGTAGCAGCCAAAGCAACTGTCCATCGGGTGACGCCTGGCGTTGATGATTTTTGCATTAGGCAAAATCAAATGAAGTAAACCAACGTGCACGAAGTTATTCGGGTTCTTGTCTGTAAAAAACGGACTATCGCCGCGGTGCTGACGGCTGCGCTCGATATACTCACTGCCGAGGCGTTTGAAGCCGCCTTCTTTTATGTTCGTTATGGATGTTGGGTAACGATTGCCGCGGCCAACCAAATTAGGATTGGCGCGAATCGTTAGAGACAGATCACGCAACTCGTGGGTTCCATCCACCCTGGAGTGACTCGACAAGATTTGCTCCAGCAGGGTTGAACCGGACCGTGGCAGGCCAACAATGAATATCGGGGCGGGATCAGGGTCGCCATGGCCGGTGTTGTCTTCGAGAAATCGCTCCGTAAAAGCTTCGATCGCCCAGTCGGTCTTGTCTTCGTTCTCGACGCGGTCATAGAATTCCTGCCCGCGCCGCAGTACATTGCCACGATCAATGAACTCGAACGCACGCTCGTAGTCATTGCGGGCCTCGAATTCCAGACCAAGCGCATTGTTCAATTGCACCTGACCTTCTGGCGGGATGCGCTCATCGCCGAGCAACGCCAGCATGTCGTCAACTTCCGAATTCTCGAAACGAAACGTCTTCATATTCGCCAGGCTCCAGTAAGCCTCGGCGTGCAGCGGGTTCACCTTGATGCTTCTCCGGAAGGCGGCGATCGAGCCATCCTGGTCTCCAATCGTGCGACATGCGTTTCCTTTAGCGCACAATGCCCCGACATGATCCGGTGCAATATTAAGTGCAGCGTCAAATGACTCGATTGCATTGTGGTGATGCCCGGCAGACGCGGAGGCAGACGCCAGCCAGATATGCCCATCGGGTGCGCGAGGGCTTAGTTTTATCAGTCGTTTCGCGTTCTCGATAACGTCGTCGTACTTCTCTTGCTCGTACTGCACGGTGCACAAATCGGCCCAGGCCCGGCCGAAACCTGGCGCCACCTTAACCGCCTGCTGCAACAGCTTTTCCGCGCCGGCGTATTTTTCCTGCTCAATGCCAAGTCGTGCCCACAATCGCATCGCCGAAACATTGTCGGGATGGCGGGTCAGAATCTGACGGTAGAGCTTCTCTGCTTCCTCGTGCTTTCCCTCCTTCTCCAACTCGCCTGCTTTGGCAATATCCTGGTTGTCCTGACTGGACTCCATGATCTCGGCCTGCAACGCCTGTGCCTCTTCCGTCCGGCCCATTTGCAAAAGCACCTGCACGAGTTTCATGCGAGTTTGTTGCCGCTCAGGATCTAGTTTCAGGGCTTTCTGGAACGCTTCGGCCGCGGCGGACACGCCACCTTTCGCGAGCAACAGCTCGCCACGCACCTCGTGTGCGATTGCAAACTCCGGATATGTGGTCAGTGCACCTTCGATTCGTGCATGCGCCTCGGGAAATCGCCCGAGCTGTACCAGTGCACGAGCCGACAGGCACAGGAAGTTGGCGTCCTCCGGGTACTGCTCCAGCAGACCGGCGCAAACGGCTTCGGCGGATTCAACTTCGCCAGTTTGCAGAAACGTCAGTGCCCTCTGAAACTGTTCCTTGTGTGCTATTTCATCGGGAATCGATCTTCTCCTGATTTCGCGACCTGAGTAAGTTACCGCACTAGGATGCACTTACGCCAGAGGCGTCGATCGCGGCCGGTATCGTTTCAAGTTTACCCAAAGTCAACAGGTTGGCACCGGACACGCCGGGAATCGTTGCCAGTTCCTGCAGCAATTCTGCACAAATCTCGATGCCCTCGCGTTCCGGATCGGACGCCTGGTCCATGCGCTCGATTATCGATTTCGGCACCAGTGCGCCCCAGACGTTATCCCGCACCCAGCGCGCCGTATCGGCAGACGGCAATGGTGATAACGCCATGATGAAACTGACCCTTCGAGTCAACTTCGACGCAACGATTCGGGCCATATAATTGCGGACGACGACCATATCGAAGCAAATCGGCAGCTGAACAAAGTTGGTGCCGGCATCGCATTTTCGAATGAGGTTGTCAGGCGTCCAGTGGGCGTCCGGATTGAATATTTCAGCTTTGGCGCCGACAAGAAGGTCAGAAACGGGCGAGGCAGTTTCGGCCTCCTTCAAACTCTGTATATATGCCATTATTTCCAGCGCGGACGTATCGAAGACGTTGCGTACCCCGACCTTCCTGCCATCCGGAATCTTCTTGCCGCGCATTACCAATATGCTGGTCACTCCGAGCGCGGCTGCGCCAATCAAATCTTTCTGCAACGCGATGCGATTTCGATCGCGGACAGTCATGTGAACGATCGGGTCTATGTCCTGCTGTAGCAGCAGCGCCGCGGCTGCAATGCCCGACATATGCATCTGGGAGCTATCGGTCAGCTGCACGGCATCGACCGCCGGGCGCAGGATCTCGCCTTGCCGGATTAACGATTCTGCGTCCGGTGCCTCCGCCAGGTTCACATGGGCCGTCAGCACGAAATCTTTCGTTTTCAGGGAATCTTTAAATGTCATGCCATGTTCACTATTGCGAATAATCTGCCATGCCGACCATGCGCTTCAACCAGACATCATGCGGCGGCAGTTTGTCGCGTGCCGCGTTGATTGTGTCGAGCACCGTCTTGTGAACCGCGGGACGTGGCCGGTTGTTGCCGTACCAAACGTTACATTCGTCTCGCAAAAAATCCATGCCATAAAGGATAGCCTCATAGCTGTGATGATTCCACAAGCGGCCAGTGTCGATCGGATGCCTGTTATCCTCAAACGGTCCACTCGATGCCAGCGGATTATCTGCCTGGCCCGGGAAGAATTGATCGATGAAGTCGGAAACCGACGGTGGCTTGATTCGCCAGTAGTCGAGTTTGGCCCGCAGTCTGTCGTTAATCCGTTCCGGGCGCCCGACTTCGCGCCAGAATTCCGTGTCTGTCCGGCGCGTCAGGCAGTAATGCATATTAATGAAGTCGAGAATCTCGTAGAAGCGGTTCGCCATAATCCGGTTGAATCGAAAAGCGAGAGGCGCCATATCATCTGTACTCGGAAAATGTTCAGCCAGAAGTTCGCTGGCGAGCTGGCTAAGGTATAGTCCGGTCGACTCCAGCGGCTCTATAAATCCTCCAGACAGACCGATGGCTATGCAATTTGCAGCCCATGGTTGTTCCCTTCGCCCCACCTTGAATTTTACAATGCGCGATGGTAGCGATTCTGCATGGTCACCCTCGAATGCTCGCAGTTCTTTTTCCGCATCATCGTCGCTTATGTGGGCGCTGGAATGTACGTAACCAAGTGAGCGCTTGGTCTGCAGCGGAATATCCCAGACCCAACCCGCCGACAATGCAGTTGCCGTGGTATAGGGATTCACATAGCCGGGATAGTGATGGTCATAGGGCACGTGCATTGTTACGGCCCGATCACAGATAAGCCACTGCGAGCAATCCGCAAAACCAACGCCGAGCGCTTTTTCTATAAGATGAGCCGCGAATCCAGTGCAATCGACAAAAAGGTCGGCTTCGAGCCGCTTGCCCGACTTGGTCTGTACGGCGGCGATGGTACCGTTCTCATGCATGTCGACGTCGATGACATGATCCAGGTAGTGCGTAACCCCCCGCGCCGTAGAGAAGTCCCGCAAATAGTCTGCAAATTTCAGCGCATTCATATGAAATGCATAGCCCACCGGAATCCCAAGGTTCACTTTCTCGAACGTTTTCGGCGCAAGGCCCATTTCACATAGTATTGGCTGTGCGGACATAGTATTCATAAAGGGCACGGATCGGTCGCTCATCAGCCATCGTCGGCCAGCGTCGTCGTTAGGTCCTGACCCAAATCGGCTAAATGGGTGATGATAAAACTTGCGCTGATCGTCCAACCAATTGACGTAACGGATCGACTGTTTAAAAGTACCGTCAACTGCTTTCATGAAATCCAGTTCATCAATGCCGATGACAGCCAGAACCTGGTTGATATTCGGAATCGTCGCTTCACCAACCCCGATACGAGGCACATCCGGCGATTCAACCAGGCTAATCTCTGCGACCATTTGGTCGCCAATATTAAGCGCCGCATTCAGATATGCCGCGGCTGTCCAGCCCGCTGAACCGCCGCCGACGATCAGGACCCGTTTTGCCTTGATCAATCCATACTCCTTCGGGCCGTCGGGTAGTCCGCCATGCCGACCATGCGCTTCAGCCAGACGTCATGCGCCGGCAGTTTGGTGCGCGCGGCCTCGATGGCGGCACCAACCTTCCTGCGAACTAGGGGGCTTGGCCGGATTTCGCCATACCATTCACGGCACTCGTCACGGAGAAAGTCCATGCCGTAGAGAATCGCCTCGTAGCTGTGATTATTCCACAGGCGGCCATTGTCGACCGGGTACCTGTTATCCCCACACGGTCCACCGGATGTCAGTTGCCTGTCTGGATGACCCGGGAAGAACTGATCTTCGAAATCGGAAGCCGACGGTGGCTTGATTCGCCAGTAGTCAAGTTTGGCCCGCAACCTGTCGTTGATCCTTTCCGGGCGCCCGACTTCACGCCAAAAATCCGTGTCCGTCCGACGCGTCAGGCAGTAGTGCATGTTGACGAAATCCAGGATCTCGTAGAAGCGATTCGCCATTATCCGGTTAAATCGGAAGGCGAGCGGCGCCATATCATCCGCGTACGGAAAATGTTCAGCCAGTAGATCGCTGGCGATCTGGCTAAGGTAAAGACCGGTCGACTCCAACGGCTCGATAAATCCTCCCGAAAGACCAATGGCCACGCAATTCGCAGCCCATGGTTGTTCGCGTCGACCCACCTTGAAATTCACAATGCGCGATGGCAACGATTCTGCATGGCTGCCCTCGAACGCCCGCAGTTCTTTTTCCGCGCCATCCTCGCTTAAGTGGGCACTGGAATGTACGTAGCCGAGCGAGCGCTTTGTCTGCAACGGAATGTCCCAGACCCACCCGGCCGACAATGCAGTCGCCGTGGTAAAGGGCCGCACATATCCGGGATAGTAATGTTCATAGGGCACATGCATCGTTACGGCCCGATCACAAATCAGCCACTGAGAGCAATCTTCGAAACCAACGCTGAGTTTCTTTTCGATAAGATGAGCCGCGAAGCCAGTACAATCGACAAAAAGGTCGGCTTCGAGCCGATTTCCTGACCTGGTCTGAACGGCGGCAATGTTGCCGTTCTCATGCATATTGACGTCGACAACATGATCCAGGTAGTGCGTAACTCCCCGCGCTGTAGAAAAGTCCCGCAAATAGTCCGCAAACTTCAGCGCGTTCATATGAAACGCGTAATGTAACGGCAGCCCGGAGTCCTCGTTTCCAAGCATTTTCGGAGCAAGACCCAAATCGGAGATTTTGGGCTGTGCCGATATGGTGTTCATGAAGGGTACCGATCGATCACTCATCAACCATCTTCGGCCAGCTTCGTTACCAAGTCGCGCCCCGTATCGGCTAAATGGGTGATGATAGTAATTGCCGTCATTTTCCAACCAATTGACGTAGCTGATTGACTGCTTAAACGTGCCGTCAACCGCCTTCATGAATTCAAGTTCATCGATGCCGACGACGGACAAAGTTTGCTTGATATACGGAACCGTCGCTTCACCAACGCCGATACGAGGCACATCCGGTGATTCGACCAGGCTAATTTCTGCAAATCGCTGATCGCCGATATTTATCGCTGCATTCAAGTACGCCGCGGCTGTCCAGCCCGCTGAACCGCCCCCGACGATCAAGACCCGCTTTGTACGCATATCCGGTGCCTCTTGTTGCTACGATGGAGGTGCCCTAACAGGCACCCCGGTTTGCCGACACGAGTAATTTGTCCATAATGATTGATTCATAATCATAACGCCATCACGCGACGCCCAAGCAATGCAGCAAGAAAATAGCAACGATAATTCCGTGGATAAAGATATCGCGGCGCTCTCCGACATGGCGTTGCAGCATTATCGGGAAGGCCACTTGCAGGAAGCTCAGGATGTCTGTCATCGCATACTTCGCAAACAACAACGCCCCGACGCCATACTTATTCTAGCCAAAATCGCCCACGAGCAAAGGGAATTCAAGGTGGCAGTCGGGCGCTATCAACAATTCTTGAGAATTATTCCCGATCACGAACAGACCCACTTTAGTCTCGGTCTCGTGCTTGAGGAACTCGGGCGCATGGAACCTGCCGTTGAGCATTACAAGAAGTCCATCACAATTACCGCTAACAATGCTGTGGTGTATCGCCGTTTAGCGGATGCTTGCGGCAAGCTCCAACGCTGGGAGGAGGCGATCAAGGCTTATCAGCAAGCCTTAACAATTCAAGCTGAAGATGTTGACACGATGATAAAGCTGGCCAAGTCGTATACGGCGGCGCAGCGATGGACCGATTCAATCGCCGTTTACGAGCAAGCTCTGGCTTTGCAGCCCGACAATGCTGAGGTGCATAGATACCTGGGGGCTGCGCTGCAAAAAATGGGGCAAACGGAAAAGGCTATCAACTGCTATGAGCGGACACTAAGTTCGCGCCCGGATTCTGCCGGGGTACGTATTGACCTCGCGCGGATACTGCGACAGTTGGGCAAAGCCGAGGAAGCCCTGCTTCAGTTCGAGCTGGCTATAGATCAAATACCCAATAATGTCGATGCCTATATCGATGTGGCACTGACTCTCAGACAACTGGGTCAGGCAAATCTTGCCGTAGACCGATTAGAGCAACTTCTAAGCGTCAGGCCTGCATGTGGTGAGGCTTATTACCACCTCTCGATGATAGATCCCAGGCAAGAACTCATACCCGTCGTCGAAAAGCTCCTTAGCGACCCTGCGCTGCCGAAGGATGATGCCATCTATTGCCATTTTGCCCTTGGCAATTTTCATGATAGTAGCAAGTCATTTGATGAGGCATTCAAACATTTCCTGACCGCGAACACGCTGCAGCGCGATACGTTTACCTATGACATCAATGAGAACATTCAAACCGTTGATTGGCTCATCGATGTCTACTCCATAGATTTCATTCAGGGTAAGCGCCAGTTTGGTTCTGATTCGCAATTACCAGTATTTATCGTGGGAATGCCCAGATCCGGTACTACCTTGATCGAGCAAATTCTTTCCAGCCACGCTCTGGTACATGGGGCAGGCGAAGTCGAGGCGATTCCCGCAATAAACCTCGGCATTGCTCAGAAACTCGAGTACGCGAGTCCCCGTCCGGATCTGATTACGCTCATCGATCGAAAAACGATTGAAGAATGTGCTGCGCGATACCTGGAGGAACTGGCACTTTACAGTACGACCGCTGCGCGCATCACTGATAAATTGCCGGGAAATTTCGTCAGAATCGGGCTGATTAAAGCCCTGTTCCCCGAAGCGCGTATCATCCACTGTCAACGCAACCCCCTCGATAACTGCCTCTCGTTATTTTTCCATTATTTTGCGGCTTTAACGGGCTCCTTCGAGCTTACAGAGCTAGGTCAATATTACCTGGACTATCAACGCTTGATGTCGCATTGGCAAGAGCTCTTCCCCGGCGAGATATTCAACGTGCAGTATGAAGACCTGGTGATGAATCAGGAAAGTGTCAGCAAACAATTAATCGATTATATTGGCCTGGAATGGGATGAGCAGTGCATGGATTTTCATAACAACAATCGAAACGTTATGAGCCCGAGCAATTTGCAGGTCCGGCAGCCGATGTACAAGAGCTCGATGAATCGATGGAAACTCTACGAAAAACATCTGCAGCCGTTGATCAACATGCTGCAATCTGCCGGAGAGCATTCTTAGTGGAGTGACGCCAGTACGTCTTCTTCGGACTGACCGGTGAAATTAGGCATCCAATCGATAATGAGATGGATGCGGTCTTTATCCCCGTGGTTCTCGACTGAATGATCCAGTGCGTTATTAATCTCCCAGAATTCGCCGACCTGCATGTACTTTTTTTCACCGCCGACCATAAAGACAACGTTGTCATTCGTTGTAATTGGTATGTGCACACGATGGCAATTCATCAGCGCGGGTCCGGAATCGACGTGCTCCGGAATTGCGCTACCGGGAGGCATGTTTGTCAATAACATACGCACTAGGAAGCCGTTGTTCTGATAATAGTCTGCAATACAATCAACCACGGGCTTGAGCTCCTCCTCTAAATCGAAGTAAAGCTCGCGATAATCGGGTTTCGTGTTATCGCCGCGAAAGAAATGGATCAGGTCCAAAGACCGGGTATTATTATGGATGTCGAAACGCTGCTGGCGTTCGGATTCCAGCCATTTGGCGTCCGGCATCTGTTCAATCTTTTTTCTGATTGCCTCAACATCGAATCCGCGCTGAACCAGGAGATAGTTGTGCTCTTTGCCTAGGAGTTTTTTGAAACCCTGGATTGCTCCGGATCGCCTCTCCGGTGCTCTGTCTCTCTCATCTGGTACATAGGCGAGAGGGCCCGGCGGAACGTAGTCGAATATGAAGGTGATCCGATCCTCGTCTCCCCTGTTCACTACGCTATGCTGTTTCTGATTGTTTATCTCGTAAGCCTGCCCGACTTCGAACTGGTAAGGTCGGCCATCGATCGTAAACCATACTTTTGGGTTCGTCGTAATCGGCACATGGATCCGGTGTCCACAATGAAACGACTCGTGAACGTCAGAATGCGCCTTGATCTTCTCGCCGGCCTTTAGACTGGCCGCGATCGCGCGAATGACCTCGCCGCCCACCGGATAGTGTTTCTCGATAATTTCCTGCATGACCGGTACAGCGACGTCGGCCAATCGCTCCCAGCCTGGTCCCTTGCGTACGCTGCGAACAGGCCAGTCATCTTCGTCTATGGATACCAGCAAAATCGAACGAGTCTGATCGTGGACGTAGAATTCCTGCTGGCGATATTCATCCTCATACCATGCAGCGTCTTCCTGACCGAGGATAGCCTCACGCAGAGCTGTTGCGTCGATGGCGCCTAGTTCGCGCAGTGGTACGTCGATATCCATGTTGTTGGGCAATGTGAGATAGTTTAGGAATATTACCGCGTCAGCTTAAGTTTCACAGTACATGAGTGCAAATCAACATCAATCTCTTGCCCTCGATGACCATGACTTCAGGCTGGTCGATGGCAGGACGCGGCCGGAGTTCATGCTTGTGGGGGGAATGAAGTGCGGTAGCACTTCATTTGCCAGGTACCTGTCCGCCCATCCGCAGGTCAAACTTTCGGGGCCGAAAGAACCAAACTACTGGTCCTGGCACAGGTACCCTGCCAGGTATCAGGACTTCTTCGTCAATGAATCGCCCATTACTGATCCCGGGCCCGGTCAGTACGTCAGTGGTGAATTTTCGACTTCGTCGTTGATTCATCCACTGGTGCCACGACGCGTTCAGTCGAATCTACCGGAGATCATGATTTTCATCCTGCTGAGAAATCCGGTTGATCGCGCCTATTCACATTTCATGATGTCTAAAACAGCTGGCCTGGAGAAAGAATGCTCGTTCGACGAAATTGTGCGCAAAGAAATGGATGAGATTCCTGAATTGCTCGCCGCGCACGAGAGAGGATTTCTCGATATGGAAGGCAATGCGAAATCTTGTTATTCAACGATCGATGGAGCCCCCATCCACGTGGCTAAACATGAGCAAGGCTGGCCCAAAAGAATAATTCGCGCTGATCCGGACCTGAGGGATTTTTATTACCAAAGCTACGTTTTCCGTTCGCTCTATCACGACCAGTTGCATCGATGGCTGCGCCTGTTTCCCCGTCAACAAATGATGATTATTCAGTCCGAGAAATTCTTTGGCAATGAAGCATGCACGATGAAAGAGGCGGCAGAATTCCTGGGGCTAGAGCCTTTCGAGTTCCAAGCAGCAGATCAACTGCAGCACAGCTGGGATGCCGGAGCTAGTAACGCCTCGCAAATGTCGCAGGAATATGTCGCGATGGATGATGCTACGCGCAAGATATTGACTGACTTCTTTGAGCCCCACAATCAGCAGCTATACCGCTTGATTGATGAGGATTTTGGCTGGAATTGAGTTTCGCGGTTTTTGCAGGCAGTTATAATTTATGCCATAAGTCTGTTGGGACAACGCCCAGCCTTCACAAGATGACTAAGGAATGACAACCAAGTTACCAAAACTCGTCGCAACATCCGTTGTGCGTGGCAGCCAGCAAGGCGAAAGTCACGGCGGCGTATTTATGGTCGATTTTGAGAATCAGGATGTCGAACAGGCCGTCGACTGGAACAAGAGCGACATAGACTTCGAGGGCCGCGGCGCCGATCGGGGCTTGCGCGGCATTGCTTTCAGCGGAGACGATATTCTGATCGCCGCAAGCGACGAATTATATCGTTACGACCGCAGCTTCAAGATTAAAACGTCTAACAGGAACCGCTATCTGAAGCACTGCCATGAGATCTGCCGAATGGAGAAGACACTTTTCCTGACATCGACGGGTTTCGATAGCCTGCTCGCTTTCGACCTGGAGCAGAAAAAATACGTGTGGGGCTTCCACCTGATACGGCAATACGATCGATGGGCCGGACACACGTTCGATCCCCTCTCGGACATGGGCCCAAGACCCGTAAATGATTATCACATCAACATGGTCCACGTCGATAACACCGGCATTTACCTGAGCGGCATGCGCACGAATGCTCTCCTGTATCTCAACAGCAAAATGGAGGTGTCCGAAGTCTGCTCGCTGCCGGCCGGTGCGCACAATGCGCGACCGTTTCGTGAAGGTCTGCTTTTCAATGACACAGAGAGTGATTGCGTTCGTTATCCGGGACGGGACGGCCGCAACCAGGCTTTCAAAGTCGTCACCTACGACGAAGCCGATATCGACTTCGCGGGCATCGACGACTCGAACATCGCGCGCCAGGGCTTTGGCCGCGGCCTTTGTACTGTTGGCGACCGATTCGTAGCCGGCGGTTCGTCACCGTCAACGATCAGTCTGTACGATCTCGAGGCTGACCAGATGGTCGGGTCCGTCAATCTGACTATGGATATCCGCAATGCTATACATGGGCTGGAGGTATGGCCTTACGACGATTAACTTCGGACTAAGGGTCAGTACGCGATCATCAATCTCCTCGCTGTTGGGTAATGTAGAATGGATTAGAGGCCTTGCCGAACGGCGAATTCATGGTCATCTCGCGTGGAAACAAGGCCTCCATTTAGCTGATAGTAACCGCCTGACATCTCTCGAGCGAATGCCACCAACACATGTTGTACATTATGGCGGCGTTTGCCGAGTTTGTTCCCTATCCGGACGAGAGCTTCGATTTCGCGATATCGGAATATGGCGCAGCTTTCTGGGCTGACCCATAGTGATGGATTCCGGAAGCGTCGCGACTGCTCAAGTCGGGTGGACAATTGGTATTTCTGACGAATTCGCCACTATGGGTGATGTGTGTGCCGGAATACGACTCGGACGGACCTGCGGGATCAGAGCTCCTGCGCCCGTACTTTGGATTGCACAAATCGTACTGGCCGGATTATCCGGGCGAATCGGAATTCCACCTCACGCATGGGGGCTGGATCGCGCTGCTTCGCGCCAATGGTTTTGCGATCGAGCGTTTAGTGGAATTGCAGTTGCCCCCTGCAGCAACGACCAGCGAGCCCTTGGTGGATCCCGCGTGGGCAGCGCAGTGGCCGTCCGAGGAAGTTTGGGTTGTGAGGAAGACGCAGCAGTCGTAACCTTATTACACTTTAGCGATCGAGTATGTTTGATCTCGCAGCTTGCACTTCAAACTCGGCCAGCAACTCCTGCAGGAGGTCAGGCCGGGTACCAGCGAGGTCGTGTCGCTCGTACGGATCGGCAGCGAGATCGTACAGCTCCCAATCGGAACCCAACTCTTTCAACAGTTTCAGGTTGCCACGATACATGAAGTGTCGACCGGCGGTGGATAGAGCGATCGACTCACCGGATTCATGCACAGCGCCATTATCTCCGCGCAAGATTCCGGCAAACGATTTACCACGCGTCGGCAGCACGTCGCGATCATCGAAACGTGGTGCCGGATGTGTCATACCCGCCAGTTCCAGCAAGGTCGGCATCAGATCCATATTGTTCAAGTATTGCCGATTGATCGATTCCGGGTGGTTTGCTCCGACCCAGTTTGCGAATGCCGCAACGCGCAGTGCGCCTTCGTAGACCGATCCTTTGGTGTCTCGAAATGGCGCATTCACCGCTTCGGCCCATCCCTGCCCCATGTGCGCCCATGAATTACCGGCACCCAGGTTTTCCAGGCTATTGTCGATTTTCCTGGCTGCGACATCGGTCTGCGGTGGTCGAAAAATCGGCCCGCCCTCTGCGCCGTTGTCGTTGATAAACATGACCAGCGTGTTATCCAGCGCGCCAATATCACGCAGCTTGTCTAGAAGGCGGCCAACTTCGGCATCCAGGTGCGTTGTCATTGCCGCGTAGATTTCCACTATGCGGGAGTTGATCGCTTTTTCCTCTTCGCTCAACGACTGCCAGCGAGGCGCGTGCGATTCATAGCCAACAAGATCGGCTCCCTCGGGCAACACGTCCGCAGCGGCCGCTCCTTTGATGCGTCGCTCCCGAAGTACTTCATATCCATCGGCATAAGCGCCCTCGT
>SMVA01322346.1_pt1 | contig 22089 bp, 17 predicted proteins | sample 2456451 | NCBI WGS metagenome assembly SMVA01 (sample SAMN11095933, study PRJNA526329) | marine sediment metagenome | biome: Marine sediment; feature: Surficial sediment; material: Deep marine sediment; isolation source: Hadal surficial sediment | place: Pacific Ocean | collected 2014-05 | depth... | reverse complement strand
TCAACGTTTGCCACCTGGTTTAGCTGGCTAAGCCTGATCGTCTTCACCGGCATGTCGGCGATATTGGTCCTGCAGCGGGTGTTCGGGATTTCGCTGATCTGACAGCCACCACGACAAGGAGATTATCGTGCCCAGTTTATTACCTGATGTTGATCCGGATGGCTTGCTGGAATACTCGGTCGTGTACACAGATCGTGCGACTAATCATATGTCCGGCAAGTTTCAGGAAGTCATGACGGAAATATCTGCGACGCTGAAACATGTATATAACGCGGATGCCATGGCTATTGTGCCAGGCAGTGGTACGTTCGGCATGGAAGCGGTAGCCCGCCAGTTCGCGACCGGCAAGAGCTGTCTGGTCATCCGCAATGGTTGGTTTAGCTATCGCTGGACGCAGATATTCGAGATGGGAAATATCCCGGCCAATTGCACCGTACTGAAAGCGCGCATGATTTCGTCGGCGTCGCAACAGCCTTTTGCGCCAGCGCCCATAGAGGAGGTTGTCGCAACGATTAACGATGAGAAGCCGGATGTCGTGTTTGCACCCCATGTCGAAACCTCGTCCGGAATACTTTTGCCCGATGATTACTTGCGCAAGGTCGCGGCTGCTGTTCATACAAACGGTGGTTTGTTCGTTCTTGACTGCATTGCATCCGGAGCGATCTGGGTTGACATGAAAGCGGTTGGCGTCGATGTACTGATCAGTGCGCCACAGAAGGGATGGAGCGGTTCGCCCTGTTGTGCGTTTGTCATGTTGAACGATGCTGCGCTCGAAACCTTGTTGGCGACGACGAATACTAGTTTCGCCTGCGATCTGCGCAAGTGGCTCGAGATCATGCGAGCCTATGAGAACGGGGGCCACGCCTATCACGCCACCATGCCGACCGATTCCTTATGTGACTTTCACGAGGTTATGAGAGAAGCAGAATCCTATGGATTCGAGAAAGTTCGCGTAGAGCAACAGGAACTTGGTGATCGCGTCCGTGCGCTGCTGGCGGATCGAGGGTTTCAAAGCGTTGCGGCTCCAGGATTTGAAGCGCCGGGTGTCGTCGTTTGTTACACCGATGACCCGGATATCAACACAGGCCGCAAGTTTGCCAAACAAGGCTTACAGATTGCCGCGGGGGTGCCACTGAAATGTGGTGAACCTGACGATTTCTGTACGTTTCGTCTCGGGCTGTTTGGTCTGGACAAGCTGCACAATATTGATCGCAGTGTTGCCAACATTGACAAAGCGCTGAGCGGTATTCTTTTTGAGAGCTAACCACGAGCAATTACTTTGGATGGCAGTCAACTGGCTGATCTTAGCTAGGAGATTCAAGCTGCCGAAAGATTGCCTCCCTTTTGTAGGCTCAGGAATACGCACATCCTTTTTGACGACAACACAAGAATAAAATGGTGGCCAGGGGCGGACCGATTCGCGCAGCGAATCAGGACAGCGAAGCTGCCCGAAGGGTGAGGATCGGCCCGAGCCGATCCGAATCAATCGAACCACCGACACGCGGATTTTCAGTCGCGCGTAGGATCGCCTGGGGCTTTATATTTCAATAAGTTACCGGGGCGCCCGTTGCCTGATTTGCAGCACCGTGCATGACAATGCACAACTCATTCACACAAAACTCACGCACGGTATTTTGCACAAGAATACCGACAGTTATTGATATGTGCCGGCGTTTTTGTCCGAAGGCTATCGAAAGCATTGTGCTGTCGCCTAAAGATCGAGCTCGAAACGTTCGGTCATATCATTGGTTCGATCCACGGCAGGACCGGACCCTGCAAAACCGATTCATAAAGAAAGTTCGCCTTGTCCTGGTGGTCCAGGCGGCCGAGTAGATGGCCAAGTCGTTGCACGACCGCCCGCTCGAACGCACTGGAAAGTGCCGCGAGCCTGGGGGCGTCAATACGGTCGCGCAGGTCGGAAATAACCGTCGCGATATGATTTAGACGGCCACCGGCTTGCCGATAACGCAGCAGGTCAAACATCGTCAGTTCAAGGCAAGAAACTGTGGTGGCACGATGACGTAAGAGCCGCGCCGGGGACCAATAAGGTACTTGCGCTGCTGCTGCTTCTCTGCCGCGTCAGGCGCACAGATACCTCGACGGGATCAGCCTGAAGAACGTTCGGGAAGTTCCAAAGATAAGCTTCCAAGTCTTGAAGCACGACACGCATGGAACTCAGGACTGAACGATCAGTGGACGTATCGTAACTGCACGAACCAAGCGTCATTAATGCCCGGCGAATTTGAGAATCGGGACAATCCAATGCTCGAAGCGTATCGCTGAAGACACTTCGAAATACCATATTGCCGAGTTCTGCAAACTCTGGTTTTCGCAAATCGGCAACGAAAAGGGCCGCACGAGTTTCATCATGGCAGAAAAGGACACACTTTCGCCGGTCCAATGTTTGCCGGTCCGCATGCCAGCTGCCCACCGCATTGTCATTCTCCGGCGGACCGGTCGGGACTTCCGGCAGTCGCTGGGCAAGCTTGCGTGTGGCATGAATAATCATGAAACGTCAACGACCAGGCCAGCCTGAAATCGGGAATCACGTGCCTCTCCCGGGTAACCGCGCGGATTACAAATAATCCGGGTATAGAATAACTCGTAATCACAAGGCACGTGGGTGTGGCCATGAATCCACAATTCGGCCGATATTTCTCGATCACATCTTCCAGAAAAGATCGTGCTCGGTCGCTAATAATCGCGACCTGATAGCAACAACGAAATCGTCAGCGGTGGCAATGTCGCCATCTGCTCATTGATGACTGCGTCAACAGCACTGGAGAACGCCATATGCCAATCGCCGGCACCGCGTAACGCCGGCAGATCAAACACACTGACTGTGTCTGATCCATTGATCAATATTGCAGCTGCTGAAAGTCCTCCATCAGCGTTCGTCTCGGACAGGACGACACAGAACGCGCGGGCCAGTGACCAATCGTGGTCAGACATCGCCTGCCCGTCGGGCTTGAGCCACTTTATCTCAACGACGCCATGATTCGTGTCAAGCCGCCCGTGTACGTACTCTCGTAAACGTAGAAGTGGAGTCTTGCGTCGGAGCGAAATGAGTTTGCGAATTTGCGCGGCGAACTCCGGCTTATCATCGAGTCCCGTCCAATCCAGCCATCCCGTCTCGTTGTCCTGCGCATAGGCATTGTTATTGCCGTTTTGTGAGTGTTCGAACTCGTCGCCCCCGAGTAGCAGCGGCGTCCCCTGCGAGAACAGAAGTGTCGCCAGCAGGTTCAGTCGCTGACGTGTGCGTATCTCGATGATTGACGAATCGTCCGTCGGCCCCTCGATCCCATGGTTGCAACTGTAGTTGTGGCGATGTCCATCCTCGTTATTTTCGCCATTCGCATGGTTATGGCGATGCTCGTAGCTGACGACATCGGCGAGCGTAAATCCGTCGTGACTTGTGACAAGGTTTATGCTCGCCAGGGACGATCTGCCGCTCACTTCGAACAGGTCAGCGGAGCCGTGGAGTCGCTTCGCAAGTTCGCCGACTGACCCGTTATCACCGCGCCAGAACTTGCGTACCGCGTCGCGATAGCGATCATTCCATTCAGCCCAACGCCCGGGAAACTGGCCAAGCTGATAACCGCCGGGCCCGGGATCCCAGGGTTCGGCGATAAGCTTGGCGTTGCCAAGTCGGTCGTCTGAAGCGATCGCCTCGAGCATTGGGTGCGTAGCTGAGAAGCCATGGTTGTGGCGGCCCAGAACCGGTGCGAGATCAAAACGAAATCCATCGACGCCCATGTCCTGATGCCAGTACCTGAGGCTGTCGAGGACAAGCTGCCTGACACGGGGATGGTCGACATTGAGTGTGTTGCCGCAACCGGTGTCGTTAATGTAGATGCCGGGACGATTGGGTTCAGTGCTGTAGTAAGCTAAATTATCGAGACCTCGAAAACAGAATGACGGACCAAGGCCGCCGCTTTCGCCGGTGTGATTGTAAACGACATCGAGGATCACCTCGATTCCCGCGTCGTGGACACTGCGCACCATATCGCGAAACTCGACCATCGCGTCCCGCTTCGCGTACCTCGGACTCGCTGCGAAAAAGGAGATCGTGTTGTAACCCCAAAAATTCCTGAGCCCGCGCTCGCTAAGATGCTGCTCATCGATGAATGCATGCACCGGCATGAGCTCGAGCGAAGTGATACCCAGCGCCTTGAGATAATCGAGCACATCCTTGTGGCGCATACCATCGAAGGTGCCACGATCCGCGTCATCGAGGGCCGGGTGGCGCATCGTATAGCCGCGCACGTTGGCCTCGTAAAAAATCGTTTCGGACCACGGAATACGCGGTCCGGCAGGCAATGCCGCCGCGACCGCTGCACAGACAACGCTCTTGGGCACGAACGGCGCGCTGTCCTCTGTGCTGATTCGCAATGTGGCGCGATCGTTTTGGCGATCGTAGTCATAGACGGCATCGTGCCAGGCGAATGCGCCGGCAAGTGCGCGTGAATAAGGATCGATCAACAGTTTCGCCGGGTTACAGCGAAGTCCGTCTTGTGGGGCATACGGGCCGTGTACGCGGTAGCCGTAGCGTTGCCCGGGTCGCCGGCCGGGCAGGTATCCGTGCCAGACGCCGTCGCTGCACTCGGGCAATCGGTGCGTCTCGGTTTGATCGCCGGCCTCGTTGAACAGGCACAACTCGACGCTGTCGGCTACCGACGAGAATACCGCGAAGTTAGTGCCCGCCGCATCGGCGGTAGCACCAAGCGGGGCAGGACGACCGGCTTCGATCATTCGTGCTTGAGCTTGATCGGGTCGAGCTTCCAGATGTCGTCGTTATAATCACGCACCGTGCGGTCCGTCGAGAAATGCCCGGACGACGCCGTGTTCAGGATGCTCATCTTCGTCCAGCGGTCCGTGTCTTTATACGCTTCACCGGCGGCGGCCTGGGCATCAACAAAACTGCGAAAATCGGCGGCGGTCATCCATACGTCGGCGGGTTCGCGTATCGACTGCAAGATGGCGTCGAGTACACCCGGCTCGAAGCGGTTGAAATGCTCACTTTCGAGCAGCTGCATGACGCGTGAGAAGTCCTCGTCTGCATCGATAATTGCCTGCGGATTGTATTGCCCGCGTATTTCACTGATCTCGTCGACAGTCAGGCCAAACAAAAAGAAATTGTCCTCGCCAACAGCTTCACGAATCTCCACATTCGCACCGTCCAGCGTGCCGATCGTGATCGCTCCGTTCATCATGAATTTCATGTTGCCCGTTCCGGATGCTTCCTTGCCGGCTGTGGAAATCTGCGCGGACAGTTCAGCCGCCGGGCAGATCAGCTCCATCGCCGAAACATTGTAGTCGGGATAAAACACCAGTCGCAGACGATCTTCCATGGCCGGGTCGGAATTGATGGCACGCGCGACGTTGTTGATACACTTGATCACATTCTTTGCCATTGCATAGCCAGGGGCAGCCTTGCCACCGATGATGATCGCGCGGCGCACGACGTCGTCGCCATCGCCTCTACGTATTCGATCATAAAGATGAATCGCGTGCAGTACATTGAGGAGTTGCCGTTTGTATTCATGTATGCGCTTGACCTGAACGTCGAACAGCATGTCGGTCGGAACGATCAGCCCGGTCTTCTGCTCAATATCTTCGGCCAGGCGTGTTTTGTTAGTCAGCTTGATCGTGCGCCACTCCTGGCGAAATTCCTCATCATCCGCGAAACTCTCGAGCTGCTTCAGCTCTGTGAGTGCGGTTATCCAGCCCGACCCGATCTTGCTGCTGATCAGATCGGACAAGCCCGGGTTGCAGGCGGCTAACCAACGACGTTGCGTGACGCCATTCGTCTTGTTGTTGAATTTGTGAGGCCACATTTCGGCGAAGTCACGGAACAGTCCCTCGGCCAGCAATTTCGAATGTAACGCAGCCACACCATTGACGGAGGAGCTGCCGACAATCGCGAGGTAGGCCATGCGGATCTTCGGCTCGCTGCCCTCCTGGATCAATGACATTCTTTGTACGCGATCGCTGTCACCGGGCCAGCGCTCACTGACCTCAGCAATGAATTGCGCATTGATTTCGTAAATGATGTCGAGCAGTCGTGGCAGAAGACGTCGAAACATGGCAACGGGCCACATCTCGAGCGCTTCAGGCAACAACGTGTGGTTCGTGTACGCCATCGTCTTGCGCGTTATATCCCAGGCTTCGTCCCAGTCGAGCAAGAACTCGTCGATCAGCAAACGCATGAGTTCCGCAACGGCGATCGCAGGATGCGTGTCGTTGAGCTGCAGACAGTTCTTGTCCGCGTACTGCCTGACATCATTGCCGTGATGGTAGGTGTAGTAACGCAACGTGTCTTGCAGACTCGCAGACGCGAGGAAGTACTGCTGTCGGAGTCGCAGCTCATGGCCATCCTCGGTGGCGGTATTCGGATACAATACCATCGTGATGTTCTCGGCCCGATTTTTTTTTGCGACTGCATCCGTGTAGCTACCGGCGTTAAATTCCTCAAGATCGAATTCATCGGTTGCAGCTGCTGACCACAGGCGCAGCGTATTGACAATGCCGTTCTTGTAGCCAGGGATCGGAATGTCGAACGGAATCGCGAGCACATCGTGGGTATCGACCCAGTCGTGACGCGTCTCGCCTTCCGCATCATTGTGCGACAACGTGCGGCCGCCGAACTTGACGGTCTGTGCGAATTCGAAGCGTTCGACCTCCCAGGGAAATCCTTCACGCAACCACGGATCGGGTTCTTCAACCTGGTGGCCGTTGTCGATACGCTGCCGAAACATGCCGTACTGGTAGCGAATACCATAGCCGACGACGGGTAGTGACAAGGTCGCACAACTATCGAGAAAACAGGCGGCGAGGCGACCGAGTCCGCCATTGCCAAGACCCGCATCATGCTCACGATCGTAAACGTCCTCGAGCGTCAGCCCGATCCGCTGCAGTGCCTCTTCTGTCTCGCCTTCGATATCGAGATTCAACAGCGCGTTGCGCAAGAGTCTGCCCATCAGGAACTCGAGAGACAGGTAAGCGACTCGCCGATTGTCGTCGCGTTCGATGGCCATACGCGTTTTGCCCCAGCGTTCCATAAGCCGGTCACGGGCAGCATAGACGACCGCCTGATACAGATACGGCGATTTTTTGCGAATCGTGCGCCGGCCAAGCATGCGTCCAAAGTAATGTGTGAGGTCTTTAAAAATAGCGTCGGCCGTCATCGGCAAGGCCGGCGCTTGCAATAGCTCGATTTCGCCAAGGTCAACGGTCTTGTCAGAACGGGCGGACATACAGTGTTCTCCTTCAGTCACCGGCAGCTGGCTGCGCGGGCTCCAGTATAAGTGTTGCAAGTGCGGGCAATGCCAAACTCAACGAGTGCGGTCGGTTGTGGCTGGCAACAGTCTCGGCAGTCATCGAAGTATTGCTGATGCCGCTGCCACCGTAAGTTTCCGCATCGGTGTTTAGAAGCTCTCGATAGCCACCGGTTCGTGGCACGCCGATACGGTAATCATTACGCACCACCGGTGTGAAGTTCGTGATGCAAATAACAAACCCACCGGATTTGTCGCGGCGAATCCAGGACAGGACGCTATTATCGCGATCGTTGCACTCAATCCACTCGAAACCTGCATCCGAGAAGTCGAGTTCGTACAGCGCAGGTGTCCTGCGGTACAGATTGTTCAGGTTACGGACAAGATTTTGTACGCCGCTGTGCAGCGCGTGCTCAAGCAAATGCCAGTCCAGACAGCGGTCGTGACTCCATTCCTGATATTGCGCGAGTTCACTGCCCATGAACAGCAACTTCTTGCCCGGATGGGCGTACATATTCGCGAAGTATGCGCGCAGATTCGCGAAGCGTTGCCACTCATCGCCGGGCATGCGGCCAATCAGCGAACCTTTGCCATGTACAACCTCATCGTGCGAAAGCGGCAACACGAAATTCTCGCTGGAAGCGTACACGATTCCAAAGGTCATCTTGTCGTGATGATGCTTGCGATGCACCGGTTCTTCACCCATGTATGACAGCGTGTCGTTCATCCAGCCCATGTTCCACTTGTAGGTAAAGCCCAGGCCGCCCGCGTCAACGGGTTGTGACACGCCGGGCCAAGTGGTTGATTCCTCAGCAAAGGAAACGGCGCCGTGCGCATGAACCTCCGTGTTCAGAATACGCAGGAATTCAACAGCCTCAAGATTTTCGTTACCGCCCTGTTCGTTCGGAATCCATTCGCCGTCTTTGCGTGAATAGTCGAGGTACAACATTGAAGCAACGGCATCGACGCGAATCGCGTCGATATGAAATTCAATGATCCAGTACAGCGCACTGCCGATCAGGTAATTAACGACCTCGCGGCGACCGTAGTTGAAAATCAAAGTGCCCCAGTCGGCGTGTTCGCCCTTGCGCGGATCCTCGTACTCGTACAGAGCTGTGCCATCGAAACGGCGCAAGCCGTGCTCGTCTCGGGGGAAATGTGCGGGCACCCAGTCGAAGATGACCGAGATACCGGCCGCGTGGCAGCGATCGACGAGGTAGCGAAAGTCGTCGGGTTCACCAAAGCGCTGCGTCGGCGCAAACATGCCGATGGGCTGGTAGCCCCACGAGCCATCGAAAGGATGTTCGGAGACCGGCAGAAACTCGATGTGTGTGAAACCCATGTCGGCAACGTAGCCAACCAACTCGTCCGCAAGTTCGCGGAAATTCAGGCACCGGTGATCATCATCCGCCTTGCGACGCCAGGAGCCAAGATGAACCTCATAGATACTGACGGGCTGATCAAGATCCGGAAACATACTGCGTTTTGCGGTCCAGCCCTCATCCTGCCAGTCGTAACTGCTTGCATAGACAATGGATGCATTGCCGGGCGGCGGCTCATGAAAGCTGGCGTACGGGTCAGTCTTGAGCGGCAGCTGGTGACCGTTTTGATCGAGCATATCGTACTTGTAGCGTGCGCCGACCGCGACGCCCGGAATGAAAATCTCCCAGATTCCGTTCGCGGGATGCAGGCGCATGACATGGCGGCGACCATCCCAGTCATTGAAATCGCCGATGACACTGACGCGTGATGCGTTCGGCGCCCAAACGGCGAAACGCGCACCGCTGACACCCTCAAGCTCCCTGAGCTGCGCGCCAAGCTTGTCATAAATCCTGCGGTCGGAACCTTCGCCGAGCAAGTACAGGTCGAGATCATCGAGCGTTGTCGAAAAGCGATAACAGTCCTCGATCTCCGCAACACTGCCATCGTGGGAAGTGATACGCAGTTTGTAGCGGCGCTTTCCCGCCGGCATCTCTGCCACGAACAGGCCGCCCGCGTGAATTCGTTCCATCGCGGCAAGCAATTCGCCGCTGCCGTCTACCAGATCCACGCATCGTGCCTGTTGCTGCACGGTGCGAACGATGCGCACGTTGCCAACCCGGTGCAGGCCGAGCACGGCAAACGGGTCGTTGTGTTTGCCCTCGACCAGGTCCGCGAACGCTTGCCTGTTCTTTTTCATGTCAGTCTGCAAGACCATAGGAGTGCTCAACCGTGTCGCGCAGCCCGAGATCGCCGGCCCGTTAACGCGTGAAATGCAGTTTCTGCCCGAGCATGTCGGGCGTGACGAGCGTCAGTCCGCTACTCGTCACCCGGAAACCACGTTCCCGGTCCGCGTCGTGGTCTTCGCCGACAACCGTGCCGTCGGGGATCACTGAGCCACGGTCGATGATGGCGCGATTGATACGGCAGCTCCGGCCGATGTCTACTTCGGGCAATACCACCGAGTCGGTCACGGTGCTGTACGAGTGCACGCAGACTCTCGAGAACAGTAAGGAATTTTTGATTTGCGCGCCCGAAATCAGACAGCCCCCCGAGACCATCGATTGAACTGCCTCGCCACGACGGTCTTTCTCGTCAAACACAAACTTTGCCGGCGGCGCCTGAATCTGGTTCGTGAAGACAGGCCATTTCTGATCATAGAGATTCAACTGCGGAGATACCGATACGAGCTCCATGTTAGCCTCCCAGAACGCCTGCAAGGTGCCCACATCTCGCCAGTAGGACTGCTCATCGGTCTCGGGGTCGCGAAACGCGTAGGCGTAAACGTGATAATTGTCGATGATCGACGGAATGATGTTACGCCCGAAATCGTGCTGCGTGTCCGGCGTATCGGCGTCCTTTATGACCTGTTCATACAAGAACCCGGTATTGAAAATGTAGTTACCCATTGAGGCCAGGCACAGATTCGGCTTGCCCGGGATCGAGTTGGGTTTTTCGGGCTTCTCGTCAAACGCGATGATGCGCCCCGTCTCGTCAACCGTCATGACGCCGAACTGGCCGGCCGCTTCTTCGAGCGGTACTTCGATGCAGCAGATTGTCATGTCCGCTTCGGTATTCGCATGCGCCGCGAGAAACGGGCCATAGTCCATCTTGTATATGTGATCGCCGGACAGTATCAACACGAATCTCGGATCGTGGATGCGAATGATGTCGAGATTTTGGTAAATTGCATCGGCCGTGCCGCGGTACCACTCACCGCCGACACGTTGTGAGGCGGGCAGGATTTCGACGAATTCCTTGTTGCCAGCGCCGGCCTGAAACAATGACCAGCCATGCACGAGATGGCGAATCAGCGAGTGCGCCTTATATTGCGTCAGCACACCGATGCGGCGAATACCCGAGTTAATGCAGTTCGACAGCGGAAAATCGATGATTCGATATTTGCCGCCGAAATACAATGCCGGCTTTGCACGCCATTGAGTCAGTTCGTAAAGGCGCGATCCCCGTCCCCCGGCCAGTACCAGCGCAAGCGTCTCGCGTGTCAGCCGGCTGACAAAGCGTGCGTCATCTGCATGATCAGTTGCAGGCATATCGCGATTTCCGGGGGTGAATCTCCATCATTGCCAGTCTGCCAGACTTCTGGCGCCAGAGGGCGCCATTTCCGGGAAAACTATTCTAGCGCACGGCCGGACTCGAGTACCATCGTGGCGACTCGATTGCACACATCATCGCCCAAAGCATGGGCCTCGACCCGCCAGCGCCAATTGTTGCTCAACGTGCCGGGTGTATTCATGCGGGCTTCCGAACCCAGCCCGAGGAAGTCCTGCAGCGGCGCAATCGCGAGCCGAGCGTCGGTCGAGAAAGCCGCTTTGATCAGGTCCGTGTGGATGGTTTCCGCCGTGCCACCTGTCATCTGCAGCACGGCCTCCTGTGTTTGCCTGATCTCAAGATCAGAGCGGATGTCGTCAGGACTACCCTTGAACCAGCCTGTTGTCGTGTCATTGTCATGCGTCCCTGTGTAGCAGACGCAGTGCTCGGCAATCTTGCGCAAGTCGAAATCGTCGGCGACCGCGTCGAATTGCAGCACGGCCATGCCCGGGACCTGGTGGCGCTCCCGGAGTGCCTCAACGGCGGGCGTAATGACGCCGAGATCTTCGGCGACTATCGGCAGATTGCCCAAAGCATTTCGCATCGCATCGAAAATCGCGTCGCCTGGACCGGGCTCCCAAGCGCCTTGACGCGCAGTTTCGGAGTCGGCAGGGACCGACCAGTATGACTCAAAGCCACGGAAATGGTCGATACGAACGATATCGGCCAGGTCGGCAGACGCATGCAATCGATCGATCCACCAGCGGTAGTTGTTCGCCGCGTGATTTTCCCATGCGTACAGGGGATTACCCCACAACTGGCCATCCTCGCTGAAAAAATCCGGCGGCACGCCAGCCACATGATCCGGCCTGCCATCGTGGTCGATCCTCAGGATCTCCGGATTCGCCCACGCGTCGGCGCTGTCGAGCGCAATATAAAACGGCATGTCGCCAAATAAGCGCACGCCCTGCTCATTGGCGTAATTGCGCAGGCGTTGCCACTGATGATGAAACAGAAATTGAATGACCTTCGTTTCTGCGATTTCAGCATCAGCGGTCGATTCGAGCGTGCGCAGCGCTTCCTCATCGCGATGTACGAACTCGGGCTTCCAATTTAGCCAGGATTGTTCGCCGTGTTGCGTCTTGAGGATGCGAAACAACGCGTAGTCGTGCAGCCAGCGCTTGTCGTGCCGGTCGACAAAGTCGTCGCGGTCTGACTTGAGTGCGGCACTCGCTCTTGCCTCGAAGCGACCGGCAGCCAGGCGTAACAAGCGATTCTTGATCGGAATAAGAGCCCCGTAGTCGACGAATCCGCTCGGCCGCGTCGCCAACTCCTGAGCCTCGTGTTTCGAAACAAGCTGCAGAGAAATCAGGCCGCCAATGTCGATAAGGAGTTCATTGCCGGCGAATGTCGACAATGATTGATACGGCGAATCACCATAAGCAGTCGGGCCGGTTGGCAGGAACTGCCAGACCGCGAGCTGCATCTTCTTCATCGTGTCCACAAACTGCAGTGCCTGCTGGCCGATCTCACCGATGCCGTAGGGCCCTGGAAGTGACGTAATGTGCAGGCATGCGCCAGCTTGCCTGCCCGGTGGCAGATATTGTTCTGTGGTCTTGTCCGTCATCGGCTGAATGATATACAACTACTTGCCTTACGCGCGGGTCGGTGGTCTTCTAGCAAGACATGACTCAGCACCTTATCTTCGTCGCCCCGTTCTTCATGGAGGCTACCCTGCGCTTCCTCGAAGGCGCCGCGAGCCTGCCGGGCGTGCAGCTGAGTTTGATCAGTCAGGATCCGGCCGAACGACTGCCAAAGTCGCTGCGTCATCAGCTCGCCGGCCATTGGCGGGTCAGTAACGGCCTCGATCCGGCACAGATTGTCGAAGGCGCCCGCCGGCTGGAGCAGGAATTGGGCAAGGCCAAGCGCATGTTCGGGCCGCTCGAGCAGCTGCAGGTGCCGCTGGCCGTGGCACGAGAGCGCATGGGCATCCCCGGGCTCAGCGTCGAGGCGGCGATGAATTTTCGCGACAAGTCGCGCATGAAAACAGTGCTGGAAAATTCCGGCGTGCCGTGCGCGCGCCACGCGCTTGTGGGCGACAATGAGTCGGCGCAAGCCTTCGTATCGAAGGTTGGCTTTCCCGTCGTCGTCAAACCGCCAGCCGGCGCAGGCGGCAAGAGCACGTTCCGCCTGGATCACGCGTCCGACCTCAATGCATATCTTGCTCGCTTTCCGCCCGATCCGCAGCAGCCCGCACTGTGCGAAGAATTCGTGCTCGGAACCGAATATTCGTTTGACAGCGTCATGATCGCCGGCCAGCCAGTCTGGTACTCGATCTCGCGTTACATGCCATCACCGCTCGAGGTCATGGAGAACCCCTGGATCCAGTGGTGCGTCATGCTGCCGCGTGATGTCAGCGGTCCGGAGTTCACGCCGATTATCGACCCGGCGTTCGCCGGCCTCAAAGCACTCGGACTCGAGACCGGCTTGAGCCACATGGAATGGTTCCGCCTGCAGGACGGCCGGATTGTGATCTCGGAAGTGGGGGCCAGGCCGCCAGGCGCGCAGTTCACGTCGCTGCTTTCCTACGCGCACAATATCAACTTCTATAAAGCCTGGGCGCAACTGATGGCGTTCGACGAATTCGATCCGCCGCTGCGCCGCTACGCTGTCGGTGCGGCCTACATTCGCGGCCAGGGCGCCGGAAGGGTCAAATGCATCGAAGGTCTCGATGAGGCGCAAAGGCGTTTCGGCTCGATCGTCGTCGAGGCCAAATTGCCGCGCGAGGGTCAGGCACCGTCCGGTAGTTACGAAGGTGATGGCTACGTCATCGTACGTCATCACGATACTGACGTCGTCGAAAACGCGCTAAACGACATTGTGCGAACGATACACGTGGAACTCGGCTGAACATGGCGGAATATTTTCTTCTCGGGCCGCAGCGCCCCACTGTCAACCTTGACGTGCCGTTCAGGACGCTCGACAACGAACAACCCGTCGCCGTCGTGTCCGCCGGCTGGCAGGAGGCCGAAGGCGACATCGGTGACATACATGCAATTGTCAATCGTCCGCTCGTCGACCTTAGGCTCTACGAGCGTGCCGACGAAGTGCTCGCAAAAGAGGCCTGGTTGCGGGAGAGTTACCGCGAACGGCAGGACCGCTTGCAGGAACTGCAGCGCCTGTACCGGCTCAGGCTGCGCCATTCGATGCGGGCGGCCCGGCGGCTGCTGCAGGCCGATGGCGATCCCGCAATCCTGAAGGACGAGCAACGCCATGCCATTTCGCAGCAACGGGCCCTCGACCGGCATCACCTCCGGCGGATCTGTGCGATCCACAAGGAATTCGACGTGCGTATCGCCAACGCGCGGTCAACGATACTGACGAAGCATAGCGCCGAAATTGGCGATGTTCTGTCACGCTGCCAGGCCGTCATCATTTCGGGAGGCAATGTGGCCGTGTTGCTGAATCGACTGCGCCTGTTCGGTCTGGGCCCATTGCTGGCGCAAAAGAACATCATCGCGTGGTCGGCCGGCGCGATGGCTCTCTCCGACAAAGTCGTGCTGTTTCACGACAATACGCCGCAGGGCAATCGCGATGCCGAGGTGTTCGACCTGGGTCTAGGCATCGTCAATCGGTCTGTGTTCTTGCCCGATGCGGTACATCGGCTCAGGCTCGGCGACAAAACTCGCATAGCGTTGTTCTGCCGCCGCTTCGAACCGGCCGTCTGCCTGACGCTCGATAGCGGATCGCTGCTGTGTTACGAGAACGGGTGTATTGTTTCGGCCGCAGGCGTCCGACGACTGTCGCGAAGCGGCGCGCTGCGGAAGGAACGTGCGCGATGAATCCGACGCTCCGAAAACTCCTACGGAAAGGCGCTCCGAGTACCGCCGAAGTCGACAGATTCGTAGCAAGCGCCACGTTTCCGCTCGTCGATGGCACGGACGTCACGTTTGTCTATCGCGGCGACGCCGATGCCGTCTATCTGCGCTGCTGGATCGCCGGACTGAATACGGCCCAAGCACTGCAAAATCTCAACGGAACAGGCCTTTGGGCGATTACGATCGAGCTTCCCGAGAAATCGCGAATCGAGTACAAGTTCGAGCTTGTCCGGGCTGGCGCACATGAGCTCGTGCTCGATCCCTTGAATGATGTGATCGCGCACGATCCGTTTGGCGCGAACTCAGTCTGTCAGGGCTATCGATACGAGCGACCCGACTGGACCAAGCACGACGCCGAGGCGCGTGAAGGCTCGATCGAGCGCGTCGAGATCGAAAGCAAGGCGTTTCGGGAACGCCGCGACGTGCAGGTCTACCTACCCGCGAGGCTGAGAAAAAACCGGCGCTATCCGCTGCTTGTCGTTCACGACGGGCAGGACTATCAGCGTTTCGCGGCGCTCAAAACTATACTCGACAACCTGATTCACCGGCTCGAGATTCCGCAAATGATTGTTGCGATGACCGACTCTCCGGATCGACTGAAGGAATACGCCGGCTACGATGCGCATGCGGATTTTCTCGCTAAAGACCTGTTGCCGCTTTTGGCCAACAAGTTTCCCCTGATTGACGAGTCTTACGCGCGTGGCATCATGGGCGCGAGTTTCGGCGGCGTCGCGTCGCTGCACGCGGCCTGGCGGTACCCGGGCCTGTTCGGCCGCCTGCTCTTGCAGTCTGGCTCTTTTGCGTTCAGCGATCTCGGGCCACACGAGCGCGGAGCCGTGTTCGACCCGGTTGTTCGCTTCATGAACGAATTCCGCGAGAATCCCGGCCAGCCCAGCGAGAAAATCTACATGAGCTGCGGGATGTACGAGTCACTGATTTACGAGAATCGTTCCCTGGTGCCGCGGCTGCAGGCGCAGGGCATCAACGTCAAATTCGAGGAGGCGCGTGACGCGCATAACTGGGAGAACTGGCGCGACCGCTTACGCAATGGGCTATCGTGGTTGTTCCCGGGACCTGTCTGGATGGTCTATGAATGAGATCATGCACGATCTTTCGGCAAGTGAACTCGAGCTTGGCTATAGTTAGATAAAAACAGAAGGGGAAAATTCGTGGCAACAAAAACCCGCCACATCGGGCTCTCGCTTGGCGCAGACATCTGCTGGCCAATCTGTTACGAGGCTCTGCTGGAGCGACTCGAGCCGAAAATTCAGTATGGCAAGGACACGCTGACGTTCGAAGTCGAACGCATTTACATCGAACCGTTCGATCTGCGCCAGCCCTGCAAGTACGACGTCGTCATCGACCGCTTGACACACTGGTACCACACGTCAAGAGAGTGGATCAAGAAGTCGATCGTGACCGACGACCTGTACGTGTTCAACAATCCGTGGTCGCTGCAGTCGATGGAGAAACATACTACCTACAGCGCGATGATGCGGCTTGGCTTCCCGGTTCCGGACACCTGGCTCATTCCGCCGAAAGCCTATGACGAGTCCACCGATCTTGAGATGACGCTCAAGCGCTACGCGAAACTCTTTGACCTGGCCGAGGTCGGCGAACGCATTGGCTACCCGCTGTTTATGAAGCCGTATGACGGCGGCGCCTGGGTTGGCGTCACGGCTATCAGCGACTCTAAAGCACTGTCGAAGGCTTACGAGAGCAGCGGCACGCGCCTCATGCACCTGCAGAAAGGCGTCCATCCCCACGATATGTTTGTTCGCTGTATTGGACTCGGCCCACAGTGGCGATGCGTGAACTACGATCCATCTGCCCCACTGCACGATCGCTATCGCATGGACCTGAATTTCCTGTCGACTGGCGAAGAGAGTCATCTGGCGAACATGACGATGGTCATCAACGCGTTCTTCGGCTGGGACTTCAATTCCTGCGAAGCGCTACGCAGTAACGGCGTCTGGTGCCCAATCGATTTCGCGAACGCCTGCCCTGACTCTCAGGTAACGTCGCTGCATTTCCATTTCCCCTGGCTCATCAAGGCGAATCTGCGCTGGTCGATTTTCTGCGCCGCAACCGAGCGGCGATTGAATACCGACCTCAACTGGCGAGCGTACTTTGACATCGCCGACTCGGACCGCTCGTTTGAAGAAAAGCTCGACGCCTACATGCAGATCGCACAAGAACGTTTCGATTCGGATGAGTTCTACACGTTCTGCAACAAACACCTCGCAGATCTTGACGACGTCGCACACGAATTTTTCGGCTCCGCCGTGGCCCATGACGCAATCCGGCAAAAGGTGGAGTCGCTCTTCCCGCCACACGAAGTCGACGAATTCACCGAACTGTTCTGGAATCGTGTGCAAGCCGGACGTGATGATGAAAGGATTTCGCTCTCGTGAGTGCGAAAGAGGTTTTTCGGTGGCACTCGCCACACATAGAGCAAAACGTGCAGCTCGTGCGCTGGGGGCACTTCGGCACGCCGGTCATACTGTTCCCGACAGCCGGAGGCGACGCCGAGGAAGTCGAGCGATTTCATTTGATTCGCGCACTCGAACCGTTGCTTGAAGCCGGGCGCATCAAGGTCTACTCGACTGACAGCATTGCAGGCAAAGCGTGGTTTTCGGGCGAACACTCGGGCGAGTACTGTTCGAAGCTGCAGAATCTGTTCGACGCGTTTATCTATGACGAAGTCACACCCGCCATTCGCAAGGACTGCGATTCGGAATCGATCGAAGTCATCGCCGCCGGTGCTTCGATCGGCGCGTTCAACGCTGTCGCGACCGTCTGCCGCCATCCCGACGCCTATAAACTGGCGATCGCGATGAGCGGCACGTTTGACCTGTCGAAATACCTCGAAGGCCGCTTCAACCAGGACTTCTATTTCTCATCGCCGCTGCACTATTTGCCCAAGCTCGAGGGCGAAGGCCTCGACCTGCTACGCAAACGCTTCATCCTGCTGCCGAGCGGCGAAGGCGACTACGAGGACATCGACGAGTCCTGGCGCATGGCCAGCGTGCTCGGCGCCAAGGGCATTCCGAACCGAGTCGTTTCATGGGGCCAGGACTACCACCACAATTGGGTGACCTGGCGCGAAATGCTGCCGAAGTACCTCGACGAGTACGCGTAAGCGCTTGCGGTAACGAGACGCAAGACCCATCGTCTTCAGTCTTTAGCCGGCGTAGAGGTGCAGCTCCGAGCCGACGGCATCGGCCATTTCGAGCGTCCTCGCAAGTTCGGGATGCCGCAGCATGATGAAGCCGTCGGAGACGAGCGTCTTGCGCCAGTCGCGGCGCGGCGTGCCGGGTGGCAGCAGCGTGTTCCAAATGATATGCCGGCCAAATCGTTGTTGCAGTCGGTCGGCGCCTTCGATGGACTGAATGCGGCCGACGCCGCGTGCTCGCTTATAGATCGTCGCGACGTTATGCGAGCGGTGGATGTTGGCGTCGATGCGGTGCTGCGTGACGGCCTGTCCCCAGGCACCGAACACGTCGAAGTCGCAGGCGTATTTCATCTGGTCAACCTGGAACGCGCCGGGCGGACGCGCGCCGATTTCGCCGAACACGACTTCGCCGTCATCCTTGCGATACCACTCCATGTGCGTGAAGCCGGTGTCGAAACCGAGCGCGTCGATGACCTCGTAACCCATGCGCACACCATCTTTTAGCTCGGGCTGATCGACATCGCGGAGCGCAATGACCTGCGGACTGATCCATTCGTTGCTGCGGGCAATGAGCGGCCGCGGCCGATACCAGGCGATGTTGTAGTAGGCGATCTTGCCGTTGATCGTGATCGTGTCGAACGTGTATTCCTCGCCGTCGACGAATTCCTCGACGCTGACCATCGGCACATGGCGCAATCGCGGCAGCACGGCGCGCAGATCATCAATGCTGTCGATCCGGTAGGTGTCGGCCGAGCCAGCACCGGCGATGGGTTTCAATATGACCGGAAAGCCGATCTCCTGCACGGCTTCCCAGACAGCGGCAATGCTGTCGGCGGCAACATGATTCGGTGTACGAACGCCGGCTTTGTCGAGCGCTCTTTTCATTGCTTCCTTGTCACGAAAGCGGTGCGCCTGCTCGATATTGAGGCCGTCGACGCCGAAGTAATGACGCAATTCGGCTGCCAGCATGATGCCAGGTTCCCACAGGCACTCGATCCGGTCGAGAGTGCGGCCGCGTAGTTTCGCCTGCACATCGGCAATGACCTGTTTCGTGTCCCAGAGCGAACGCACCTGAACGTAGTGGCTGAGCGAGCTGCGAACGGCGTCCGGCAGGTCGCCGGCCAGCTGGTCGCCGACGCCGAAGACCCGTGCGCCGTGCTCGGCGAGCCCGCGCACGAACTCCGGCATGTCGGCAGGATAGCCGGGCGAAAGCATCATGACATTCACAAATGGCCCTCGTGATGAAATCGAACGTGGATTGTGGAATTGGCTGTGTAGAATAGCATTCTTGATTGCTTCATTTGCATCGAGACAGTGGCGAAAAAGAACCCGATAAAAATCTGTCTTGCCAGTTCCGAATTCGCACCACTCGCGAAGACGGGGGGGCTTGCGGATGTGTGCGCGGCATTGTCGGCGTTCCTGCACCGAGACGGACACGACGTGCGCGTATTACTGCCGCTGTACCGGCGCGTACGTGACAGCGAACTGACGATCGCACCGGTTGAGTCCTTGCAGGACATATCGATAAGCCTCGGTCCGCATACCATAAGGTACTCGATCGATACGGCGCAGCTGCCAAATTCGTCTCTGAGTATCTATTTTCTGCGCTGCCCCGAGCTTTACGATCGCGAAGGCCTGTATACATCCGGCGATGACGAACATTATCGCTTCATTCTGTTGTCCCGCGCGGCAATCGAAATGTGCCAGCATATGGGCTTTGCTCCGGACATCTTCCATGCACACGACTGGCATACGGCGCTGATACCGCTTTATCTGAAGACGATATACGCGTGGGATCGGCTGTTTGCGAATACGCATTCGGTGCTGACCATTCACAATATTGGCTATCAGGGCATCTTCGGCGCCGACATTCTCGACGACCTCGGCTTGAGCGGCAGCGAAGACTTGCTGCATCAGGACGATTTGGACAAGGGCCGAATCAATTTTCTGAAGACCGGTGTGCTGTATGCCGATCTGCTGACGACGGTGAGCCCCAACTATGCGCGGGAGATTCAGGGCGACGAATATGGCATGGGACTCCAGGATCTGCTTAAGGAAAGACGCGAAACGCTCATTGGCGTGTTGAATGGCGTTGACTATGGCGAATGGGATCCGGCGCATGACAAGCTGATTCCACATCAGTATTCGAGCGAGCAGCTCGAGGGCAAATTGAAGAACAAGTTCGAGCTGATGAACGAGCTCGGCCTTGCCACCGCCTACAACCCGCCGCTGATCGGCATGGTGTCGCGACTGACGGGCCAAAAGGGCATCGACCTGATACAAGCCGTGCTACCGGAGCTATTGCAATCCCGCCGGTTTTCCGTGGCCGTATTGGGCAGCGGCGAGCCGCGCTACGAACAATTCTTTCACTCACTGCAACAGAAATATCGCGATCGCGTCTGTTTTTACAACGGCTACAGCGACAAACTGGCTCACTGGATAGAAGCTGGCAGCGACATGTTTCTGATGCCATCGCTGTTCGAGCCCTGTGGCCTGAACCAGATGTACAGCCTGCGTTACGGCACGGTCCCGATCGTGCGCGAGACCGGCGGATTGGCCGATACCGTTGAACTTTACGACCCCGGCACCGGTGACGGTACGGGCATCGTGTTCCGGGATTATAATAGTGCGGGGCTAAGTTGGGCGATCAACGCCGCACTGGATCTTTATCGTGACAAACAGGCCTGGCTCAGGGTCGTCAAGAACGGCATGGCCAGGGATTTTTCCTGGGACAAGCAAGGCGCAGTCTATGTCGATCTGTTCCGGCGGCTGATGGGCATCACCTAGTGTCCTGCCTGCTTAGTTCGCGAGACACTAAAGAAGAACAACAATGAACATCATTTTTGTCGAACCCTCCTTTCCGCATAATCAGCGCGAGTTCGTGCGTGCGCTCAATGCCGTTGGCGCAAACGTCATCGGCATCGGCGAACGGCCCGCCGAATACCTCAGCAGCGACGTCAAAGGCTGGCTGTCAGAGTACGTGCAGGTTCGCTCGGTCGTGCACGAGCCGTCACTCCTGAAGGCAGTCAAGGCGATTCAGAAATCCGTCTGGGTTGACCGGCTCGAGACGACGGTCGAAGCGCATATCATGGCTGCGGCGGCGGTCCGCGAGGCGACCGGTATCCCCGGCACATCCACCGAAACAGCTTTTCTGTGCCGCGACAAACCGGCGATGAAAGAGGTGCTGCGCAGGGCAGGCATTCCGTGTGCGCAGTCGATGCGAGCGGAGACGCCCGAGCAGGCGCGCGAATTCGCGAAAGCCGTGGGCTTCCCATTGATCATTAAGCCGCCGGCGGGCGCCGGCGCATCGGCGACGTATCGTGTCCGCAGCACCGGGGACCTCGAGCGCGTCATCCACGAGTCGGGGCTTGCCGATGGTGTTGCCGTTGCAATCGAGGAATTCATCGAGGGCCACGAAGGATTTCTCGACACGCTGGCGATCAACGGCAAGGTGGCACACGAGTTCATCACGCATTACTACCCGAACGTGCTCGAAGCGATGCGCGAACGCTGGATCGCACCACAAATGGTGGCAACGAATCGCATGGATGAACCTGGCTACGAGGACGTCAGGAAAATGGCGCGCAAAGTGATCAAGATATTGAAAATCGGCACGTCGGCGACACACATGGAGTGGTTCTACGGCCCGAAGGGCCTGAAGTTTTCCGAAATCGGTTGCCGGCCGCCCGGCGTTGGGCAGTGGGACGTCTACAACGCTGCCAACGAGTTCGATCTTTATTTCGAGTGGGCCCACACGCTCGTGCACGGCAGCACACATACGCAGCCGTCCCGTCGCTACGCCGCCGGCATGATCGCATTGAGGCCGGAGCGTGACGGAAGGATTACGGGTTATTCAGGCGTTGGCGAGATTGGGCGAAAATACGGCGACTGCATCGTCGCGACACACCTGCCGGAGCCTGGCACGCCGACGCAGCCCATCGAAGGCGGTTACATGGCGAATGCCTGGATGCGACTCCGGCATCCCGATTACGACACGCTCAGAGAAATCCTGAACGATGTCGGGCAAACGGTCAAAGTCCACGCGAACTAGCTGATAGATTGACGATACTCATAGTGAATAGCACCGAAGTAATGAGAATCACGCCATGCCAACCCATGTTTTGCTCAGTACACTCACTACCGAAGGCCGACAGACCATGCATGCATCCGGAACGGCTGGACGCGGTAGATCATGAAATCGAGAAACTGGTGGCCAGGGGCGGAATCGAAC
>SMVA01270863.1_pt1 | contig 22096 bp, 22 predicted proteins | sample 2456451 | NCBI WGS metagenome assembly SMVA01 (sample SAMN11095933, study PRJNA526329) | marine sediment metagenome | biome: Marine sediment; feature: Surficial sediment; material: Deep marine sediment; isolation source: Hadal surficial sediment | place: Pacific Ocean | collected 2014-05 | depth... | reverse complement strand
CGCCAGATGATCCGGCACCGGCAGTGATTCTAACCAGGTTTCAATAGACCCGGCATCGTTGAATTCGATAAGCTTATCCAGGTGTTCCGGCCTGTTAAAAAATCGCCGATATCCTTCTCGAATTTTCCAGTATCGCCGGGGAATCCAGTAGAGCAGAGAATCCTTCTCAAACAAGGCGTTGCGCAGAGTTTCACGGTTGCCGTTCCAGAGTTCTTCCCCGATCACAGCTCGTTGATAAAACCGGGAAAAGAGTCGCTTATAGACAGTGAGAAACGGCAGATTTAGCCAGATAATGGTATCGGCCCGCTGTAAAACCATTCCGTTCAACCGGCTATTGTAATTACCATCCACAATCCAGTTATCCGTCGCGGTTTCCCGGGTGACAATTTCCTTGAATTCTGCGTAGTCCAGTTCCTGCCAGTTGCTTTGCCAGTTAATGGCATCGAGTTCTATTCGCCTGAATCCAAGGCGACCTTCCAGGATTTTAGAGAGAGTGGTCTTGCCCGAACAGCTTGAACCAACGATGGCGATTTTTTTCATGGGCACCATAATCCTGATTCAGTCCGGGTTGGGGGGCGCGCATCATAGCAGAATACTAGTGGGTGAAAGCCAGCATAATGCTATTGACCAGCCTTCTTATTTTTGCCTGGCTGTTATAACAACGGCTAATAATGCCGATGCCCTGAATGGTGACAAGCAACAGATCCGCCAGCTGATCAGCATCCAGCTCTGACTTGATGTCTCCCTTGTCTATGGCATCTGTGAATGCATTGACGTAGAAATGACGCATATGGTTCAGGGCAAAGTTTATTCGCTTTCTAATCTTGCCGCTCTTACCCGCGAGGGTCACGGACAGTGTACCAATGGGACAGCCTGTAAATTGCTTGCTTCGTCCTGCCAGAATGTGGGTATGGGTGTAGCTATAGGTTAGTTCATCTTTAATCCGGGTCAGGGGATTTTTTTCTTTTGCGAATGTCTTAGCCATCCTGGCTTGAGTTTCGTGCCACACTTCATCAATTAGCTGTACCGCCAGGTCTTCTTTTGAGCTAAAGACGTGATAGAAACTGCCTTTTGCCGATTTGGTGAACGCACAAATTTCGTCGATCGTTACGCCGTCGTATCCATGTAACAGGAACAACTGGGTGGCGCCGGAAATTATCGTTTGCCTTCGGTTGGGGTCTCTTGCCATTGCCTCGTATAACCTATCCGTAATCCATTATTTACCGGGACTGCTTCCATTCATTTGGCCGAGACGATGAAAGAGCAGCGCCGCGCGTTTGGTTTGTTGGCCCAGTGTACGAATGTCGGCCGCTTCATGCACGGTGTGACCACCCGAACCCATCAAACCCAGCCCATCAATGGCCATATCAACGTAACCAGCAACGAAAGAAATATCTGCAGCACCCGCCTTGCGCGGGTCTACAGCCAATACTTCACCCATGCCGAGATCGTGACTGATCTTATTATATATGAAAAGCAGGCGTCGATTGCCGTCTGATGGTGCCATAGGCGGGTAACCGTCGATAAAATGTAAGTCCGCAGAAGTATTGTCAAGATTCTGCCCGGCAATTCGGGCCATGATGTCCTGGGCGTCTTTCAATTGTTCAGGTGTCAGGGCCCGAATGTCTCCTGCCACCCGGGTAATCTCCGCGATGACATTGTTTTTCCCGTAGGCTGAGCCCGTTGCGAGTGCTGTATCCATTTTGGCCTGGGTACCACCCACGATGATGCCAGGGTTGAAGGTGAGGTTCGGTTCACTTGAGAGTGAAATCCTGAATTGATCCAGAATCCGGGCGGCTTCATAAATAGAACCGTAGCCATATCCTTGCCTGAAAATTTGTGAGCTATGTGCCGGACGGCCCGTTACGTTAAGCTCCCAGGTGCTGGCCCCCCTTCTTGATATGACCGCCGTCTTTGGGTCGCCATCCCCATCTTCGAAGCCAATTGCGACATCTGCCCATTTTCCGGCATCAACTAAAACTTTCGTTGCAACCGGGAAGGGGAAACCTCTCTTTTCTTCGTCGCCGGTCAGTATCACCCGCACGCTGATCTCGTCCAGGACAGCGCTATGCTGAAGTGCTTTGAGGGCATATAACATGACGACGTCGCCGCCTTTCATATCCACAATCCCAGGGCCGGATGCGGTCGTTTCAGAAGTAACCTTATATTTCTGCAGCGGGCTGTCCCTGGAAAAAACGGTGTCCAGGTGACCGATCAGCAGGAGTCTGGGGCCCCGATTGCCGTGACTCGCGATGAAATGGCCAGCGCGCTCAAACGGGGTGCCATCGACCCATTCCGTGGTAAATCCAAGCTTCTCGTATTCGTGGGTAAAGACTGCCGCGATCTTTTTTACCCCGTCGAAATTCATCGTACCGCTATTGATGTTGACGATCTTCTCGAGCAGTACTCGCGCTCCGGGTTCCTGGATATCGATTTGTGAAATGATCTGTTGCTCTTTAACCGTCAGGGAGGCTGCCAATGTCGTATCCAAAACAAGAAGCAGAAATCCAAAAATGAAAGCCATTCGAAACATACAATATCCCATTAATGCGAGTGCCATTTCCCCGGGCAAACTGGCAAAAAAGAGCATAACAGAGAAGCCTCTCAAGGTGCCATTAGCCTTGCCAGCTGCAATTTGTGTAAGCACGTAAATCACCGTAGCATTGAAAACATGTCACCCAACACCTCGCAGTACCTGTGGTATATGTCTGGAGTCACCAGCTTTGTCATACCCATGGGCATTCAAACAGTTTTGTTTCCCTGGCTGGTGGCGGTGGAATTGCAGGAAAGTGCCAGTCGGCTCGGTATCGCCCAGATGAGCACCCAATTACCTGGTTTGTTCCTGATCCTGTTTGGCGGTTTGTTGGCGGATCGGGTAGATCAGCGCAAGATTCTCATCTCATTTCATTTATTGGCAGCGATTCCGGCAGCAGGCCTGGCGCTGTTCCTGTATTTCGATCAGCTTACCTACTGGGTCCTGATTGCCTATGCGCTGATGATGGGTACGGTGATGGCCTTCATTCAACCCGCCCGGGATGGCATGTTAAATCGTATTGCCGGTGATCAGTTGCAAAAAACAGTGACCATCACCATGGGTTTAACCTTTGGCGCCCAGATATTTGGCTTCTTCGCGGCAAGTTTCGCGGACTCCCTCGGTGCTGGCATATTGTTGATGTTACAAAGTACTATTTTGTTATCCGGCGCGATTATGTCGTTGAAGCTGACGCCTTTCCCGCCGCCGGTCCAGCAATTGTCGGGCACCTCGCGGCTCGATCAGATCAAGGGTGGCGTTAAAATTGTGATAAGTTCCGGTCGAATGGCATCCACGCTGGTTTTGATGATGGCCATGAGTTTTTTCTATGGTGGAAGTTTCGTCGTACTTAATCCGATTATTGTCCGTGATGTTTACGGTGGCAGTGCCGTTGACATCTCGATGTCCTTTGCCGCTTTTATGATCGGCACCATCTTCACGACCGTGTTGTTAGTCGCTACCGGTGGCATACACAAACAGGGCAGGGCGATGATGCTGGCAATTTTCATTGGTGGAATCTTTTTGTTAATCGCCGCGACGGGGCTGCCTTTTTATGGATATCTGTGCATTTTATCTGGCTGGGGTATCTGCGGCGGAGTCGCGATGAGTATGGGCAGGACGATCATGCAGGAATCAGCGCCTGTAGATTTTAGGGCCAGAGTCATCTCCGTATTCTCCCTGGCTAATCTGGGCGGAATGCCGCTAGGTGCATTATTCATGGGATACTGCGCGACGCTGATTGGACCCTTGATGACGCTGGTGATTGTAGTTATCGGCATCTGGATGGTGCTCGCGATGCTCTGGTTGAAGAGCGATCTCGCACTGGTTGAACCCCTGGCACCGGGTCTGGTTTGAGTGATGAAACTGGAAAAGAAAGTCAAATTTAGTACTCCCTAATACACTGGCGAAGATTCCCGCCGTGAGGTGCTTGAGCAAATTTCCGACTTATATCCGTTATGCCCACGAAGATCAATTTTTAGGCGGTAAACTCCGTTGCCAGCAGAAAGGTACGACTGAACTGTGTGTCTAAAATTGAATGATGATTGAACTTCGAGAGATTACCCCAGAGAATCATATTGATGCCCGCAGCCTCAAGGTACATTCGAGCCAGGAAAAATTTGTGGCAACTGTCGACAAATCTCTGGCAGATGCCTATGTATGGAAAGGAGCTCAGGCGAGGGTTGCCTTGGACGATGGAGTCGCTGTTGGATTCGTGATGATTTTTCCTTACAATTCTGGAGGTTTGAGAGTAGTGAATGTTGTTCGCCTGTTAGTTGATTCTCGCTTTCAACAAAAGGGAATCGGAAGACGGCTACTTGAGGCGACACTGGATTGGATCAACTCACTTTCTCCCAGGGTTAATCGCATTAGAATATCAACATTACCTGAAAATGCAGTAGCCTTGAATCTATACAAGAGCAGTGGATTTTCGGGAGACGAGATTGAAGATGGGGAAGTTGTCTAAGCAGGTGCAAGGAGGAAGGGAGTTCTCATCTGGCCATCCGACTATGCAAAAACTAAATCCAAGAACTTATCAAATGATTTTGGTTTATCAGTGGATAAGGGTCAGGTTTGATAGCTGTTTCACGGACCGGATGTCGCCCATGTTTGTATGGCGGTTATCGGAATCTGGATGGCGCTGGTCTCAGTTGCCCAGGACCCATTGTATTGAGCGTCTTTAAACATGAGTAACAGATGAAGCACTGGACCATGCGATAATACGCCTCGATTACTTTGAAGAGATCCGGCATATGATGTCTACGACTCTAAAAAAACTGTTCCATAAGGATCATGCTTTGGAATATTTGAGTTTAGATGCACTCAAAATGCTGCGCGAAGGTCAACGATCTATACTATCAAAACGAACACTTGAGGCAGGCGTGAATGTTGGCGCGAAAGTCGGATTCAAAGAGGAATATGATATTAAAGATAGTCCCAGATCAGAGATGATTGAGAATCTCGGAAAGAGGAAGAAGATCATATTTAATTTTGAACAGTGGATTGAAAACCCAAAAAATGATGCGCTTGTGCTGGTTCGAATTCCGGCATGTACATGCATTGAAGAAATGGATCCTTAGACGGGTATACCTATTTTAGTTTATTATTGCGGAACGCCTGAAAATAACCAGAAAAACGTCTTTATGGTGCTGATTGGCATCATAGATTTTACTGGCCCCTATCAGGAAGAACCAGGCCGTCGTTTCACCCGGACGACAACGAGTGAAGCCTTCAAACTTCTTGTAGGTCCACCGAAAGGCTTCTCTCCTTCTGAAATCAATAACATGATCGTTACCAGTTTGAAGCAGAGAGAATATGGTGAAACACAGACTATTAATGCGCTGGGGGTGGTCAACATCGTTGACTATTCGATCAAGGGATCGGAACCATGGATACTCGGCAATATCATTTATATGGTTCGAGACAGAGGAATATAGATAAGCCCTACCACCGTAGCTGATGCGAGCGGTGCGGTTGGGCGCCGAATGGGTAAGGAGGAACGAGCATGCGAGTGTTATTCCTGGGCGGGAGTGGCGGGTGCGGACGCAGTTCAGGCGACCTGCGCATCAGTTGCACAATCAGTGAATGCCGATGTTGGGAGTTATGAAGATGGCCACGATCCCGGAAGCACTTGATCTTGCGGTTAGGCATCATCAGGCCAGGGAACTCACGCAGGCAGAGAAGATCTACCGGCAGATTCTTGCTGTCGAGCCCAGTCACCCGGACGCACTCCACTTGTTAGGTGTCATCGCATCGGGAAAGAGTAATCTCCCAGAGGCCATCGACCTGATTAGTCGCGCGATCGCGGCCAATCCGCAGGTTGCGGCATACCATAGCAATCTTGGCAATGCGTTGAAGGACCAGGGCAGGCTGGAAGAGGCGGTAGGATCCTACCAGCGGGCGCTGCGGATCGAACCGGATTTCGTGGAGGCGCACAACAATCTGGGCATCTCTCTGACGAGGCAAGGCAAACTCATTGAGGCTGTGGCGAGCTACCGGCTGGCCTTGGAGATCAGATCGAACTACTCAGAAGCGCACTACAACCTCAGCATCGCGCTGAAGGACCAGGGCAAGCTCGACGAGGCGGTAACCTCCAACCGACGAGCGCTTCAGATCAAGCCGGACTACGTGAAAGCGCATTACAATCTGGGTAACCTTCTCAACGAGCAGCTAAAGTTTGAAGAAGCAACGGTTGCTTACCGGCAGGCTTTGAAATTCACTCCGGAGTTCGCCGAAGCACACTTCAACCTGGGTAACGCCCTGAGAGAGCAAAGGAAGTTCGAGGAAGCGATGGCGTCATACCAGAGGGCCGTGCAAATAACGCCGGACTACGCTGAAGCGCACAGTAATCTCGGCAATGTTCTGAAAGTACAAGGGAAGATCGAAGAGGCGATCGCCTCTTATCGGAGGGCTCTGCAGATCAAGCCGAACTATGCGGATGCCTGCAATAACCTCGGCGGTGTACTGGCGGTGCAGGGCAAGCTCGACGAGGCAGTCGTCACCTACAGACAAGCCCTGCAGATAAAACCGGACTACGCGGAAGCGCACCACAACCTGGGCAATACCCTGGTAAGGCAGGAAAAACCCGAGGAGGCTGTGGCCTCCTTCCAGCGGGCTCTGCAGATCAGTCCGGACTACGTAGAGGCGTACAGCAGCCTGGGTAACACGCTGAAAGATCAGGGGAAGCTGGACAAGGCAGTGGGCGTTTATCAGCGTGCCCTGCAGATCAAACCGGACTATGCACAAGGGCACTACAACCTGGGCATTGCGCTCAAAGAGCAGGGTAAGCTCGACGAGGCGGCGACTTCCTACGAGCGTGCCCTGCAGATCAAACCGGACTATGCCCTGGCACATTTTTCCTTGAGTCAGATCAAGAAGTTCGCGCGGGACGATCCTCGAATCCAGCCCATGAAGAATCTGCTGAGCGATGATTCCAAACCAGACAAGGATCGCATCCTCTATAACTTTGTCCTCGGTACGGCATACGATGAGTTGGGCGAGTATGATCTCGCTTTTCGCCATTTCAGTGAGGGAAACCAGTTAAAGCGTCAGATGATCGAGTACGATCCAGGGGATCGAGCAGGATATGTATCGGCGTTGGTGGATTTTTATACTGCCGAGATGTTTACCACGTTAGGTGATTCGATGGCCGTTGATTCCGAAACTCCAATCTTCATCGTCGGCATGCCGCGGTCGGGAACAACGCTAGTGGAGCAAATTCTGGCCAGTCATGCAGATGTATTTGGCGCGGGTGAACTCAGAAACGTCAGCGAGCTGATTCCTCGATTGGCCTCGCTTTCCACGGGAGACAAAGACTACCCTTATTGTATGCAGAATCTGCCGACAGGAGCGGTGAGGGAGCTTGCCCGGGAGTACATCGAAATGCTGCGACAAATGGCACCCGGGAAAAAGCATATCACCGACAAGATGCCCGGGAACTTTTTTTCGCTGGGTCTGATTGCGCTCCTCTGGCCGAATTCGAAGATCATCCACTGCCGGCGGGATCCGCTAGCCATTGGATTTTCCTGTTATCGCCGCTACTTCTGGGAGGGTCAGCTATTTTCCTGGGACCTGGCCGAGATCGGTCATTATTGGCGACAGTATGACCGCCTGTGGCGTCACTGGCGACAGGTTTTGCCGGTTCCTGTTCTGGCGTTGCCATATGAGCAACTGGTGGAAAATTCAGAGGAGGAAATTCACCGAATACTCGATCACTGCGGCCTTCCCTGGGACGACAACTGTCTCCAATCTCACCGTACTGGGCGCCGGGTTCAGACCACCATGGAGGTGCGTCGACCCATCTACCGCGAAGCACTTGATCACTGGCGACACTATGAACATCATCTGGAACCGCTCATCAAAGCCGTCGACGGGGAGTTGCAACCATCCGGTGTAATATAAACAGACCATCAATACTGGAGTTCACTCAATGCCACAATTCCCGATGACAGAATCCCGGCGCAAGGTGCTTGAACGAATCCCCGACTACGCGGTGGAGATAACCCCGGCCGGTAACTCAATCACCGTTAGCCATGATGGGAATACTATCGCAAAAACTGATGCTGCACTCCTGATTGAAGAAACCCGGCACGATGGGGTTTTCTACGTGCCACGCGAAAGCGTCAATATGGACTTGCTGCAATCAACTAGCCTTTCTACCTACTGCCCGTTTAAAGGACACGCTTCCTATTGGAGTTTCAAAGGCGTTCCCGATCTGGAAAACTTCGTCTGGAGCTACCAGGAACCCTACCCGGAAGTTGCCGGGCTAAAGGACTATATGTCTTTTTACACAAACAAGGTTGATATCGTCGTAGATTGATGTGTTAGCGCAGAGTCGTCAGTGCATTTCACTTATCACCGCGATTTTCCGGGTTGCCTGATCAAGGTAGATTCAAGAACGTCTGCAGGCTATGAACCCAGATGTCATTCTTCAATGGGTAGGGTGAATCTACTTATTGGATGGAAGCTTATGCGTATCATCTTTCTGCGGAATCTTCTGCAAAGTCGTAATTCATGGGATACTGCGCTACATTGGTCAGGCGCCGGGTCTGGCTCGAGTGATGAAATTAGAAACAGATAAGGAAGTATGTTGATAGTGATCGAAGAACAAACAGGCAGTGTTGAAAGTACTGTTCGTGTCAATAATATTAATCTCTGCTACTTCGAGTCGGGGCAAGAGTACCGGAAAGAAGAAACTATTCTGCTTGTCCATGCGACCGGATTTCATGCCCGCTGCTGGGACAAGGTCGCGGAACTTTTACCTGGGAAACACGTCATTGCAATCGATATGCGAGGCCATGGTCGAAGTGACAATACGCCGCCCATTAGCTGGTCAACCTACGGAGATGACCTGACGGAATTCATTAAAGCACTGGAGCTTAACGATATTGTTGGGGTTGGCCATTCCATGGGAGGGCACGCCATGGTGCAGGCTGCTTACAATGCACAGCAAAGGTTCTCGCGATTGTTGCTGGTGGACCCTGTCATCATGGCACCAGAAGTGTATTCCGGGCTCATTGCTGACGATCATACCTGGTTGAATAAAGAGGGCACACATCCGGTCGCAAAACGAAGAAATTTTTTCAAAGACGCAGATGCGATGTTTGCTAATTTTCAGGGACGCGGCACTTATGGGTTGTGGCGGGAGGACATCCTGCGTGATTACTGTGAGTACGGCATTGTGCCGAACCCGCAAGGTGAGGGTTATGTTCTGGCTTGCCCGCCAGAGATTGAAGCCACTATTTATATGGGTAGTACCAGCGAAAACATCCATGAGAAAATACACGGTATCCTATTGCCCGTGACGTTATTGAGAGCAAAACCCAGAGAAGTCGGCAGCGAGACCATGGACTTCGGCTCGTCTCCTACCTGGGAACATTTAGCCGGTGAATTCAAGGCGGGCAAAGATGTCTTTCTACCGGAACTGACTCATTTCATACCAATGCAGGATCCCGACCTGGTTGCTCAATACATACTCGAACCGGATCACTAGTCATGTCGAAACCCCTGCTTGCGGTAACGATGGGTGATCCGGCCGGGATCGGAGCAGAGATAGTTGTCAAAACTTTTTCCGATCCCGGCATTTTCGATCGTGCTCAACTATTTGTTGTGGGTAGTGCTGCCTGCCTTGAAATGGCCATGGAGCAAACCGGAATCGAATTAGCGGTATTAAAGATTAAGGATCTGTCGGCTTTAGCGGAACAGGTAAAAAGAACGATTCAGGTGCTTGAACCTGTTCCATTCGATACCGATGAACTCATCCAGGGCAAGGTGTCGGCCGAGTGCGGCCGGGCAGCGGTTCAATATTTTGAATCTGCCGTAAAACAATGCCTGACCGGGGTTATCCAGGGCGTGGTTACCTGCCCGATCAATAAGGAAGCCGTTCACGCCGCGGGTTACCATGGCGATATCGGGCACCAGGAAATCCTGGCGCGCATGACAGGATCGACATTAACCGCCACCATGTTAATGACCAGGGGTTTGAAAGTGGCACACCTGTCGACTCACAAGTCCCTTATCGAAGCGGTTAAGTACGTCAGAAAACCCGTACTGCTCGAAAAGCTGAGATTAACTTCGATAAGTCTGAAACGCTGGGGATACAAAAATCCGCTAATCGCTGTTTCGGCGTTGAACCCTCACGGGGGTGAGGGCGGCATGTTAGGCCGTGAAGAAATCGAGGAGATAACACCGGCAGTCGAAGCAGCGAGAAAGGAAGGGTTAAATGTGGTCGGTCCTTTCCCGGCAGATTCCATCTTCTACCGGGCGATTGCCGGGGAATTCGACGCGGTCATGGCCCTGTTCCACGACCAGGGCCATATTGCCATCAAGGTGCATAACTTTGAAGATAGCATCACCGCAACGATGGGCATCCCGTTCATCCGCACGTCGGTCGATCACGGTACCGCCTTTGATATTGCCGGTATGAACAAGGCAAACCCCAACGGATTAGCAAGGGCACTGGATACCGCTATTGACATGATAAATGGAACCATCGAGTGAAATCAGTCAGTGAAAATCAGCTGCATTCTTCAGCATGAACGCCGGACCATGGGCGTTGTTGATGGCAGAATTTTCTCCATAGATACGTTCCTTCGAGCGGCCAAAAACTTCCCGGTTAGCGCCTAGTCTAGATAGTTCTTCGGCTTTTCTTAAGGCTGCGGATTGCAGATTTTCGAGTTCTTCAACCTGCTGCACGATACCGGCACTGAGTGCATCCGGCCCTGTCCATCGACGTGCCAGTTGCACAGTCTGGAAAAAGGCATCCATCGACAGCTTGTGACGAAAGAGGGCGAGCTCAGGATCAGGAATGACCATGCCGAGTTCAACCTCGTTGGCGCAGATAAAGCCGCGATCGACTCGCATGAAGCGAATATCGTGGCACAGCGCGGTCATAAAACCGGCACCGAAGGCATGGCCATTAATGGCACAGACAGTCGGTACCGGCAGGGTGATAATACGCCCCATGAGTTTCATAAACTCATCGCCAAAGACCTTTTTATCGCCGCCTTTGTGTTCTCCTTCTGCCGCCATCCATTCCAGGTCGAGTCCGTTGGAAAAGAACTTTTCGCTTGCCGAGGCCGTTACCAGTGCGGCTGGACCCGTCGACCCCTCCACTTCATCCAGCGCTTTCGAAAATTCACGGACGAAGGTTGTACTCCAGCGATTCTCGCCATCGGTCATAGTCAGGAGGAATACGTTCCCTTCACGGGTCAGATCAATCATGGTTAGTTCCAGTGCAGAAATGGGTAAACATTGTAGCCCAATTTAGCTACTATCACTGCTGTCAATGGGCAATAGTCAGGTGAACCGCTGCCTATTTATTTTTTACCCTGCAATTTGTTACTGTTTGTTTTTTTCATGGGAGGTTTCGATGGCAACGCTGAAGGAATTTCGCGAAGAAACACATACCTGGCTGGAAGAGAATTGCCCTCGGAGCATTCGCCAACCCGAATCCGAGGACAACATGATCGGAGGCGGTACAAAACAGGTCTACGCCAACCCGGATTCTAAATTATGGCTCGACCGAATGGCCGGCAAAGGCTGGACAGCCCCCATGTGGCCAACCGAATATGGCGGAGGCGGCCTCAGCAAAGATGAATTCCTGGTTTTGCAGGACGAAATGATCCGTATTCAAGCCCGATCTCCCATTGCTGGCATGGGATTTAGCATGATTGGTCCTACCCTGCTGGACTATGGAACCGAAGAACAAAAACAGCGGCATCTGCCGAAAATTGTTAGCGGTGAGATTCGCTGGTGTCAGGGATACAGTGAGCCAAATGCGGGTTCAGATCTCGCTAGCCTGCAGACAAAGTGTGAGGACAAGGGCGATCATTATCTGGTCAACGGCCAGAAGGTCTGGACGTCGGGAGCACAATTTGCGGACTGGATCTTTACATTGGTCAGAACCGAACCACAGGCTCCCAAGCATGAAGGCATTAGTTTTGTACTGATTGACATGGATCAGCCTGGGGTTAGCGTCAAACCCATAAAATTGATTAGTGGCGGGTCACCCTTCTGTGAAACCTTCTTCGACGATGCGGTTTGCGAGAAAGACGCAATGGTCGGCCAACTCAACCGTGGTTGGACCGTGGGCAAACGACTTCTGCAACACGAACGAAGTTCGATTTCCGGGATGAATTCCGGCGGCCGCCGTGGTCGATACGACAATATGGGCTCATTGCCTGAGGTGGCCAAACAGTATGCTGGCGACACGGCTGGAAAAATAGCCGACGGGGCTTTACGTGAATCGGTCACGAAGAATATGATGAACCAGAGAGCATTTAACCTGACCCAGCAACGGGCCATGGCAGAAAATGACGAAGGTGGAACACCAACGTTCGCCACATCCATGTTTAAATACTATGGATCTGAAACTGGCAAGCAACGGTTAGAAATCCAGCTGCAAGCGATGGGTACCCAGTCCCTGGGTTGGGAAGGGGATACTTTCGATGATAATGAACGGTTATTGACACGAACCTGGCTTCGCTCGAAAGCAGGCAGCATTGCCGGTGGCAGTTCCGAGGTACAATTGAATATTATTTCCAAGCGAGTGCTTGGATTACCGGACTAGTTTGATACAGATTTTAATTTTAGTAATTTGGACAGGAGTAATCACTGATGCCTTTGGTATTGAATGAAGAGCAGAGCATGCTCAAGGACGCTGCAAAAGACTTTTGCACGAACAACACGCCCATTACGCAGATGCGCAGGCTGCGCGATGAGAAAGACGAATCTGGATTTGACCGGGATACCTGGAATCAAATGGTTGAGTTGGGCTGGGCGGGCATCACCATTCCTGAAGATTTCGGCGGTCTCGGCTTCGGTTACCTGGGTATGGGCGTTGTGATGGAAGAGTGCGGGCGGACCCTGACCTGTTCACCATTGCTCGCAACAGCAGTCGGTGCCAGTGCGATAGTTGCCGGTGGGTCTGATGATCAAAAATCTGAACTACTGCCCCAGGTTGCCGGTGGAGAACTGTTGCTGGCGCTGGCGGTTGAAGAAACACCACACCATAATCCTTATGGTGCCGCCACCACAGCCGAGAAATCCGGCGACGGTTACAAGGTGACCGGTAGCAAGAAATTTGTACTGGATGGCCACGTGGCGAACAAGCTAATCGTGGTGGCGAGAACTGCCGGTGAATCCGGAGAACGCGATGGCATTACCCTGGTGCTGGTTGATCGTGAATCTGATGGAGTCAGCGTAACCCGAACGATCATGGCAGACAGCCGTAATGCAGCAAATATAGAGTTCGCGGGTGCCCAGGGTTCTCTGTTGGGCGAAGAAGGTAAGGGCGCAGACATCCTTGACCGGGCACTTGATACCGGTCGGATACTGCTTTCGGCGGAAATGCTGGGCGGGTTGCAAGAGTGTTTTGAACGAACCATCGATTATCTTAAGGTCCGGGAGCAATTCGGCGTTCCGATCGGTTCATTCCAGGCGCTAAAACACAGGGCGGCGCAGATGTTCTGTGAAGTTGAATTATCAAAGTCCGTGGTGCTGGAAGCCTTGTCCGCCCTTGATGATGAATCGGAAGAGACTGGGGAACTTGCCAGCCTCGCCAAGGCTAGACTCAATGATACCTATAACCTTGTTAGCAGTGAAGGTGTTCAAATGCACGGTGGTATTGGCATGACGGATGAATATGAGATTGGGTTCTTTATGAAACGATCACGTGTTTCTGAACATACTTTTGGTAATAGTGCCTTCCATAGAAACCGTTATGGGGAACTGCAGGGTTATTGAAATCGGTAGGTGAATCGAAAAAGCCGAAGGTTAAAACTTTCGGCTTTTTTTATGACGTTCTTTTAGTTAATTCCAGAACCGATAGCCGACCTCGATTTCAAACTGGTACATCTCTATTTCAGCGCAGCGCATAATAATATTTTGGTCGAGATTGTCAGGTTATGAAGCAAGAAGAAGAAACAGACCGATTGAAGCTTTTAGAACCTGCGCAAAGCCAGGACCGACGAAATTTTTTGCTGGGCGGCCTTGGGCTAATGGGTGGTGCAGCGGCTGGATCCATTGGAATGATACCCGGAGCGCGTGCGGCTTCTCCGCCGGAAGTGCCCATCTGGACAAAAACCCTCGGGTCCGGTGTGCTCACCAATCCTTATGGTCAACCATCCCGATTCGAAGCCGATGTCAAACGGCGGACAGTTGACTGGTTAACAGCCGATCGAATGGCATCCATCAGTTTTACGCCTATGGCAGATATCAAGGGCATTATTACGCCAAGTGGAGTGGTCTTTGAACGTTACCACTCGGGCCTGCCGGAGATTAATCCCCATGAACACCGGATTATGATTCACGGAATGGTCAAGCAACCCCTGACCCTGACCATGGATGACCTGATGCGGTTCCCTTCCACCAGCATGATCCGATTTTTGGAGTGTCCCGCCAATGGCGGCATGGAGTGGCGCGGTGCTCAGATGGATAGGGTCCAGTTTACTCACGGCATGCTGGCCTGTTGTGAATGGACTGGAGTATTACTTTCAACTTTGCTCGAAGAAGTTGGTGTTGCCAGGGATGCAAGCTGGATACTGGCTGAGGGTGCTGATGGCGCGCATATGAGTCGCAGTATTCCCATGGAAAAGGCACTGGATGATGCGCTGATTGTTTACGCGCAGAATGGCGAGGCACTCAGGCCGGAACAGGGCTACCCGGTAAGGTTGATCAACCCTGGCTGGGAAGGTAATACCTGTGTTAAATGGCTGCGGCGCCTGGAAGTGGGTGACAAACCCTGGTACCAGCGGGAGGAAACCTCGAAATACACGGACTTAATGGCCGATGGTCGTGCCCGGGAATTCACCTTCGTACAGGAATGTAATTCAGTTATCACTTCACCCTGTCCCGAAAAACCCCTCCGCGGTAAAGGAAAGTACTGGCTGGAAGGCCTGGCCTGGTCCGGGCGTGGAAAAATCAAACACGTTGATGTGTCGTTTGATGGAGGCATTTCCTGGCGAGAAGCAAAGTTTACAAGCATCGTGTTACCCAGGGCATTGACACGATTCGGCATTGAGTTTGACTGGGATGGCGCGCCCGCACTGCTGCAAAGTCGCGCTGTTGATGAAACAGGTTATGTTCAACCTACCTACCATCAATTGCGAGAAGTACGAGGAACTAGCTCCGTCTATCACAAGAATGCAATCCACACGTGGAAGGTATTGCCAAATGGAGGCGTGGCCAATGTCCAGCTTTCATAACGCCACCTTATTGGCCGGTTTAGTCCTTGTCGCGCTGGTTTCTGGTTATGCGCAGGCAGCTGATAAAACGGGTTATTATGGTTACGGATCACCCGCGACCGATGCTGAAATTGCGGGATGGGACATTGACGTTAGACCCGATGGTATGGGGCTTCCGCCAGGAAGCGGTTCGGTGAAAGACGGTGAGATACTCTATGAAGATCAATGTGCCGAGTGCCATGGGAGCTTTGGGGAAGGCGTTGGGCGTTTCCCCGTTCTGGCGGGCGGCGAGGGATCATTGACGGATCAGCGGCCATCGAAAACCGTCGGCAGCTTCTGGGCGCACACCAGTACCCTCTGGGATTACATCCACAGAACCATGCCTTTTACCCAGCCTGAATCCCTTACCGATGATGAAGTCTACTCATTAACAGCTTATGTATTGTATTTGAATGACCTGGTTGAAGATAATTTTGTGCTCAGCAAAGAAAATTTCACCAGCATAGAGTTGCCTAACAAGGCTAATTTCTTCGCAGACCCCCGGCCAGATGTTCACAATACCCGCTGTATGAAAAACTGTAAGAAGCCGCAAGATATACAAATCGTTTCAATCGTATTGCCTGCCGAGGACAATGGCGCAATGAACGCGCAAAAGGAAGTCGCAAAGGAGAAGGAACTCCAATCGGGCGAGTTGGTTTACAACCAGAACTGTGCAATCTGCCATAATGCCGGGTTAAGCGGGGCACCCATCATCGGTGACGTTGCGGACTGGAAAACGAGAGCGGCTGCCGGCATGCTGACCCTTAGACAAAATGCTATTAAAGGGTTCACGGGTGCCAAGGGTTTAATGCCCCCAAAAGGCGGTTTTCTCAACCTCTCGGATGAAGACGTTAATGAAACCGTCGAATTTATGGTGGAGTCAAGTCGATGAGCAAAGTGATAAGAATTCTGGCACTGATGCTGATGCTGCTGCCCGGTCTGTCTGTAGCAGAATCAACCGATGAAAGAATTGAGCAGGGAAAGGTGATCGCATTCACCAGGAATGCGGGTAATTGTCTTTCCTGCCATGTGATCGAAGGTGGTGAGTTACCGGGCTTGATTGGTCCGCCACTTATGCAGATGAAGCTGAGGTATCCTGATCGGTCAACCCTGCGGGCCCAGATTTATGATGCAGCAGTTAAAAATAGCACCACAGTGATGCCGCCCTACGGCAGGCACAGTATCCTAACCGAGTCTGAAATTGACCGGGTGGTCGATTTCATTGAATCCCTATAGAAGATCAAACCAGGACGAGACTATGATTGACGAGACTATGATTGACGAGACTATGATTGACGAGACTATGATCAGGACAACAAGAGTATGAAGGCGCAAACTTCACGACGGCATTTTTTACGGGGCATGATGGCCCTGGCAGCGCTATGCGTTTTGCCTTTTCAATTGCTGGCGAGAGCGGCAAAGGCATTTGAAGCTGAAGAAATTGATGAGGTATATAAAGAGCTGTTTGGTGATGTGCAAATTGTTGAAAGTTCGGACATCAAACTGAAGATTCCGGCTATTGCAGAAAATGGTGCTGTCGTACCGGTAACAATAACCACCAAAATTCCTGGAGTCGAAACGATTTATGTCGTCATTGACCAGAATCCCAACCCACTGTCTGCGAGTTTCCAGATTGGACCGAAGAGCCATGCTGATATATCTTTGCGCGTAAAAATGGGAAGAAGTTCAATGGTCAGGGCCCTGGTGAAAACGGCAGACAAGGTCTATATGACCGGTAAAGAAGTCAAGGTCACCATTGGTGGATGCGGCGGTTAGAGGAGAAAATTTATGGCAACAAAACCAGTAAAAATCAGGGGAAAGGTGAAGGATGGGGTCGCCTCCATCAAGGCACTGATGCCGCACCCGATGGAAACAGGCACCCGCAGGGATGCTGATGGTAACGTGATACCCGCTCACTATATTGAAGAAGTCATCTGTGAGGTCAACGGGGCTGTCGCAATGACGGCACACTGGGGTCCATCTGTCTCTAAAAACCCCTACATGGCTTTCAAGGTCAATGATGCTAAAACCGGTGATGTGGTCAAGATTAGCTGGACCGATAATCTGGGTGAGTCGTCACAAGGTAAGCTGACGTTAAAGTAATTCTAACGAAAGGAACACAGATGAAGAACTGGTTAGGCGTGTCGTTGCTGCTGGGTTGCGTCAGCCAGGTATGTGCAGATCCGGAAGCCGATCGCATTGCCTTCACTCAATATTTTCAGAACCGGTTTCCCGATGTTGACGTCGCTGCACACAAGGATGGCGCCTATGCGCTGAATGCAGCCACGCGAGAACAGTGGCTGGAGATGGAAGATTTTCCACCCTATGAAATTGCTGTGGATGATGGTGAATCCTTGTTTTCAATCCCATTTGCCAATGGTAAAGGTTATGCCGATTGCTTTGATAACGGCGGAATTGGCGTAAAACAAAATTACCCCTATTTTGATGTCGAAACGAACCAGGTGATCACGCTCGAATTGGCCATCAACAATTGCCGGCAGGAAAACGGTGAACAGGCGCTCGATTACCTGGGCGATGAGATGGGTTACATCAGTGCCTATATGGCTTTTACCTCAAGGGGAAACAAGTTTCAAATCAAAGTGCCTGCTGAGGGTCTCGAAGCCTATGAGTCGGGTAAACAATTCTTCTATGAGCGTCGGGGGCAATTGGATTTTGCCTGTTCCAATTGCCATCTCGATATGGCGGGCGGGCAGTTACGAGCGGAGATATTGAGCGCTTCAATTGGTCACACCACGCACTGGCCCACCTATCGATTCAAGTGGGAGCAGGTTGGCGGATTGCATAAAAGGTTCGTCGAATGTAATGAACAGGTGGGCGCCATAAGCCTGGGCCAGCAGAGTGAGCCCTACAGAAACCTTGAATATTTCATGACCTATATGAACAACGGTATGGAACTCAATGGCCCGGCCAGCAGGAAATAAAACAATGATAAAACCATTGAGGGTGCTCGGTATTTTGTCGCTTCTGCTTGTTGCCTGTACGCAGCCGGATACTGGTTCTGTTGATACTGCTGTTGATACTGCTGTTGATAAAGGCGCGCCTGATAAACCCGTGTCGGTGCTGGATATTATCGATGCGGCACAAGGAGCCCACCAGACGGCATTTGACCAGGATCATGCCTGGACTATAACGGCACAACTACTGGCGTCCGCAAAAGATAAGCTGGCCAGCAGTGATGAAAATGCTGCAATGGTAGATGCACAACGTGCCCTGTTCACCGCAAATGCGTCCGTGGCCCAGGCTAACAAGGAAAAGAACGCCTGGAAGGGGCGCGTCCCGCAGCAGTAAAAAAAAGCACAAACAAAATGAATCGACGTGAATTTCTGACTGTTCTGGCCAAGACCTGGGTCGCAGCGACTGTGTCCGGTTGCACTACGCTTCGTGGCACTCGCGAGGACCAGTTATACAATCTTTCTGCGTTCGGACAGGCGAGAGTTTTGCACATCACTGACACTCATGCTCAATTGAATCCTGTCTATTTCCGTGAGCCCAACGTCAATCTTGGCATTGGCGCTGCCAGGGGTAACTTACCCCACAGGGTGGGACGCAATTTACTCGATGCCATCCCCGATGTCAGCCCATCAAAGATGCATGCCTTAACCTACCTTGATTTCAGTGAGGCAGCAGAGCGGTACGGCAGTATGGGAGGTTTCTCACACATCGCAACCCTGCTAAAACAGTTACGTGATGGTGCGCCCGGTTCTGTCTTACTGGACGGTGGTGATACCTGGCAAGGTTCCGGTACAGCCTTGTGGACCAGAGGCCAGGACATGGTCGGAGCGTGCAATCTTCTTGGTGTTGATGTGATGACCGGTCACTGGGAGTTTACCTATAACGAAGATGAAGTGTTAACCAATGCGGCAGTTTTCAATGGTGATTTCATTGCCCAGAATGTGAAGGCAACTGAAGCTGCGTTATTTGAAGGTGTGCCGGTATTTGATGAAGATAGCGGGCATATTTTTCCGCCTTACGTAATAAAAAGTGTTAACGGAAAACGCATCGCCATCATCGGCCAGGCGTTCCCTTATACGCCCATTGCCAATCCGAAACGGTTTATTCCCAACTGGACATTTGGCATACAGGAACAGGATCTTGAAGAGCTGGTGGATGAGATCAGGAGTTCGCAGCACCCGGATGCTGTTATTCTACTCTCTCATAATGGCATGGATGTAGACCTTAAACTGGCAGGCAGGGTAAGCGGTCTTGATTTCATCATGGGTGGCCATACCCATGATGGCGTTCCCGTTCCAATTGAAGTGAAGAATCCCGGTGGTACCACGATCGTCACCAATGCCGGTTCCAATGGCAAATTTGTATCGGTACTCGATCTGGAATTTGGTCGATCGGGTGTCAGTGGATATCGTTATCAATTACTGCCCGTATTTTCAAACCTGCTGACCGCCGATACGGAAATGCAAAACTACATCGATGGAGTAAGGGCACCTTTTGCTGATGTGCTCAATGAAGAGCTGGCGATGACAGACACACTTCTTTACAGGCGAGGTAATTTTAACGGTACCTTCGACCAGGTTATCTGTGATGGACTGATGCAACAGCTCGATGCAGAAATTGCATTATCACCGGGTTTTCGCTGGGGAACTTCTGTTCTTCCAGGTGAAGCAATCACCATGGAAAGGTTGTTGGACCAGACTTGCATGACTTATCCTGAGACCTATGTGCGGGAAATGTCAGGTGCAGAACTTAAACTGATTATGGAAAGTGTCGCTGATAATCTCTTTAACCAGGATCCTTACTACCAGCAAGGCGGTGATATGGTTCGAACTGGCGGATTGTCATACACTTGTGAGCCCGCCGCGACCATGGGAAACCGGATTACTGAAATGAAACTCCGCAATGGTCGGTCAATTGAAGAAAATCGAAGTTATAAAGTTGCCGGTTGGGCAACAGTTGGCGCCAGATCGGAAGGTAAGCCTGTCTGGGACGTGGTGGCCGATTATTTGCGTGATCGAGAGACAATTCGCCTGGACCGATTTGAAACGCCAAACCTAAAAGGGGTATCAACCAATGCTGGTATCGCAGATTATGCAGGGAAACTCAGCTGAACTGAAAACGGGGGAGTCTTATCGATGAAAAGAAGCATGTTAAAAGCATCATCTATTCTGGTTTACCTGTTCACCGCGTTCATCTTTCCGCTGGTTTCCCATGCCGCAGACAAGGAAGCTAAACCCTTTGCGGAACAACGATTAATCCTGCAGGTCAGTGACGCTGACCCGGCGAAATATACAGCAGCGCTGGATATTGCCAACAATCTGATCAAGCATTACCAGGGTCCCGATTTGGTTGACATAGAAGTCATTGCTTTTGGCAAGGGTGTTCAGATGTACTTTGCGCCGGATAACAAAAACAGCGCCCGTATCAGCAGTCTTAGAAACAATGGTGTGCGGTTCTACGTCTGCTTGAATACTATTGATTCGATCCAGCGTAGTACCGGCAAGAGACCGGTACTCTTAGGCGGGATTGAAGGCGTACAAACCGGAGTGGCCTTTATGCTCGAAGAAATTCAGGCCGGTTATACCCACATCCATCCATAGGAGGCTGACCGAGAATAGAAACCTTGGCTCCCGGCAGGATAACAGAATCGGGTCAGCAGTCATTACAATTCTGATCCGGAGATCCCTGTTGTTTTAAGTCATGCTGGTTAGTATATGAACCCGGAAAATTGTTAAGCTTCGCTCTTAATCTGCACTTGGATCAAAACCATGTCGGGAATCAGGTCTAAAATCATCGGTACTGTTGTGGCGTTTGGCGTATTGGCAGGATGTAGTGAAAAGGTCGAGGAACCGGAACCGCCTGCCAGCAGGCCAGTAAAAGTGTTTACGGTTGAGGGATCAGTCACCAGCTCGATTCGGCGCTTTCCCGGCTCAGTAGATTCCTCCCAGCGGGCAGAATTGTCCTACCGGGTTTCTGGTCAACTACAGGAAATACTCGTCAAGGAAGGTGACCTGGTCAAGCGGGGCCAACTATTGGCAAGGCTGGATCCGACGGATTTAGAAATTATACTGAAAGATCGCCAGGCGGTGTTCGACAATGCGGAAAGTAATTTCAAACGTGGTAAAGAGCTCATTGCCGATGGCAATATCTCGCAACTGGACTACGATAAAATGGAAGCGAATTATCGCACCGCATCCGCGTCGCTCAGCCAGGCAAAGCAGAATGTGGAATACACGAAGCTGAAAGCGCCATTCGCCGGTCGAGTCGCCCAGCGTCTGGTACAGAATTTTGAGGAAGTTTCGTCCAAGCAGGCAATTTTCCAACTGCAAAGCGTCGATCAGTTAGACGTTATTATCAACCTGCCGGAGGCACTGGTTCGAAGTCTCAGGACCAGAGGCCCTGACTCCGAGACCGCCCGCCGCGACGTAGAATCTCGGGCATTCGCACAGTTTAAGGGTCACGCCGATGTCCAGTTTCCGCTCACCGTCAAAGAAGTGGCCACCAAGGCAGACGCTCAAACCCGGACTTTCAAAGCGACATTTACAATGCCGGCACCCACAGACTTCACCGTGTTACCCGGTATGACCACCACGGTTATTATTGACTTCACGAATTTTGTCAATAACGAAGATGTGAAATGGGTGCCAATCCGGGCGGTACAGGCTGACAGCGGTCTACAATCCAGAGTCTGGGTGCTCGACCCCGATAACATGACTGTATCGAGCCGCGAAGTGAGTATTGGGCGCATGGCCGGGGCAAGCATTGAGGTGCGAGGTGGCCTGCATGCGGGAGAGGAAATAGTTTCAGTGGGTGCACCCTATCTTGCTGAGGGGATGAAAGTTACGCGCATGGTGCAAACCGAGCAAGCCAT
>SMVA01013093.1_pt1 | contig 22107 bp, 18 predicted proteins | sample 2456451 | NCBI WGS metagenome assembly SMVA01 (sample SAMN11095933, study PRJNA526329) | marine sediment metagenome | biome: Marine sediment; feature: Surficial sediment; material: Deep marine sediment; isolation source: Hadal surficial sediment | place: Pacific Ocean | collected 2014-05 | depth... | reverse complement strand
TTCAGCAACGGGTCTTCGGCTTCTGCCGCGGCAATATCCGCAGCAGCGCGGTAAGCGCTCTCCACATCCGATCCGGCATGGCCCATCAGCCGCACCATTTTCAGGTGCAGAAAGACCGGTTTGCGATGCAGGCGTGCGAGCCGTTCCGCCTGCTTTGCGGTTCGGATCACATCCAGTATTTCCGTTCCATCGCAAGCCAGGTACTGCAGTCCCGGCCGGTTGGCATACGTCTCGGCGATCCAACCCTCTGGCGTCGGCACCGAGATACCGATGCCGTTGTCTTCGCAAACCAGGATCAGTGGTAACGGCAGCCCGCGATGGGCAGTCAGAGCGGCGGTATTAAAAGCACCGACGGCGGTTGAGTGGTTCACGCTCGCATCACCGAAACTTGCCATAACCACCGCGTCCGCAGGCAACACGGCGAAGTCGGCCTTGATGTGTCTGGCCATGGATACCGCAAAACCTGTGCCGACCGCTTTCGGCAGATGTGAGGCGATCGTACTGGTCTGTGGCGGGACGAACAGTTCGTGGGAGCCCAACACCTTGTGGCGACCGCCAGACACGGGATCATCCGCACTCGCAACGAACGACAACGCCATGTCGAGCAGGGGCGTTGAACCGGGTTTCTGGCGCAGTCGTTCGATCAGAAAGGCACCCGAGCGATAGTGCAGGAACGCCATGTCTGTCGTCCGCAATACGTACGCAAGGGCTGCGTTGCCTTCGTGGCCTGCCGAGGCTATGGAATAGAAGCCGCGCTTTTCCTCGCCAAGCCGGCGGGCGGCGAAATCCAGGTGACGGCTCATGAGCTGACTTTCGAAGAGGTGCAGAAGTTGTTCGGGCGTAACGCCAACAGAGCTCGCGGTCAGATTGTGCGTCGGCACGCTCAGCTCTTCTGCGCCAACAAGGTCGCGAAACTGCTTGGCAATACGGCTATGAGGTGCGGTGCTTGTGTCCATTGTGCAACCCTGGCAGGTCGATCGGGTCTTTGCTACCAGATGGCGACTCGTTCCTCCGGCGCCAGGTAGAGATCGTGTTCCGGTGTCACATCGAAGGCTTCATACCAGGCATCGACATTGCGCACCACCCCGTTAACCCGAAACTCCGCCGGTGAGTGCGGATCGGCCTTCAATCTGGAGACCAGGGCTTCTTCCCGGATCTTGCTGCGCCATAGCTGAGCGTAGGCAAGGAAAAACCGCTGATCGCCCGTTAACCCGTCGATCACAGGAGCCTGCGCACCGTTCAAACTCAGTTTGTAAGCATGGTAGGCAACATTGATCCCGCCAAGATCGCCGATATTTTCGCCCAGTGTGAAACTGCCATCGATGAACGTTCCGGCGACCGGCTCATAGCTGGAATACTGCTCAGCAAGTCGCGCGGTGCGCGCCTCGAAGCGCGCCCGATCTTCATCCGTCCACCAGTTGCGCTGCACGCCATTTTCATCGGACTTCGAGCCCTGATCATCAAAGCCATGACCCATCTCGTGGCCTATCACGGCGCCGATTGCTCCATAGTTCACCGCCGCGTCCGCATTCGAGTCGAAAAATGGCGGCGCTAGAATGCCTGCAGGAAAAGTGATGGCATTGAACTGAGGGTTGTAGAACGCGTTGACCGTCTGTGCAGGAGAGAACCACTCGTCTTTGTCCGTCGCCTGACTGAGCCGGGAGATGGTGTCTTCGTAGAAGTACTCCCGTAAACGCCGCACATTGCCCGCCAGATCCGCCGGATCAATACTCACAGCCGAAAAATCCCGCCACTTGTTGGGATAGCCAATCTTGGTCCGGAAACCTTCGAGCTTCCGGTATGCCTGTTCTTTTGTCTCTTCACTCATCCAATCCAGCGCGCCGATGCGCATCCGCAACGACTCGCGCAGATTTTCGACCAGCGCCAGCATCATTGTTTGGGACTCAGGCGGGAAATAGCGGGCGACATAAAGCTGGCCGATCGCATCACCGAGCGACTCACCACCACCCACGAGTGAAATCGCCCGTCGCCAGCGTTCGCGCTGTTCCGGCTGTCCGCGCAGCGTCCGGCCGTAAAAATCGAAGCTCGCAGCATCGATCTCGTGCGCGAGGTTTCCGGCGTTGCCGGTGATGAGGTGAAAAGTCAGATAAGCCCGCCAGGTCTCGATAGGCGTCTGATTAATGATCGGCAGCAACGCCGCAATCGCTGACGGGTGCCTCACATTGAGTTCGCTGACCGTCACGCCAACCGCCTCGAGAAAATCCGCCCAGCCGAACTGCGGATATTGCGCAGTGATGGCGTCGATGGGTTGCAGGTTGTACGTCAGATCCCGGTTACGGCGATCGGCCCGCGGCCACTGCACCTGCGCTATTGCAGTTTCCAGTGCCAGGACATCGCCTGCTGCGTCCTCGCCACCGGCAAAGCCAGCAAGCTCCAGCATTGTCGCGATATGGGTAACGTATTTGCCGCGAATCGTGGCAAAGCGTTCCGTGTCTTCGAGATAGTAATCCCGATCCGGCAGGCCGAGCCCGGAATGCGAGACCCCGGCGATGAATCGATCGGGATTGTGCCGGTCGATTTCAATTCCAAAGCTGATCGGCGCACGGGTGCCCATCAGCTCCGAGTGTCCAAACGCGCGAGTCAGCGCAGTAATATCGTCAATTGCGGCAATACCATCGAGTTCCGCTTGAATCGGTTCGATGCCGCGCGCGTTGATCGCAGAAGTGTCGAGATAGCTGTTGTAGTAGTCACCAATCTTGCGGGCGATGGATCCGGCTTCGGGATGCGCCGCGGCCAGTTCCACGACAAGGTCTCGCACCCGCTCCTGGGCGAGATCGCGCAGAGCGTTGAAGGCGCCGAAGCTGGTCTTGTCCGCAGGCAGTTCATATTCATCGAGCCACGTGCCACTGGTGTAACGAAAAAAATCATCACCCGGTTGAGTTGCCAGCGCACGCGTTGTGAGATCGACCCCCCAGCTACCGATTGCCGCACTCGAGGATTGCGTGGATGTTTCGGTCGAAACCCCGGTCGATACATCAGACGTGGCTGACTCGGTGCTTTTCTGGCAACCGGCAACGAAGATGACAACGGCGACAAGAACGACCTTCTGCATAGTTTCAAACCTGATCACAATAAAATGACACGTGCGCGAGCGCCGCATCCTCCGACAAACGACCACGAAAATCAAAGCCCCCGGATACCGCGGCAGATCACAGCCTGACAAAATGATAGGCTTGCCGGTTCACCCATCCAGGGCTCCCCATGGCAGCGCGCAAGGTAGTACTCATACCGGGAGACGGTATCGGTCCAGAGATCACCGAAGCCGTGCTGCGGGTGCTCGATGCAGCGGGTGTCGAGATCGATTGGACTCGTTGCAACGCCGGTATAAGCGCACTGGAGAAGGGCGAAGACGCGCTGCCAGCGGCAACCGTGGCAGCGATCAAAGAGCACAAAGTGGCCTTGTAAGGGTCCATGTACGACACCCGTTGGTGAAGGCTTTTCCTCCGTTAACGTGCAGCTGCGCAAGACGTTCACCCTTATACGCTGCGGTCCGGCCGATGCGAAATCTTCCCGGCGTCGAGACACGATACGAAAATGTGGATCTGATCATCGTCCGTGAGAACACCGAAGGCCTCTACAGCGGCGTGGAGAACGAAATAACTCCTGGCGTCGTGATGAGAATGAAAGTTGCGACCGAAACAGGCTGCCTGCGTATCGCCCGCTGGGCATTCCGTTTCGCCACGCAACGCCGACGCGAACGCATCACGGTGTTCCACAAAGCCAACATCATGAAGCTGACCGATGGGCTCTTCCTGCGCTCGGCCGATCTCATCCACCAGCGGGACTATCCGAATATCGATTTTCAGTCGGCAATCATCGATTGCTGGCTGCATGCGCCTGGTGCAGGATCCATCGCAGTTCGACATATTGCTGCTGGAGAACCTCTACGGTGATGTCGTGAGTGATCTGTGCGCCGGTTTTGTCGGTGGACTCGGCGTGGTGCCTGGAGCGAACTACGGTGACGAAGAGGCGATTTTCGAAGCGGTACACGGCTCGGCCCCGGACATCGCCGGGAAAAACATTGCCAATCCCCTGGCTTTGCTGATGTCGGCCGTCATGCTGCTGAACTATCTGGCAGAAAACGATGAAAACTCGATCTATGCTAAAGCCGCTGAGAAGATTCGCGCCGCTTACGATCAGGCACTGCTCGATGGGGCCAAGACCCGGGACCTCGGCGGCGAACTGAACACCCAAGAGTTCGCAGATGCGGTGATCGCACGACTGTAAGCCAAAACGGGTACTATCATTCTTCCGGCGGCTGATCTTGCTGGATCTGACAACAAGCCCCACGACCTTCTTAAAGGCGAAAAAAAAGCGGAAGAAAGGCAGAGAACGCATGCGAGACATAATTGCCAAGCTTGAAGAGACCCGACGAGCCGCCGATCTCGGCGGTGGTGAGCGCCGCATTCAGCAACAGCACGCAAAAGGCAAGCTGACTGCTCGCGAGCGCCTTGCGCTGCTCCTCGATGAAGGCACGTTCGAAGAATGGGACAAGTTGGTGGAACATCGCTGCACCGATTTTGAGATGCAGGAGCAGAAAATTCCAGGCGACGGCGTCGTCACCGGTTACGGCACGATCAATGGCCGTCTGGTATTCGTGTTCAGTCAGGATTTCACCGTGTTCGGCGGTGCGCTGTCGGAGGCCAATGCGGAGAAAATCTGTAAGGTGATGGATCAGGCGATCAAGGTGGGGGCACCGCTCATCGGCCTCAACGATTCCGGAGGTGCACGCATTCAGGAAGGAGTCGCATCACTCGGCGGCTACGCCGAAATCTTCCAACGCAATGTGCTCGCTTCCGGCGTGATTCCACAAATCTCGGTTGTGATGGGCCCCTGCGCCGGTGGCGCCGTTTACTCACCAGCCATCACCGACTTCATCTTCATGGTGGAAAACTCATCCTACATGTTCGTCACAGGACCGGATGTCGTCAAAACGGTCACGCACGAAGTGGTAACTCCAGAAGAGCTTGGTGGTGCGAGTGTCCACAGCCGGAAATCGGGTGTCGCAGATCTCGCAATTGAAAACGACGTCGAAGCCCTCCTCACCACGCGCCGCTTCTTCGACTTCCTGCCGGAAAACAACCGGCAAAAACCTCCGCGCTGGCCGACCGATGATCTTGCCACCCGTGAAGAGCCGTCACTGGATACGCTGGTGCCGGCGGATCCGTCCAAACCCTATGACATCAAGGAAGTCATCGTGAAAGTAGCGGACGAAGGCGACTTTTTCGAAATCAAACCGACGTTCGCGCAGAACATCGTCGTCGGCTTCATCCGGTTACAGGGTACGACCGTAGGCGTCATCGCCAACCAGCCTCTGGTACTGGCCGGCTGTCTCGATATCGACTCCTCGATAAAGGGCGCAAGATTCGTCCGTTTCTGTGATTCCTTCAACATCCCGATCTTCACGTTGGTCGACGTACCGGGATTCATGCCCGGTACCGCACAGGAATATGGCGGCATCATAAAAAACGGTGCAAAGTTGCTCTATGCCTACGCCGAGTGCACGGTACCCAAGGTAACGCTCATCACTCGCAAAGCCTATGGCGGCGCTTATGACGTGATGGCTTCAAAGCACCTTCGCGGCGATGTGAACTTTGCCTGGCCGAGTGCGGAAATCGCAGTGATGGGAGCAAAGGGCGCCGTGGAAATTATCTTCCGCAAGAACCTCGACGACGCCCAGTTGATTGAAGCACGCACTCAAGAATACGAAGAGAGATTCGCCAATCCGTTCATCGCTGCGAGTCGCGGCTATGTGGATGATGTATTCCTGCCACGCGAAACGCGAAAGCGCGTTTGCCGATCGTTTGCGATGCTCAGGGACAAGAAACTGGAAAACCCATGGCGCAAGCACGGCAACATTCCGCTTTGACCCCGCAGGTTTGGTAGATGTTCAATAAAATTCTCATTGCTAATCGCGGCGAGATCGCCTGCCGCATCATACGAACTGCCAGAAAAATGGGCATTGCAACCGTGGCCGTCTACTCATCCGCAGATGCACAAGCCCTGCACGTTCGCGAGGCGGACGAATCGGTCCACGTCGGCGGGAATGCATCAGCAGACAGCTACCTGAGGATTGACCGCATTCTGCAAGCGATTGTCGACAGCGGAGCCGAAGCCGTTCATCCCGGGTACGGTTTTCTCTCCGAGAACGCCGAATTTGCGAAGGCGCTCGACAAAGCGGGCGTCACGTTCATCGGACCAGGCATAAAAGCCATCACCAGCATGGGCGATAAGATCGCCTCCAAGCAACTGGCCGACAAGGCAGGGGTGAGCACGATCCCGGGGTATACGGATGTCATCGCAAACCCCGATCATGCCGTGGAGGTTGCCAACGACATCGGCTACCCGGTGATGCTCAAAGCGAGCGCCGGGGGTGGCGGCAAGGGGATGCGCGTGGTCCGGAACGACGACGAGTGTCGCGAAGGGTTCGAAAGCGCCCGCGCAGAAGCACAATCCAGTTTCGGTGACGACCGAATCTTTGCCGAGAAGGCCATAGAAGAACCGCGCCATATCGAGATCCAGATCCTGGCAGACAAGCATGGCAACACGATCTACCTCGGCGAGCGTGAGTGTTCGATCCAGCGGCGTCATCAGAAAGTCATCGAGGAGGCGCCCTCACCATTTCTCGATGCAAGCACTCGAGCCGCGATGGGAGAGCAAGCGGTCGCACTCGCGCAGGCGGTCGACTATTCTTCCGCGGGCACAGTTGAATTTATCGTCGACGCCAAACACAAGTTCTATTTCCTGGAAATGAATACGCGCTTGCAGGTCGAACATCCTGTTACGGAGCTGATCACCGGGGAAGATCTCGTCGAACACATGATACGGATAGCTGCGGGTGAGAAGCTCAGCATTCAGCAGAAGGATGTCAATTTACGGGGTTGGGCACTCGAAGCGCGTATCTATGCCGAAGATCCATTCCGTAACTTTCTGCCTTCAACTGGCCGCCTCGTCCACTATCAGCCGCCGGCAGAAAACGATCATGTCCGGGTAGATTCCGGGTTCGAAGAAGGCAGCGAGATTTCGATGTATTACGATCCAATGATCGCAAAACTCATTACCTATGGCGAAAATCGTGAACAAGCCATCGAACGCATGGCAGACGCACTGGATGCGTACTACATACGCGGTGTCAGTCACAACATCAGCTTCCTGAATGCAGTGATTGCACACCCACGCTTCAAAGAAGGCAGGTTGACCACCAATTTCATTGCTGAAGAGTATCCGGACGGTTTTCAACCCTCACATGTCCCGCAAGACGATCCAATACTACCAGTCGCCATCGCTGCGATTGTTCACCGAATTCGACTCGCCCGTGACGGGCAGATCAGCGGCCAGACACACCGCTTCGAACGGATAGCGCGGGACGACTGGGTGGTGATTGCAAATCGGGTTCACTATCCGGTGAACGTGGTTGCTGTTGCGCACGGTTTCGAAGTTCGACATGAGGACTCCGTCTATCGCATCACAACCGACTGGCAGTTGGGCAACCCGATCGTCGAAGCCGAAGTGAACAACGTGCCTGTCGCGCTGCAACTCGACCGCGCAGGCGCCGGCTACCGGTTGTATCACCGCGGAGCCCAGATCGATGTAAAAGTTCTCTCGCCGCACGCAGCCGCTCTCACTGCACACATGATCGAACGTGAACCACCGGACCTGAGTAAGCTGCTGCTTTCCCCCATGCCGGGACTGCTCGTGCGTTTGTCTGTCGCTGCGGGAGAAGAAGTGAAAGCCGGTGAAGAGCTTGCGGCCGTTGAAGCGATGAAAATGGAGAACAGCCTGCGGGCATCTGACAACCTCGTCATCGCCAAAATTCTGGTTGCCGAAGGCGACAGTCTGGATGTCGATCAGCCGATCATGGAGTTCGAGTGAGTCAGCATTGCAGGTCGCTCGTGGCCACATGAACCGCACAGCCGCACAGCATTAGCCGAACTCAAGTCCTGAATTTTTCACCTGTGGTATAAATCACTGTGACGGTCCCTGTCGACGTTTTCCATCTTGCTGGATGAGTCGGTGGGGTTAAAAGGGAATCCGGTCAGGTGTGCCGTTGTGTTGCCACCGAAGCCGGAGCTGTGCCCGCAACTGTAGGCGGATAGCTACCCTCCAATGAGCCACTGGCTCGATGCGCCCTGCATCGGCTGGGAAGGCGGAGAGGAGCCACAACCCGCAAGCCAGGAGACCTGCCGTCGAGTCGCTTGCCTGTGACCGGGACCAGTCCTTGGGCGCGGAATACTTCCGTAGTAGTGACATCGGGTGCCGCCCGGGCGAGGCAATTACTGTAGTTGCCACTCCGTAGCGGCGTTGCCGGGCTTGCCAGCCCACCTTGAGTCCTGCTCACGGAGAACATGCCGGTGAAAATTCAACTTTGCGCTTTATCCATGCTCTTTCTGCCACCGCTGCTCGGTGCTGCCGAATCCGCCGCGGCGCGCAACGAGGTGCTGGAGGAAGAAATTATCGTTACCAGTCTCAGACTGCCGGCAACCACCACCGAGAGTGGCAGCAGCGTTGCCGTCATCACCGCCGAGGACATAGCAGCCCGTGGCTACATCTTCGCTCTGGACGCGATCACGAGTGTCGCGGGTGTAACAACCAACAGCAACGGCGCCTACGGCGGCATTGGTGCGGTGCGAATCCGCGGTACTGCCAGCGAACAGACCCTGGTCCTCCTCGACGGCACCGTCGTGAACGACCCCACTTCACCCGGCGGCGGTTACAACTTCGGCACGCTGGACGTTGCGGATATCGAACGAATCGAAATACTCAAAGGCCCGCAATCCACACTCTGGGGCACGGACGCAATCGGTGGCGTCGTCGCCATAGTCAGCAAAGCTCCCGCCATGGGATTCGGCATTTCTACGTTTGTCGAAGGCGGCTCTCACGAGACCTATCGCGGCGGTGCGGCCATCAGCGCAGCCAATCGGCGGGGCGACTTTCGTCTCGCGGCAACCCTGATCGACACAGCCGGAGTTTCTGACGCAGACGCTGACGACGGCAATCGCGAAAAAGACGGCTATGAAGCGATGACAATCAGCAGCCGCATGGGACTCAACCTTACCGATGAGTCCAGAATCGAAGCCACCGTTCGGTTCACCGATGCGGAAAAAGAATTCGACAGCTTCGGCTTTGTTACCGGCATACAGGACGGCGACGAGCGAACCGAGACCGAAGAGCTTGCCGTCAGCGTGCGCTATACCAGGCAGGCGTTCGACGGCCGTTTGCAAAACCGACTGCAGCTCGAGTATTCAGATCTCGAGCGGCAGAACTTCAGCAATGGTGCTCCATCATTTGCCGCAGACGGCGAGCGCTGGCTCTATCGTTACCAGGGCACGCTCGATATCTCCGAAAGCCTGCGAGTCGCATTCGGCGCCGAACGTGATGACAGCAAAGCAAACGACGAAGACACGCAGATCGATGGCTATTTCGTCCTTCTGGAAATCATGCCTGTGGCCGGACTGACCCTGTCATTCGGCGGTCGGGTCGATGACCATGAAGTCTACGGATCAGAAAGCACGGGCCGTTTCGCGTTGGCTTACGAACCAACGCAAGAGCTGATATTGCGGGCAAGCTGGGGCCAGGGCTTCAAAGCGCCGACGATTTTCCAGACCACGTTCTTCTGTTGCGGCGCCGTGGCGGCGAACCCTGCAGTGAAGCCTGAAACCAGCGACGGTTTCGACCTCGGGATTGAGTATCGGTTTGCGGACAACCGCGGCAGGGTCGCTCTCACTTACTTCTCGCAGGACATCGATGATCTGATCACATTTTCTTTCGCCATCGGCAGCTACGAGAACCTAGCAGTCGCTGAGACTCACGGCGTAGAACTCGTCGCACGCTACCTTCTGAGCGACACGCTCGAGCTGTCCCTCGATTACACCTACCTGGAAGCCGAAGACGGCGCAGGCAATCGGCTCGTTCGTATTCCGGAAAACACCGCCGATATTGCCGTGAGCTGGTCGCCCGTTAGCAGAATCACGACCACGTTGAGCGCACGCTACAACGACGAAGAATTCGATACGTTCGGCACGGTGGCGCACTGGTGGCGCGTCGATCTAGCGGCGACCTATGCGGTCTCTGAGAAACTCGAACTCTATGGCCGAATCGAAAATCTGTTCGACGAGGACTACCAGCAGGTTTTTGGCTACGGCACGCCGGGGCTGTCGGCGATCGGCGGATTCAGATACCGATTTTGATTCCGGTGCCTCCCGCGTTGCCGGGCCGACGCTGTACAACACGACGGCAGCGGGTAGTATCGCGCAAAGGCTGAGCGAACGGGGGAATGCTATGAACGACTCGCGGCGTCGCGTGGGCCTGCATGGATTGATCTGCATTCTGCTGACGCTGTCGGCTGTGTCGCTGCGGGCGCAGGAACCGCCTTCGCTGCCGCCCGAGCATTGGGGGCCGACCGCCATCGACTACAGCAACGTCCCCTACCCGCATCCCGTCAGCTATCTCGAAGTCGAACTTTTCGGCAGACACCTGCGCATGGCCTACATGGATGTTGCACCCGTTGCCGAAGCGAACGGCCAAACCGTGGTGCTTCTGCACGGCATGAACTTTTTTGCCGCGGCATTCAGGACCACCATCGATGCCCTCAGCCGCAGCGGATTCCGCGTGATTGCAATCGATCGCCTGGGGTATGGCCGTTCGTCAAAGCCGATCGTCCACTACAACCTGCACATGCCGGCGCGCAACACCAAGGTACTGCTGGATGAACTGGGTATCGAGCGAGCCGCGATCGTCGGTCACTCCATGGGCGGCATGGTCGCCACCCGATTCGCCGCCAGCTATCCCGAATCGACCACGCATGTGGTCATGGTGAATCAGATAGGCCTGACAGACCCGCGCCGCGCTCGAACGTGGCGTGACCCGGCAGAAATATCGAAGCAGGTGCGCCAGACCAGTTATCAATCGATCCTGCGGCAGCACCGGCGTTACTACCCCGGAGGCTGGAAGCCGCAGTATCTGGAGTGGGTAAGATATCAGTATGGCCTCACCCTGGGCGGCGACTGGCCGCGAATGGCACGCGTGCGTGCCGCTCAGATGCAGATTCTCTTCGAAGATCCGGTCGTCTACGAGTGGCAGTTCATCGCCACCAAGGCGCTGGTCATCGGCGGTGCTGAGGATCGACTCTCAGCCGACTATCCCGCGGCTGCACGGCAGGTAGCGCAATCCCTGCAGAATGCTGAACTCGTTCTGTTTCCGGGAGTGGGCCATGCACCGGCGTTCGAGATTCCCGATGCGTTTCATGCCAGACTGATCAATTTTCTGCAGTCCGATCCGGCCACACCGGCGAATCAGGACTGGCGGGATTTGCCGAATTAGCCAACCTCAAGGCCAACAAACTCTAGTCGACCTCCTCTAGTCAACCTCGGCATCCGGATCCAAGCCAGCTTCGATCTTCGCCATGCGCTCCTGATGCTCGAAGTACCGATTGAGCATCCGCCGCGCGTACGCCAGGATGATCACCGCCAGCGGGATCGTTACCCAGATGACCTCTGCGGTAAAAAGTTTATCCAGTACCTGCATTTCTTCCTCCGCTCAGAGTCGACTCGAGCCATGGTGGCCGTCAGCGGCTGGCCAGGCTTTCCAGCGTGGAAACCGCATCGGCACTCGGGAAGTGATTGAGCCCGTTCACGACGGCCGCAAGCGACTTGAGTTCGCCGGGGGCTGCATCATTTGCGATGATCGCCGCGAGCTTCGCCTTGTCCGCATCACCGACTTGGTGGCTGATGTTGGCGATGGCATGAGCAACGGCTTTTACGTCATCGCTGCTCTCGCCCTCGGCAATAGCCGCAAGCGTTGCTTTATCCGAATCAGACGGGAAATGCTTGAGGTTGATCAGAATGCCGGCCATCGCCGCTACCGGATCGGCGGTGTGATGGTCGGCGTAAAGGCCAGGCGAGTACAGCAAAGCCGATGCCATCAGGACCACCGCGATAGAGATGAATTTCCACATTTGCTTGCCCTCCCCGGGGAGCAATAGACGAGGTAACGGATACTACCCCATCGGGCGAAAGCTGGGGTATCTTCGGTACATGGCAGCGCTGTCATAAAATGATCACCTGGATCGCACTTTTTCGCGCAATCAACGTGGGCGGCAGAAACATCCTGCCGATGCAGGAACTGGCCGAGGTGTTGGCACAACACGGCCTCAGCGATATCAGGACGTACATCCAAAGTGGCAATGTCGTTTTTCGCAGTTCCCTGAAGGACCGTGACGCACTCCGAGCGAACATCCGCGAAGCCATCCATGCGAGTCACGGCTTTCGGCCGGCTGCAATCCTCCTCAACGCCGCAGAACTGGCGCAGGCCATTGCCGCGAATCCCTTTCCCGCAGCGGCGGCCGAGCCGCAGTCTCTGCACCTGTACTTCCTCGCGCGGCCAGCCGAACCGGATCTGGTGGCACTCAATGCACTCAAGGCCAGCAGTGAAGCGTTCGCCATCGTCGACCAGGTTTTTTATCTTCACGCACCACAGGGTATCGGTCGTTCAAAACTCGCGGCAGGAGCCGAAAAACATCTCGGCGTTGCAGTCACCGCGAGAAACTGGCGTACAGTAAACAAAGTTCTGCAACTTGCGCAAAAGCTTGAAGACACGGCTGGCAGTTGAGTTAGGATTCTCAGAACAACGCCGGGCGAAGACCGACGACGCAGTAATGGAAGACCTACGCATGTGTCGAAACAACCCGCCACAAAACCTCTCGTCGGCGCATTGAGCGGCAATGTGGGCGCTGGCTGGCCCGGCGGCCGTGCTCGGCCGTATGTCAAAGCCGATTGCAGGGCGTATGCTGGCGACTTCGAACCCGAACGGAGACGGGCGATGGCGAGCGGCGAAGAACTTCTGCGTTTTTCAAACTGGCGATTGGACCTGCTCGACCGGCACCAGAGGGAAGTAGATGCGGCCTTGTCCGAGGAGTTTTCCCAGCGCGCCGGCGAAGTGCGCGAACAACTCGTGTTCCTGCTGGAATACGGCCTGACCGAAGGTGCGGAAGCCTCACTGGCTGCAGTGGCCGAGCAGGATATGGGGGATTTCTGCATCATGGTCGATCTCGCTCAGGGGGTTGCCATACCGCAGGTGGACCCACTGGACCGGGGCATTGTGGAACCGCTGCAGGAGTTTCTCAATCACGAACCCTGGCATTCGCTGCAGGTCGACAATGATGTGACCGTTGCCATCGCAATGCTTGAAGATGTGGCAGCCCGTGCTGACGAAGGACCCTGGTACCGCGTGTGTCCCAACATGGTACGAGTGGTCGCGCGTGTCCTCGATCAGGTGAACAAAGAGCAGATGCAGCGTTTCGCCGGTGAAATCGAGGCAATCCACGAACGCTCCGGCCTGCAACATCCCGCCGACGTGAAAGCTCTGGTGCAGAACCTGCTGCAGAGCAATTCAATCAGGCTCGGCATCCGGCCACCGGAACTGAGTTGATCGCAGGCTCCTTACGCCGGTAAACCACGCTCAGCGTGCCACTGGATCCGGCAATGCCATCTGTTGACTGTCGGTGGACCTCGCCTGCTGAAATACCGGCCCCGGCTGTCGACTGCGAATCTGCTCCAGCCAGAACACACCGTCATAGGGTTCGCTGTTACCTCGAGTGCCCACGGCATCGAGATCGCCATCGCCATCAAGATCACGGAAAAGCCATTTGTCGTACATGCCACGTTTGCGACGGGAAATGTCATGCCGTCGCCAGCCGCTCTGTCCCGCGACACCAGGATTTTCCAGCCAGGCGATCCTGCCCAGCGGATCGTTCACAGTGACCTCGGGTCCGTCGGCCGCGCGTGGTCCACGGCTATAGGCACCGGTCAAGATATCGGCATCGCCGTCGCCGTCGATATCCCCCAGCCGGACACTCACCAACTGATCAGGAGGCGCGCTACCGAGCAGCGATAACGGCCAGGCTGCGGCCGGGTCTGCCGGTTGCTGCAGCAACACGATGGAACCCGGCCAGGCGGTCGTGATGATATCCATGCGGCCATCGCCGTTGAGATCCCGGTAATCCATGTTGAACCCGGTTATGGCGAGTTCCGGCGGCGCATCGTCAATGTGAATCGCATGCTCGCGGAACCGTAAAGCGCCAAGATTTTCAAACCACAGAATTCTGGCTTCGCCTCTGGAGCCTGCAACCACATCCAGGTCGCCATCGCCATCCAGATCCACGGGCTCGGCGTTAATCGGAATCTTTACCCTGCCAAGCACCTGCTCACGCCACGCCTGCCCCTGCAGGGGGTCATCGGGGATCAGGTAGAGCGAAATGTTATTGAGCTGCGTGGTCGCCGCGACATCTGGATTCTGCCCGCCTTTGTTTGCCGCGACGACTTCCGGCCGGCCGTCGCCATCGAAATCCGCCAGAAACACCCGAATATAGGATCCTCTACCCTGACTGACCGCGGGTATGACTCTCTGCCAGCGTCTGTTGCGGGGATCCTGCGCGGGATTCTGGAAATAGATGAGGTGCGCCAGTTCGCAGGCGACAACGACATCGATGTAGCCGTCGCCATTCACGTCGGCGAGTGCCACATCTTCGGCTGCCGCGACTTCAGGACCCGAAGCGAGCGTTGTCAGGTGCCAGCGTTCCGGGTCACCCGTACCCCAGGCAATGCGCACATGACCGATCGGTCTGCCGTCGTAGACCGTATCGGATTCGTGGACCGACACGATGTCTTCGAAGCCATCGTTGTCGAGATCCGCCATGGCGAGTCCGTCGCTGCCGCTCAAATCGGCGACACCCAGCGTCGGGTCATCGATGATGTGCTCGCGCCAGGAAATGTAGCGACCGTCTGCGGCAATGGCAGCCGTCACCTGATCGGCAACCGTCGTTCGATCCACCCCCTGCTGGCTTGCTGAACTCGCGTTAGCCTGAGCGGCCCAACTGGTCGAACCCGACAGCAGGCTCGTCAGCACAAACAGGCATGTTGAATAACGCATGCGTCTTCAGTCCTTCTTACAGCGGCGCAGCAGGCGGCGCTCCACCGCCTCGGGGTCGTCAATGACCGCGTAGAAATCGTCCAGATAGTCGAGCGTCGAGGCGCGTTCGCGCTCCCCCATTCCAGGCTCGTCGCGATAAAGCGCCTGGATTGCGGCGCGCCGCTCGCGAAAAAATTCGAGGGTATCGGCGAGCTGTCCCTGAGTATGACAAAGTCCACGGTAACGTCTGTTCCGGACACTTCTGTTGGGCGGTTTTGGCACGGCATAGGGGGCGTTGACAATACCGGCGAAATCGAAATCGTACGGCAATGGAATCACCCAGTTATCTGCAAACAGCGGCTTGGAATTGTGGCAGCAGTTCGAATTGGTTTCCGGCCAGAGCAGCGAGTAATCCTCATTGCCAATCAGATACTGAAACACCGCGACCCGGTTGGCATCCGCCGCACTCAGCGTTTTGATATTAACCCCGCCATCGACGTCCAGCGCAATCGCGTCGTTGCGCGCAGCCACGGATTTCCAGTGTTCCAGCAGGAAACCGCGGCGCTTCACCAGTGAACGTCTACCCTGTTGGACGTAATTGATCTGCGCAAGCCGCACCCGGTGACTGTAATCCGTGAGCAGGTTGTAGACCCGATAGGCCAGATACTCCTGCAACACCAGCCGATCGTAGCTGTCCCGGTCCTTGCAGTGCGTCACCAACTTGAGCGATCGCTGGCCCTGGAAAAGCGTGCCCTCTACGTCGGCTTCGGTGAAACGCAAGCGCAACGGCGGGAAGTCACAGATATCTTTACGGCGCCGTGTTTTGCCGCGGGTCCGGATCTCCAGCGGTATCACCACTTCGCCCGTCGCAGCCTCCTGATACCGCAGGCTGCCGGCGTGGTACTCACTTTCCCTCACGCGATCATTGATCAGCAGGTGAAATGGGGCTTCGATCTCGAGCGCAATCGGCGCATGATCGTCGAACAGGTTCTCGGGTGCGGCTGCCACGGCGAGTCCAAAACCCTGGAGCCCCAAGAGCGCAAACCCAGCGAACAGCACAACCCACCAGCGCAATGGTGGCAGTTGACCAAACTCAGCAGGCATGCCTATCGTGCGCCATGTACAATTAGGACGATTGGAAAAGGGGCAACCAGTATGAACTACATCGACCAGACGTTCGAGAACGATCGCATCGAACTCCATGGCAATTCGTATCATGGTTGTACGTTCAACAACTGCAAGCTCGTCTACGACGGCGACCGTTCGCCAACTTTCAAAGACAACAAGTTTGTCGACACAGTTTTCGTCTTCACCGGAGCCGCTGTGCGCACACTTTATCTGTTAGGTAACATTTATCAGGCTGGCACTGGCGGACATGAGGTGGTTGACAAGTTCTTCAACGACATCCGTGAAGGTGCGATTCACGGCCATGAAGTAACAACTATTGCACCACACACGGTAGATCACAGCTTGTCCTGAGTACTGAGTATTCTATTTCCGATGGCGGATCAGTTCCCGTAGCTTTCGGGCAATTTCAATCCGGTGTGTTCAGCGAGGAACCCCAGACGGTCCGCCACCTCTTCGATTATTTTATCGGTCGGCTTGCCGGAGCCGTGTCCAGCTCTTGTCTCGATACGAATCAGCTTCGGCTTGCTCCCGGTATCTGCAGCGTGTAACGCAGCTGCGTATTTGAAACTATGACCAGGCACGACGCGGTCATCGGTATCCGCGGTTGTGATCAGCACCGCCGGATAGTCAACGCCGTCGCGAATATTATGATAGGGCGAAAAAGCGTAGTTGTTTCTGAAATCGGCCTCATTTTCCGACGGGCTGCCGTAGTCGTCGCGCCAGAAACGTCCGGCGGTAAACTGATCGAAGCGCAACATGTCCATCACCCCAACAGCCGGCAACGCCACTGCGAACAGATCCGGACGTTGATTCGTCACAGCACCGACGAGCAGGCCGCCATTAGACCCCCCGAAAATACCCAACTGCTCAGTCGTCGTGTAGCCCTCCGCCACGAGATGCTCAGCTGCAGCGATAAAGTCATCAAAAACATTCTGTTTGTTGAGCAGCCGGCCGGCTTCGTGCCAGGCCTTGCCATACTCACCACCACCGCGCAGATTAGCCACCGCATACACCCCACCCATTTCCATCCAGGCGAACGCCGTCAATGAGAATCCGGGGCGCAACGAGATGTTGAATCCGCCATATCCATACAACAGCGTAGGTACCGGGTGCGTCCGATCCAGATCAATCCGGTGGCTCACGAACATCGGCACCGTCGTACCGTCAGCCGATCTGAAAAAAACCTGGTTGACTACATAGGCTGACGGATCGAACGGCGTCGCCGGGCGCCGCAGTATCTCACTCGTGTCCGTGCGCGTGTCATAGCGGTAAATGGCCGTCGGTTCGTTGTAACTCGAAAACGTATAAAAAGTCTCGCTATCATCCGGCTCGCCTTCAAACCCAAACGCGCTGCCAATACCGGGCAGCCTGATCGGGCTCAACTCTTTCCCCGTTAGTTCGAACCGACGCACAACCGACTTCACCTCCTCGAGGTACTCCGCGATCAGGACGCCACCGACGAGACTTGCATCCACGAGCAGGTGGTTGGACTCAGCAACCACTTCCCGCCAATTGGCTTCCGCCGGCGCATCGAGATCGATGGCCACAATCCGTTTGTGAGGTGCGCCTCGATCGGTAACCGCGTAGAGGATTCGCTCTTGCGCCGCAAAAAAACCAAAATCATTTTCAAATCCCGCGATGATGATTTCAGGTGCGGAGACCTCGCCCTCAAGGTCCTGAATGGCAATTTCGTAGCGGGCGTCCGTGCCTCGTGACATGGTAACAACGAGAAAACGATCAGCAGCTACATAGCCGCGCACCGAAATCGTGGGATCATCCGCCCGCGCGTAAATCAACTTATCGCGATGCTGTGGCGTTCCGACCTCGTGAAAATAGAGCGCGTGATCGTAATTTACGGCCTGAAACATCGCGGATTTCTCCGGCGTGGGATAGCGCGAATAATAGAATCCTGAGCCATCCGGTGCCCAGGCGAGCCCGGAGAACTTTACCCACTCGATAGTATCGTCAAGCGTTTTCTTGGTGGCGGTATCGAGAACTTTGAGCGTACGCCAGTCCGAGCCACCATCCTGAATGGCATAAAGTACCAGCGAACCGTCGCGGCTCGGCACATAGCTTGCCAGCGCAGTTGCGCCATCCACGGACCAGCTGTTCGGATCAAGGAGCAGCTCGGCCGGCTCGTCGAGCGCGTTTTGCACGTGAAGCGTGAACTGATTCTGCAGACCATCATTGCGCCGGAAGAAATAGCGGCCGCCCTCACGGAACGGCAAGGTGAACTTTTCGTAATTCCACAAGCCGGTCAATCGATCCTTGATGCGGTAGCGATCTTCCAGCGTATCGAGATACTCAAACGTGACCACGTTTTGCGCTGCTACCCAGTCCGCGACCTGAGTCGACTCGCGTGCTTCGGCTTCGAGCCAGCGGTACGGGTCGCTTACGGATTCACCAAAATAGAAGTCGGTCTGCGGGCTGACTCTGGTCACCGGATACGTCAACGGCCGGGGTTGTCCAGTGGTGGCGGAAGCCGCGTCAGAGTCGTCACGCGGCAGGTACTGCCAGGCTAGGGCTGCCAACGCGGCTACCGCAATCGCCACGAACAGCGTCCTGCTTCCCCTACCCAGTTCGTGTACCGGCTTTCGCATCAGCCCCCCAAGAATCGAATGCCAGGACATCCTAGCGCGCTGCACACATTTCACAAACATCCCCCGCACCCCCCGCGCGCGCCGCAGATTCGGCCGCCATCGCAGCGAACAGGTTCACTTCGAGGAGAAAACGAGCGCGCAACCAGCAATAACGTTCCCGAACGTGCCACAGGTCCCACTTTTTTTCCTTCGAACTCCGTAATCTATTGATTATTCGGGGAATAACCAATATTTCACGGAAGATTCACCATGCGCCAACGACTTTTTACCTTAGTCATCGCCACGTTGCTGATGCTGCCCACCGCCACGCAGGCCGGCCTGACAAGCATGCGCGGTCCACTTTTCGAAACGACGGACGACGCGCGCACCGCGGCTGAATCGCTCGACGCGGAACTTCTGGCGCCGGTCAGTTACAGCGAAGCGATGAGCTACTACGAGCGGGCTGATGCCACGTTCAAGCGCGCCGGTAGTATCGATTCCATTCGGCGCTATCTCAGTAAAGCCGAGGAACGATTCGACAAGTCGGCCGAAGCCGCTGAGATCGCAGCGATGGCATTGGATACGATGATCGACGCGCGTAAAGATGCACTCTCCAGCGAAGCCCCACAATACTCAGCCGATAACTGGTACAAAGCCGAAACAGCATTCTCCGAAGCAACCCGTCGTCTTGAACGAGGCAGCATAAAATTCGCTCAGCGCTACGCGAGCAAGGCAGAAGCGTCGTATCGTGCGGGTGAGCTCTCCTCGATCAAAGCCAACTATCTCAGTGAAACCAAAGTACTGTTGAAACAGGCTGAAAAACTGCGGGCGGCGCGCTATGCGCCGATGTCGCTGAACAACGCCCGTATTCTGCTTGAAACCGCCGAATCAGAACTCAACTCCAATCGCTACGATACCGATCGGCCACGACTTCTGGCGTTGGACGCCAAGCACAATGCATTGCATGCAATATATATCTCGAAACTCGAAAAAAGAATTCGTGACCGCACGACCAGCGTCGAAGGAGTGCTGCTCGAGTGGGAAGCGTCGATCAGCAGGATAGGTGACGTACTGGACAAGCCCGTTTACTTTGATGACGGTGAGAAAGCAGCCATCGAGGATTTACTTGCGGGTATCGGCGAATTGCAACGGCACAAGGCCGTGCTCGAGCAGGACCTCAACGATCGCGAGGCCCAGGTCGTAGCCCTGAATAGGCAGGTCTCAAAGATGCAGACGATGATCGCGGAGGTGACCGCGCTGCAGGAAGAACGAGAAATCATGGATCAGAACCTCGACGATCAGGAAGTCCAGGTCACACTGCTGAATGCACGTCTGGCAAAAATGCAGGAACTGCTGGGAGGTGGCAATCAGACGATTGAGGAACTGGAGACGCTGCTGGAGCAACAGGCGCGCCACCGCGAACGATTTGCCAGAATCGAAACTCTTTTCAACCCGCAACAAGCCGCAGTGTTCCGCCAAGGCGATACCGTGATCATTCGCATGATCGGGTTGAACTTTGATAGTGGCGTTGCGCGCCTGAAATCCGAGCATGCGTCCATGCTGCGAATTCTGGAACAGGCAATCAGTGAATTCCCGCAGAGCCGGGTGGTGGTGGAAGGCCACACCGACGCCTTCGGTTCGGATGCACAAAATCTCAGCCTGTCACAATCGCGTGCAGAGTCGGTCGTGCAACATCTACTGGATTCGACCACAATATCACCGATCAACCTGCGGTCGGTTGGCTACGGTGAATCGCGGCCGGTTGCCAACAACGAAACCGAAGAAGGTCGCAAGCGCAATCGCCGTATCGACGTCGTCATCCGACCGAGCTGGGTGAAACAGCCTATAGCAAGTGTTGGAATCCGCGACATGGCACGCAACGCCAATCCTTAAAAAAAGAGCCCCCGGCGGCGCCGGGGGCTAATGACACTTCTGTCGAAAACGTATCGTCTATCTAACGCTGATCGCGCAGGGGCTACGAACCACCCTCGTACTTGAACGATACATTCACCTTCGCGCGATACGTTTGTACAGCACCATTATCAATTGTCATGTCGAGTTCGCAGACCTCGGCAATTCTCAAGCCCCGCAATGATTCGGCGGCCAACTCCACTGCTGCCGCCGCCGCCTTTTCAAAGGATTCGGTGCTTGTGCCAACCAGTTGAACGACTTTATACACACTCTCGGCCATGGTTCTATCTCCTGTTTCCGTTAGTTGAGCAGTCTCCCTTGCAGTCGCGAGCGGATCCGTCCGACCATGATCTTACCCCTTACACACTCATTATCGAATCAGTCACCAATGGCCAGCCAGGAGTTCGCATTCGCGAACTCCTGAGCAGTTTGCTAAGCAAACTGCCTATGGCACAAACGCAAATTAATCTCGGGAGCCTCTGATCAAGTATTCAATGCCTCTGGCCTGAGGAGGTCGGAAAACGATGCAACATCGTTTTTTTAACACGCTGCTAGATCAGTGCAGGCTCGCTGAGCGTCTTCTTCAGTAAATCCATGTGAGATTCGACGAAGAGATCCGAAACCACACGGTTTCGAATTGTCCTGGAGCTATCGATCAAAAACGTCACCCTTCGAACGCCGAAACCCAATGGACCGTCGACGCCGTACGCTCTAATCACCTTTTTACGCGGATCGCTCAACAGCGGAAATGGAATTGAGAAACTGTTGGAAAACCTGCGATGGCTGGCAACCCCCTGTGGACTCACGCCGACGATTTGCGCACCCACGTTCGCGACACCTTCGTAGTTATCACGGAAGGCGCAAGCCTCGGCGGTGCAAACCGGAGAAAAATCGGCCGGGTAGAAGTACAGGATGAGATTGCCATCACTAACCATCTCGTCAAGGTTCACGGTGGAACCATGCTGATCTTGCAGAATGAAATCGGGGGCGCTGTCGCCAACTCTGAGCATTGGAGATTCTCCTATCTTGGTTTATAAAATACGTGTGGTTGTGGCTGCGTTAAGCTTCCTGGCGCAGCATGAGTCGCAGAATCTTTGAGGCGTTCTCCAGATCCGGGCGTGCGCCGGTGATGAGGTCCGTGTAGAGAAACGATTCGACAATACGAGTGAGTGCGTATGCCATTACCCCCGGTTCGACCGGCAACGTCATGTTTCCGGTAGAAACCTCCGCTGCAAGCAGCCGCCGAAGATTGGCGATTGTTCGTTCCTGCACGGGGCTATGTCTGGAAGCCACGATTTTCAATGCGAGTTGCGCATCTCTGGCCAGAAACTGGCGTAGCGGCTTGAAGTCGTTCGCATAACCCATGCCACGCTCCAGCACTTCCAGCACCAATTCGCTGCCTGATTTCGTCGAGCGTTGGGTAACTTGTTCAAACGTGTCATCGACGAGGGATGCGAGCACGTTTCCAACAAGTTGCTCTGCACTCCCCGCCCATCTATAAGCCGTTGCGCGCGAAATTCCCAACTCCACCGCAAGTTTCTGCAGTTCTATCCGCCGCGCACCG
>SMVA01014730.1_pt1 | contig 22109 bp, 23 predicted proteins | sample 2456451 | NCBI WGS metagenome assembly SMVA01 (sample SAMN11095933, study PRJNA526329) | marine sediment metagenome | biome: Marine sediment; feature: Surficial sediment; material: Deep marine sediment; isolation source: Hadal surficial sediment | place: Pacific Ocean | collected 2014-05 | depth... | reverse complement strand
GCAATATCTCACCGTAGCATTGGAGCTGACCGACACGACGAAGTACTACGTGTTCAAGATGGAGCACATTATCGCGTGCCGCCGCGGCGACATCGGTCCGGAGAAACTGCTCGAACGCAGCTATCAGTACGACGTCTAGCGATTTTTTTGGGTGTCCAGTTAGATTGGGAACGCATCAGGGCTGTGCTGGGGATCGCTTATTTGCACCTCGCCCAACCGAACGCAGCGAATTGACCGTCCTCGGGCAAGTTCGCGCAGTGAGGGAATCGCGGAGCGATTGGGCGAGGTGCAGATGGACCATTCTCGCCCCCTACGCGACGACCAACGGATGGGCTAAAGCATTACCGAACACTCTCCAGTTAGCCTTCGGCGTCCAGCAGTTGCCGGTAGTTGCGCATGTGGCGCAGCGCGGACACCTCGTCGCCCTTGATCTCGCAGATCCGCGCCAGGTTGTAGTGGGCGTCGGGTACGGTCGGTGCACGGCGATAGTATTCCGCAGCGCGTTCCACCTCTTCGAGTTCATCGAAAACCGTGCCCAGGTTGTAGTAGGCAAGCTGATGATTCGCCACGGCTTCTAACGCGAGCGTGTAGTGTTTCTTTGCATGCTTCAGATCGCCCTTGAGCTGCAACAGGCGGCCGAGATTCACATGGGCGTCAGCATTTTTTGGATTGAGTTCGATTGCGCTGGCGTAGGCTTCCGGCGCTCTACTCGGTTCGACTTCCTCGAGATCGAGCCCCAGGTTGTACCACTCGTCACTGTCGAGGTCTTCGCCTTCCCTGGCGATGATCAGGTTACGATTCGCCAGGCTCGCCACGTTGTCCGCGAGGTCCTGGACGGAAAAATCGAACTGCACCTGACCGGATTCCGCATCCCAGATGCGGTTGCCTTCGCGCACGAACACGTGGTTGCCGTCCGCAACGATGCGCAACGCAGCAAGGGATTTCACGTGACGCAGATCCGTCTGTAGCTTCAGCAGCACTTTGTAGGCTTTACGCGCGGAGACGTTCGCATCGAGCAGACCTTTCGCGGTCCTCAGTAGAACCACGTCCTGAAAATTGAAACGGAATTCCCCCCGCTCGCCACGCACGGGGTCGAGCAGATCGCGCCGGACATAGTGGCGAACTTGATCAGGTTTCAAGCCGATGAGATCAGAAACTTCTTGAGTGCTATACCCGCCCATCTCTTCTCGGTACGTATCTTCTCGGTACGTCTCTTCTAGATGTCTCTACTAGCTACGTCGTCGTCTGCAAGCGCTTGTCGACGCGCCGCTCCATGTATCTAGCGCAGCCACGCGGTTCAGTACGCTTTGCGCGAACGCCCCGTTCCGGCCCGCTGTTGCGAAGGACGCTTGCTCGCACGCCGCGCCGTTTTGGCCCTTCGCCTTTATCGCCTGTACCAGGATGGCGCTCTGTGCTCGTCTGGACGGACGCCTGCAGCGCTTCCAGCAGATCCACGATCTTGGATTCCGCAGCCTCTTCCGACGGCGTAGAAATCTCCTGAGCGTCAACCTTCTATTGTATGCGCTCCATCATACGGGATCGCACTTCGTCTTCAAATCGCTCAGGCTCAAATTGTTCATTCACCCGCTGATCGATAATCGTCAACGCAAGTTCGAGCTCATTCGGCTTGATCTCGCATGGCTCGACAGGTACCCCGGCGAACGGCCGCAACTCTTCTTTGTGCTTCAGCGGTTCCATGATGAGACCGGCGTCATCGGCAACGGCCGAATGCTTCGCGCCAGGCTTGCCCCAACGGCGCGCGCCCCGTACCTTGCCCGCATCGGCTGAAATCACACGTAAGGATGCACATGGCGGCACTGAAACTCGGCTTGCAACTTGGCTACTGGAGCGCAAAGCCTCCTGAGAATTTCGTCGCGCTCGCGCAGGAAGCGGAGAAACTGGGATTCGATTCGGTCTGGACGGCCGAAGCCTACGGCTCCGATGCCCTGACACCACTGGCCTGGATAGGTGCTCACACCGAACGCATCCGCCTGGGCACAGGTGTGTGTCAACTGTCGGCGCGCAGTCCAACCGCTGCCGCCATGGCGGCGTTGACACTCGATCATCTGTCACAGGGCCGCGTCATCCTCGGCCTGGGCGTCTCCGGTCCACAGGTCGTGGAGGGCTGGTATGGCGCGCCGTTTGCCAAACCGCTGGCCCGCACTCGAGAGTACATCTCGATCATCCGCCAGGTACTTGCACGCGAGGCCCCCGTCAGCAACGACGGCCCGCACTATCCGTTGCCGTATACCGGTGAAGGCAGCTGGGGTCTGGGCAAATCACTGAAATCCATCGTCCATCCCCTGCGCAAGGATCTGCCGATATTCCTTGGTGCGGAGGGACCGAAAAACGTTGCGCTCGCCGCCGAAATTGCCGATGGCTGGCTGCCACTGTATTACTCGCCGTACCGTCAGGACGTTTACCGCACTTCGTTGGCCAACGCGCGCGCAGACTTCGAAATCTCCCAGGGTGTTGTCGTCAACATCACCGATGACGTAGCACAGGGGTTGTTGCCGGTGAAACAGATGCTGGCGCTCTATGTCGGCGGAATGGGCTCGAAGCAGCGCAATTTTCACAAGGAGCTCGTGACTCGAATGGGCTTCGAGGAAGCCGCGAACAAGGTGCAGGATCTGTTCCTGGCTGGCGATAAATCCGCCGCCGTACTGGCCGTGCCCGACGAGCTGGCCGATGAAATATCGCTGGTCGGACCGACCGCGCGCATCCGGGACAGACTCCAGGCCTGGCGTGATACTCCGGTGACGTCGCTGCTCGTGTCTGCGCGCAGCACGAGCGAATTACAGACCCTCGCAGAGCTCGTGCTCCACACTTAGCAGGCGGCGCGCAAGCGGAGCTAGCGGGTGACCGGAGGTGTCAGCCGGAGGTAGCCTCATCTGTTGCAACTGCGGTCGTGTTCGATGCACCCGGTCAATCTCCCGGCACATCGTCCGGCACAGGCGCATCGTCAACCAGCTTCTCGCTGCGTTTGCGTTTCAACGATTCACGCAGCAGCGCCAACTGTTCCTTGCTGATCTCCTGAAAGCGCGGAATGCGGCAGGAGATCACCGCCGGTTGCGCACTCGCGCCATAGCCATTGAGCGGTCGGATGGCATCGAGCGCACAGACTCTCTGGCTGCGGACGTCGTAGGCGATTCGTGAAGTGGGGCGCAGGGTCGGGCAACCATGGGTAAACTGGACGAGGTAGAATTTGCTGCGCGACATGCGGAATGCAACGTGCCGGTCGTCGAGCACCTCGACACCACGGATTCGATGTGAAGAAATACAACGAGGCGTATCGACATAGCTGTCTTCGTCTGCCGGGGTCGCCAGAATTGTCGCGACGTCCAGCGGCTCAGATTCCTCGGCCGCCCACACCGCGCAAGTGCTGCAGAAAAACAACAACGCAATTTTCACTAAGCCTTTCATGGTTCTGCCTCCACGCAATCAAAGCGCGGCTTTGAGCGCCAGCGCCTGTTGCTCCCCAATTTGCTCGAATTCACCGAGATGGCAGGTCGCCCGATACCCGTTCGGTATGCCACTGGAGTTGATGCCTCGGTGCAGGTCGATCCGGTCGCTGGCGTAGACGAGGTCACTGCGACAGACGCTATTCGTAGCCATCCTGAACGTCAGCAACAGATTGCGCCGCAGACCCGGACATTTGCGTTTGAGGCGGTTGAGATAGTACGTCCCCCGCTTGGAGAAAAGCAGAAACTCCTGATTGATGATGTCCACCCGGCGATAGGCCGACCGGTGCAGGCAATGTCTGGACTCCCGGTATTCATCGGCCGTCAATGTTTCACCGAGCAGCGCGTCGAGCTTTTCATCCAGTGTCGGTGGGGCTGATTGAGCAGGCGTTTCTGCGGGTACTGCGGCTTCAGGTGCTGCCGCTGCAGGTTCCGCGGTATCGGGTACGGCTGCTTCGGGTACCGCCGCTGCAGGCACGGCTGCTGCGGGGGTCTGGGCGAGCGCGTAGCTGGCCAGCAGCCAGAAAACTGCCGAACCGGCCAATCGTGAACCGCCACGTTGGATAATTCCACGCTGTATGCTCATTTGCTGCTCATTGGCCGCCCATTGGCTGCCCGTTTGCCTGCCGGTCGATCGTGCCGGACGAATTCATACTACGCCTGGATTGGCAGGACGGCGACGGTCCCATAATTGCGCTTCTTTCCCAGCAACCTGCCTAGTTTGAGCGCTCCCCAGGACACAAGTTCACTGTTTGCAGGCGCCGGCCGCGCGCACCGAGCCGATCGCAGCACAGTCCCGGCAGCACCTGCGCGCAATCGAGCTCGATCTTGCAGTCGAACCACGCATCTGCCCGCGTCTTCCCGACATTCACCGCAAACTGTGGCATACCGAGGCTGTGCGCCTGGCGGCAAAACCTGAAGCTCGAATAAACCATCAGCGAACTGCCAACGACCAGCAGACCATCGGACGCTGCGAGCATGGCGAAGGCGCGAGCGACACGCTCCGGCGGCACCGTATCGCCGTAGAACACGACATCGGGTTTAACCAAGCCACCGCAGTGGACACACTCGGGAACCTGAAAATCGCTGACACGCGCTCCATTCAACATCGCGATGTCGGCGTCACCATCCGGTCCCGCGATCGCAGTAGCCGGAAAATCCGGGTTGTTCTCTTCAAGCCATCGTTGCAGCAACGCACGCGACGTTCGGTCACCGCAACTCAGACAAACGACCTCGGCCAGCGAACCGTGGAGCTCGATGAGATCCCGTTGACCTGCTTGTTGGTGGAGGCCGTCGACATTCTGCGTCAACAGAACACTGAACAGACCCTGCACTTCCAATTCGGCGAGCGCAACGTGGGCCGCGTTGGGTTGGGCCTGACTGACCACCGGCCAGCCATGGAAACTCCTCGCCCAGTAACGCTGACGGACAACCGGATCACGCAAAAAATCCTGCTGCTGCACCGGTTGCGGATGCTGCCACTGACCTTCGTCGTCGCGATAGGTCGCTATCCCCGACGGCGCTGAACAACCCGCGCCGGTGATGACGAAGAGTCGCTGGCAAGCTTTGAGAGACTCCCCGAGCCTCGCGACCGCGAGAGAAAATTCCGCCGGGGAGGTCATCAGGAGCTCAGCTCAGCCGATCGACTGCGCGCAGCGCCGCACGCGCAACTCGGGGCATGTTCGAATTACCCATGGCAGTACCGGCGCCATAGTTGAGCGTCAACGCGACCGCGAGCTTTCTCGATGGATCGCAGAACGCACCGGAGCCGCCGTAACCATAGTGACCAAACGCATCTGGCGCGCTGACCCCAAGCGTGAATGCCCGGTGGTAACCCATCCGCCATTTCATGGGGATGAACAGCACGCGATCCCGCACCGTGCTGCGCACCTGGGCGATTTCCTGCACTCGGGCCTGCGACAGCAACCTGACCCCATCGATGGCGCCACCACCCGCCAGCATTGCATACATCCGGGCAAGCGAGCGTGCCGTGAACTGGCCGTTGGCGGCCGGAATCACAGCCTGCACAGTCTCCTCGGCGTTCCAGTCAAAATCTTCGGTGAACGGATTCAAAGCAGAATTGAATTCCGCCAGCTCCACGCCGACATGTCCAAGCCCCATCTCGAGCCACGCAAGCGCAGATTCCTGCCAGGCTTCGCGCGGCGGCGTCGGTCGTGACATACCCTTTGTCAGTTCTGCCCGACGAAAGAGTTCGTTGTGCGGCATCCCGATGAACATCCCGTCGAGTTGCAGCGGATCGACCAGTTCTTCCTGCAATACCGCCTGCAGCGACTTTTTGCTGATTTCCTCGATCAAGCCACCGATCAACCAGCCGTATGTCAGCGCATGGTAGCCGGGCTCCGCACCCGGTGCGTGCACGGGTGCAGCGTCTGCGATGAGTTGTTTCATATGCTGCCAGTCGAGCATTTCCGATGGCTTGCGGATGAGTTCAGTAATCCGATACAAACCAGCTTGGTGCGACAGCGCCTGACGGATCGTAATCGTTTCTTTGCCTCGCGTGCCGAACGCCGACCAGTGGCGGGCGACCGGATCGTCGTAGTCGGCTTTCCCCTGATCGACCAGAATGTGCAGAAGGGTGGACAGGACGCCCTTGGTTGTGGAGAAACTGGCCGCGGTCGTGTCTGACTCCCAGGCATTGCCTGCCGAGTCCTTTACGCCACCCCAGACGTCGACCACGCAGATACCCTGATGGTAGACGCACACGGCAGACCCGGCATGTTTGTCTTTGGGAATCTGCCGGATCAGCGAGGAGGCCACATCGGCGTAATCCGGATGGATGGTTCCGTTGAGCATGTTTTTCGTCGTCGCCGGAAAACATCATTCTAGTGAAATTGCCGCCGCTTGTTGAAAAACGATTTTGCAATCGTTTTTCAACCTCCGCGGGCCTTTGTCCGTAGTGCGTTTTATCCATAGAATAAACACAACATTGTCGGCAGCTTTCTTCTCGCTGGGCTGCCAGCTTTATTTTCAGCAAAACAATTTTCTCGGGCGCGTTACGAAAGAATGACGATCAACTGGAAAGCTTACGAAAACGAGGGCCTCTGGGACGAACTGATCACCTCCCGGGGACGCGCGCGCAAGGGTGCAGGCAAACTCTGTAAAACGCTCGCGCGGCTGAGTGACTCAGAACTCAGCGCGCGCAAGACCGCCGCCGAACTGGCAATCCGGTCCATGGGCATTACCTTTACGGTATACACCGGAGAAGGCTCCGGCACGATCGATCGTGAATGGCCGTTCGACATCATCCCCAGACTGATCCTCAAGCGGGAGTGGGACCGCATATCCAGTGGTCTGGTACAGCGTGTCACGGCACTCAACAAATTCATCAATGACGTCTATCACGAACAGAAAGTTTTTTCCGACGACGTTCTACCGCGGGAATACGTAGAGCGATCAAGGGAATTTCGAAAGGAATGTCTCGGCGTAGAGCCCCCACACAAAGTGTGGTCACACGTCTGCGGCTCGGACCTCGTCCGCGACAACGACGGCAAGATGTACGTCCTCGAGGACAATCTGCGCGTGCCATCTGGCGTGTCCTACATGCTGGAAAATCGCGAAGTCATGAAACGCGTCTTTCCAGAGCTCTTCGAGGAAATCGTCATCCATCCGGTCGATGACTATCCGGCGCAACTCGCCGCCTGTCTGCGGTCTCTGACCCCGGTGAAATCACCACAGATCGCCGTGCTCACCCCGGGTATCTACAATTCCGCTTATTTCGAGCATGCGTACCTGGCAAACGCCATGGCGGCGCAACTGGTAGAAGGCTCGGATCTGGCGGTTGGCAATGACGATAAAGTCTATATGCGCACGATTGACGGCCTCGTGCAGGTGGATGTCATTTACCGGCGAATTGACGACCTGTTCCTCGACCCGGAAGTCTTTAACCCCGGATCCGTTCTGGGCGTGCCTGGACTCATGCGAGCCTGGCGCGCCGGAAAGGTAGCGCTCGCCAACGCACCCGGCTGCGGAGTAGCCGATGACAAAGTGATCTATACCTACGTCCCGGATCTCATTCGCTACTACCTCAATGAAGAACCGATTCTGCCGAACGTCCCGTCGTATCGTTGCGTCGAAAAAGACCAACGCGACTACGTTCTGGACAACCTGGACAAGCTCGTCGTCAAGCCAGCAAACGAATCCGGCGGTTACGGAATGCTGATCGGTCCCAAGGCGACACGCGCCGAGCGCGCGAAGTTTGCTCGTCAGATTCGGGCAAACCCGCGCAATTATATGGCGCAACCGATGCTTACCCTGTCCACCGCGCCAACGATCATCGACGATCACGCCGAACCCCGGCATCTCGATCTCAGGCCATTCATACTTTCGGGTGCAAAAACTTACGTCACCACCGGCGGTCTGACGCGCGTGGCCATGCGTAAAGGATCGATCGTCGTCAATTCCTCGCAGGGCGGCGGCAGCAAGGACACCTGGGTGGTGGATCTGGACGCATGAACCGGACGCTTTCCAGCACCGCAACACGCAGCTACTGGCTCGGCCGTTACCTCGAGCGCGCCGAGAGCACGGCGCGTCTGGTCATGGTCAACGGCCGATTGCTCTACGATCTGCCCAGACGGCTGCCACTGGGCTGGCAGCCGCTCGTGGACATCACCGGCGGCCCTGAACTGTTCGCCGAACTTTATGCTGAGTCCAGCGAAAAGAACGTCACCCGGTTTCTCATCAACGACCTGCGCAATCCTGCATCTCTGTTCAGCTCGCTGAACTGGACGCGGGAAAACGTGCGGACTCTGCGCGGCATAATCCCCCGCCAATCGATCGAATACGTCAACGAGCTCTACCTGCTTGCGAGAGAATATCTCTCTGAACCGCTGTCGCGAACACGCCGCGTGCAGGGACTCTCGAAGATCCAGGAATTAGTCCAGCGCATCGATGGTTTCATGTCGGCGAACATGCTGCACGATGCACACTGGACTTTTCTGCGCCTCGGCAATTTCATCGAGCGTGCAGACATGACCAGCAGAATCATCGAAGCGGGTTGCGACAACATGTTCGAAGCTGTATCCGAACTCGAACCATTCAGCGACATTCAATGGCGCAGTGTATTACTTTCGTTGGACGCCACGCAGAGTTACAACACCGTTGTCCAGTTGCCGATTCACAAGGAAGCAGTGCTCGAGTTCCTCATCTGCAATGAGTCACTCCCCCGCTCCCTGGCATATTCCCTCAATTCGTTGCGTAACGGACTGCGGGATCTGCCTCGGCATGAAAAAATTCTACGCCTGATCAACAGACTGCGCCGGGCAATCACCCAGACCGAGGTAGGCACTTTGGAAGGCGAGAGCCTGCGCGAGTTTCTCGATGACTTCCAGCTGCAGCTTGCACAAGTCAATCAGGCAATAGCCAACACCTACTTTGAATTCAAGCCGCGGCGCAGAGCAACCCGGGTTTAACTTCGCAGCCAACCGATGCGCAGCCAGCGCCTTAAAACACAGGACAACCAAGCATGATCAGACTCCACCGCATGTCCCGCAGCAACTCCTGCAACCCCACTAAGGCCTGCTTCCTGCGACAAGGGGTGACCCTGAGACAATTGACCCGCGTCACTTGGATCTGCGCCGTGGGTGCGTCAGCCGCGCTCGTGGCTGACGTCGCCGCAGCAGCGAACATGAAGCTAACCCGGCCGGAAGCGGTCGGCATGTCCAGCGAGCGTCTGGCGCGGATTGCACCGGTAATGCAGAGTTACATCGACGCGCAGAAGGTACCCGGCACTGTGACCGCCGTGATGCGGCGCGGCAAGCTGGTCCATCTGTCGGTGCAAGGTGAGATGGATGTCGCCGCCGGCAAGCCCATGCGCAGAGATACCGTTTTCCGGATTGCCTCCATGACGAAACCGATCACGTCTGTCGCCCTCATGATGTTGTGGGAGCAGGGCCACTTCCAATTGCGCGACCCGGTGGCAAAATTCCTGCCTGAATTCGCCGATCCGTTGGTTTCGACGACTGCCGATGCAAGCGGCGCCACTGGCGAACTTGTGCCGAGCGACCGGCCAATCCAGATTCGTGACATGCTCACGCACACCGCAGGACTTGCCAACAACTACATAGGTAACACCGAACATTACACACAACACATGCGGCGCCGGCCGGATGATGATCTCGAATCCTTCATCAACCGTCTGGCCGAACTGCCTCTCAACTATCAGCCCGGAACCGCCTGGCAGTATTCAATTGCCACAGACGTGGTGGGCCGGCTCGTGGAAGTGATGTCTGGCGAACCGCTGGATGAGTACATGGCCGAACGAATTTTCGCACCACTGAGCATGCCGGATACGCACTTCTATCTCGATGCGGGTTATGCCGACCGACTCTCCGCGCAGTACACGCCCGGCGCGGATGAGAAAATCGTGCTGCAGGATCCCGGCTCAGTGAAAAGTCGCTGGATCAGCGGACCACAGGGTCTGTTCCGCGGCGCCGGAGGGATGGTTTCAACCGTGGACGATTACCTGCGATTTCAGCAGATGATGCTCAACGGCGGTGAACTCAATGGTGTGCGACTGCTGGCACCGGCTACCGTTCGCCTGATGATGGACAACCACACCGGTGATCTACCGTTGTGGCTGCCAGGTCCAGGCATGGGTTTCGGTCTCGGTTACGGCGTGGTCGTCGACCGCGGCGAGGCGGCGACGCCGCTATCGGAAGGCGCGGCTTATTGGGGAGGCGCTTACTGCACAATCTCCTGGGTGGATCCCGCCGAGGAAATCGTTGCGGTGCTCATGACCCAGGTGCGGCCTTATCGGCACATCAATATTCGCCAGGACTTTCAGGTGCTCGTTCATCAGGCCATTGTTGAATAGCCGATGGCGTCATGCGGGCAATAATGGCATAGGCAAGACAGGAGACCGTCAGCGCAGGGAACACTTCGTGCACGACGTCGCTCGGTCCAAACAGCATCCAGCTCACGAGTGTAACCACCCCGAGCACCATCGAGGTGAGGACTCCAACCGCTGAGCCTTTTTGCCAGTGCAAGCCGAAGAGGATGGCCGGGAAAAAGCACGCCGCGTAGAGGCTGCCTGAAAAAATCGTGATCTCGACGATGTCGCCAGGCGGGTCGAGTGCGACGAACGCGGCGACTACCGCAACACCAATGACGCCGATACGGGTCCAGGTCAGCGGATGTGCTGTCGGATGGAGCGTCTCGACGATGTCTTTGTATAAAACCGACGCCGCCACCAGCAAAACACTGTCCATTGATGACATTGCCGCTGCGACCATGGCGATGATGAGGCAGTCAGCCACCCACAGCGGGAATATGGCCTGATCACTGATCAACGTCGGGACGACGAGATCGGTGTCGGTCACGCCGTCGAGCAAAGCACGCGCCAGCACGCCTACCGGAAACAGCGAAAATTGAATCACCGCAATACCGATGACGGCCACCCAGATCCCCACCTTCACACTGTGGTCATCCTTCAACGCATAGAATCTCGATAGCTGTCTGGGATCGACGAGTAATTTCAAAGACCCGCTGAGTGCTATTCCCAGCAACACGATGAAGGGGATTGCTGCGTTCAGGGTAAACAGATGCTCTGTCTGGGGCCGTTGCGCCATCTCCTGTAATGCACCCATACCGCCCGCGGCGCTGTACACGAAAGCGAATATCGTTACCGATCCGAAAATCATGAGAATCCCCTGCACCACATCCGTGCGCACAACGGATACGAAACCGCCAATGGACGTGTACAGCATCACGATGACGAGCGTTACTCCCACCGCAGCGGTGTAGGGAATCTGGAAGAAGCGCTCAAAAAGATTGCCGGCACCTTTGAATATGGCAACCAGATAAAGCAGGCTCGAAAAGAGAATCACAACCGCTGCGAGAATGCGCAACAGCTTGTGGTCTGAACCAAAACGCGCTGCCAGATAATCCGGCAGCGTCAATGCATCCCAGTGACGGGTGAACCGCCGCAGCCTTGGCGCGACGACGGTCCAGGAAACATAAGTGAATATAACGATCAGCACCGCCAGCGTCATCCAGGGCAGGCCATACTCATAGCCCTTGCCGGCATGACCGATATAGCTGTTGGTGCTGGCAAATGTCGCGAAGAACGAGATTCCCACGACGATGCCACCAAGGTTACGACCGCCGACGTAATAGTCGCGCATATTGTGGCTTTCGCGGCGACCCACCTGGGCATGGTAGAGCAGCACCAGCGTGTAGACGACGAGGAGAACGGCGGCCAGCCAGTGTTCGCCCAGCCAGCTCACGAAACTGTGCCTGTTGCCTGAGCCCGAACACCCTCGGTATGCTCTCGGGCTGAAAGCGAATCTCCAACCACACTAGGTATTGCCATGCGCTACCTTGTTCAATTTCTTATTCCGGCCGCAATCGTGGCAGTCGTCGTGTACCTGCTGATACGCAATCGGACGCGGTCTGACGCCGAGGCGCAGGATAGCAGCGATACCGGAACTTTCATGCTGATAATCATCGTCGGCGCCACTGTGGCGATCGCGTCCGTGGTCATACTGCAGGGGTACTGGGAATGAGTTTGATGGTAAAACCCCACCCCGGTGAGTTCGCCGCTGCCATAACCGGAGTGGATCTCCGGCAGCCACTCGAGGTTAACGTGATTGCTGAAATCAGGGCGCTGTGGTTACGCCATCAGGTGATCTATTTCCCCGACCAGCCGCTGAATCATTCGCAACTTGCAGCTTTTACCCAGGCCTTCGGCACGTTCGGCGTCGAGCCTTACGTGCAGGTGATGGACGACTACGATCACATCATCGAAGTACGCCGCGAGCCTGATGAAAAAGTCTCACCCTTCGGTGCTTCCTGGCACTCCGACTGGTCATTTCAGAAATCACCACCAGCGGCAACGATACTGCATTCCAAGATCACACCACCGGTGGGTGGCGAAACCTGGTATGCCGATAGCTATGCAGCATTCGACGCACTGGAGGAAGCCGACCGCACGCAACTCGAGTCACTCGTTGCGCTGCACAGTGCACGGGGACCGTACGGGCCGCAGGGTTTTTTTGCCGGCAGTGGTCAGGACCGCAGTATGACGATTCTGCCGAGTGACGAAGCCTTCGATATCCAGGAACACCCACTTATCCGCAGCCACCCAGAAACCGGTCGCCGTGCGCTGTGGGTCAATTCCGTGTACACCATCGCCATCAAAGACATGGACGAAGCGCAAAGCCGCACTCTGCTGAAACGGCTTTTTGCACATTCTATCGAAGACCGGTTCATCTACCGGCATCGCTGGGCGAGCGATATGCTGATCATGTGGGACAACCGTTGTGTGCAGCATTGTGCCCAGGGCGGCTATGACGGTCACCGGCGGCTCATGCATCGCACAACGGTAGCGGGGGATCCGCCTTACCTCGACACCGCGTCTGCAGGCTGAAGCCACAGGCAGCCAAGCGACAACAAAGGAGGCAACAGGCCAGGAACGGCCGAAGGACAGGCTGTCAGCCGGGCGGTTTATCGAACGGCTTCATCTTCTTCAGCAATCGATCAGGATCCGCCAACGGGGTCGAACGCATTGCCCGATCCACGAGCTTGTCGTATTTCGGGTCGAGTTTTTCCAGCTTGCTCAGTTTTGACAAACGCACAAACGGTGTCGAAATGATCCGTTCGGCAACGCCACCACAATGCTCGCACACCTGCTCGGGGAGGTAGTCGGTGACGCTCGAAGTTACCGTTGAGTCAACACCACACTGCGTGCAGCGATACTCATAGACAGGCATCCTTGGCGCTCTTCCTGGCTCAGGCAGCCAGCGCCGCGCCGGCGTCGAGAAACGCCTGAATCGACAGGTTGTAACGTGCCAGCTTATTTCGCTTCAATGGATCGGCACCGGTGACGACTGCTTTGTCGATATCGAGCGAGAGTAGAGAAGCCGCACGCCCCTTCTGACGATTACGCAGATAGGCATTCCAGTCCTTCGGCGTCATGCGAATCACGATGTCGGCATCGCGCAGCTCCGTATCGTCTATTACGCGCACGGCAGAGATGGTAAATGCTTCGAACACCACAAGACGACACTCCCCGCCGATCGCCAGGCCCAGGGTGACGTCGGTGGAACCCAGCTTGCGGTAGCCTGGATCCACATTGAGCTGCTCGCGAGCCGCGTTCAACCAGTCGAGCTTCGGCTGCGCTTTCGCCATGGTCTACGCCTCCTCTTTCTGTGGCAGGTACTGCACGAGAATGCGCGGCATCGTTTCTGGATTACGCCGCACACCCAGCCATTCACAGCTGCCGACGTAGTCCTGCATGAACGCCGTCATCATCTGCCGGTAGGTGGCCATCCCGGTCGTGCCGGCTTCTTCGATGCCACCGGCGAATATCACAGCCAGCGCTTCGCGCAGCACGTGATCTTTCATCTCGCGGGCAAACACCCGCTCGCCGATAAACATCAGCTGCTGCATGATCAGCGTCATGTCTTCCTGATGGGCAATCGCGTATTGCAGGTGTTCAAGGCCATACGCCATATGCCGTGCCTTGTCCTGCAGCGTGTATTGATACAAAGCCCGTTCGGCGTCGTTGCAGGCAGCCTTTTCGAGATAGCGCAGCAGCGTGACCGTGAAGGTGCCACGCAACAGGAGCAGGTAGGCCACCGCTTCGGTCCAACCTCCCCGGCTTTCGAGAATCATCCGGTTGACTTCACCCGGTCCTTCCAGACCCAGCCCACCGCCATTGACGAGTGCGCGTTTGCGAAACGCTTCGAAGTGTCGGGCGCCGTCGAATGCAGCCGTCGCCAGAAATTGTTTAACCTCGTGATAGCCATACGCCATCTGATGCTGCCAGCTGCTGATGGTTTCAATGTCACAATTGGCGTACTGACACAGTTCCGTGCAGACCTGACAGATCGCCCGTTCGAGCCCCTCGTTGAGCGGTGTCACCGAGTCCCACGGGATGTCGGTTGCGGGTGCCCAGCGCCGCTGGATCGCCTCTTCATAGAGATCGGCTGCGGATTCCGCCCAGAGATCGGCTTTGTCCCGAATGGCGTAGCCGATCGGCGGCACGCCTCTGCGCGGAATCGCGCCACGGGGATTGCGCGTCTGGTCCTGCCACTGTTCAGGAATCTCGCCGTATATGCCAACGTTGAGGTCTCCCAAGCGCAAGCCATGCTTGCCCGGTTTGACTCGGGTGCCCCACTGATTACTGCGCCCCGTCCAGTCGAATCGGGGTTGCGGAATGCCATCGATTGCACCGGGCTGACCTTTGTTGCTGTCAGCCGCGGCCTGACTGGCTTTTGCTCTCGCCACCAGAACTACCTCCCCTTAGTGTACTTGTTCCAGGTGCGTGTCAGGCAGCACTGGCTTCCATCATGCCCCGCAGATTGGAGCGGCCGTTGTCGAAGCGTTCGCCAAAACCGGCCGATCTGACTCGCTTGGTGTACTCGCTCAACTGGCGCTTCCGAATGGCCATGAGTTTCTTGAAGCCCTCATCGTACTTGTCCCTGCCACCACCGAGCAAAACGGCCAGCGCTTCGGAACTCGCCGTTTGATTGCCTGCCGGATTCTGTGATCCCGCGAGAATCTGGCGTTCCGCCTCATCGAGGTAGCAATCGATCTCCTCGTGACGCTCGGGAGCAGTCTCGGCCATATACCGCATATGCAATACGCCGAAGGCGACATGGCGCGCTTCGTCCTGCGCACACAAACGGTAGATGGCTTTCTCCGCTTCGTTGTACGCCATCAATTCCCCCATGCGGAAAATCGTCAATACCGCCCCTTCACCCGAGATGTGGAGCCGCGATGACATCTCGGTGAAGTCCCGCGCAAGGTCGATGCTGCCGACCACACCGGCGGTACCACCGGTTGCCTGCATCAGGCCGCCACCGTTGGCCAAAGCGCGCTTGCGGAACACGTCCATATGGCGTGACTCATCCATGACCTGGGCGAGCAGCACGTTGCGCGGCTCAAAGAAGTCAGGTGACGTCCGGGAAATCCAGCGCGCCGGTACATCGCCGGCCACGAACTCCACTTCGGTGAGAAAGGTCGCCAGTTGACATTCGGCTTCCTCAATGTCATCCGGTAGCGGCTGGATGGTTTCCCAGGGCACGTCGGTGGCGGAGCTCCACTGTCGCTGCAGCGCCTCTTCGTAGAGGAAAGATGCGTTCTCCAACCAGATTTCGCTTTTATGGCGCAGCGTATAGCCGCCAATGCGGTAGGAATCCGGTCGCGCAGCGGCACCGCGCGGCCGGCCGGTCATGTTGTCACTGAGGTCCGGCACTTCACCGTAGCTGCCGATTTGAATGTCGGCCAGTGTCAGCCCCTGCTTGCCGGCTTTAGCCTCGCATCCCCATTCACCCTGTTTGTCCATCCAGTCGAGCTGGAGCGAAATTTCTGCGGTTGCCAGATCAACGCCTTCACTCATCGCCGTCACCCATCGTTAGTTCTCCCGAGAATCTCGGTTGTCGACCGATCGCTCATTTGTTATAGCCTAGATGCGAGCAACATCCAAGCCCGCATGACTATACGAAACGCCACTCGGCCCTATAATCGCCCGAGTCAATTCGCGAGGTTCACATGTTCCGTCCAAACTTCGCAGCGCGAGGCCTGCCAGGTCTTGTCTGCATCTGTCTTCTGGCCACGCTGCTCAGCGCACAGACCCACAGCGCCACCGCGCCGGAAGCGATCGACTATCTGACGCCGGACTTGCGCGCACGGGTCGAAAAACTCAAAGCGGACTTCGCCACGGAAACCAGCGACCCAACTAATCTCCAGGAGCGTGCCCGGGTGTTGTGGGATTGGGCAAACGCCTACGCGCTGGAAGGCGGAGTACTGCCGGTAAATTTGACGCAGGCGGTTGCTACCATCCTCGCCTACCCCGATGTCATTGCAAACCGGGTCGGCTATCTGGATGCCTTCATCGTGGAGATGAGCCTGCGGGATGAAGATCCGAGCGCAATCGGCCCGCTGCAGGCTGACCTCGGCCCGTTCGAGGCACGCAGCTTCGTCACTATCCGGCAGACCTACACATTGGGCAGCCGGCAGATACAAACGGGCGGTGGGTTCCTGGTGGCACGACACTTCATGCCGAACTACGGTCGCTGGCAGACCGAGGATCCCAAAGCGGACAACTACATCAGCGTGTCGACGAGTAACACACGAGCAAGCTTCTCCACTGACACCGTACCGATGGCCGGCATGCACGGTGGCTTTCGCGGCACACGCGACACGCTGGTTTTTCGTCTGGCGTCCGGCACCCTCGATCCCGGCGATACGGTGACGATCACCTATGGTGATACGCGCCAGGGCAGCCGTGGCTTTCTGATGGCCGATTTTTCCAGCGACCGCATGCCTCTGCCGCTTTACCTGGCATTCGCTCAGGCCGGCCCGTTCATGACACTGCCCATCCAGCCGATTCGGGTCAGCGGCACCAACGTGGCCGGAGTTCACGGTTTTGCGCCGTCCATCGTTGCCACCGGTGAACCCTTCACGTTGTCCGTGCGCGCCGAAGACCGCTACTACAACCGCGCCATCGATGGTCACCCCGCCTGGCGCGTTTCCCTCAACGGCAAGCCCTTCAGAGATATTCCGGCAAGCGATGCGCCGATCACCCTGCTTGCGGATATCGAACTCGATGAACCAGGCGTCTATCGATTCACGTTCAGCAACGCAGATGGCTCGATCCAGGGCGTCGCGAACCCGATTCTCGTACGCGAAAATCCCGGCGATCGAATCTACTGGGGTGACACGCACGGCCATTCCGGTTTTGCCGAGGGCATCGGGACACCCGATCGCTTCATGACCTGGGCGAAGGAAGACGCGCGGCTGGACTATGTCACCCATTCCGAGCACGACATCTGGCTCGACGATTACGAGTGGGAAGTCCTGCGCGACAACGTCGCCCGCCACTCCGTAGAAGGAGAGTTCATCGCATATCTGGGCTATGAGTGGACCGTGCGTAATTTCCAGGGCGGCCACCACAACGTCCTGTATCGCACCCCAGAGCGTCGTGACCGGGTACCGGTGCAGTTTTACCCGACGTTGTCAAAGCTCTACGCAGGTTTGCGCCAGGGCAACGATTCGCGGGATGTTCTGATTATTCCACACGCGCATCAGGCCGGTGACTATCGCCAGAACGATCCGGAACTGGAACCGCTGGTCGAAATCATGTCGCAGCACGGTAATTTCGAGTGGTTCGGCCGCATGTATCTCAACCACGGACACCAGGTTGGATTCGTTGCCGCTTCTGACAATCACCTGAGTCAGCCCGGTTACAGCGCGCCGAAAAATACCAGCCTCGCGCAGCGCGGAGGCCTCAGTGCTGTGCTTGCACCGCACAAAACCCGCGATGAAATATTCGATGCGATGAAGTCTCTGAAAGTCTACGCAACCACCGGCGAACGCATAATCATCGAGTTGGATCTCAACGGCACCGGCATGGGTCAACGCGCACCCTTCAGCACGACGCGCACCATCTCGGGTCGGGTCATCGGCACCGCGCCGATCGATACGATCACATTGATCAAAAATGATCGCGAAATATGGCAACAGGACTACCTCACACCGGAAGTCGACCGCAGCCGAGGCGAGGATTCGTTCCTCCTGAGTTTTGCCTCGCCCTCCGATCCGCACCATCCGGGCGACAATCCCCGGGGCTGGCGCACATGGCGTGGCACGGTGGAAATCCTGAACGCTTCGCTGCGCCGTGCGACCGGCAGCGATTTCCACAATCATGCCACTCAGTCTCTCAGGATCGATGCAACTAATCCCAACCTCATCCACTTCGCAACACTGAGCCGCGGCGATGCGAGTTCCATTGCTTTGGATCTCGCAGACGTTAAACGCTCCACCCAAATCCGGATCAATCTGGAGTCTGCCAGGGAAACCGGCGGCGCACCGCCGCTCTACCGTCCGCCAAAAGTTCTCGAGGCCGCGGAAGTCCTGCTCGCCCTCAGGGACATGGAGCGCGGCCGTACGCAACGGATTCTGCGGGTAGACGACTACGAGGACACCGTTACCTTGCGCCGGGTGATTTCCAATGGTGAAATGGACGTGTCTTTTACCTTTGAGGACGAAGGTGAACGGCAGGGGGACTACTACTTCATACGTGTCAAGCAGGTGGATGATTCGCTCGCCTGGTCAAGCCCCATATGGGTGGGCGGTTACGCAAAGAAGTGATCGGCGCAGAGCGAAGTCAGTCGCAGAGCGAAGTCGAATGGTTTGCCAGTGGTTTGCTCGTTAGTTAGTTCCTGTCCAGAATGGACAGGAACTGGCGTGATGGGCATGGACGCCCATCCATTTTCCGAAGGAAAATGCGAGTCTTACGCAGTAAGACGACCAAAGAGATTGCCAGGAAGGCAATTTCTGGACAGGCGCTAGTCGAAAAAAACGCCCACACGTACCCGTGAGTAGTCATGTGCTTCAGACCAACAGCAGGCGTGCCGCCTGGAGGCTGATCGATCATGGCAAACAACGCAAACAATCCTGTGGACAAAACGCCCGCAGATCGACTCTCGTCGCCGCGCACCGCACAACCGCAGCGGGCACATCGACTCGAGAGTAACAAACCCGGCAAACGTCTCACGATACCCTACCTGCACGGTGTCGCTGATCAACTCCTGAAAGATGGCGAACTCACGGTAGATCAGCAGCACCAACTGCTGACTGTCGTTCGCTACCTTGAACTCGAACCCGACACAACCTCAGCGCACGGTCGAGCGGCGTTGCGCTGCGCTGAACTGTTGATCGACAACGTCCGTCTGGGTGTCTATCAGCGACGTTATGGTGTGGACCGGAATTGAGTGACGTTTTCTTTGCATCCAAAACTGGCTGAGGACAGTCTGCCGATCGTAGCGCTTGCGCTTTGCGACGTCCGGCTGATGAACGATCGGCGCTTTCCCTGGTGCATCGTGGTGCCGCGTCTGGAAAATCTGCGAGAATTGCACGACGTGCCAGATGCCCAGCAGGCTGGATTGTTCGCAGAAATCGCCGCTACCTCCCGCGCGCTCGAACGCGTAGCAGGCGCGGAGAAAATCAATGTGGCGGCACTCGGCAACATCGTCGCGCAGCTGCATGTTCACGTGATCGCGCGATTTTCCCACGACGCCGCGTGGCCGGCACCGGTCTGGGGATTTGGCAGCGCCGAGCCTTATGAGAACGCGCAGACGCTCATCTCCGCACTCATCTCAGAGCTCAAACCGCCGCACAACTAGCAGCGTATTGAAAAACACGCTGCTAGTCTCGCGCCAGGACGTCGCGAGCATTGATCGAGCGGTCAAGTGCTTGATAAATGGGGGAGCCCCGAGGCCAGGGATGGCCGAAGGCGGGAAAAAAGCGTGCTGCGCACTTTTTTCAACAGGCTGTCAGCAGTCTGTTTTGCAACACGCCGCCAGCTCCCTCAGTTCGCGCCGAGGCGATCAGATGCGTTCGAGAATCGTTGCGGTGTCCATGCCACCACCTGTGCACATCGCAACCAGCGACGCCGTCGGTTATGGCTCGACGAGTTCCATTCGGCCTTGAATAAAGCCACCGAACGTCATTTTTACCGGAATCGTCAAGTCACCGAGTTGCGCGAATTCGACGCTCGCCACGTAGCGGTCGCCATCATCATCGTGAATCTCGTAGCGACATTTGGCCGTCCCGATGGTTTCGATCGGCGAACCCAGCCGCCGCAAGCGATAGCTGTGCCTACCCGTATGCAACAACTGTTCTTCGTGACATTGCGGATTCACGAAAAGCCCCGTCAGAAAATCGGTACCCGGCAGTGCCTTGCGCGGCCGCCGTGGCTTGCCGTTCTTGACCACCCGCAACACCCCGTCGCGCACGCTGAGCTCCCGCCGCTTGTGTTCTCCGCGTTCGACGTAGCGGTATTCATCCAGGGTGAGCTCGTCACCCTTGATCCAACCTTTGACGTCGAACCGGGTCCGCCATTTGCCGAACCAGCGCAAAATTCCCTGGGCTCTGGCGCTACCCGACAGGTGGTAGTCTTCATCGGAAATTTCAACATGCACGGTAGCGGTGCCCACCTTCGTACCGGCGAGATAAGCCTCGTACTTGAACGTCTGGCTGAGCGCCTGAGGCGCACTGCACAGGCCGAACAACAATACAACCGGCAGTATCGGGTGTTTGTGCATGCCGCTCATCCTAGGCTTAAGCAGCTGAACCGTCACTGAATCAGTCCTTCGGCAACGGAATGGGGTTAACGAATTGCGGCACATCATACCCCCGCTGTACCGCAGCACGCCGCGCTATCCGCAAATACCAGGCTCGCAGCGATGGATACTCGCGCCAGTCGATGCGCTGCCACTCGTAGCGAGAGATCCACGGCCAGGTCGCCATATCCGCAATCGAGTAACTGCCGGACAGGTAATCGCGACCGCTCAGGCGCCGCTCCAGAACGCCGTACAGGCGCGCCGCCTCCCGGGCATAGCGCGTTTCGGCATAGGGAGCCACACCGGGATTGAACTGCAGAAAGTGGTGAGCCTGGCCCAACATCGGGCCAACACCACCCATCTGCAGCATCAACCATTCGATCGTCTCCCAACGATCCTCGCCCCAGAAGCGGTCACATTTTTCGGCCAGGTACAGCAGAATGGCGCCTGATTCCATCAGGCTGCGACCGGTGTCCCGGTCGATTATTGCGGGAATTTTGTTGTTCGGACTGAGCGCGAGAAATTCCGGCTTGAACTGTTCATCGCCACCAATGTTGACGCCATGCACCTCATAATCCAGGCCGAATTCTTCCAGCGCTATCGAGATCTTGCGGCCGTTGGGCGTCGGCCAGGTGTAGAGATCAATCACGCAGCCCTCGGCTTGAGGAGCCTTCAGCTTGAAGAGCCTTCAGCTTAAATGGATGCAACGTCCCCTCCAGGCAAGAAATCTACGCGGCGATCGGTCGGGATTCGCCCTGAGTTACAAATGCCAGTTGTGTCCACCCCTTTGCCTGCGCCACTTTTGCAAGTGTCGATTTCGCGTTAGCCGCCACTGGTCTGCCGACCGCTTCCAGCAATGGCAGATCTTCGCTGCTGTCGGAGTAGAAGAATGCGTTGTTGAGATCCACCTGGCGGTCGAGCGCGTATCGATCGGCGGCGACTTTTTTACTTTCGCCGTAGCAGAGGTGGGCGATCCCGGCCAGCCGGCCGGAGATGATCTCGAGTTCCGTGCAACACATGTTGTCGATACCGAGGTCGCGCGCCACCGGTTCGGCCTGATAGCGGGTCGCCGACGTCATCATGACCACCTCGTGACCCTTCTCTTTGTGGACGTCTATAAGAATGCGGGCCTCTTCGAAGACGAGCGCCGCCAGCCGGTTGTCGAAGGCATTCTGGCCAAGAACGATCATCTCCTCTTCCTGGATGCCGACGAGCGCTTGCACGGTGGACGTCAGAAGATCGTGGTAGTTGGCCCGACCCAGACCGTAGCCGAGGAAAATACCGGCATGGGTGATCACCTGACGCGGCGAAAGATAACCGCTCCACAGAGCCTCCAACGCAAGCGCGGTTATGGAATAGCCGGAAATCAAGGTCCGGTCGAGATCAAAATACACGACGATGCCATCGCGTTCGGCTGACTCGCGAAGATCCGCCACGTAGCCGGCAAAATCCGCCTGTCGCGGCGCCGGACGCCGTTTCAACTGATCTGGAAGGTTCAAACGCATGTGTTGTTTACATCAGGCCAAAGGCAATTTATATGACGAATTAAGTGTTACCCGAG
>SMVA01026793.1_pt1 | contig 22128 bp, 22 predicted proteins | sample 2456451 | NCBI WGS metagenome assembly SMVA01 (sample SAMN11095933, study PRJNA526329) | marine sediment metagenome | biome: Marine sediment; feature: Surficial sediment; material: Deep marine sediment; isolation source: Hadal surficial sediment | place: Pacific Ocean | collected 2014-05 | depth... | reverse complement strand
GATAAGTATGGATGGGTACGGGAGGGGTTGATTTTGGAAATGGATGCAGAATGATTCTGTATATTGACCAAAAAAAATAACGGGAATGGGCTACTATAAAATAGGTGACCGAGTAAGAGTAATTGAAGCGCCTCATGACAACAAAGATATTAATGTAGGTGATGAAGGAACAATAGTGAATTTCATTTCCGCCCACTTATACAGGATCAAATTGGATAAAGGCATCAGCGTGAATTTAAAGTATCAACAGTTTGAGAAAGTGGTGTAAGGGAGTCCTTAATTAAGGAAATGGCCTGAATCTTAAATAAGATATACTACTAATTAAAGATGGGTAAGGGAGGGGTTGATTTGGGTGGAAGGTTGAATCAGAATGATTATATTTAATGCTTTTTTAACCATCAAAATTGTAATCATGAAAATTCAAAACGGTGAGTTAGTAAGGATCCAAGCGACTGAAGGCAGGACAGTGGGACCCACTCTAGTAATCATTGACTTCAATCAAACCCTGGAACCATATTATGAATGCCTATGGCCTGAAACCGGAACCACAGCCAAAATTTTCGAAAAGCAATTAACTAAAATATAATCTGAAGAGGCCCCTCGTATTGAATGGAAGTCTTAAAGTAAAAAAAGCAGGTGATAAGTATGGATGGGTAAGGGAGGGGTTGATAGTGGAAAAGATTGTTAAATTAGCTTTTTACAATAGAGTGACATGTATGAATGAGTTTATACTATTTCCATTAGGCATTATTTTACTAATTCTTGGTTTAATCGCAATAGCATCGGTTTATGATATACAGGGGACTAAGTGGTATTCTAGATTATACTGGTACTACTATAGATTATTTTTTGGGAAAAAATACAAAGATGCCAGTGCCTCATTCATTTACGCTATCATACTCATCTTAATGAGTGCTGTATCGATAGTTTTATATTTTCAAATAAGGATGTAAGCAAATTTCCAGATGCTATATGTATTTGATCGATAGGTTCATAATATTGTATATTCCTGGCAGTATATAATAACAAAATGAAAGGAGGGTGACATGAAAACGAGCAAAACAACAGCTATGATCATACTCATAATCGGAATTGGGCTATTAGCCGCCTCGCTGCTGGCTGACAGCAAAAGATCCTCCGAGTGGCCAACCAGATTGAGAAAAGGACGCAAGCGTACCCCTGTATTTTGAGTGATCTGTCTAATCCTAACTGAACGAACCCAAATTTAAGTATGGATGGGTTAGGGAGGGGTTGGTTTTGGAAATGGATGCAGAATGATTCTGTATATTGACCAAAAAAAATAACGGGAATGATCTACTATAAAATAGGTGACCGGGTAAGAGTAATTCAAGTACCTCTAGGCAGCAAAAAAATTAAGAAAGGCGATGAAGGAGTAATAAAGGAGTTGATTTCTGCCCACGTATACAAAATCAAATTGGATAGTGGCATCAGCGCGGATTTAATTGATCAACAGTTTGAGAAAGTGGTGTAAAAGAGTCCCTAATTAAGGAAATGGCCTAAATCTTAAATAATAAAAACCCCTTTAATTAGGGACATTTTTATTGTAACTCAAGACCATTAATTTATAAGGGAGGCCAAAAGACCTATGTTAAAAGGATCAAATTGAGGGAAGATCTGGGTGTGTAAATCTAAAGGCGGCCGTTGGCAATTGCTTTTTGGTTCATGGTTTACTATCTTTGTTTAGCATACATTTATTTTGGTTATTGAGGGGGCTTCTCGTAGGTGTTGAGGCCCCTCATTTTATTTTGCTCTTGCAATGGGGCTCGCGGGCTTGTCCTTCTGATGTAGGCTACAAATACACCCCCGCCAAAGCGTAAAATTCTCCTATCGAGGTCGTGTGATCACAGGAACCAATCAGGGAATTAAGGAAGGAGCTGAAGCTCTTTATAAAGGTTCAATAGGAGGGGCATCTTCAGATTCGATTTTAGTCAATGATAGGGTCTATCCAGGATCTCCTTCAAGATAATCGCTTTTTTTAACCCGTTCTTACTCCTGAGCATCTTGAATACCTCTCGGGCTGCTTTGGAGCTATGCTCTTTAGTAATTTTATACGCACTGAAATCATCTAAAACCTGACGACCCTTAGCAGGCTGAGTTTCAGCAGTGGTTTCAAAAACCTCAAATGAGGTCTCCTCCACTATAGGTGGAATATCCTCTACGGGATATAGCTCGGGTGTTTCATCAATTTTTTCAGGTTCTGTTACCGTTACCGGCCGGGTGCCGGTTAACTCCCTCAACACGTCCCCAAAATTAATTGGAGGTGGAGTAGCGTCCCTGGTACTTCGTTCCTGAGGTTTAGGTTCAGGGGTACTTGTATCAACAGGAGGTAGCGGACTGGCAGGCTTCTTTTTTCCCTTCCAAAAGATTGTGTAGAGAAACCAAATAATAAATACCAGTAAATAAACTAAATTTCCAATGTCATCCATCTGGCTAAAAATACCGAAAATAATTATAAATTTACACGACCATTTTTTAATATTCGGGTAATCACTTCTTTATGCTTCTTACCAGACTTGAGATCAAGGGTTTTAAAAGTTTCGCCGATAAGGTTATAATCAATTTTGATGAAGGCATTACCGGAATCGTAGGCCCCAATGGGTGTGGAAAATCCAACATTGTCGATGCAATTCGCTGGGTTTTGGGCGAACAAAAAATCAAATCCCTGCGGTCCGAGAAAATGGAGAATATCATATTCAATGGATCAAAAAATCGCAAACCCACCCAATTAGCAGAGGTAAGTCTGTCTTTCGACAATACCCGTAATCTACTTCCAACGGAGTATTCTCAAGTTACCATCACCCGCAGATACTATCGTTCAGGAGAAAGTGAATATCAGTTAAATGGCATCCCTTGTCGATTAAAAGACATCACCAGTCTTTTCCTGGATACTGGAATTGGTCCAGACAGTTATGCCATCATCGAGCTCAAGATGGTAGATGACATTCTGAACGACAAAGACAACAGCCGAAGAATTCTTTTTGAGGAGGCTGCGGGTGTCTCAAAATTCAAGATCCGCAAAAGGCAAACGCTAAAGAAACTAAGCGATGCTGATGCTGACCTGGAACGTGTGGAGGATCTGTTATTTGAAATTGATAAAAACCTGAAATCTCTTAAAAAACAGGCCAAACAAGCAGAAAAATGTCTTAGATTAAAGGAGGACTACAAAAATTTGAGCATACAACTTGCCAGACAGTCAGCCGGTAAGCACCGTGAGAATTTCACTGCCCTTAGCAACAAAATATCTGCTGAAAGTGATAAGAAATTAGCCCATACCACTCAACAAACTGAACTAGAGGCTGCAGTTGAAAAAGCCAAATCCCGCTTAATTGATTTTGAGAAACAACTTTCCATTAAGCAACAGCATCTCAATGATCATGTGGCCTCCATCAGGAAGTTTGAAAATGACAAACAAATTAAGAATGAGCGGCTTCGTTACCTTAACGATAAAGGTGACTCCTTAAACAAGCAAATTAAACTCGACAAACAAAGTCGCGAACGGTCAACGGTTAGTATCAAGGGCCTAAATCAACAAAGGGAAAGAATTTCCACCAACCTGATACAGGCTGAACAACAGCTACAGTCCCTGCAATTAGCCTATGATGAACAACGTGGAAAAACCGCCGGTCTTCAGCAAGATCTTCAGCAATTTACTGACTCCTGCAGGGTGAAAAAAGACAAGGTTCACGAAATCCAAAAGGACTATGAAATCAAAGATATCCAGATCCATACCTTACAACAGGAACTGGACAAAACCAGCAGCGATACTACCGAAAAAAGTGCAAGCCTTGATGCGTTCGACGAAAAGATAACGGAGATTGCAGAATCCATAGAAGAGAAGAATTCCCATCTTGAACAGTTTAAAATAGACGAGGAGCAACTCCAGGAACAGTGTAAGTCTATTGAAAATACCATTGAGGTAGTGCGGGATGAATTATTGGAACAAAGCCGCATATTTGACGCCAAACGCAATGAGTACAACCTGACTAAGTCCCTGGTTGAGAACCTGGAAGGCTTTCCGGAAGCCATAAAATTTCTTAAAAAGAAAGCGGAGTGGGGAAAACAAGCTCCTTTGTTGTCTGATATTCTCACTTGTGATGAGGCTTACCGGGTTACCATTGAAAATTATCTGGAGCCTTTCATGAATTACTATATAGTTGACAATGAAACACAGGCATATCAGGCGATTAATTTGCTGAATGAAGCGGCCAAGGGAAAAGCAAATTTTTTCATTTTAGACAGTTTCAAAAAACATCAAACCTCAACCGGGAAAATATTCGATAATGCTACCAGCGCCACAGAGATTGTGGATTATGAACACCAATACAGCAACCTGGTTGGGCATATATTGGACAATGTTTATATAGTTGACGGTGATTATGGCAACATACCCCTGGATGATATTTGTACATTTATTACCAAGAATGGGAAAGTAACCAAAAAGCCACATTCATTATCAGGCGGATCGGTTGGCTTGTTTGAGGGCAAAAGAATAGGCAGGGCCAAGAATCTTGAGAAGTTACAAAAAGACATCAGAATTCTTGACAAAAAGATATTTAAAATCAAACAAAGTCTGGAGGACAAACAACGCGAACTGGTACAACTAAAAGATGAAACTAAAAGACCCAGGATTGAGTTTTTGCAAAACGAGATCTACCGGATTAATGAAGATTTCGTTTCTTATCGAACCAAAAGAGAGCAGTTCACTCAACTAATCCACAGCAACCGTACCAATAAAGAAGATATATCCGCCAAGATTGAAGAGCTGAGAAGAGCGTGCGATAAATTGAAACCCTTGGTTGAAATTGAGTCCAGCCAATTACTAGAATTGGAAGCCAAAGCCCAGATGACCAACCAGAAGTTAGTTCAGGAAAATGAGGATTTAAGTAATAAGTCCAATACTTTCAATGAACACAACCTGATATTTCATCAACAAAAGAATCAGCTCAGCACTACTGAATCGGAACTATCATTCAAGAAGACTACTCTAGCCCAAAGCGAATTAAGACTTAAAGACAATCAGTCTGAATTACAGGAAAATCAAAAGCAAATCGAACAACTACTGAAAAATGCCGAGGTCAATGAAGGTGAATTACTCAATATGTACCAACAAAAAGAGACCTTTGAACAATCCGTCCACGAGGCTGAGAAGGAATATTATAATTGCCGGGGAGAAATAAACTCTATTGACAAGCAAAGTCGTGAGCTCCAAAGAATGCGTGAACAGTGCGATATGCTCATAATGGAGCTTCAGAACAAATTAAATGAGACCAAGCTGGAAATGAGTTCTATAAAAGAGCGCCTTTCTGTGGAGTTTAATGTAGCATTGGAAGCGTTGGTTGAAGAAGAGCAAACTGAGGTTACCGAAGTGTTGTCTAAGGAAGAATTAAGGATTAAAGTTTTGAAGCTGCGTGATAAGTTGGAGCGCATGGGTCCGATAAATCCTATGGCTATGGATGCCTATGAAGAAATCAGTCAGCGTCATGAATTCATCACTGCTCAGAAAGAAGACTTACATAATGCCAAAGAGTCATTGTTGAGCACAATTGCAGAAATCGATGAAGTTGCAAAGGAGACCTTCCTGGGGGCTTTCAATAACATCAAGGCAAATTTCATCCATGTATTCCGTTCACTTTTCACAGAAGAAGATGATTGTGATTTGAAACTCCAAGATCCAGATAATCCACTGGAATCTTCCATAGAAATTATTGCAAAACCCAAAGGAAAAAGACCAGTTACCATCAATCAACTTTCCGGCGGAGAAAAGACCCTTACCGCCACATCCCTGCTATTTGCTATCTATCTATTAAAGCCTGCTCCGTTCTGCATATTCGATGAAGTTGATGCACCGCTGGATGATGCAAACATCGACAAGTTCAATAGCATTATTCGGAAATTTTCAGAAGATTCTCAATTCATCATTGTCACCCATAACAAACGTACCATGGCCAGTACTGATATCATATATGGTATTACCATGATCGAACAAGGTGTTTCCTGTGTGGTCCCGGTAGATCTCAGGGAATTGGCGTGATTGTTTGTTTCTCTTTTGAAAGTTTCTATTTTGAGCACCCTAAGACAAATATAAAATATGGGTGCATTTAAAGAACCTCATGGAGGTGTATTAAAAGAACTATATCTGGGTGAATCCATCGCCGAGGAGGAAAAATTAGTTGCGGGAAATTATCCATCGTGGGACCTAAACCCCAGGCAACTATGTGATATAGAACTACTGTTAAACGGCTCTTTTTCTCCGCTATCAGGTTTTCTTGGTTCTAATGACTACCAAAGTGTGGTTGAAAAGATGAGACTGTCATCAGGTATATTGTGGCCCATACCCATCTACCTGGATGTTACCGTCAAATTCGCTGACTCACTAAAACAAGGTGGTATGCTGGCGCTACGGGATCAGGAAGGTGTGCTGGTAGCCACCATGGAGGTAGAAGAAATATGGAAACCGGACAAAATAGCGGAAGCAGAACAGGTTTATGGAACTTCCATGGAGGCCCACCCTGCGGTACATTATCTCCTTCATCAAACCGGTGATGTTTATATAGGTGGTAAATTGAGAGGTGTGGAACCGCCAACTCATTACGACTTCAAATTACTCAGGGATTCTCCATCCGAGCTGCGTGGAAGATTCAGAAAACTAGGCTGGAGAAAAGTAGTGGCCTTTCAAACCCGGAACCCAATGCATCGGGCCCATCAGGAAATAACCTATAGAGCTGCTACTATGCACGAAGCCAACCTTTTGATCCATCCGGTAGTTGGCATGACCAAACCAGGTGATGTAGACCATTATACCAGAGTAAGATGTTACGAGAAAATCCTGGAGCGTTATCCCGAACAGACAACCACGCTCAGTCTGCTAAACCTTTCCATGCGCATGGGTGGACCCAGGGAGACCATATGGCATGCATTAATTAGAAAAAATTATGGATGCACTCATTTTATAGTTGGCAGGGACCACGCGGGACCTGGGAACAAGCCAGACGGGACTCCTTTCTATGAACCATATGAGGCTCAGGAGTTGTATAAGAAATTTCATGATGAGATGGACATCACCATGGTCCCGTTTCAACAAATGGTGTACGTTGAAGACAGGGCCCAATATATACCGGTCAATGAAACCACCAGCGAAATGAAGGTGGTAAATATTAGTGGAACGGAATTTCGAAGAAGGCTGCGTGAAGGTCTGGACATACCAGAGTGGTTTTCATATGGTGAGATTATCCAGGAGTTACGTAAAATCTATCCTCCAAAACACCAACAGGGATTTACCGTGTTTTTTACCGGACTGTCCGGCTCTGGCAAATCTACTATTGCCAATGCATTATTGGTTAAAATGTTGGAAAATGGCAATCGAAGGGTTACAATTTTGGACGGAGACGTGGTGAGGAAAAACCTGTCCAGTGAGTTGGGCTTTTCCAAGGAGCACCGGGACCTGAATATTAAGAGAATAGGCTATGTAGCCGCGGAAATAACCAAGAACGGAGGAGTAGCCATATGTGCCCCCATTGCCCCATATGAAAAAACCCGTAAGGAAGTCAGATCAATGATTGAGGAAGTTGGCGGATTTGTGGAAATTTTCGTAAACACACCATTGGAAGAATGTGAAAAACGAGATCGTAAAGGACTTTATGCCCTGGCCAGGGCAGGAAAAATTAAGGATTTTACTGGTATTGATGACCCTTATGAGATTCCTAAGGACCCGGAAATGGCAATTGATACCATGCGCTTGTCCGCAGAATTGGCCGCCCACCGTATTTTTGTAAAGCTTGAGAGCCTGGGATATATAAAATAATACCAGACTAATTATGATCAGACTCTGAAATATACTATTTGCTTCGGGACTTCTTGCGACTAAATTGAAGGCGAAATTAGTTGTAATTTAAGCCCCCATACTTTAAATTTAAAGAATAGGCTGCTCTTATACGGGCAGCCTCTTTTCCCTGTATGTTTATCCTAAATTCGTTGAAATATGAAAGTATTTGATGCCAAACACATTAAGAATATCGTGCTGCTGGGAGCGGCCAAATCAGGTAAAACCACCTTAGCTGAAACCATGCTGTTCGAATCAGGATTAATCAACAGAAGGGGAACTGTAGAGGGTAAAAATACCATATCCGACTATCATGAAATCGAACACGAACGAGGAAATTCTGTATATGCTACTGCCATGCATACGGAATGGCGCGATTATAAGATCAACATAATTGATACACCCGGCCTGGATGATTTTATCGGTGAGATAATCTCCTCGGTACGGGTGGCCGACACATGCGTACTTTTGATCAATTCGCAACATGGAATTGAAGTAGGAACGGAGTTGATTTGGAATTATGCCGATCGATATCAAAAACCGGTCATTCTGGCTATCAATCAATTGGACCATCCTAAGTCCAATTTTGATCAAACTTTAGAGTCAATGAAGCAACGTTTTGGGAGCGCTGCCACCTTGATGCAGTATCCTGTGAACCAAGGGGATCAATTCGACAGTATTATTGATCTCCTGAAAATGACCCTGTATAAATTTCCGCCAGAAGGAGGAAAACCTGAAAAGCTGCCCATTCCGGATGATCAAAAAGAAAAAGCCGAAGCCTTGCACAATGATCTGGTAGAAAAAGCAGCTGAAAATGACGAGTCTTTAATGGAACTATATTTTGAAAAAGGTTCATTGGATGAAGACCAGATGAGACAGGGATTAAAAATCGGCATGATGAATCACGAAGTTTTTCCCATTTTCTGTTTGTCCGCCAAAAAGAACATGGGAAGCGGTCGAATGATGGGTTTCATTGACAATGTTGCCCCTTCCTCTATTGAAATGAAACCTGAGCCATCAGATAATGGAGAAGTGATGCCACATACAGCGGAGGGAGGAACCGTACTGTTTGTCTTCAAAACACTGGTTGAACCCAATCTGGGTAAAATGTCATTTTTTAAAGTTATTTCAGGTTCCGTTGAATTGGGCCAAGATCTGATCAATCACCAGACTGGTCAAAGTGAAAGGTTAAACCAACTTTTCATTATGGATGGCAAAAACCGAAATCCGGTTCAAAAACTAGTATTAGGTGATATCGGGGCCACTCTAAAACTGAAAGGTACTGAGACCAACCATACCCTTAGGGATAAATCAGTGTCAATGGCGGTGAAACCAATTCAATTCCCGGGGGCACGTATACGCACCGCAGTCATAGCTAAAAATAAACAGGATGATGAGAAACTTGGAGAAGCATTAAAAAAGATCCATCAGGAGGATCTAACCATTGAATTTGAATATTCCCGTGAATTGAAACAACTTATTTTATCTTGCCAGGGTGAGTTACATCTGGCAATGGTGAAATGGACCTTAATGAATACCTATCATCTGGATGTGGACTTTGCAACACCAAGAATACCCTATCGTGAAACCATTCAAAAAGCTTCAGATGCCTCATACCGACATAAGAAGCAATCTGGCGGGGCTGGCCAATTTGGGGAGGTTTACCTGAAAATTGAACCTTACCACGATGGAATGGACGAACCAGTGGGGTTCAATGTCCGAAAAAAAGAAGAAACAGAACTTCCATGGGGTGGCAAACTGGTGTTTTATAACTGTATTGTTGGCGGGGTTATTGACCTTAGATTTCTTCCATCTATTCGAAAAGGGATACTGGAAAAAATGGAGGAAGGCCCCTTAACCGGCTCATATGTAAGGGATATAAGGGTGATGGTCTATGACGGAAAAATGCATGCGGTTGATTCCAATGATATTTCATTTAAAATAGCCGGTGTGATGGCTTTTAAGAAAGCCTTTACCAGCGCCGACCCCCAATTACTGGAACCAATATATGATCTGGAAGTAGTAGTGCCGGAAGAACTCATGGGAGAAGTAATGACCGACCTTCAGGGTCGAAGGTCCATCATTCAGGGAATGGAGGCCAGGGGCGCTTATCAGGTGATCAAGGCTAAAACACCGCTGTCAGAATTGGATCGCTATACCACTTCCTTGCGTTCGATCACTCAAGGCAAAGCTAGTTTCAGCATATCATTTGCCGATTATTCTCCGGTGCCCTATGACATTCAGCAAAAATTAATGGCGGATTACAACGAGCATGTGGAAGCAGTCCACAGCTAGTTTAGCGTCCCTTGATCCCAGGATAGAGTTGCCATACCGGGTCACTTTGAAAATACTGTTTGGAATGGATGTTCATAATTGACAAACATCCATTCCATGCGGCACCTGTGTCCATCATCCAAACATTGCAAGAATTAATCGGCGTGAAGCTACCCCACCGGGTTGTAGGTGTATGACCCAAGTATATTTCCTCAAATGACCCTAGTTGCAGCTGTTTGCCTTCTTGTTTCAATTGTATTGCCAAACTGCATAGACTGCGGTCCCAGAGGAAAATGTCCTGGCCTTGATACTCTAATTCCATGTCCGGCAATATACCGGCATGAACGAATATCTTTTGGTCCATAATATAATATTGATAGGCTTTTGCAAGAAGTTTTTGATGACTGGCAGGCATCCCTTGAGTATATCCATCTACAGTCGCTTTGCCTCCCTGTTCTAACCAAATTTCCGGAGCCTCATGGTTCCTGGCCCATTCTAATGCCCATAAGTCATGATTTCCAAGAATATAGATTAATCGCTTTATTTTCAACAATTCATCTATGCACTGGGCAGTTTCGGGCCAACCGTCACATACGTCACCCAAAGCCACTAACGTGTCTTGCTGATAATCAAATTTTGCCAATGCCAGGCATTGCATTAAAGCGGTGTAGGCCCCGTGAATGTCACCAATGACAAAGGTTCTGGCTTCTGGCATTTGCTGTAAAAATAGTATTCATTTGACTGAATACAACTTTTGAGAAGGTATAAATTATTATTGGAAAATTAGGCTGGGAAATGATACGGAGCTATGCTTCCTCCTTCAACTTCCTTCTGAGTATCTTTCCAACATTTGTTTTGGGTAACTCAGAGCGGAACTCTACCTGCTTAGGGCATTTATAGCCGGTGAGATTCTCCCGGCAGTAGTCTCTAACCTCTTTCTCGGTTAGAGTTATATCCTTCTTTACAATAAACACTTTTACCGCTTCAGTTGACTTCGGGTCCGGTATACCTATTGCGGCTACCTCCAGTACTTTGGGGTGAGCAGCAATTACGTCTTCAATTTCATTTGGGTACACATTAAACCCTGAAACCAGGATCATGTCCTTTTTCCTGTCCACTATAGTAAAAAAACCCTCTTCGCCGGCTACCGCCATGTCACCGGTTTTCAGCCAGTCACCATGCATGGTTTTCTCCGTTTCACCAGGTCGCTGCCAGTATCCGGCCATAACCTGAGGTCCTCTGGCATATAGCTCGCCAATCTCGCCCATTGGCACTTCAACATCGTTTTCATCAAAGATTGATACTTCGGTGTTAGGCAAAGGCAATCCTATGGATCCTAATTTCTCTCCACCATTTATTGGATTACAGGTAATCACCGGAGAAGCTTCAGTCAATCCGTAACCTTCGGCTAATGGCACTCCCGTAACTTCCTTCCATTTTTGTGCTATCGCTTTTTGAACCGCCATGCCGCCCCCGACGGTGACTTTTAGTGTACTAAAGTCAACCTCAGCAAAACCAGGTTGATTAAGCAGTCCGTTAAATAAAGTATTTACTCCTGTGATCACCGTAAACTTATGATTGTTTAACTCTTTAATGAACGCCGGCATATCTCGCGGATTGGTAATTAGTATATTTAATGCCCCTACTTTAAGCATGGCCAAACAATTAATAGTAAGGGCAAAAATATGATAAAGGGGTAAAGGGGTAATTACAATCTCACTCATTATACCCAATCTTGGACCAAACCATGCAGCTATTTGCTCCATATTAGCCACGATATTCCCATGCAACAACATAGCTCCTTTGGATACTCCGGTAGTTCCGCCGGTATATTGCAGAAAGGCAATATCGCTACTTTCAACAGACGGCTTGGTGTAACTTGACCCCGCCCCCAAATGCATGGCCTGCTTAAACTTGATGGCCCCTTTTATGCGGTAATTGGGCACCATTTTCTTTATGTTCCTAACCACCCAGTTAACCATCATTCCTTTAAACCCACCCAGCATATCTCCTATCTCCGTAATAACCACCGTTTTGATTGAGGTTTCAGGAAGAATTTTCTCAAGGTTGTGGGCGAAATTTGCCAGTATGACAATGGCAGCAGCTCCGGAATCCCTAAACTGGTGTTTCATCTCCCTGGTTGTATAAAGCGGATTAGTATTAACTACTACCAGACCAGCCCTCAATGCCCCGAACATAACCACAACATACTGCAACAAATTAGGCATTTGGATGATAATTCTATCTCCCTTCTGCAGTTGAGCAGACGTTTGCAGAAATGCTGCAAATTGGGCGGAAAGAGTATTTAGTTGGTTAAAGCTGATGCGTTTACCCATATTCTCAAATGCCGGGGAATCGCCATACTTGGTAACACAATCTTCAAAAAGGTCCGGAACCGACCGGTACTTCAAGAGATCAATGGTTTGAGGCACTCCTTGAGGATAGTTTTTTAGCCACACATATTCTTTCATGCTTAGGTTTCAGGTTGGGTTGTAGAAAATAACACAAAAAATTAAATAATTCCTAATTGCTGAAAATCTGTATAACGGCCTACGAATAAAAAAGGCCCGCCTATTCAGCAAACCTTTTTCACAAACAACATTAACCCAAAATTAGCTGTAGGAGAAGGATTCGAACCTCCACGAAGTGGTTAGCCTTAGCACAAATTAGAGTGTTGGTGGTCAACCCCAGCCTACCAAAGGCAGGCCATTATGCTATGTTTATCCCGTTATCTTCACCCCCGAGACAGGAGGGCATGTCTGCCAATTTCATCACCCTACAGTGTTAAAATCGTACTTCAAAATTAATAAAAAATTGACTGGCTTATAAATTTTACAAAAAAATTTGATAATTTTTATATAATTGATAATTTTGGTTCACTTTCATTGGATAATTGTCAGTAAAGATGTTTTCACATGAGTAAAAATTATGAAATTGATAAAATCGATTTGAAAATTTTGGAGCTTTTAATGAAAGATGCCAAGACCCCATTTACCGAAATTGCCAAAAAGGTCTTTGTATCTGGAGGCACTGTGCACGTTCGGATGCGAAAAATGGAAGAAATGGGGATCGTAAAGGGAACCACTTTGAGCATGGATTACAGTAAACTGGGCTGGGACCTGACGGCTTTTTTAGGAATATTCCTTGAGCGTAATTCATTGTATGACGAAGTCTGCACCAAGTTACGGGAAGTACCTGAAGTAGTAAAAATTCATTATACTACCGGGAATTACAGTATCTTCGTTAAGTTACACTGTAAAGATACCAAGCATCTGAGGGATGTACTTCACGACAAAGTGCAAAAAATTGATGGTATACGCCGAACTGAAACATTTATCTCCCTGGAAGAAAGTCTTAACCGGCATATTAGCCTGGATTTTTAGATTACTCCAACCGCTCTACTGATAGCCCTTATTAATGGAACTTTATCCCCTACAATTTTGTGATTGGTGCAAATAATCCGTTATTTAGATTAATTATAAATAAGCTCACTTTATTGACTTATTATTGTTTAATTTTGCATTGAATACAGCGAATCATCTAAAATTTTGCTGGATCAAGATATGAGAGAAGACAATCAGATACTGGAAGAACTTGTAAGTTCTGAATATAAATATGGGTTTGAGACTATAATAGATTCAGAATCAGCTCCAAAAGGCTTAAATGAAGACACGGTACGCTTCATTTCCTTTAAGAAGAAGGAACCTTCATGGATGCTGGAATGGCGGCTCAATGCCTTTAAAAAGTGGCAAACATTGCGCGAACCAAAATGGCAAAATGTAAAATATCCAAAAATTAATTATCAGGATATTATATACTATTCCGCTCCAAAACAAACAGCAAGTGTTAGTAGCCTTGATGATTTGGACCCTGAATTAAGACGTACCTTTGAGAAGCTAGGTATTTCTTTGGATGAGCAAAAACGATTGTCCGGGGTGGCAGTTGATGCTATCTTGGATAGTGTCTCAGTAGCCACCACCTTTAAGGACAAACTGGCTGAATTGGGTATCATTTTCTGTTCTTTCAGTGAAGCTGTCCTCAACCACCCGGCGTTGGTTAGAAAATACATGGGTTCTGTAGTACCGGTTAACGACAACTACTTTGCTACATTGAACTCCGCGGTATTTTCAGACGGCTCATTCTGTTATATTCCCAAAGGAGTACGCTGCCCCATGGAGCTTTCTACTTACTTCAGGATCAATGCCGCCAGTACCGGGCAATTTGAAAGAACCCTGATCATAGCAGATGAAGGATCCTATGTTAGCTATCTGGAGGGTTGTACTGCACCTATGCGTGATGAAAATCAGTTGCATGCAGCAATTGTAGAAATTCACGCCGCCAAAAATGCTGTAGTTAAATATGCAACCATTCAAAATTGGTATCCGGGAAATAAAGATGGAGTGGGCGGTATTTTCAACTTTGTTACCAAAAGGGGTCTATGTGACGGGTCGGGTTCAAAAATTTCCTGGACTCAGGTTGAGACCGGTGCCGCTATTACCTGGAAATACCCAAGTTGTATTTTAAAAGGCGATAACTCCGTAGGAGAATTTTATTCCGTGGCTGTAACCAACAATATGCAGCAAGCCGACACCGGAACTAAAATGATCCATATTGGTAAAAACACTAAAAGCCGGATCGTGTCTAAAGGGGTTTCCGCGGGAAGAAGCCAAAATAGCTACCGGGGATTGGTCAAGATATTGCCAAGGGCTGAAAATGCGAGAAACTTCTCACAATGTGATTCGCTGCTAATGGGGGATAAATGTGGCGCTCATACCTTTCCTTACATAGAAGTGGGCAATAGCACCGCTCAAATTGAGCATGAGGCAACCACTTCCAAAATTGGTGATGATCAGATCTTTTATTGTAACCAGCGAGGGATAGATTCTGAGGATGCAGTAGCGCTTATCGTAAATGGTTACTGCAAGGAGGTGTTGAATCAATTACCCATGGAGTTCGCTGTAGAAGCACAAAAACTTCTTGCCTTAACCCTGGAAGGAAGTGTTGGGTAATTCAATGCACCACATCATTTATTAATCGTAATATCAATGTTAAAAGTAGATAATTTAAAAGCCTCTATCGAGGGCAACCAGATATTAAACGGTATCAATTTACAAGTCAACGCCGGTGAAGTACATGCTATTATGGGCCCCAACGGATCCGGTAAAAGCACCTTAGCTTCAGTACTGGCGGGAAGGGACACTTATGTTGTTTCAGGTAGTGTATCATTTCTGGGCCAAAACCTGCTTGAAATGCCTCCTGAAGAACGGGCCAGGGAAGGACTTTTTCTGGCCTTTCAATACCCAGTTGAGATTCCAGGGGTAAGCACTATCAACTTTCTAAAAACTGCAGCGAACAAGATCCGGGAACACCGCGGGCAGGATTCGTTGGATGCTGTTACTTTCCTAAAGTTGATAAAGGAGAAAATGAAATTAATGCAGATTGATGAAAGTTTACTAAGTAGATCTTTGAATACCGGATATTCTGGGGGAGAGAAAAAACGTAACGAAATTTTCCAAATGGCAATTTTGGAACCACGATTGGCGATACTGGATGAAACCGATTCCGGATTGGATATTGACGCTTTGAGAATTGTGGCTAATGGCGTAAATACTCTTAGAAAGAAAGACAATGCAATTATAGTAGTAACGCATTATCAAAGACTACTAAATTATATTGTACCGGATTTTGTACACGTGTTATATAATGGGAGAATCGTTAAGTCCGGCACCAAAGAACTGGCACTGGAACTTGAAGAGAAAGGGTATGACTGGATAAAAGAAATTGAGAATGTTACTACCTAGTTCAACCTGGGGTGTTAAATCATGAGCATTACAGAAAGAGAGTTAAGGGACCATTTCACCGACAAATTTAGGGACTTCACCAAAACTCTAAATGGCGGCCAACCAGCAGAGATCAGTAATTTGCGTCGTCAAGCTATAGAAGCTTTTGCAGCACAGGGCTTTCCACTGGCTAAAAACGAAGAATACAAATATACTCCCCTCACCAGAACATTACTAAAGTCTCTAAAACTGGATCCTGTACAACCGACGGAAGCGGGCGTGATTCCTCCGTTTAACGAACACCTGATTCCAGAATTGGACGGGTACCTGCTGGTTTACTGGAATGGCAAACTCGTTTATCGTTCTGAAGATACTCCAAAGGGGCTGGTGATTGAACAGCTTGATAGTCTTGATAACGGCCGGCTTGGTGAACTAAGAAAATACCTGGCCACTTTGACAAATTACCAGTCAGATGCTTTTGCTGCTCTGAATACTGCCTTTTTTAAACAGGGTTCATTAATTAAGATCGCTAAAGGCACCACCTTGGACAAACCACTAATTATTTATCATTTATCTGACGGGCAATCCGGCACTATTTATACCCAAACCCGTCATCTGCTGGTGGCAGAGAAAAACTCCAGGGCCACTCTGATTGAGATAAATAAAAACTTAACATCAAATCAACAAACCTTTCATAACGCAGTTAGTGAAGTCTTTCTGGAGGAAGGCGCTCAATTTCACCTTTATAAGATCCAATCTGAATGTTCAGGAGCGATCATTGTAGATAACACCCATATAAATCAAGATAACAGCAGCCAGTTACATTGTACCACAGTTACTACCGGTGGCACTATGATCAGGAACAATCTCAATATTAGTATCAACGGCGAATATTGCGAATCTCATCTAAACGGGCTCTATATTATAAAAGGGAATGATCACGTTGATAACCATACCGTTGTTGATCACCGGATCGCCAATTCATACAGTAACGAACTGTATAAGGGAATAATTGATGACTCTGGTACCGGCGTGTTCAATGGAAAGATCTTTGTTCAGCCGGATGCTCAAAAAACCAATGCGTTCCAGTCTAATAAAAACCTGCTGTTGTCCGACAAAGCCAGTATGAACACCAAACCCCAATTGGAGATATGGGCGAATGATGTAAAATGCTCTCATGGAGCTACCACCGGCCAGATAGATAGTGAACAGGTGTTTTACCTAAGATCTCGGGGTTTGGACAAACAACAAGCACATGGGTTGCTTTTGTATGCTTTTGCCACAGAACTACTGGAGCACATATCATTACCAGTGCTTAAAGACTATCTGGAAAATGTAGTTGCTGACAATCTCCAATATGAAAGATCATGAACAACATTGACCAAGAAAGTGCTGTTTTATTCGATCTGACAACGATAAGAGCGCAGTTTCCCATACTTCATCAGAATGTGAATGGGAAACCCCTGATTTATTTCGACAACGCAGCTAGTAATCAAAAACCGGTTTCAGTAATACAGGCACTGGAGAGTTACTATAGCAACGATCATGCTAATATACATAGAGGACTGCATACTCTGGCGGAACGTGCCACCGAAGCCTATGAAGATAGTCGTAAAGCTGCCGGGACCTTTATTAACGCTGCTGAAACAGAGGAAATTATTTTCACTAAAGGCACCACTGAGGGGATTAATTTGATTGCCTCCACATTTGGAAGAAAGTTCTTAGCACCCGGTGACGAAATCTTGATCACCAATATGGAGCACCACAGTAATATTGTTCCGTGGCAAATGTTATGTGAGGAAAAAGGACTCCATCTGAAAGTACTTCCTTTATTGGACAATGGGGAAGTTGAATGGGACATGCTGGAATCAATGCTAAGTGAACGGACCAAAATTGTTTCCGTGGTGCATGCTTCAAATTCCCTGGGAACCATTAACCCCATTAAGGCAATCTGTGAAAAAGCCCATCTGGTTGGCGCTATTATGGTGGTAGACGGTGCGCAGGCCGCCGCCCATTTGAACATTGATGTTCAAGACCTTGATTGTGACTTTTATGCTTTCTCCTCACACAAAATGTACGGACCAACTGGTGTGGGAATTCTATATGGAAAAAGGAAATGGTTGGAAGAAATGCCACCTTACCAGGGGGGCGGAGAAATGATTAAGGATGTTTCATTCGAGCAAACCACTTACAATGATATACCCCATAAATTCGAAGCAGGCACACCAAATATCGCTGACGTGGTGGCATTTAAAACTGCTGTAGAATTTATCGATGGAATTGGAAAAGAGACTATTATTAAACACGAGAATTTATTATTAGCTCATGCTAATAAGGAGCTTGCCAGCATCGATGGCCTCAGGCCTATTGGTATAGCCCCTGACAAAGTGGGAGTAATTTCTTTTGTGTTGGACGGAATTCATCATTTCGACCTGGGCGTTATGCTAGACGCCAAGGGCATTGCAGCTAGAACAGGGCATCATTGTACTCAACCTCTGATGGAGTTTTATGGTTTGGAGGGAACCGTCAGAGTTTCCTTTGCCATTTACAATACCATTGAAGAAGTTGATATCCTGGTTAAATCATTGGAATCAATAGTCAAAAGATTGAAGAGTTGAAGAGTATTAATGATATACAGGATGAAATCATCGAAGAATTCTCGCATCTTCAGGGGGATCTGGACATGTGTGTTGAGTATTTGATTGAGTTAGGGAAAAAAATTAATCCACTGTCAGATGAGTTCAGAATTGAAGAAAATACAGTGAAAGGTTGCCAAAGTAAGGTCTGGTTAGTAGCCAATTACCGGCATGGAACCATTAATTTTATGGCCGACAGCAATACTATGATCACCAAAGGGTTAGTTGGTATGTTGCTAAGGGTACTCTCTGCCCAAAAGCCCGGCGATATTTTAAAATCAGATCTGTATTTTATTCATAAAATCGGCATGAACAGGTTCATTGGCACCCAACGAACCAACGGATTTGCAGCAATGATTAAACAGATGAAATTATATGCGCTGGCGTTTGCTACTAAGGAGGGACAACCAAAGGAAGTACCATGAATGACCAAACTTCAATAAAAGAAAAGATTGTAGATGCCATTAAGAGTGTTTACGATCCGGAAATTCCAGTGGATGTTTATGAACTGGGATTGATCTATGAAATTAATGTATATCCGGTTGACAACGTTTATATATTGATGACATTGACAAGCCCCTCGTGTCCGGCAGCAGAGGTAATACCTGTTGAAGTAGAAGAAAAAGTGAAGGCCATTCCAGAAGTAAATGATGTCAAAGTAGAACTTACTTTTGATCCACCTTACGAACAGGACATGATGAGTGAGGCAGCAAAATTAGAATTAGGATTTTTATAAACTTTTAAATATTAACAGTAATGTATCCAGAACAACTAGTGACTCCGATGAGGGAAGATCTTACCACTGAAGGATTTGAGGAATTAAAAACAGCAGAAGAAGTAGATGCCCATTTTGAATCTCATAAGGGAACCACATTGGTGGTGATCAATTCGATTTGTGGATGTGCGGCAGGCGCTGCCAGGCCAGGTATTAAACTGTCCCTTCAGGATTCTGACAAAAAACCTGATCAGCTAGTCACGGTTTTTGCCGGTGTGGACCATGAAGCAGTGAGTAAAGTTCGGGAGTATGCCCTTCCTTATCCACCCTCGTCTCCATCAGTCGCTTTATTTAAGGATGGTGAAATAGTACATTTTGTTGAACGGCATCATATTGAAGGTCGAACTCCTGAGATGATTGGCGATCACCTGCGTGAAGTTTATCAAGAACTTTGTTGAAACCAGGAGTCTGTAACCAAAAAACGGTCAGCTCTATTTATTTAGGCATGATCACAGCTGGTTTTTTGTATTCCTGGTACTTTATCTGACCATTTTTTATTAGGTTATATGATTTCCAAATGGCAACTTTTTGAGAAATGCCCTTAACTCCATGTCGAGATCACCAGGTTTAGCAATACCAAGTCGGGATAAAAAATCCTGGTTTGGTTGAATTCTGATACCACGCAAATTTAAGTGCTGATTCACAAACATAAATTGCAATTCCGGAAAAATATTTTTTAACACATCAACCAGTTCCAATATTTGGAAGTTATGGATGGCAACATTATATATTCCAGGGTCAACCTCCTCTGATACCAGGTTGGCCAGTACCTCAGTTATAGTTTCGACATGAATGAACGCCCTGGATTGGGTGCCATTGCCGTTTATAGTAATACGCCGTTTGTAATTAGCATCGAAAACGAACCGGTTGATCACCGAATCGAACCGTACACTTTTGTTATATCCATATACATTGCCACATCTAATAATATAGGTCTGTATTTTGTCAAACAAACGCATGACATGTTCCTCCCCTCGAAGTTTGCTGATACCATAAAACGTCCGGGGATTAGGAACTTTCTCTTCCGTAGCCAGATCATTTGACCGTCCATATACTGAAGTACTGCTCAAATAGATCATCCGTTTTACATTAGACTCTTCCACAGCATATACTAATTCTGCAGTACCCCAGTGATTTACCTGTTCAAAAAAATGACTGTCGGTATTTGCAAATGGAGTGGTTACTTTAGCGGCCAGGTGAATTACCACATCAACTCCTTGTAAATTTTTTCTAAGCTTGCGAGAATCCAAAATGTCTCCTTCAACAAAATGCAGTTTTTGAGAATTTCTCAAAGCGCCTCCAAGAAAAAAACTGTAATTATCCCGACTAAGGTTATCGTAGATGATTACTTCTTTTATTTCTGGTCCTGACACCAGTTGATCCACCAGTCCCGTTCCAACATATCCAGCGCCGCCGGTTATAAGTACTTTCATGGTTTTTGAATTAGATCAGTGTGCAAACCACACTCGGTTTTATTCAAACCATACCACCTGGCTTCTCTTTGGTCAATATCCGGGTGACGTTTGCGGGTACAGGGCTCACAACCTATGCTAAGATACCCTTGCGCATCTAATGGGTGACGGGGAATGTTGAATTCTTTAATATAGGCAAATATATCCCTGGAGCTCCAATCAAGCATTGGGTGAAACCGTAAACTACCGTATGGAGCAGATTCTTCAACTTTTAGACCACGCCGGAATTGATTTTGATCACCCCTGATCCCATTGATCCAGATGTCATATATTTGTAATACTTTTTCCATGGGCTGGGTTTTATTCAGATAGCAACAATAGTCTGGATCAGAAGTAAAAAGCAACCGGCCCACTGCATCCTTTTGCATGTTCTTTGGAGTTTGTGAATATAAGTCGATTACCTGTAAACCGAACTTCTCAGTCATTTGCTCTTTGTAGGATATTGTTTCGGGAAAATGGTATCCGGTATTAATAAAGTAAACCGGAATGTCAAGTGGTGATTCACTAAGAATATGAAGAAGTACCATGCTATGGGTCTGAAAAGAAGAAGAGGTGAACAACTTCTTATTGTCCCCGGCATACTGCCGAAATGAAGAAAGGATTTGTTGTTTTTGCAATTTGATATGATCTTTTCTATACAAGTATAAATAAAAGAGGGCAGATCATGAAAACGTATAAAATTCATTTACCCGTGCGGCGCCAAAATAACCAGGTGTATTATTAAACAATTAACCTTTTATGTATGTTTGATTCGTGAAAACAGCAGTAATCCGAAAGGAACATTTTAATGCCGCGCATCGTTTGTATAACTCCAGTTGGTCCAATGAAAAAAATGACCAGGTTTTCGGTAAATGCAACAACCCCAATTTTCATGGTCATAACTATGAGCTATTTGTAAAACTGATCGGTGAGCCTGACCCCGAAACGGGATATGTCTATGACATGAAAAAATTAAGCGACATAATCAGGGAAGAAATAACAGAGAAGTTTGACCACCGGAATTTAAACCAGGACGTACCTGAGTTTATAGGATTGAACCCTACTGCAGAGAATATTGCCAGGGTCATTTGGGAGAAACTGCGCGTACGAATCGATCTCAAATATGATTTAAAGGTCACATTATATGAAACAGAAAGAAACTTTGTCGAGTTTCCGGGAGAATAAGACTATTCTTCACGAGAAAGATAATGAACACATCGCCAACTCCACCGAAACTCCTCTTCGATCGGATGCATTTGAATTGGAAGACCATGAAAAAATGGCTCAAATTGAACACCATTTTAGAGAGATAATGAAAATTTTGGGACTGGACCTCACCGATGACAGCTTACAGGGAACCCCTAAACGCGTG
>SMVA01110953.1_pt1 | contig 22188 bp, 22 predicted proteins | sample 2456451 | NCBI WGS metagenome assembly SMVA01 (sample SAMN11095933, study PRJNA526329) | marine sediment metagenome | biome: Marine sediment; feature: Surficial sediment; material: Deep marine sediment; isolation source: Hadal surficial sediment | place: Pacific Ocean | collected 2014-05 | depth... | reverse complement strand
TGGGGGGTACGCTCACCTGTGAGATAGGGGATGAAGATCAACCCATCGGCCCCCGGCTCCACTTCCTCGGCGAGTCGGGCGAGTCCGTCATAGTCGTGGTCGGGGGCGATCGAATCACGAAACCACCGGGGACTCCCGGCGGCGGAGAGCATCACACCCATCAGGTGCCAGGTGCCGGGCACGGCGTGGCAGAAGGCCTGCAATGGCTCCCTGACCATCGGGCGATCGAAGGGTGCAAAAACCACGCCGCTGGTTCCGAGACTTATCGCAAGCACCTCAGGACTCACCGCACCGACACCCACCCCATTGGCGGCCTGGTCACCCGCCCCGGCGACGACGGTGACTCCCTCTCTCAGACCAGTCACCTTGGCCGCGCTTTTGCCTATATGTCCGGCCACTTCCGAGCCTTCAAGGGTTTCGGGGAACCAGCGTGGGTCAAGATCCAGAGCTTCAATGAGCTCAGCCGACCAATCGCGCTTGGCGAGATCGAACAGAAGCGTCCCCGATGAGTCAGCCTTGTCGGCAGCCAGTCGGTCGGTGAGCATGAGTCGGACATAGTCCTTCGGAAGCAGGACATGAGACACCTGCCGGTACACCTCCGGTTCGTCGTCACGAACCCAGAGAATCTTCGGCGCAGTGAATCCGGCTGACGCATCGTTGCCTGTGATCTGGATCAACCGTTCCCGTCCGACCCGGCTTCGAATCTCGTCGCACTGGGCCTGAGTACGCTGGTCATTCCACAGAATTGCCGGCCGCAACACCTGCCGCGTTTGGTCGAGCAAAACCAACCCATGCATCTGTCCTGTCAGCCCTACCGCTCCAACAGATCCCAAATCGACGCCTGGTTGGGTTGAGAGGTGTCGAATCGCATCGATCGTCGCTGCCCACCAGACATGGGGTGATTGCTCTGACCACAACGGCCGCGGAGTCTGGAACTCATACTCAGAGCGGCCGATGGCAATGACGCCGCCGTCGCCATCCATCAGCAGCGCCTTGGTGGCCGTCGTCGACGTGTCTATTCCGAGATAGAGGCTCAACGACGCGCTACGGACGGCACCGCGATAAGACCGGACACGAATCCGTCGTCATCGCACTCCAAGCAGCAGGTCGATCGTCAACTGGTCGAGCTCCTCATATGGTTGCGACTGAGCCCCGAGATGATCGCGGTCGAACTCGAACTCCTTCAATGTTTGGGCACCGGATGGGGTGTATGCACCGACCAGCGAGGAAAAGGGGCCATCGTCAGCGTTGATCTGTGAGAGCAGTGCCTGGATGGCCGGATCGACGTTGAACTCGTGGCCTTTTTCCTTGAGAATCAGATATGTGCGCATGCAGCCCCGAGCGAATGCCTTGACGTCGTCGTAGTCGGCAGTTCGATAGGCATGAGCGTCGAAGTGACGGCTCCCTGAGTACCCGACATCCTCGAGGAACTTCACAAGGAAGAACGCCTGCTTGATGCTCACCGATCCGAAACGGAGGTCCTGGTCGTACCGCCCCGGGGTCTGATCGTTCAAGTCGATGTGGAACAGCTTTTCCATCGACCACGCCTGAGCAACATGGTGAAGGAAATTGAGGCCTGCCATGTGCTCGTGCGCAACCTCCGGATTGACACCAACCATCTCGGAGTCATCGAGCGTCCCGATGAAGGCCAACATGGAGCCGGTTGTCGACAGGTAGATGTCGGCTCTTGGCTCGTTGGGTTTCGACTCGAGGGCGAACCGCAGGTCGTATCCCTGATCCTTCACGTAGCCAGTCAGGAAATTCATCGCCTCGCGATAATGTTGGAGTGCCACAACCGGATTCTTCGACGCGTCCGTCTCGACTCCCTCGCGACCTCCCCAGAACACATATGTCGTGGCACCGAGCTCGACACCGAGATCGATCGCGTCCATCGTTTTCCGCAGTGCGTATGCCCGCACCGAAGAATCACCCGAAGTGAACGCGCCGTCACGGAAGGCGGGGTGTGAGAAGAGGTTGGTGGTCGCCATCGGGACGACTAGACCGGTCTCGTCCAGCGCCTTCTCGAACTCGCTGACGATCTGTTCGCGTTCCGCCCACGAGGCGTCGATGGGCACCAGGTCATTGTCGTGGAAGTTGACACCGTAGGCGCCGACTTCAGCCAGAAGGGCCACGATCTCTACCGGACTCAAGCGACGCCTCACCGGGCCGCCGAAAGGATCACCACCAACGTTGCCCACTGTCCAAAGGCCGAACGTGAACTTGTGATCAGGCCGAGGCTCGTACATCGATTGATCCTCCTTTGACGACGAAACTAGCGACATCGGGAGACCACGGAACCAGAAAGGGGTCGCCGAAGAGGCCCATTCTCGAACTCCGGTCAGATCGACTCAGATCCGAGCCGCACCACTGAGGTTTCGGGCTATTTCTCTTCGTCAACGCTGCCGCCGGTGACCGAGCCGTTCAGGGACGCCGGCCCTTTGACCGGGTCATCGGGCAGGGGTCATCTGAGGTTGGAACATGGGCCCTCCCTCCCCGGAATCCTCGGCTCGTCACCGAAGCCGCACTTAGATCAAGGCGATTCTGTGCTATTCGCCGCCTTCCTTGAGCTCGATGTCACGACGGGAGTAGCCGTCGCCATCGGTATCCGAACCGGAGAGATTGGCGATGGCCAGCTCTGCAAGATCCGTCCGATAGGCCTCGTCGGAAATTTCGACACTCTGGAGGTCAGGGATCTCCGCGGTGGCGATCTCGACCGTCTGGTCCCAGAGAGCGGTGTTCATGACACCGATGCCGTTGGTCGCCGGGAAAATCAAACCCAGGATCTCGTTGAGCTGCCACTCCTGGTGTCCCGCCCCCAGGGTCGATCCATTGGCGAGGACCACATCAACACAACTGTCGAAATTGTCCAGGCAGTGGACCCAACCCCGGAACGACGCGGTGAGGAACCGTACCGCTATGTCCTCGTTGCCCGCCTGGGCAATCCATTCTGCATTGACCCACACCGCATCCTGAAGCATTGCCGTGCCGATGTCGTTGAAGTCGATGACGTTCAGATCCTCCGGCTGGTACAGCTCACCGGTATCGGGGTTGATCGCCTCCAGCACCTGGGCGTACTCGTTGTAGATCATCGCCTCGGCGGCGTCGATATCGCCGTTGAGCAGAGCATTCATGGTGAAGTCCTGACCAATCAGCTCGACATCCTCGACGCCGAACTTGGAAATGGCCGCGGTCAATTCGAACTCGTTGCCGAACCCCCAGTTCCCGACCTTCTTCCCGGCCCAGTCCTCGGGAGATTCGATCCCGGAGTCGGCCAACGAAACCTCGAGAGTGCCCGACCGTTCGAACACCTGGGCGATGTTGACGATGTCGGCGCCGCCCTCAAGAGAGACCAGGGCCTTGGGCACCCAAGCCAAACCGAACTCGGCGCCACCGGTGGCGAGCACCTGCTGGGGAACTATGTCGACCCCGCCCTCGAGTATCTCGACATCGAGACACTGATCGGCGTAGAAGCCGTTGTCGAGGGCGACGTAGTACCCGGCGAACTGGGACTGGGCGAACCACTGCAGCTGCAGGGTCACCTCATCTACCTCATCGCAATCCTCGGCAACTGCTCCCCCGTCGCCGTTGTCACCACAAGCTGCCAGGACCATTGCCAAGGTCGCCAGCCACAGGATTTGACGTCTCCATCCGGTCGGCTTCATCTGTTCCTCCTTATTGATGTTGGACGTGAACCATATCGGGGAACCCATCCGGGTTGTCCAGAATGGGAAAAACGTTCCTATTTGCTGGTTCGGAACGACACATGCCAGGGCATGACCAGTCGCTCTGCAGCAAGAATCACCAAATAGAAGGCCACGCCGAGAATCGAAGCCACCAGGATCGCCGCCCAGGCATCAGGGAATTGAAAGAGATTCGCCCGATTGATGATGTACTGGCCGAGAACGTCCTGGGGGCCTCCGAAGTACTCGGCGACGATCGCCGCGATCAACGACAAGGCGCTAGCGACCTTGACAGAGGCAAAGAAGAACGGAAGAGCATGGGGCATCCTCACCCGACGCATCGTCTCGGCCGGGGTCGCCGCCACCGACCGCATCAACTCGAGCTCAGCCTGATCTACCTCCAGCAAGCCCCTCGTGGTGTTGATCATCACCGGGAAGTAGACGACCACCGCAACCACAGCCATTTTTGAGATAGGACTTGTGATGGAGAACCAGTTGTTGAAGATCGGGGCCAGGGCGACAATCGGCGTGGCGTTGGCCGCGATTGCAACGGGAAGCATGCCTTCCCGAAAACGCACCCAACGCGCCGCGGCAAACGAAGTGAGCAAGGCAGCCGATACCCCAATGACGAAGCCGCCCAGGGCTTCGGAAAGGGTCTTGAACCCGGCGCCCCACACCACGTCCCATGTCTCGACGAAACTCGACATGATCTCACTCGGCTTGGGCAGCACAAACGTCTCGATTCCGAAGAGGCGGGTGAGACCCTCCCAAAGGAGGATTACCACAAGAAAAGAGAACAGCGCCGGCAGATACTTACCACCGAATTCCCTTATCGCCGCAGGTGTGCGACCACCGACGGGAACGTCGCCCTCGAAGGCGCTGAGAACATCCGTCTCGTGGCTCTCCCGAATGATGTCGTCGCGCTCGGTCATGACTCTCCGCTACGCAGCGCCTCGCGGACCTCGGTGATCAACTCGAAGTATCGGGGACTCTCCCGAGTACTCAAATCGCGTTCGGTCGGCAGGTCGATGACGATTTCGGTCTTGATCCTTCCCGGCCGCGGTGTCATCACCAGAACCCTCGTAGAGAGGAACACGGCTTCGGGTATCGAGTGGGTGACAAACACCACCGAGATCCCCGTTTCCCCCCAGAGTCTGAGCACCTCTTGCTGCATCAGCTCCCGGCTCATCTCGTCGAGCGCGCCAAAAGGCTCGTCCATCAACAACAGCGAGGGCTGAAACGCAAGAGCCCGGGCAATCGCCACCCGCTGCTGCATGCCACCTGAGAGTTGCCAGGGGTAATGATCGGCGAACAGTTCGAGCTGAACCAAGTCGAGCATTTCGGAGGCCCGCCTCGACCTCTCCTCTTTGGCGACATCCATGATCTCCAGGGGCAGCTCCACGTTCTTGCGAACGGTTCGCCAGTCGAGGAGGGTCGCCGACTGGAAAACCATGCCGTAGTCACGGTCGAGCCGGGCCCGGGATGGCGACTTGGCATTGATGAGCAATTCCCCCGAAGTCGGTTCGAGAAGGTCGGCGACGAGACGGAGAAGAGTCGACTTGCCACATCCCGAGGGACCAATCAATGAAATGAAATCACCAGTCTCCATCCTCAGATCGATGTTGGTGAGGGCCTGAACGGCCTCGGCGCCGCTACCAAAGACCTTTCCCAATCCGCGAGCGTCCACCACCATCTTCACGTCGACTGCCTCCTCTTGGCAGCCACCAGACGATGCTCGGCCAGCGTGACCGCACCAACAAAAACCATCCCGGCGAGACCGGCGACGATCACGGAAGCAAACAGCTTCTGCGGAGCGGCGGTGAACTGCTGGGAGAATTGGAGCAGGTCACGACCCAACCCTCCCCTGAAACCGGCGGGCAACTCACCAACGAGGGCACCGATCACGCTGGCGGCGGCGGACACCTTCAGAGCGGTGAAGATGTAGGGCATCGCCGCGGGTACCTGGAGTTTCCACAAGATTTCCCGGGGCGAGCTTGCATAGGATCGCATCAACTCGACCGCCGTCGGTTGGGGTGAGCGCAACCCGCGCATGGTGTTGATCACGACCGGGAAGAAGGTCAAATAGGCGGCGATTATCGAGACCGTCAACCATTGGGGGATGTCGAGCTTGCCGCCCCAGATCACCACCATTGGGGCGATGGCCAAGATGGGCACGGTCTGCGAACCGACCACGTAGGGCATGAACGCTCTCTCGGCGGTCTGTGATCGGACGAAGAGCACACCAAGTCCAAACCCGATCGATCCGCCGATGAGGAAGCCCACCAATGCCTCTCTCAGGGTGAACATCGCAGCCCGGAGCTCGACAAAGAGGAGGATCGGGCCGTTCCGCTGAGCCGGCTGGAACAATGCGCCGACGATGGTCCAAGTGTGGGGCAAAATCCGGTCGGAGGGGTTCACCGGCTCGGTCCACTCCAGGGTGGTCCAGATGAACTTGTAGCCCTCCCAAAGGATGACCAAAGCGACGATCACCGCCAGCATGGCGAGCCCACCCCGGACGACCTTGCTCGGTGATGACGTCTTCCCGGTGGATTCGCTCATGGCGGCGAGAGCCTAACGGGAGGCTACCGCCCGCGTCCCAGTAGCTGAGCGTGTGCCACAGGTGACCGTTGCGGTAAGTCGAGATTCCGAAGGAGTCTTTGAGGCTGCGGCTGTTCTGGCTGCCGGCACCACCCTCCTACCTCCGCTCCACCTCGGCCGACAACGACCACGGTGTCGCCGTTCGCCCGACCCGAGTGGCTGGGAACGAGGCCTCTGCTGCTTCGACCTGACAAATACGGGCGAGGTGCAGCCATCGAAGTTTCCCGCAGCTGGGACGGATCGCCTCGACGTGCCTCGGGATTGTTCTGGTCACGTCGGCGTGCTCCGGCTCGGCAGGCACGTCGACGACCACATCCACCACGGCCCCAGTTCCCCCGACAACGGTGACGACCGCTCCGCCATCTACAACGACAGAGGCACCGGTGACCACTCTCGCCCCTGTGACTACAACGCTCCCGCCTCCGACTACGGCCGCGCCGACCACCACCACGACTGTGGCGACGACGACCACGATCGATCCGGCCTACTACGTACTCGAATTACGCGACGACGGCCTCGGGTTCGCCGACTTCGGCGACGACGACGATGCTGTTGTTGCATACGTCACCGATGTGCTTGGATCGCCCGCCAACGACACCGGGTGGGTGAACAGCTTTGACTTCGGCGTGTGTCCCTCCCCCACGGCGCGTCAAGTGCGCTGGGAAACTCCGGGCAGGTTCGAACTGCTCTTCTACACCGGTGGCACCGACTTTGCACCAGACGGCACCGAGCACTTCGGGAACTACTGGTACTTCGGACCCGACGTGTCGACCTTTGCAGTGTTCACTCCCGAGGGGGTCACCGTCGGTATAGCGTGCTCGACTTTCAGAACGCCTACGGCACCGCGTTCGTAGTCCAGGAGAGCTTCATCCCCGGGTTGTACTTCTGGCATGTCGATCCTGTTCCGTCGAACAACGACTATCTCGGCGGGTTCGCCGACGGAGGAGCGCCAGGATCCGTCATCACGTCAGTGGGCGGCGGCGCCGCCTGCGGCGAATGACGGCGAGGGCCCTGCCCCAACGGCGAGCCTGATCCACCGGCGTCTAGAACACCGGCACCAAGGTCCCAGATCACTCAGTCAGCCACTTCAAGGGATAAGAGGGCTCAATCCTCAGATCCCGCGAAACCTCTGTTCAGCGAGAGAGGAGGCCGTTGACGAGTTGGGGCACGACAGCGCCCGCTAACTCCTCCACATCAATGGCGCCTTCCGTGATCAGCGTCTTCATCGAGACCATGTGGAGGGCACCCATGATCGCGTCGGCTGCGACCTCTACATCGATCAGCGTCAGCTCTCCTGCGGCCTTCCCCTCGATCAAAACCTCGCGGAACGGCGTCATCACAGATCGATCCATGTTCGCCATCAGAGCGACATGGTCTTGGCCGGATTTGATCGCACTCGGTAGCTCGAGGCACATCTTTGGGTACTCGGCAAACGATCCGATGACGGCGGTCATGACCTGCGCCAGCCGATCTGCCGACGTCCCTTCAGATGCGGCCGCCTTCTGGATGGCGGCACGTGTCCGATCCATCAGGTCATTCAGATAGAACTCGACCAGGTCGTCCTTGCCGGAGAAGTAGTAGTACAGGGTCGCCCGCGGGATATCTGCAATCCGGGCAACCTCTTCGATGCTGACGTCGAACCCGGATCCCTCCGGGAACTCGTGGGAGGCATCCAGCAACTTCATTGCCAGATCCTCGGGAAGAATCTTCATCTCAAACCTTCTTTTGTGTCTTCACCCAGAATAACAGAGAAAATTCAAACTTAATTCCAGATCTGGGAATAGACATCCGTCCAAGTACCCTTGTACCCTTGTCCAAAGAGGAATCTGGACACGGATCTCGATGCCAGGCCCCCAAGGAGGAGAAAAGGAAAATGTTCACCACACTGGACACACGACCGGACGAGACCTCGTCCAAGCGTCGCTGGCTGGTGCTCGCGGTCATGTCGGTCGGGACGTTGATCGTCTTCATCGACAACACGGTCGTCAACACTGCCCTTCCAGCGATTTCGGTAGATCTCGGAGCTTCGATCTCGACTCTGCAATGGGTCGTCGATTCTTACGTTCTGGTCCTCGCCGGTCTCTTGCTACTTGGTGGCAGTCTTGGAGATCGATTCGGCAGGAAGAAGTGGATGACCGTCGGTCTGGTCATCTTCGGACTCGGTTCCGTGGGCGCCGCCCTCTCGACTACGGCCGGAGGACTAATCGGGTTCAGAGGCGTTCAGGGTTTGGGTGCCTCTCTCGTACTGCCGGCCACGCTATCGATAATCACCAACGTGTTTCCCCGTGGGGAACGGGCCAAGGCGATCGGCATCTGGACCGCCGTCGGTGGTCTTGGAATCGGCATCGGCCCGGTACTCGGGGGATGGCTGGTCGACAATATCGGATGGAGTTCGGTCTTCTGGCTGCACATCCCGGTCCTGGCAATCGCTCTGATCGGGATGATTTTCGTCCCCGAGTCCAGAGACGAGCGAAATCTGGGTCTTGACCTGCCCGGGGCTCTCCTCAGCATGACGGGGCTCATCGCCCTTGTTTACGGCATCATCCAGGGACCGGAAGCGGGATGGTCGTCGCCTGAGATCATCGCTGCGTTCGGGCTTGCTGTGACTCTGTTGACTGCTTTTGCCATAGTCGAGGCTAAGAGCGACGCGCCGATGCTGCCACTGAAATTCTTCCGCCAGAAGGACTTCACGGGAGCGGTTGTGACGCTAGGCCTGATCATCTTCGGCATGTTGGTGACCTTCTTCTTCCTGACCCAGTACTTCCAGATCGTTCAAGGACGCTCCGCCTTCGAGGCCGGACTTCTGATCATCCCGGCGTCAGTGGGCATGATGCTGGGCGCGCCGCTGTCGGGTGCCCTGGTGAAGAAGATCGGTCCCCGATACCTGGTGCTGGCCATGGCCGGGGCCATGATCACCGGTGTGATGTTGCTGACGAGGGTCGAGGTTGACTCCTCGACCCTCTCGGTGATCATCCCGCTGGGTATCTTCGGGTTTGGCGCCGGATTGGGAATGCCCGCTCTGACAGACACGGTGATGGCGGCGGTGCCCGAAGCGGACGCCGGGGTGGGGTCGGCTGTCAACGACGTCAGCCGCGAACTCGGAGGCGCCCTCGGCATCGCCACTATCGGGTCGTTCGTTTCGAGTTTCTACAGGAGCAATGTCAGTAACGCTCTTGCGGGCACGGTGCCTGACGAGATCGTGGAGTTGGCCGGCGAAAGCATTGGAGTCGCCACTGTCGCTGCAGCCAATCTCCCTGAAGAGCTTGGAGCGACTGTTGTGTCGGCTGCCAATCAGGCGTTCATCGACGCGATGAGCACCGGCTTCCGGATATCGGCTGCCGTCCTCGCCATAGCGATTGTCATCGCATTCACTCTGATTCCTCAACACATGAGAGCCGAGCAGGCAAACCGGGAACCTGCTGTCGACCACTCCGGGGAGACGATCTCCGAGCCGGCCGTGGCCTAATCGACAAGGAGAGGATCATGATGAGAGACAGGGTTGGACACTTATTCAAAAGGTGGAATAGACGATCCTCTGAAAGCACTTGTAACCCCACGTAACGCCACTCAGCCCAAAACGAAGGAGACAATCGTGATTGACAATGCGAACCGCACAGCGCTGGTGACCGGGGCCAGCTCCGGCCTTGGCCTCGAGACATCCGCCCTCCTAGCCGAAGATGGCTTCGGCAGGGTGATCATCACTGCTCGCACCGCAGCCAAGGCTGACGCGGCCCGTCAGAGCCTTCTCGCCCGAACCGGCGCAGACGTGTTCGAGACTCTTACTCTCGACAACGATCATCTGAGCACCGTCGAGGCGGCAGCTGAGGAGCTGGCCAGGCGTGGGGGTCAGATCGATGTCCTCGTGCTCAACGCCGGGATTGTGCCCGGTAGCGATCTTGTGAAGACAGCCGACGGCCTCGAGGCGACAGTGGCATCGACGCTCATTGGACACCACCTACTCACCATGCGGCTGATCGAAAAGGGCCTGATCGGTGATGCAGCTCGCATCGTCATCTCAGGATCCGAGGCTGCACGTGGCGACGTGCCAACGTTCAACCCCCTCGACGTGGATTCGTTTGCCGCCGAACACTTCAACGGCGATATGGAAGCGGCGATAGAGGCCCAGATTCGGATGGAGCCACCGGCGAAGCACAAGGCCGGCAGCACCTATGCAACAGCAAAGCAATTCGTTGTGTGGTGGGCAGCAGAACTCGCCCGCACGCTTCCGGCGGGGGTCACGGTCAACGCAGTATCCCCGGGCAGCACGCCGGAGACCGAAGCCGGCCGCAACGCACCCTTCTACATGAAGCGCGTGATGATGCCCGTCTTGAAGCTTGTTCCAGGCATGTCGCATTCCCTGGCTGATGGCGCGGGCCGATATATCGAGGTAGCCGGCTACGGGGACGACATCACCGGGAAGTTCTTCGCATCCAAGCCGAAGAAGATGACCGGCCCGATCGAGGAGGTGCGCCTGGATCACCTCGACAACCCGGCAGCACAGCAGGCACTCTGGAATGTCACCACCAAGGTGGCCGGTGGCGTCGGATATCCGGCGAGGCACTGACTCCCAGCCCTCAGCGTTCTGGGGAGTTGCTTCTCGAGGCAGATGTTCTGGCGGCTGAGGTCAGATGAGCCCTCGCGCCAAAGCCGGGACGCGCCGATGATGCGATCCATCGAGAAACCACCACCAACACTGGCAACTGGCGGGATTCGATATCCCGGTAGAAATGTGGAAATCCGCATCTCGCCAGGTTTGCTGAGCGGATCAGTATCTAATTCGGCTGTCGAAGGTTCGAGTCCTCCTGAGGGGGCTGGAGTGAGGCCACTGCCACCGCGAAGCCCTCGCCGTCGTCCATAAACCAACTGTCCAGCCTCATACCGGCTGCGTCGAACTCCTGCTCGACCTGAGGCTTGGAGAACTTACAGGAGACCTCAGTATGTATCTCCTCCCCGGCGATGAAAGTGACGGCCAGGTCGAGAGCGCGAATATTGGCCACGACTTCGCGTGACGCTCGAAGGCTCTGGGCCATGCACGCCAGCTCACGGTCAAAACGCGTCACATGCTCGAAAGCGTCGACCGGGATGTCACCACCCAGCTCCCGATTGATGACGTGGAGAATGTTCTTGTTGAACTCGGCCGACACCCCCTGAGCGTCGTCGTAGGCGGCGATCATCGTCGGCTCGTCCTTGACGAGGTCCAGCCCGAGCACGAAGCCATCCCCAGGCTCCAGAGCATCCGCCACAGACCTAAGCAACGAATGGCGAAGCGTCGGGACGTAATTGCCGATCGTCGAACCTAGAAAGACAATGATGCGCCGTCCCCTCCGTCGTATCTTGCCGAGATCGGGTACGTAGTCACCGACCAGACCCTCCACCTCGAGCCACTCGTAGTCATCGCAAAGCCGACTCGCAGCAGTACGCAAAGCCTCCTCGGAGATGTCGACCGGGACGTAGCGCCGACCGGTGCTACTCCGATACATCGCCTCGACCAGCAGGTGAGTCTTGTGTGACGACCCGGAGCCGAGCTCGATCAATTCGTCCGGCTGAACGTCCTTCATGATCTCATCGGCCCGCTCCGACAGAATCTCTGTCTCGGCCCTCGTCAAGTAGTACTCGGGAAGACGAGTTATTTGGTCGAACAGCTCTGACCCCCGGGCGTCATAGAAGTATTTGGAGGCGAGGTGCTTCCTGTACGCGGTCAAACCGTGCCGAACATCCTCGATCATCTGAGCCCTGTGATCGGTGGGAGCGGTGAGATGGGTAACCGTCACCGGCGCATCTCCCCCAGATCTCATAGGACTCCTTCGTGATCCAAGGGGACGATTTCAATGGTCTCCTCGGTCAGAATCGCCATTCGGTGCTCGGGAACTCGCTCCCAGGGGTCCGAAGCGTCTAGTGGCTCCGACGCGACCCAACTCCCAGCGTCAGTCCTGAGCGTGTAGAGGGAGTTGACCTTGGTGCCTGCGGACGTCCTCGACGCGACGATGCCCGACTCCGAAGCAACGACCAGGTTGAGCGCCGCAGCGCCGTGAGCTGCAGTAACCGTCTTGGCTACCTGCCGGATAACCTCTGCAATGGCGTCGCGTACCTCCATACCCGGCTCATCATCGAGCTGTTGAGCGACAAGATGGAAAAGAACCAGGGAATCATTCATTGAGGTGATCTCGCCGAACCTCGCATCTGACATGGTGGCGAGAAGAGTGCGGCCTACCCCGTCGCGAAATCCACCTATCCATCCGTTGTGGACAGCGGCGAGTCCGCCGGATACGAACGGGGCCACATTCTGGGGCCCGTGGGGGATTCCCGGGGTCGCCGAGCGGACGGCCGCCAGCACAGGCGTTCCAGCGAGTCTCGGGGCCAAGTCCGGCAGGTTCGGATCGGACCATGGGGATTTGTCTGTGACATAACGCAATGGCTTCGACTGCCCCTCTACCCACCATGCCACCCCGGTGCCGTCGACGTTCACATGGCCCCACAGCAATTCATTGGGGGCGTACGCAGCATGTTGCAGCGAATGAGGAGGGTCATAGAGAAGGGTCGAAAGCGAAATCGGTCTCCGCCCCACGTATCCAGCCAAGCGACACATCTAGACGTCCCAGGCCATTCGGATTCCGGAAAAGATCTGCCGTCTCACTCGATAATCCCAGTTTCGAAAGGTGCTGCGGGAAACGGCCGTTGATGTTGCCCACGAGGCGCCGCGAAGCACCCGGTACTCGATGTCGTCAAAGAACTCCTCCGAGTACTCGGGATAGGGAAACGACTCAAAACCGGGATAGCCGAGGAATCGGGAGGACGTCCACTCGTAGACATCTCCGAGAAGCTGCTCGACTCCGTAGGCGGACGCTCCCGACGGGTAACTCCCCACCGGAGCCGGCCCCCAATGAGATTGACCGACGTTGGCAAACTCCGAGGAGGGAGCAGCGGAGCCCCACGGATAGATTCTCGGTGTGGTGGCCCCAGGTCCCCAAGAAGCCGCCTTCTCCCATTCGGGCTCTGTCGGCAAGCGGCCGCCGGCAAATCGGGCGAACGCCTCCGCCTCATGGAACGAAACGTGCTGCACGGGCTCGGCCGGGTCGAGATCGAAGACATGGCCGAATCGGCGAATCAGCCAGCCACCACCGACCTGGCGAACCCAACCCTGCGGGACCTCGATACCAGCACTATTGCGCCACTCCCAACCCTCAGAAGCCCACAGGTCCTGTTGCTCGTACCCGCCGGCATCCACGAACTCGGAGAATCTGCGATTCGTCACCGGGAACCGATCGATTTCGAAGCTGGCCACCTCGACCCAGTGCTGTGGGCGCTCATTGTCGTAGGCCTCGGTTCGCTCGTCGGTGCCGAGCAGAAACGGCCGGCCTGGGATCAGGATCCGCTCGGCGTCATCCAGATGATCCACAGGCCGCGATGGAGCAAAACTCGCTATGGAGTATGGCTCGAGATCTTCTCGAAGATCCAGGGCTTGAAGAATGATTTCGTGGTGCTGCGCCTCATGCTGAATGACCATCTTGAACACATAGCCATCCCGAAGCAGAGGATCGTCGGGATCGAGTTCGACCCGGTTGAGGATCGCTAGCGCGTCGCCACGGACCTCGTCGGAATACTCAACCGCCTCATCCCGATCCAAAAGCGGAAGGTCTCCCCGGATCCATCGGGGATTGTCGAACGGGTTGTACATCTGGTCATAAAGGAGATCGTGTGGTGCTCGCCCATCCAGTTCTCGAAGAAGCCACACTTCCTCGAAATTGCCGACATGGCCGACGTCCCACACCAGCGGACTCATGATCTCGATCTGTTGACGGTGGACATCGTCGTAGCTGAGTGGAGCGATCAGTTGCCTCGTCCGACTGCGGTAAAGCTCTAAACCAGCAGTGAGACGGCGACGGGTTTCGGCATCGCTGATGCGATCGCCTCGGATATCGATAGTCATACGGCGCCCTTCAATGCGTGATCAGGCTCGGCCCAGCGCAGAGCCGCCCGGGAGTCGTCGAGAAGCGGAAAGAGATCGTCGCCAGGACTGCGGCCTCGGAACGTGAAGTTCTCGACAAAGGCCTCGCTGGAGTGTGTGAGCTGGACGTCGAATCGTTTCGAGTCCCTTCGTGCCGCAGCCAGGCCCAATTCAGCGACTGTCTGTGCCATAAATCTGAGTTCGGGATCATTGAGTCCTTCCGTGGCTGCCGTAGACCAGGTCTTGTTGAGCCGAGACGCGATTGGGCCGAGGGCCTCCATTGCCTGGTCCCTGGCAACCTGGTCGTACAACAATGCACCGGCAATGAGAAGCGGCACGTGCCACCAGCGTTGAGGTATCCCGTCGATGCCGCGGAGCTCGAGTATTCCGTTCCGTGCACGGACCTCAGCAAAAAGCGTCGTCAGGTGAATATCTAGATCGGCCGGGGTTGGGCTTCCCGCCATCGGATGGCCTTCTTCGACCCAGTCTCTGAAAGTCCAACCCTTCCGCCCACGGGTGGTCACGCCATTTCGCTCGATATAGATGACATCGGCTTTGAGCACCCGCTCCAACATGTCCCTCATCGGGTCAGCATCATCGATCCGGTCCCAGTCAGGAAAGCCGGTTCTAGTGGGATCGAGCGTCTGCCATGCCTTCGCTCTGAGCGAGCTAACTCCGACAGCAGGACTCGCGGCGAACATTGCAGTGAGGAAAGGCGAGATGAGATTGGCCACCACCCAACGCTCTTGACGGGTGACGCCCCTTCCGGCATCGAGATTTATCTGAAGTGAGCAGGTGTTGCCCATCATCACCGCTCCGGCAGGTCCTCGAGAACCGAAATGGGCTGCCATCGCCTTGTAGCGGCCTTCGTCGAGCTGTTGGGGAATGAGTTCTGCGTCGTTCCACGGATCCACCCCGAGACTGAGTAGACAAACCTGATGCGACCAAAAGCCGGCACGAATCAAATCCCACACCGCCTTGAGTTCGGAAACGACCTCGAGGGCTGTGCCGCTTGGTGCGGTGGCGTGTTCAATCTGGGCTCCGGGCTCAAATGTGATCCTGCCGCCCGATCGGGTGGGGTAGGCAAGTCGCTCCCCTGATCGCTCAAGCACCTCTGAGTGAGTCGTGGCCAACTCGTCAAGCACGCTCAACACGGACGGACTGCCGTCCCTCAGCCGGATTCGACCCTGAGGCCTCCCCTCGCTTACAACAATGGGAAAGGCCTCTGCCTCAACACCAAACCGATCTGGACGATCGGTTTCCGGCCACACGGACTCCGCGATACAGGCTTCGACGCCCGCCACACTGGTCAGGCTTGGGTTGGGGTCATAGGTCAACTTGCTCACCCAAGGTTTTGAACCAGTAGAAGCGTTGAGACATTCCGTCCCAACCTGCCAAAGCGCCTGGCCGACCCTCGTCTATCCGCATCGTTGAATCTTGCGTAGTCTCTGCGATTCGCCATGAGTGACTTCCACTACGAACCGCTCAGCTATCTGGATTCGTCGTTCCTCGCTCTCGAATCCCGAACCAGCCACATGCATGTGGCCGCCGTCGCCCTGTTCGACGCATCCCCGCTCAAAGGGGACGACGGCGGGATCGACATCGAAAGAATCCGGGCCCACGTCAGGTCCAAGCTCCAATACATCCCACGCTATCGCCAGCGTCTCGAGTGGGTTCCTTACGACCGACGCCCGGTCTGGGTCGACGACGCCGAGTTCACCTTCGACTATCACGTCCGCCACACCTCACTCCCCCGCCCAGGCTCAGACCAACAGCTCAAGGAACTCGCCGGTCGGATCGTCTCGACAAAGCTCGACCTAACCAAGCCTCTCTGGGAGATGTGGGTGATCGAAGGAATGAGCGATGACCGCTTCGCTCTCATCGTCAAGATTCACCACTGCATGATCGATGGCCTCTCCGGTGTCGACCTGACCAACATCCTCCTCAACGTTATCCCCGACGGAGCGATCGAGGAGACACCTGATTGGAAGCCACGCCCGGCTCCAACACCGACTCAGTTGGCCGTGGCCGAGGCGGCTCGCTTCACGCGACGAATCGTCGACGGTCTAGCAAGTCTCAGCGAGAAGATGAAGAATGGTCTGAAGATCACGGACCGCACTCTCGAGAAGTCGATAGCGGCTCTTACGTCAATTCGCTCCGGTTGGCTGACGCAGTCAGGCCGAACCCCGCTCAACCCCGACATTGGACCGAACAGACGATTCGATTGGACCGACATGGACCTGGATGAGGTCAAGGAGGTCAAGAACGCCCTCGGAGGTTCGGTCAACGATGTCGTGCTCGCTATCGCCACCGGCGCGATACGCAAATTTCTGATCGACGACCGGGACTTCGACCCAACCGACACCGAGTTCCGGGCGATGAACCCGGTGTCCACTCGAAACGCCGATCAAATGGGCAAGCTGGGCAACCAAATAGCCATGTGGCTCGTCGAGTTGCCGATCGATGAGGAGGACCCTGCCACCCGGTACAGCCTCATCAAGGGGCGCACCCGCAACCTGAAAGACACGAATCAGGCACTCGGAGCGTCCACCATCATCGAACTCAGCTCGGGGACTCCCATCACGCTTCTCTCCCTGGCCAACCGAATGGTGGGTTCGAAGATCCGCCCATTCAACATGACAGTGACCAACATCCCCGGCCCACAATTCCCGATGTACCTTCTCGAATCCGAGATGTTGGGTAACTACCCGATGGTGCCGCTGTGGGCTCAACATGGCATCGGCCTTGCTCTCTTCTCATACAACGGCAGGCTGATGTGGGGAGTCCAGGCGGATTACAGCGCGTTGCCCGACTCGCAAGCTTTCATCGAGGCCATCCAAACCACCTTCCAGGAGCTGCGCAACCTCACATCCGCCAGCGGATGACTCGGCTCGACCTGGGCGACGGCCTACGTCTTCTCAGTCAGGTGATGACGGAGGAGCACTTCGGCCACGAGTCTCATCTTCGTTTTGCCTGGGCCCTTCTCGATGAGGCGGCGAGTGTCGAGAAGGCGGAACACGTAGCCAACCTCACGATCAGACATGTCACCGAAATCGGGGGCAACCCCGGGAAGTACAACTGCACCGTCACCATCTTCTGGATCAGGCTCTTGGCTCATGTCCGTGAGAAAAACGAAGGTGTTTCGACACTGGATGAGGCTTTCGAATCCTGGCCTGACCTTCTTGACCCTCATTTGCCAGATCTCTACTGGTCCGACGTGAACAGCGTGGAGGCAAAACGGCATTGGGTCGAGCCCGATCTCGTCCCGATGCCGTGATGCCGGCGCAGAACTCAAGCCAACATGATGTTGTTCGGCCCGCATCCGGGCCGTACAACCTGAGGTTCGGGTTTAACCGCCCAACACGACGACCATGAGCCGGCCGGTAGGGCCGTCGACGACGGAGACTCCGGTGCGGTCGTAGGCGGGATCGGCTAGCTCGTCGTGGCCGGAGTCTGAGTCGAGAATCCCGTCGAGGGCGCCCAACGACGTCCCGGCCAGCGCGACCACCTCGCCGCAAACGGCGATACGGATACCGGCCTCGGTCAGATCTCGGGAACAGCTGGTTCCTCGGAAAAGCCTTCCCGACGTGTAGCTGCTCGTCGCCTTCTGTTCGGCTACCTCGTCTATTCCCTCACTTTGAAGGAGGGGGCGAAGGCCCAGTCCGGTTCGGAACCGGTTGATCTCCTCGACGATCTCGTCGGCCTCGTTCCTGACCTGTCTGATCTCGTCCGGGGCGGCCGGCGGGATCGACAGCACCTGGCCTTCCTCGGGCACGGCCCGACTTGTCCCGAAGATTCCCTGAATCGAAGCCAGGGCGCCGAGAACGTTGTCACCGGCAAGACTGTCAAAGAGTTGTTGAGGAAGGGCAACAGGACCGGCGATTGCCTCAATCACCGACGACTCCTCCAGCTGGGCTTCCCATTGGTCCGGGATGGGAAGAACCCTCACGACATTGACCACCACCAATACGAGGGCAACCCCCCACGCGATGGCAACTGCGGCACCGCCAACACGGTTGACCATGCTCAACCCGGGAAGGCTCATCACCTTCGACAGGTAATGGGCGGCCACACTCAGGGAGACGCCGAACAACACAAAGAGTGCGATACCAGCTCCGATACGAGCGACTTCAGGGGTCACACCGAAACTGCGTGTGAGGAAGTCGCCGAGAGGGGCGCTCAACTTGAAGGCGATCCAGAGACCCACAACAAGACCCACGAGGTCGAGGATCTCTCTCACGAAACCACGCAGCCAGCCGCGCACCAGTAGTGCGGCCAGAATCAACCCAATGATGAAATCGAGCATGTGGGTTACTGAGTATCGGGTATCGGGGACAAGGACCGCAGTATCGGAGGCTTACAGCCCATTGACGGGATTTCCCCGAATCGGGGTTCTTACCTATTAATCGTCGGGGGATTCGCTCTCGACGACTTTGATCCTCATCCGCTTGTTTGCCTTCCCCTTGGACTCTGTCTTGACGACCTCGATCCGCCCCACTTCGAGGGTCGAGGCAACATGGGTTCCGCCGTCTGCCTGCCGATCGAGACCCACGATGTCGACGATCCTGATCTCCTTGACGAAGTCGGGGATCAGATTCACTTTGGTCCGGATCAAGTCGGGATCCTTGAGGGCCTCGTCGCGGGCCATGAAGATGATCTCGGTCGGATAGCCCCGAACCAACTCCTCATTGAGTTTGCGCTCGACCTCCCGGCCGAACTCCACCGAAATCGCATCCAGCTCGAAGTCCATGCGTGCTTCTCCCGGCGTCATGTTTCCACCGGTCACTTTGGCCCCAAAGTCACGGAACACCACACCGGACAAAGCGTGAAGGGCGGTGTGGGTCCGCATGGTCATGTATCGCCGCTCCCAATCGATCACCCCTTCGACCGGGGTACCTGGGCGGGGGAGAGCCGATCCTTCCGCCAGGACATGAAAGGGCGATCTGTCTTTGCGCACGGTATCGATCACCTCAGCCGATCCGCCGTCCCAGGTGATCGTCCCGACGTCACCAGGCTGTCCGCCACCTCGAGCGTAGAAGACGGTTCGGTCGAGGAATATCCCTCCCTCGGTCACGTCGACAACCGCTCCCTCGGCCCGGGCCAGGTACGCGTCCTGGGGTGCGAGCTCTTCTGTTGAGCCCGGGCCTGCCATGACTAGTGGTGTGTCGCGGAGATAGCGCCAGCGTATCTCCGAGCCATCGGCGTTACCTGGCCAGGACGCACAACGAAGGCGCATCGGCAAGATGCGTCGAAGCGGAGGACGCCGCCAGGAGCGTCGAGGGCCGGAGAGATGCGGCGATTATTTGTGCGACACACCACTAGAGGCTATCTGGACGTGGACTCGTCGGGCACGAACAGCTCGCCATGTCCGGGGACTATCACTGTGGCCAAGTCGAGAACTCTCTCACGGGCACGGTGAAGCCCACCGAGGTCCGTTGCCAGCGGGTCATCGTGTGGAGCCGTCTGATACCACCACAGGTGGGTCAAGGCCACCACATCGTCGCCATCATCAACAATCGTGGTGATGTCCTGGTCGGTGTGCCCCGGTGTCTCCCAAAGGGTCACGCCATCCGTGACCTCAAAGCCTTCAGCGGGACGTGAGGTCCAGATGTCTTTCTCGTAGATGGCCCAATGATCGTGGACACGGGCGTTGGGAAACAAGGAAATGTTGATGGTGTGGTCGGGGTGATGATGGGAAATGATCACATCTGTGACGTCCCCGACTTCGTGGCCGAGTCGGGCGACGGGATCAAGGATGACCGACCTCGCCCTCACCATTCCAGGGTCGACCACGATGAGAGCTCCGTCGGCTTCGATCAGTGAGACGGTTGAAGCAACACGGTCACCCACGTAACCGGACGTGAGGACATGGACCTTCGGCATCGAGCTAGGAGCCAGAAAGAGGTATCACGGCCACGGCCCGAACCCGCTGACTCGTCAGATCCTCATACCTGCGGCCAGACTCGACAGTGTCGACAACGATGATGCCGCCCACCCACGGGACGATCACGAACCTCGAATCAGACGACCATGTGACCTGAAAAGGCCCGGTCGTGAACGGTGCATGTATCACTTCACCTTCTCCATCAACTGGCAGCACCTTGAGCCCGGATACGCCGACGACCGCCAGCTTGGTTCCGTCTGGCGAGACTTCGGCAGCTCCGGCACCACCGATGGAATCCACAGAAGCGTCCAGCACGCTCACCACGCCAGAGGTGGAAATCAGCATCAACCCATCGTCGTCGATCACGATTCCAAGCGTTGGGTGGGAGTCAAGCGCTATCCCATCATGAGCCTCCTTGAACTCACCGGTTGACGTCAGAAGCGTGACCACTCCCGATTGGGTTTGCAGGGCCCAACCCCACTCACCCCAGGCGGCTACGTCACCCCGATCGTCCAGACCACGCGCAATCAGGTCAGGGTTTCGATCCGGCCCCACAACCCACAGAAGCCACTGCCTATCCACGATTTGTGTGTATGAAAGTAAGGCGGACTCCTCGTCGTGCCACGAAAAACTGGTGATGTTCGACGCAAGTGGCACGAGAAATGTTGCCCTACCCATAGAGAGCACAAACCCTTCGGCGTCAGGCACATGGGTAGCCGTCGCGATCCACGTTCCCGAGACATCGAAACTCACTTTTCCGGAGTCGCCGCCGGGGAGCGACCTCGTCACTTTGTCCCGTTCGACCGGCCAGAGTATGTGACTGAGACTTTGACCGTCGTCACTCGTTACCACCACCAGAGCATCGGGAAACCCAGGGATGGCATCAGCGATCCCCTGTGGATTCGCCGGTTCCTCGATCGACGCTATCGGCGGGGCGGTCGCCGCAGCTGGCAGCTCATCGACATCGGCCGTCGACGGTGTAAACAGCACCACACCGAAGAGGAGCCCCACGGCAATTCCAGTCGTCAGCCAGACCCACGCCGAGGTCGATCGCCGCACCGGAGGACGTTGTTCGAGACCGTCCTCAACGACTCTGACGTCGCTTGCCATGTGTCAACGGTAGGCCACACCAGCACCAACTGGGCTGGGCCATATCTCCGTGCCTTCGACCTCGCGGTGACAACCGGTATAGAGTCTCCTGAATCGACGTGGCCTGTGGCCGCGTCGCACTATCAACTGGAGGAAAGACAAATGAAATCCAACAGAGTTATGAGGCTGCTTGCCATTCTTGGCGCGCTGGTTCTCATCCTCGCTGCTTGTGGTGATGGCGATGCGGTGGACACCACCGAAGGCGAAGCCGTAGCCACCACCGAGGCCCCGGAAACGACCGAGGCCCCGGAAACGACCGAGGCCCCAGAGGGACCGCCCGAGGCTGGTCCGCTGGGTGCGGTTACCGTTGCAGCCGGCGATCCGATTGAGATTCGCTCACTGGAGGCTATCTCTGGTCCCGTCGCCTTCCTGGGTATTCCCAACGAGCGGGCAACCCAAATGGCCATCAACGACTACGGACAGATCAAGGGCCACGACGTGAACCTGGGCGTCGGTCTCGATGACCTCTGCAGCGGGGAGGGCGGACAGGCCGCAGCACAAACCATCGTCGCCGACGAGCAGATCTTGGGCGTGATCGGAACTTCGTGTTCCGGCGCCGCCATCGCTGCTATTCCACTGATCAGTGGCGCGGGCATGGTGCTGGTCTCCCCATCCAACACCTCACCTGCTCTTACCTCTGACCTGGCAGGAACCGCCGGCATCGACTACCAGCCGGGCTACTACAGGATCGCCCATAACGACCTGTTCCAGGGTCAGGCCGTCGCTGAGTTCGTGTTCAACGATCTTGGCCTAACCACCGCCGCGGCGATCCACGACGGCGACTCCTACACGCAAGGTCTCGCCCAGGCATTCGCCGATGCCTACACCGACCTGGGTGGAACTATCACCCTGGTAGTGGGTGTGGGTAAGGAGGACACCGACATGACGCCGGTTCAGTCCGAAATCGGTCAGGACTCGCCCGAAGCGATCTA
>SMVA01125607.1_pt1 | contig 22193 bp, 21 predicted proteins | sample 2456451 | NCBI WGS metagenome assembly SMVA01 (sample SAMN11095933, study PRJNA526329) | marine sediment metagenome | biome: Marine sediment; feature: Surficial sediment; material: Deep marine sediment; isolation source: Hadal surficial sediment | place: Pacific Ocean | collected 2014-05 | depth... | reverse complement strand
GCTAAACTGGAAGCCGCGTTTGCTCCCGAGGCGCTTGAGGTTATTGATGACAGTGAAAAACACCGCGGCCACGGCGGCTGGCGCGAGGGCGGTGAAACCCATTTCCATGTTGTTATGAGGTCGAAGGCTTTTAACGGCAAATCCCGGCTTGAGGCCCAGCGCGCGATCAACCATGTGCTGGCCGAAGAACTCACCGGCCCGGTCCATGCCCTGACAATGGATGTGAAGGGGCTGGATTAGGGCTTTTTCTTTGGCGTGGTGATCTTGATTTTGGTGATCTGGTTTTTACGCCGTCCGCGCACTTCAAATTTTATCCCGTGATAGCTAAAGGTCTGGCCGACAAAGGGGATAATCTCGGCGATATAGATAACCAGCCCGGCAATGGTGGCGGCTTCTTCATCGGGAAGGCCCAGGTCGTATTCGCGGTTAAGGTCGCGGATCGTCACATTTCCGTTGACCATGATCCCACCGCCCTTGAGACGCCGGGTAGCCTTGGTCTTGATATCGTGCTCGTCGCGGATATCGCCGACGATCTCTTCCAAAATATCCTCCAAAGTAATCAAGCCCATCAGTGCGCCGTATTCATCGACCACCAGCGCAAAATGGGTGCGGCGTTTCAGAAAAGCGTCCAATTGTTCGCGCAGCGATGAAGTTTCCGGCACGAACCAGGGTTTGGTCATGATTTTTTTTATATCGAGCGCGGCAAAATCCTGGGCGCCTTCGCTGGCCGCTTTCAGGATATCCTTAGTATGCAAGACCCCGACAATATTTTCCTGGTTGCCCTGATAAAGCGGGTAGCGGGAAAAAGCTTTGGCCACCGCCCGGTCAACAATCTCAACCGGCGGGTTGTCGATATTCAGCAAAACCATCGATTTCCGGTGGATCATCACCTCTTCCACCAGGGTTTCATCCAGGTCGAGAATACTTTCCAGCATGTCTTTATGAGCCTTGAGGATGCGGCCTTCTTCCATGTGAATGTCAATGGTGCCGCGAATTTCCTCGTGACTGGACAAAATATATTCAACATTGGATGTATCAACACCAAATAGCTTCAACGTGGTGGCGACAATTTTTTGCACCGCCATCACCACCGGACTGAAAATCTTGATAAAAAAATCGATCACCGGAGCCACCGAAAGCGCCATTTTGTCAGGATTGGAAATGGCCAGGGTTTTGGGCAGCACCTCGGCAAACACCAACACCAGGAATGTCATGATTACGGTGGCGATCGCCACCCCTTCATCGCCAAAGAACGAGATCAGCAAGCCGGTGGCCAGCGCCGAGGCCAGGATGTTTACCAGGTTATTGCCAAGCAGGATGCCGCCGATCATCCGCTCCTTGTTTCCCAAAAGCCGGTCAACCAGTTTTGCGCGCTTTTGGCCAGCCTGGGCGAGGCGCTTGATCCGGGCCCTTGACGATGCCGTCAGTGCCGTCTCTGAACCTGAAAAAAAGCCCGAGACCGCCAAAAGCAGGGCAATGGCGGCAATGGTAATTATTTGGGCGGTGGTCATTATTACTTAAGTGTTCACGCTTTGCAGAAATTGGTCAAGGTCTTCAGGCGCGACCTCTTCAATGGTGACATCACCAATGGCGCGGGGCACCACCAGGCGGATGGCGCCGCGCACGTTCTTTTTATCCTGTGTCATAAATCCCAGCATTGCTTCAGCGGTTGGTGTCAGCCCCGCCTTCATTAAGGTGGTGGCAAGTCCGGCCTTTTCAAGCAGAGCCATCACCCGGGCCAGGTCCCCCGAACCCTCCAGCCCCCGGAAAGCGGCGTATTGAAACGCCAGTACAAGCCCAAACGCCACCGCTTCGCCGTGCAGCAAGGTGCCGTCAAATCCGGCAATGCCTTCAAGCGCATGGCCGAAGGTGTGACCCAGGTTAAGGGTCATGCGGGGTCCGTCTTCGCGTTCATCGGCCTCAACGATAGCGGCCTTTACCTGGACGCTTTTTTTGATGGTCTCGGTCCTGATTTCCGGATCCCCCTTGATAAAGCCGTCGACCCTTTTTTCAAGAAAGGCGAAATGACCGGCGCCTGCCAAAATGGCGTGTTTGACAATTTCGGCATAGCCGGCGCGGACCTCGCGCCCGGGAAGAGTATTGAGGGTATCGGTATCGCTGATCACCAGTTTTGCCGGGTAAAATGTCCCGACCAGATTTTTGCCGAGAGCGGTATTAATCGCGGTCTTGCCGCCAATGGAACTGTCGACCTGAGCCAAAACGGTGGTTGGCGCCATCACCAGGTTAACCCCGCGCCGGGTAAGGTTGGCGGCCAACCCGGCAAGGTCGCCGACAACCCCGCCGCCGAGCGCCACGACGGCATCGCCGCGCTCCAACCCGAACGCCAGAAGTTTGCCGCAAACATCTTCCAGGGTGGCAAACGATTTGCTGGCTTCGCCCGCGGGTATGATAACCGCCCCGGTGTCAAAACCAGCATCCCTCAAGGACTTTTCCACCACATCCAAATAAAGCGCCGCCACGGTTTCATCACTGATGATAGCCACCTTGCGGCAGCCAAGCCGGGCAGCTATCACCGTCCCGGTCTTGGCCAAAACCCCGCCGCCGATCAAAACCTGCGTGGTTCCCGAGGTGCTCTTTATGTTTATTTCCGCAGTCATTCACCCCATCCCCTTAAGTGCAATACATATCAGCTCGACGACTTCCCCGGGGGAAGCCCCTTCACATTCAATGGTAATATCAGCCAGCGTGTAGGTTTCTTTGCGGGCATTATAAAGGTCCAAAAATACTTGTCGCGGGTTGTCTGCTTTCAACAGCGGCCGGGAGCCGCCCCCGATCGCCCGCTCAAACATTTCTTCAGGAGTGTCTTTAAGCCAGATCGAGATCGCATTATCCAAAACCGATGTGCGTAAATCCTTATCCAGAAAAGCTCCTCCGCCGGCGGCGATGACGGTGTTTTCTTGCGAAAGAAGTTCTGCCATCACCTGGCTTTCCAGCGCCCGAAAGCCGCCTTCGCGCTCCTGCTCAAAAATTTCTGCGATCGGCTTTTCAGCGCGTATCTCCACCTGGCGGTCACAATCGGAAAAATCCCGCCCCAAAACCTTGGCCAAAAGCCGGCCGATGGTAGACTTTCCGGCACCCATCATGCCGATCAGAACCAGGGGTTTTTCAGGGGGTGACATTTTGCTTCTGCATTAATATGTTGTCAGCATCTCAAGCTGGTGTAAAACCAATTAAAGGGCTCTTGTTCAAACTTCCGCCACAATGTCATAAAAAAATGGCCTGACAAGCGGTAAACCGGAATAAAAGGCAGTATAGGACAGAAAAAATGAAAAAGTATCTGGTAATTGGAATTTTAGCGGTCCTTGGGTTTGGCTTTCTTGGTCTTTTGACCATTGATATCCCGGCGCCGACGGAAGACGTGGAAAGAGTAATCCCGGATGAAAATTTTGATCAATAAGCTCCTCCCTATCCTTCTCGCTTTTTTTGTTGCGTTTTTAGGCGCCAATGCCTGGGCCCAGGAAGAAACGGTTCCCCCCGAGCAGGAAGAGGATGCGGTCCCGTTCAGGCTCACCCTCCAGGGCCGGGACATCACCATCGACCCGGAAAAAGAGGTCGAAGAGGAGGGCCGCCGACTGGCCACGGGCCGGCCGCTTGATATTGAACCAACGCCCTACTTTGACCGGGAGGAGGGTGTCCCCCTAAGGTTGGCCCAGCAGGAAGAGCTTGACGAAGAGAATGTTGAAGAGGGGGAAGAAGCCGCCCTTGAAGCCACCGACCTTGATCCCTTGAATACCGATTCGATCGGGCTTCTGAGCCCCACTCGCGGTGGCTATCCCTTAGGGCTGTGGCAGGGATCAGCCGCGGCTGAGATTTATTCCCTGATGGCGGCGTTGCCGAGCGGGTCTTCATCGCCCACCGCCAATGCCATGAAACGCAAACTTTTATTAAGCGCGGCGCCGTTTCCGCTGGATTCCGGGGAGGATTTAGAAAACAAATATAGTCCTGAGGATTTTCTCTATTCGCGGCTTGAACGGCTTCATGCTGGCGGTGATTTGGCGTCACTCTTAAGCCTGTTTGAACAAATCCCGCGCACCGAACGCAGCCCGAGGATTTCCCGGCTGATGGTTGAGGCGTATTTGCTTGATGGCGATCTCACCAGCGCCTGCAAACTGGCCGCAGACGGCCAGCGCCAAGAAGGCAGTTCTGACTGGTTGAAAATCCGGTCAATTTGCCTGGTGCTTGAAGGCGAGGAAGCCCAGGCGCGGTTTAACCTTACCCTTCTGGACGAGACCGGCGAAATAGACTTTGCTTACCAGACCTTGTTTGAGGATGTGGTTGCCTTGGCCCGTGAAACCAAAAACCAGGTGCGGGTAGGTGCCGCGGCGCAACAAGACCCGGGATTTTCCTCGTATTTTGCCGGCAGCTTTTTTCTTTCAACAGACCTAAGCCCGCTGCATGTGGCAATCCTCAAACTTCTTGGCCGTAATGTTGATATCGCCTTGGAGGAGGAGGTCCCGACCAACATGATGTTGACCAGCATGGCGCGTTGGCAAGGGCTGACCCTTGAGACCAAGCTTAAGGTTGCCGACCAGGCTCTTAGCCAGGGTATTCTGGAAGAACGATTCTTAAAGAACCTGGTTGGGGCCTACACCTTTGAGGCCGCTGATAAAGAAATTGCCCATTTGCTTGATTACGAAAGCTGGGGGGTCAAGGGCGATGCCCTTTTTTATGCCCTGGCGAAAGAAGCCGGCGATGCCGAAGCCGCTATTTCGGCCATCCAGGAAGGCTGGTCACGGGCGCGCATGGGCGGCCGGGCGCCTTTTATTGCCGGCCTTTACCTTGATGCCATTCTGGACATTCCACCCTCACCGGCCTTTGTTGCTTTTGCCCCCGACGCGGTGCGTATTGCGCTTTTGAACGACCGCTGGGATCTGGCCCGGGACTGGTACGCGATTGCCCGCAATACCGCGTCTTCCGGGGACGCTGAAGCCACCCGCATGCTGGTGGAAATGTGGCCCCTAATGGTGACCATGGATAAAGCCCGCGAAATTCCGTATTCTCCCCAAATCCTCCGCCTGTGGCGCCGCGGTGTTGAATTGCTGCCAGGCGATGAGCAGCTGGCCCGGGCACTATTGCTTTACAGTGTGCTTGAGGTCCTGAACTATCCGGTGCCTGAGGATTTGAAATCAGAAGGGGTTTTTGCCCGCAGCGTTTCCAGCGGCGCCAATTTTATTGGCGGGCCGTCGCTTGGTGAAACCCTGCTTCGGGTATTGGGAAGTTTTGGTGCCAGTGGCCCCGAAGTTGTCGCCCCAACGGTTTTGGCCGATATTATGAAAACCCTGATCGATACCGGCCTTGATAATGATGCCCGCCACCTGGCTTTGGAAACCTTGATAGCCAGGGGCTTTTAAATGAGACTTAGATAATCGGGAGAGGCACAACGTTAGCGGCTGAGGCAGAAACGGTCCAAAGGTTCCTTGAGGTACTTGCCGCAGAACGCGGTGCCGCCGACAATACGTTATTATCTTATGAACGTGATTTGCGGCTTTTGTCAGACGTCACCAACAAACCTTTTTCAGAAATAAAAGAAGCTGACCTCAGCAACTATTTTGACCGCTTGGCCAAAGGGGGGCTCACGGCGGCCACCACCGCCCGCAAGTTATCCGCCTTTCGCCAGTTTTATAATTTCCTTTATGAAGAGGGCCTGGTCGCTGAGAACCCCACCACCCATATTGAAAGTCCCAAGCGCGGCCGGCCGCTGCCCAGGGTTTTAAGCGAAGATGATGTTAATCGCCTGCTCGATGAAGTGGCGGCCAGGGCGGCCAAAAAACCCGATGTCAGGAACCTGCGCCTGGTGGCGCTGGTCGAGTTGCTTTACGCCACCGGTCTCAGGGTTTCCGAGCTGGTCAGCCTGCCGCTGGCCGCCGCCACCGGCGAGCGCGACTTTATTATCGTCAAGGGCAAGGGCGGGCGCGAGCGCATGGTGCCCTTAACCAACGCCGCCCGGGTGGCGATCGCCCAATACCTTGATATGCTTAAGGCGGAAGGCGTTTATACTGACAGTCGATGGTTATTCCCGTCGCGGAGCAAACAAGGCTACCTGACGCGTATCCGCGCCTTTCAGCTGATCAAGGACGTGGCCGCGGCTGCCGGCCTTGATGCCAGAAAAATTTCAACCCATGTCTTGCGCCATGCCTTTGCCACTCACCTTTTGGCCAATGGCGCTGACCTGCGCGCCGTGCAACAGCTGCTGGGCCACGCCGACATTTCCACCACCCAGATTTACACCCATGTCCTTGAGGACCGGCTGCGGCGGCTGGTCACCGAAAAGCATCCCTTGAGCAAAAAATAATAACCGTTTCCACAACTGGCAATCCTGGTAAACCCCCCTATATGTAAAGCGAGGCCGGTTTCATTTGCGGCTGGTTTCGGGTAAGGTGTTGACATAGAGGGCGATTTGAGTGATTTTGCTCGCCTCTTTATGTGGGGACTAGGGAGCCTTTAAAAATCATGATCACGTTTCTTGATTTTGAAAAACCGATTGCCGAATTGGAAGGTAAAATCCGTGAACTGAAAGCCCTGGCCAGCGGTGAGGGCGCGGTCAATATCACCGATGAGGTTGGCCAGCTTGAGGGCAAGCTGGATAAAATGCTGCGCCACACCTATGGCACGCTGGACCCGTGGCAAAAAGTACAAGTGGCGCGCCACCCCGAACGCCCCCATTTCAAGGATTATATCGAAGCCCTGATCGACGACTTCACGCCGCTTGCGGGTGATCGGGCGTTTGGCGAAGACGTTGCCATCATCGGCGGCCTCGGCCGCTTTCGCGGGCAGGCGGTGGTCATCATGGGCCATGAAAAAGGGTTCGATACCGAAACCAGGCTGAAGCACAATTTTGGCATGGCCCGGCCCGAAGGGTATAGGAAGGCCATCCGGCTGATGAAGCTGGCCGACAAATTCGGGTTGCCTGTGATTACCCTGATTGATACCTCGGGTGCTTACCCGGGGGTCGGCGCCGAAGAACGCGGCCAGGCCGAAGCGATTGCCCGCTCGGTTGAAACCTGCCTGAATATTTCCGTACCATTGATCAGTTGTATTGTCGGCGAGGGTGGCTCCGGCGGTGCCGTGGCGCTGGCGGTTGGCAACAAGGTTCTGATGTTCGAGCATGCAATTTATTCTGTGATCAGTCCCGAGGGCTGCGCCTCAATCCTGTGGCGTACTGCTGAAAAAGCTAAAGACGCCGCCAGAGCGCTCAAGATCACCGCTGAAGATCTGATCAAGCTCAAGATTATTGATGAAATTATCCCCGAACCACTCGGCGGCGCCCACCGCGATCCCGAAAAAACTTTCGCCGCTCTTGGTGATGCCCTTGAGCGGGCGCTGGGTGAGTTGTCCGGGCTGCCGCCGAAAAAACTTCGCGACCTCCGCCGTAAAAAATTCCTCAACATGGGCAGCACCGGTATCGCGTAAAAATTTGCCAGGATTTTCCCCGTTACCCACCTTCACCTGACTTTTGGCCCTAACCCCAAGATTCTAAAAAGTTTTTCCAGATCGCAGTCGAAGATATGCACAAACTTTCCACATCCTTTTGCACCGGATAGGTGAATTTATCCCCAAATTTGTCCCCAAAAACACTATATCTAGGGGGTAAAAAATTTATTTATACTTTATCTTGACTGATTGGGGATGTTGCCTGCATACTCATTCTCACGATTGCTTGCCCCATTTCGGGGTTTGGGGCGCTAGGCAAAAAGCCTAAACACAATCAAAATACCCGGCCTGAAATAACGGAAAAGGCGGGTTTGCGGATGAAATCGCCGGGTGGCGAAAGCTGGTTGCGAGTCTGAAAAAGACCAAAAACCTGAATAAGCTCAAGGAGTGAGGGGGACATGGAACTAAAAACCGGGAGGGCTGAGCAGGTGTTTGAAGTAACCCAATTTGAAAGTGGCGGCGCGGTTAAAATCGACCGCACCCGCGATAAATTCCTCACAGAATTCGGCAAATCCACACTCACAGACCGCTATTTGATGCCGGGCGAAAGTTTCCAGGACCTGTTCGCCCGGGTCGCCAGTTTTTATGGCGATGATTCCAGCCACTCCCAGCGGCTGTATGATTATATTTCGAAATTATGGTTTATGCCGGCCACCCCAATCCTTTCAAACGGCGGCACCAAACGGGGCCTGCCAATCTCGTGCTTTTTGAATGAGGCAAACGACACCTTGGGCTCGATTGTTGATCTTTGGACCGAAAACGTCTGGCTTGCGGCGCGCGGTGGCGGCATCGGATCGTATTGGGGCAACCTCCGCTCGATCGGTGAAAAGGTCGGCGCCAATGGCAAAACCTCAGGCATAATCCCCTTCGTCCGGGTCATGGATTCGCTGACACTGGCGATCAGCCAGGGCAGTTTGAGGCGCGGCTCGGCGGCGGTTTATTTGCCGGTCAACCATCCCGAGATTGAAGAATTTACTGAAATTCGCCGTCCCACCGGCGGTGATCCCAACCGCAAGACCCCCAACCTGCACCACGGGGTTCTAATCTCGGATGCATTTATGCGGGCGGTTGAAGCCGATGAGCAATGGGCACTACTGTCGCCCAAGGACAAGCATGTAATCCGCCGGGTTTCAGCGCGGAATTTATGGATCAGGCTTTTAACCTCGCGGGTTGAGACCGGCGAGCCTTATCTGGTATTTTCTGATACCGTCAACCGGCAAATACCGGAACACCACAAGCTGACCGGTTTGACCGTCAAAACATCGAACCTGTGTTCTGAAATTACCCTGCCGACCGGGACCGACCATCTGGGTAAAGACCGCACCGCGGTCTGTTGCCTGTCGTCGCTTAATCTTGATCATTACCATGAGTGGTCGAAGGAAGAGAGGTTCATAGAAGATATCATGCGCTTCCTTGATAACGTTCTTCAGGACTTTATCGACCGCGCCCCGAAGGAGATGGCCAAGGCCAAATATTCCGCGGCGCGCGAACGCAGCGTCGGCCTTGGCGTCATGGGCCTGCATTCGTTCCTGCAAGCCCATAATATTCCAATCGAATCGGTCATGGCCAAGGTCTGGAACAAAAAAATATTCAGCCATATCAAGGAAAAGGTCGACGAAGCTTCGGTGACGCTCGCCGAAGAACGCGGCGCCTGTATGGATGCCGCCGAATTTGGCATTAAGGAGCGCTTTTCCAACAAAACCGCAATCGCGCCCACCGCCTCAATCTCAATTATCTGCGGTGGCGCCAGCCCGGGGATTGAGCCCATTGCCGCCAACTCGTTTGTTCATAAAACGCTATCGGGCTCGTTCAATGTCAGAAGCAGCATTTTGGAAAAAGTGTTGGAAGAAAAAGGCCAAAATACCGACAAAGTCTGGTCGTCAATCACCGTCCATGAGGGCTCGGTCCAGCACCTTGATTTTCTCAACGATCATGAAAAGGATGTCTTTAAAACTGCCTTTGAAATTGACCAGCGCTGGCTGATAGATTTGGCTGCCGAGCGCACACCGATGATCGACCAGGCGCAATCCTTGAATATTTTCATCCCCGCCGACATCCACAAGCGCGATCTGCACCGGCTCCATTTCGGAGCGTGGAAAAAGGGCGTGAAGTCGCTTTATTACTGCCGCTCCAAATCAATCCAGCGCGCCGAAGTGGTCTCCCACATTGAAAATGGCGTGGCCAAGGTTGCGGTCAACGGCAATGGCGTACCCAAGCCCGATGATATTCAAATTCCATTGGTGGCGAAGACCGACAAGGAGCAGGCGGAAGAAACCGACTACGACGAATGCCTGTCCTGCCAATAGCGGGGTAGTAAACAAACCAAAGAGTAGAAAAAATGGCCAGAATGGCAGAAGCAAATTCCTTATTGGTCGGTAGCCCGGTCTACAAACCTTTTCGCTACCCCTGGGCATACGAAGCCTGGCTAACCCAGCAGCGTATCCACTGGCTGCCCGAAGAGGTGCCGCTGGGCGATGACGTCAAGGACTGGCGCAACAAGGTAACCGATGAAGAGCGCAATTTGCTGACCCAGATTTTCCGCTTTTTTACCCAGGCCGATATCGAGGTGAACAACTGCTATATGAAGCACTACACCCAGGTCTTCAAGCCGACCGAGGTGCAAATGATGCTGTCGGCCTTCTCGAACACCGAAACCATCCATATTTCTGCTTACTCGCACTTGCTCGATACCATCGGCATGCCCGAGGCGGAATATTCCGCGTTCCTGAAATACAAGGAAATGAAAGACAAATACGACTACATGCAGGGGTTTAATGTAAATTCCAAAGCCGACATCGCCAAGACCCTGGCCGTCTTCGGGGCCTTTACCGAAGGACTGCAGCTGTTTGCCTCGTTCGCCATGCTATTGAACTTTCCGCGCTTTAATAAAATGAAGGGCATGGGCCAGATCATCTCGTGGTCGGTACGCGATGAAACGCTGCATTGCCAGAGCATCATCAAGCTGTTCCGCACCTTTTGCCATGAGAACCCGGAAATCTGGACCGAAGAGTTTCAGGCCGAGCTCTACGAGGCGTGCGATACCATTGTCACCCACGAAGATGCCTTTATTGACTTGGCGTTTGAAATGGGTCCGGTTGAGGGTCTGGCCGCCGATGAGGTCAAGGCCTATATCCGCTATATCGCCGACCGCCGGTTGTTGCAGCTGGGCCTGCAGCCGGTCTATCACATCAAGGAAAATCCGCTGCCGTGGCTCGATACCATGCAGAACGCGGTCGAGCACACCAACTTTTTTGAAAACCGGGCGACCGAATATTCCAAGGCCGCCACCAAAGGAACGTGGGAGGAAGCTTTCGACTAGGGATATCCAAATCATAGCTCTTCCTTGCGGGGAGACCCTTCTTGCCTTGCTAGCCGTCTACCTAAGTCATCAAAGGGCCTCCCCGCTCTTTTTTTACCCTGGAGCCTAAAAGAAAGAGGCGCCCAGGGGAGGGGCGCCTCTTAACAGGACGAAAAACCGGGAGGAAGGGGTGCCCTCCCGGCAGGGAATTAGGGATCGTCCCTTTTTGAACCAGATGCTGATAATTGAGGAGAAGACTGGCTCAAAATCAAAGCCTTCCTGGTACTGTCAACCCTTGTGGTCCCAACGAGGGGGGGAGAGGAAACAGAGAGAGTCAAAATAAGGACCATAAGAATTTCCAAACCAGTCATTTAAAGTCTTCTCCTTTCAGCCATCAACAATGATTCGACTTTAAAATAACAAAGTCACCCTGAACAAAACCTGAGCGGGGTGTTCATATTTGGTTCATGTAAATTGGTGGGTTCCTCCAATAAAATGGGGCCCCGGGAAGGGGCCCCAAGTGCAGGCCGGATTAGGGGAAAACCCAGCCTGATTTCTTACCCGCGCTAGCGCCGGTAGCGGGCAATGCGCCTGGGGATTTTGATGTGGCCGAAGCTGTCGGCGATGCGTTCAATTGCCTTGAAGCGCAATTTTGGCACGATACTGCCATAGCGCCCATTGCGATAGCGGACGCCATAGCCATCGCCATTGATAGTGCCGAGAAACACACCCAACAATTCAACAGCGCGTTCAGCCTTCTCGATCTTGCCGCCAGAACCATTGTGATACATTCCCCGGCGCCCTAAAGGCTGGGTCACTTCACCGTAAATCCGGTCACGGTAGATGGTTTTGCCTCCGGCCTTGATTTTGATTTTGTAATCATAGGCCATCGACGCGTAACCACCCCTGGCTCTGCGGCCCCGGCGGTCATATATCTCAGGGGTCGACATAGTGCCGTTGACCCAAACCGTAACGTCGGCATAGCGGCGTGAATAAACGATATTGATATAAGGGTTGTAAGCCTGGAGATGTTTACCAATCGCCCGCTCAAGCTGGCGGTCGCCAGCATCGATATAAAGGTCAACGACCTGCTTGCCATAACCACGGCCGCGGCCTTCGCGGTGGTCGGCCAGCGCTTCGGTGGTGATAAAACTTGCGCCTATTGTTCCCAGCGCCATTGCGGAGAACAGATATGTTTTAAAGGTCTTCATGGTGTTTCTCCTTATTTATTGTTCTGGAGAAACTTTACCAAGACCCGCCTGAACGGTGCCTGAGCAAGCTGTTCAGGCCCGGTTCAGCGAAACCGGGCGGAAATGAGGCAGAAAAAATGGCGGGTGGAAGGTCGATCAGGCGAGATAATCCCTACCAGGATTAAATCAGGCGGCCGTGGCAGTGTTTATATTTTTTGCCAGAGTTGCACGGGCATGGGGCATTTCTTGGCACCTTGCCCCAGGTTGCCGGATCCGCCGGGTTTTTTGGCTGGGCGGCCTTTTGGGCCGCCGCCATGGCCAGGGTGCCAACCGGGGGAACTGCATCGTTTTCCCCGGTCCTGGGATCGATATGCTGGGGCCGCAAGGGCTTTTGTTCCTGTTTAATCGCCAGCGGCCCCTGTTCAACCCGGAATTCTATGTGCGCCAGCATTTTTGAAACATTTTCCCGCACCGTGCCCAACAAAGCCTCAAACAGGGTGAAGCTTTCGGTCTTGAACTCGTTTAGGGGATCGCGCTGGCCATAGGCCCTGAGCGTCACCACTTTACGCAGGTGCTCGAGGGTTGATAAATGTTCCTTCCAGTCGTTATCAAGGGTTCTCAACAGCAAACTTTTTTCAACATAGCGCCATTCCTCGGACCCGTAATTTTCAACCTTTTTAGCAATCTGGGCATCGGTTAACTTAATAATGCGATCGGTTAATTCCTGCTCTTCAACACCTTCCTCTTTCATCCAGTCGGTCAAGGGCAGATCAATATTAAAAACCCGTTTAATTTCAATACCCAGCCCCTTGATATCCCATTCCTCTGGGTAGGTCTTTGGGGGAATATGGGTGAGGACGATGTCTTCGACGGTTTCTGCGCGCATATCGCTGACGGTGTCTGACACGTCCTTGGCATCCATAATCTCAAGGCGTTGTTCGTAGATCGCCTTTCTTTGGTTATTCATGACATCATCGTATTTCAGGATATTTTTGCGCTGTTCGTAATTGCGTTCCTCAACTTTACCCTGGGCCTTTTCAATCGCCTTGTTGATCCACGGGTGAATGATTGCCTCGCCCTCTTCAAGGCCCAGCTTGACCAGCATGGCATCCATTTTTTCCGGACCGAAAATACGCATCAGATCGTCATGAAGCGAAAGATAAAACTTCGATTTGCCGGGATCTCCCTGGCGCCCTGAACGGCCCCGCAACTGGTTATCAATGCGCCGGCTTTCGTGGCGTTCGGTGCCGATCACATAGAGGCCGCCGGCCGCCAGCACCCGCTTTTTGTTTTCCGCTATCTCGGTTGTGATCTTTTTGATCACCTTGGCCTTTTTCTTTTCATCCTCAATCGGATCAGCCTCAAACTTGACGCGCATGTCGTAATTACCGCCAAGCTGGATATCGGTACCGCGCCCGGCCATGTTGGTGGCAATGGTTATCGCCCCAAACTCGCCAGCCTGGGCAACAATGAAAGCTTCCTGTTCATGATAGCGGGCATTCAAAACGTTGTGCTTAATTTTGTGTTTTTTCAGGATTTCGGAAAGCAATTCAGATTTTTCGATCGAAACGGTGCCAACCAGCATCGGCTGGCCCTTTTTGTGGCAAACCTTTATTTCCTCAACCAGGGCCTTGAATTTTTCCGGCTCGGTGCGGTAAAATTCGTCGTGATCATCAATCCTGATGATCAGTTCATTGGTTGGGATTTCCACCACCGGCATGCCATAAATATCAAAAAATTCCTGGGCTTCAGTGGCCGCGGTTCCGGTCATGCCAGAAATTTTCGGGTACATCCGGAAATAATTCTGGAATGTAATTGAGGCCATGGTTTGGTTTTCCGGCTGGATCGGCACCCCTTCCTTGGCTTCAACCGCCTGGTGCATCCCCTCCGCCCAGCGCCGGCCTTCCATCATCCGGCCGGTAAATTCATCAATGATTATGACCTTGTCATCCTTGATGATATAATCGGTATCACGGGCGAACATTTTTTCGGCCCGGAGCGCCTGGTTGACGTGGTGGACCACTTCGGTGTTTTCGTAATCGTACAGATTATCGCCTTCCAGAAGCCCGGCCTTAACCAACAGACCTTCAATGAATTCAACCCCCTCTTCGGTCAGGGTAATGGTTTTGTTCTTTTCTTCTTTCTCGTAATGATCTTCCTTCAACTGGCGCACGATGCGATCAACGGAGGTATAAAGGTCGGTTTTGTCTTCGGTTGGCCCGGAAATGATCAACGGGGTACGCGCTTCATCAATCAGAATACTGTCAACCTCATCAACAATGGCAAAAGAAAAATCCCGTTGCACCATTTCAGAGCGGGAAAACGCCAGATTATCGCGCAGGTAATCAAAGCCCAGCTCGTTATTGGTGGAATAGGTGATATCGGCGCTGTAGGCTTCCTTGCGCTGGGGCTTATCCAAACCAGGAACAATCACCCCGACGCTTAGGCCCAGAAAGTTATAAATTTGCCCCATCCACTCGGCATCGCGCAGGGCCAGATAGTCATTGACGGTGACAATATGAACGCCCTTGCCGGGGATTGCATTTAGAAAAGCTGACAGGGTTGAAACTAGGGTTTTACCTTCACCGGTTTTCATTTCAGCAATTTCACCGCGGTGTAAAACGATGCCGCCGATCAACTGAACATCAAAATGGCGCTGGCCCAGGGTGCGTTTCGCTGCTTCGCGAACCGTGCTAAAGGCTTCAACCAGCAGGTCATCCAGGGTCTCTCCGGCTTTGTAGCGAGTCCTGAATTCGTCGGTTTTTGCCTTGATTTCGGCATCCGTTAGCTTTTCGAATTCAGCTTCAAGGGCGTTGATGGCGTCGACAGCTTTTTGATGCTTGCGGACCACCCGCTCGTTCGAGGTGCCGAACATTTTTTTGGCAAGCGAACTAAACGCTTTCATTATTTCCCTTTCAACAAACCCGCAAACTTTGCATCCGAATTCGCAAAAAAATCTTGACTGAACTCATGCCGGTTTTTTTAGGAAAACCAGTCACAGGAGAGATAAGGTCAGAGATGGGAAGTGTCAACCAGGATACAAGATAAAATAAGCGATTTAGCCGACGCCGCCGCGGCCCATAGCACCGACAATAGCGGTGGTAATAAAATCAATGATATTCTTGATGCTGAGACCGATTGATTCCAGGGCGACAACCAGCACCAAACCGATCAGGCCTACCAACAGCCCATATTCAATCGCCGCGGTGCCCCTTTTATCACGGAGCAACCGAACAAAAATATGTGCCTGAAGGATAAGATGGTTTAGGTTCTGCATATATTGCCCCCAAGGGATTCTGCCATCCTTTAATGTTGATTTCAAACAAAATTACACTGCTTGTTTGGATTAAATATGCATGCTAGCTCTTTCAAAATGGTTAATATTTCTAAAAAAGCTAAAAACCCGCAGAATCTTGAGGTTTTTGTGGCCGCTGGGCTGCTTGTAAACGGTAAAAACCAGGTTCTTTTGGCAACCCGGCCGCCGGGCCGGTCAATGGCGGGGCTTTGGGAATTTCCCGGTGGCAAGGTAAAACCCGCTGAAACCCCCGAAAATACACTCATCCGCGAGCTTTTTGAGGAACTGAAAATAACTGTAAAGGTGGTGGATTTAAGGTTTGTAACCGAAATATCCCACAAATATGAGGATTTTCACCTCAAAATGTCATTATTCCTGTGCCGGCACTGGACCGGCGAGCCGAACCCTCAGGAAGGTCAGAAAATCTGCTGGGTTAGCCCGGAAAACCTTGAAAATTACCCGATGCCGCCGGCTGATGCCCCGGTGATCGGTAAAATCCCCGGATTCTTGAAAAAATATTGAAAAATTAGCGCTTTAACGCATCCTTCAAGCGGACTTTGCCGCTGCCCGGCCTCAGGGGTTTGGGTTGGCCCGGGCCCGGCGCCCAGCCGGTCAGGTAAATAATCTGGAAAGTGCCCAAAACTCGCCCTTCTTCATTGGAAAAGTGTTTAAAATAGTATTCAATCGCCACCTTTAGCATATCTTTCCGGGAAAAAGTCTTGCGCCGCCCCAAAAGCGCATTGGTTTCGCCCATTGCCCGCAAATCCCGCATCAATTTCAGCGGGTGATCATAGCTTACGGTCAATTTCTCAACATCCGCTACCGGCATGGCAAACCCGGCCCTGGCCAGCAAATCACCGGCATCGCGGACATCGGCGAAGGGCGATATCCGCGGGCTGGCGCCGCCGGTGGTCTCGGCTTCGGCAAAAAGCAGACTTTGGCGCAATTCATAAAGGGTTTCACCACCCAACATCGCCCCCAGGAACACCCCATCTTCTTTAAGCGCGCGGCGTACCTGCACCAGGGCGCCGGGCAGGTCGTTGACCCAATGCAGCATTAGATTGCTTAAAATAAGATCACAGGATTTGTCTTTGAGGGGCAACTGCTCCTCATCAAGGAGAACGGCGTCATCTCCGGCAATAAAAGTATCAGGTTTGACCCCTACCACGTCGGCGGCCATCAAGGGCCCCATCGCAAAAACCCGTGGAAACTGGCGATTGATGTCAAGCAGCCGTTCTTTAATGCCGTTTGCGCCTTCCCTGAATAAATAAAGCGCGGCCTCCTCTCCAGCGCGTTTCCTGCCACGCCGGCGCACCAAAACCCGGTCAAATATGCGGTAGCCGTCACCCATGAAAAGCCCTAAAGTAATTGCCAGTAAAATTGCCCAGAAGTGTAAAGCCGCCGCGATGAAAAGTGAACCTGCCATTTTATCCAAAACCGCTAAATTTCCGGAACCGGGTTTCTGGCAAAGGGGTTTGGATTTTTTGCTTCCGCCCGTGTGTTTTAGCTGCCGGGTGCCGATTGAGGTTCAAGGCGGGTTATGTGCCGAGTGCTGGTCGGGGCTGCGTTTTATTACCAAACCCTTTTGCAAATCCTGCGGCTTTCCTTTCGCCCATGAAATGCCCGCTGGCATGGTGTGTGGGTCCTGTCATCGCCACCCCCCTGCGTTTGATCAGGCCAAGGCGGCGATCGGCTATGATAGCAAAAGCCGCCCGGTGATCCTTTCTTTCAAGTACGGTGAACGCACCCAGGGGCTAAAAACCCTGGCGGGATGGTTAAAAAATGCCGGCGCTGAGTTGCTGGAGGAGGCCGATGTAATCATCCCGGTGCCGTTGCACCCAAGGCGGCTTTTCAAACGGCGCTTTAACCAGTCGGCGTTGCTGGCACACGCGCTGGGGGATGCCAGCGCCAAAGCGGTTGACGTCTTCAGCCTGAAGCGACGGAAAAACACCCGAAGCCAGGGCGGCCTCAATGCCCGCCAACGACACCAAAATGTGAAAGCGGCGTTTCTGGTGCCCGCGGATAAAAGGCCGCATATCAAGGGCAAACGGGTGGTGTTGATCGATGATGTCATGACCACCGGGGCCACCGTCGAGAATTGCACCAAAGCTTTAAAAGCCGCAGGCGCCAAAAAAGTGTTTGTCCTGACCCTGGCCCGGGTGGTTGAGCCGCTAAAAAAATACGACGACAGGAAAAAAAGTAATCATGCCAAAAGTTGAAATTTATACTGAGATGATGTGCGGCTACTGTCACCAGGCCAAGGCCCTGTTGGCGGAAAAAAAGGTGGAATTTAAGGAAATCAGTGTCGGCTTTCACCCCAAGGCGCGTGCCGAGATGATCCAGCGTGCCAATGGCCATAGCACCGTCCCGCAAATTTTTATCAATGACCGTCATATTGGCGGCTACGATGATTTATACGCCCTTGATAGCGCCGGGAAACTGGACCAGTTGTTGGCAGACAAATGAAAAACACCCTCGAAATAAGCCTGGTTCAGCTCTCTTCCGGCAATGAATTTGAGGAAAATATCGAAACCGCTTCAGACTTGATCAGAACCGCGGCAAAATCCGGCGCCAGGTTTATCCTGACCCCTGAAAACACCGGAATGATGGAAAGCCGCAGCGGCCCGCTTTTTGAAAAGGCACCCCCAGAAGATGACAACCCGGCCCTGAAAGCATTTATCGCCCTGGCTGCCGATTTGGGGATCTGGCTTCTGGTTGGGTCGCTGGCGGTCAGGGTGGCCAAAACCAAACTTGCCAACCGCTCGTTTTTGATAGCGCCAGACGGCATCCGCGCGCGCTATGACAAAATCCATATGTTTGATGTTGATCTTGCCTCCGGTGAAAGCTACCGCGAATCGAAAAATTTCCGGGCCGGCGGTGAGGTGGTCACCGCCAAGATACCCTGGGGGGTTTTAGGGATGACCGTTTGTTATGATTTGCGTTTCCCCTATCTCTATCGCCGTCTCGCCCAGGCGGGGGCGGGGATGATCAGCGTCCCCTCGGCCTTTACCCAGACCACCGGCGTCGCCCACTGGCGGGTTTTGCTGCGCGCCCGGGCGATCGAAACCGGGTGCTTTATCCTCGCCCCGGCCCAATCCGGCACCCATTCCGATGGCCGAAAAACTTATGGTCACTCTTTAGTGGTTGATCCCTGGGGCAAGGTTCTGCTAGATGCGGGACCCCTTGAAGTCGGGGCATTTAATGCTACATTGGAATTAGGTAATATAGACAGGGCCAGAGCCGCGATCCCGGCCTTGAAACACGACAGGAATTTGGACACTAAAGAATGATTGTTTTTGATTTAAAATGTGAACTGGGTCACGTTTTCGAAGCGTGGTTCACCGCCACCAAGACCTTTGAGGACCAGATTGCCCGGGGCGTGGTGGAATGTCCGTCGTGTGGCTCTATCAATGTGGCCAAAGCGGTGATGGCGCCGAATATTGCCAGGAAATCCAGCCAAAAAACGACCTCTGCCAATCCGCTTACCGCTGGCGACGATGACGGCGAACAGGTCGGTTACACCAGCCTCCCGGGTGCCCTGCAGGATGAGTTGGAAGTGGTTTTGAAAAAGGTGCGTAAACACGTTGAGGAAAATTGCGATTACGTTGGCACCGATTTTCCCGAAGAAGCACGCAAAATCCATTACGGCGAAACCCCGGAACGGGGCATTTACGGTGAAGCATCCCGTGAGGAATCGCTTGATCTCTTAGAAGAAGGGATCGATGTTATCCCCGTGCCCGGCATCCGCAAACCCGGACAAAGCGACGCCTGACTCCTAGGGGCCGTGGACCGCCATTCCGATATAATTGACCGAACAATCGCGGCTGATTTTCCAGCTCGCGTCCAGCGGGGCATATTCAAAGCCTTTCAATTCAGCCAGTTTGAACCCGACCTCCTTGAATGCCCGGTCGAGTTCCGAGGGCTTGATGAATTTCTGGTAGGTGTGGGTGCCGCGCGGCAGCCAGTTCAGGATATATTCGGCGCCGATGATGGCAAAAATATAGGACTTGGGCGTACGGTTGATGGTTGAAAACAGCATAGCGCCATCTTTTTTCAAAAGGGTGTGGCAGGCGCCGAGGAAACTCGTCACATCGGCGACATGTTCCAAAACTTCCATGTTGAGGATGATATCAAAGCGTTCTTTTGTATTGGCCAGGTCTTCGCCAGATATTGCCCGGTAAGCTATTTTCAGGCCCGAGGCTTTGGCATGAAGGGCGGCGACCTTGATATTTTTCGTCGTCACATCGATGCCGGTCACGGTGGCGCCAAGGCGTGCCATCGGCTCACATAAAAGCCCGCCGCCGCAACCAATATCCAAAACCTTAAGCCCTTTTAGCGGCGCTCCCGGCCTGTCCTTCAATTTAAAATGGCGGTTCAGTTGCCCGCGGATAAAAGAAAGACGGGCCGGGTTCAGCTTGTGTAATGGCTTAAAAGGCCCATGGGGATCCCACCAGGTTTCGGCCAACGCCGAAAATTTTTCAACCTCTTTGGGGTCGATTGAGGTTGCCTGGGGTTTTTTTGACATAATTTATTATATCCTTGGTCTTGCCTCTTAATCTGCATATTCCTATGAATACCTTGAGCAGGCCAAAACGCAAGGAAACAAATTCCAAACAAGACCAGCGAAGGAGCAGGCGTGGAAATCATCGTTAAAAAATTCGGCGGCACCTCGGTCAGCGACCTTGATCACATTCAAAACGCTGCGCTGCGCGTCAAGGAAGCGTTTGAGGATGGGGTCCGGCCGGTTGTTGTGGTCTCGGCCATGGCCGGGGTTACCGACCAGCTGCTGGGCGGCCTGAAGGTGAAAACCCTGGGCGCGGATTTACGGGAAAATGATGTGGTGGCTGCCACTGGCGAACAAATGTCTGCTGGAATTTTTGCCCTGGTGCTGCAGGGTTTGGGGCTGAAAGCCCGCTCGATGATGGGCTGGCAGGTGCCGGTGATTACCAGTGACAGGGCGGGCGCTGCAGAAATCAGGGAAATTCCCCCTGAAAATTTACTCAAAAGCCTTAAGGCCGGTGAAATCCCGGTCATCGCCGGGTTTCAGGGGGTTACCGACCAGGGCCGGATCACCACCTTGGGCCGCGGCGGTTCAGATATTTCAGCGGTGGCGATTGCCGCAACCCTTAAAGCGAAGCGGTGTGATATTTATACGGACGTACCCGGGATTTACACCACCGACCCGAATATAGTATCAAAAGCCCGTAAACTTGATAGCATCAGTTATCAGGAAGCACTGGAATTGGCTGCGGTCGGGGCCAAGATTTTGCATCCCCGGGCGATTGCGCTTGCGGTCCGCTTTGGGGTTACAATCCAGGTCCTTACCAGCTATGAAAACAGGCCGGGGACAATGATAATGAATGCCAAAGATATGAAGGACGAAAGAATAGTCAGCGGCATCGCCTGCTCTGATAACGAGGCCAAGGTTTCGATTTTGGGTATCCGCGACGAGCCCGGCACAGTTGCGGCTATTTTCAAGCCCTTGGCCGATGCCGACATCAGTGTTGATATGATCGTCCAGGATGTCTCGAAAGAGGATGGCCTGACCGACGTCACCTTTACTGTCGATAAGGATAATCTCGACCAGACCCTGGCTTTGATCGAAAAAACCAAAGCCGCCACTGACTTTGAAAACCTGGTATCTGATAGGAACGTCATCAAACTGACGGTGGTCGGGCTGGGTATGGCCGGGCGTGCCGGGGTGGCACAGAAAATGTTTACCGCGCTTGGCGAGCTGGGTATTAACATCCAGGCTATTTCCGCTTCAGATATAAAAATAAGCGTGCTGGTCAAGGAGGTTCACCAGAAGGATGCCTTGAAAGCCCTGCACAGCGCCTACGGACTGGACAAAAGATAGACCATGAATTTTGAGGTCACACATGATGTCGGTATCAGGCGCCTGGAGCGCCTGTGGAAGCGGGGTAAGGATTTTCTTGGCACCGAATACGCCATTATGGGCGGCGCCATGACCTGGATTTCAGACCGCACCCTGGTGTCGGCGATCTCCAATGCCGGTGGTTTCGGTGTTATCGCCTGTGGCAGCATGACAACCGGGCTGCTTGATACGGAAATCAAGGAAACCTTTAAACTGACCAATAAACCCTTCGGCGTAAACCTGATTACGCTGCACCCCGACATTAATGAGCTGATGGATGTCTGTCTTGATAACAAGGTTTCCCACATCGTTTTGGCGGGCGGATTGCCGCCCGGTGGGTCTATCCAGAAAATCAAAGCCGGCGGGGCATTGGTGGTGTGCTTTGCCCCGGCCTTGTCTTTGGCTAAAAAGTTGATCAGGTCCGGTTGCGATGCGCTGGTGATCGAAGGCGCCGAAGCTGGCGGCCATATCGGCCCGGTTTCAACCGCTGTTTTGGCCCAGGAAATCTTGCCCCATATCACCGAGGTTCCGGTTTTTGTCGCCGGCGGCATTGGCCGCGGCGAAGCGGTGGCATCGTATCTGCAAATGGGGGCATCGGGGTGCCAAATGGGCACACGGTTTGTTTGTGCCGAAGAATCTCCAGCCCATCCAAATTTCAAAAAGGCTTTTTGCCGGGCATCGGCCCGCGATGCGGTGCCCAGTGTCCAGCTTGACGCGCGTTTTCCCGTGATTCCGGTGCGCGCCATCAAAAACCAGGCCTCGGCTTTATTCCTCGATTATCAGCGTCAAACCATTGAACGCTTCCAAGCCGGGGAATTGAACCAAAAAGAAGCCCAGCTTGAGATTGAAAAATACTGGGCCGGCGCCCTGCGGCGCGCGGTGATCGACGGCCATGTAGAAGACGGCTCGCTGATGGCCGGCCAAAGCGTCGGCATGGTCAAGGAAGAACAACCGATCGCCGACATTATGAACGATTTGGTAACCGAGGCCTGGGTATTTCTAGAACACGCCTCGCAAATGCCATAGCCCTATGGATACCACGTCAAGACCCCGCCAATTATTGCGCAGCCTTCAGAAAGTGAT
>SMVA01293785.1_pt1 | contig 22206 bp, 16 predicted proteins | sample 2456451 | NCBI WGS metagenome assembly SMVA01 (sample SAMN11095933, study PRJNA526329) | marine sediment metagenome | biome: Marine sediment; feature: Surficial sediment; material: Deep marine sediment; isolation source: Hadal surficial sediment | place: Pacific Ocean | collected 2014-05 | depth... | reverse complement strand
TCACCGAGCCGCACGAAGCGGTCGCGGTCGAGGTCCCAGGCCGCGAGGTGGGTGCGGCGCTGGTACCGCGTGCGCCGGACCTTCTGCATCGGAATGATCTCGACGTCACGCGCGTGCCAAATTTCGACCGTCGGCTGATCGTCTTTCTCGATCTCGTCGATCGTGGTGTCGGCTTCGAGGTTGAAGATCCGCTCCTGGATGCCGAAGAAGACCGTGTTCCCGTCATCCGACCACTCGATCGACTGATGTTCTGACACGCGGTAAAGCGCGGGAAAGCCATCCGCGGCGTCCGGGTCGAACGCGCGCGGCGTACGATCGCGGGTGACGTCGGGCCACGCAAGCACGACGTGCGTCGAGTCCTCGAATGCCGAGTCGGCGCGGACGCGTAGCGCTGCGAGGGCGGCGCTCTCATCGCCCCACGACAGCCCGCGGTAGATGGCCGCCTCTGATGCGACCATCCGAAGCGTACCGGCGGCCGGATCGTAAATACCGACTCCGTTCCCGGCCTGACCCTCCGCGTCGATCACCATTGCCAAGAGTGCGGCTTCGTCCTGCCACGCGAACTCGGCCACGTTTCCGAAATTCATGTCGATGCCCGTGGCGAGCGTTCGGACCACCAGGTTCGTGCCCGACCAGTCCTTCTGCTCTTCGGCCTTGTAGCGGCGCATTGCCAAGTGTGCGCCGTCGTCGCTGAACACGAAGGATTGGACGTCATCGATCGTGTCCATCGTCCCCGCCGCGAGATCCACGAGGCCGAGTTCGTTCTTGACCGGCTTCTTCGCCTCTCGGAGCTCGTCCTGTTTCTCTTGAGACATCCCGATCGAGAAGGCGAGCCACCGGTTGTCGTGCGAGAAGGTCGGCCGCGAACCGTACGGCGTGACGATCACCGAGTCGCTGCCGACGAGCCGGACGCGGAGCTCATTCTCTTCGTTGACGCGACTGATCGAGTACGCCAGCCACCGTCCGTCGGGCGACAGCGTGCCGGAACCGAGGCGTTCCCACTTCCCGTAGTCGTCGGGCGTAATGGGTGATTTGCTCTGGGCGCTGAGGGGGGCGGCCGCGACAACACAGGCGAACGCGGCGAGAAGAGGGAACGAACGACGCATGACGACACTCCAAATGACGAGTGGGGAAAGCTAGGAGGCGAGGACGGTGGCGGTAAGGGCGGCAGATGGAAGGATCGACGGATGGGGGAAGGCCGGCGCGTCCGCGGGTAAACGGATAAGCGGGGAAACGGAAAAGCAGATCCGAACCCGCTTCCCCGTTTACCCGTTTACCCGCTTTACAACACCGCCCTCACGATATTGCTCGGCGGTCCGTCGCCGAGTTTGTTCACCGCGAGCACGCGGTACTCGACCTCTATGCCCGACTCTTGATCAGGGAGTAGGGTCTCGGTTTCGACCGCCATGCCGGCGTCCATCCACGACCCGCCGTCGCGTTTGCGGCGTTGGATCTTGTAGGCGTTGACCAGCCCGCCGTCCACCGGCTGCTTCCAGTCGAGGAACACCCAGTCCTTCCCCTCGCGTATGAGCTCGAGGGTTCGCACCTGGCCGGGAACCTCGTTGGCGGTGCGGGCGCGGCGGCCACCCCAGCCGAGGAGCTGGAGCTTGCCATCGTCACCGTTGACCGTGTTCTCCGCGTAACGGAGAGTGGACTTCATCTCGTCGATGAGCGAGTCCATGGCTTCTTCCTTCTCCTGGGTGCCCGAGACGGCGTGGGCGTATCGCGTGATGGCCGCTTCGCGCGCGGCGTCGTACGTGTCGAGCGTCTGCTGAAGCTGGTCCGGCGACACCGGCGGCGAAGGAAAGTCCTCGGCGTTGGCTCGCAGTCCGTTCACCAGGTCGTGGGCGAGCCGTGCTAAGTCGGGCTCGCGTTTTGGGAATCTCATTTGGGGTCCGTCCTTTCAGAGTGTGGTTGCGCGTTGCTTCCCGCCGGAGTGCGGGAGTGAATGCACGATGGTCATTCCAGTCTGGGGGTGGACCGCGGGCCCACGTGAGAGACCACACCACCGCCGGGGCGGAGGCGGGTTGCTCCGCCCGGAGTGCCGTTTGACCCGTAGCAGAGGTGGCTAACTCCGGCACGGAGGCGGATTGACCCGTCCCCAAGGCGGCTTGACCCGTGGCGGAGCGAGCGTGCCCCGAGCCGGAGAAAGGGAACTCTGCGACGGAGGCGGCTTCCCCTGCGCCAAGTGAAGCGTGCTCCGCCACGGAGTTAGCCAACTCTATGACGGAGTTGACCAACTTTGCGACGGAGTCGACCAACTCTGTGGCGGGGAAAGCTTGACGCGGGGTGGGGAAAGCGTGACCCGCGGCGGGGAAAACGCCCAGAGAGCGCACGCCCCCAGCGATCCGGACAGTCATGGCAGATCTCCCCATGTTTGCAGTTGCCTGTATTGAGCGGTCGCCATGCGCCGTCGACTGGGCGCCACGTGCGATTGCCGCTCCTATTTAGCTATACCGGAAATCGCCGATTTTCTTTCAACCAGACTGCCTAAGTCTTTTTACGGCATGTGGTTACGGGTGGGGCGGACTGCGGGGTTGGAACCGGGCGGCGGGTGCCAGACTCCAGAGAACGGTCCGCACGGTAACTTGGGGAGTATGGGTGCCCCTCGCGATCTCTCCCAAGCTTCCGACCAGGCCGTGGTTGCCTTGGTACTCAACGGCAAAGCTGCCGCGTGCCGCGAACTCATGGACCGATACCGCGAGACCGCTTTCTACGTCATCCTCGGGATCGTCGGCCATCGCGAGCGGGCGGAAGATCTGACGCAAGAGACGTTCATCAAGATGTTTCGCTCACTCGACCAATACCGCCCCGAGCGCAGCTTCGGCCCCTGGCTACGCACCATCGCCCGCAACACCGCACTCAATTACGTCAAGGTCGATCGGTTCGACTCCTTTGACTCGCCGATTCTCGCTTCACCCAGCCACATCGACAAGCAGCCATATCACATGCGCACCCTCGTCGACACGACATCGTCCGGGGAGTACCGAGCGCGGGACGACGCGGCACTCGTGCAGGCCATCGGACGGCTCAGACCGGCATACCGCCGCGTGGTAATTCTGCGGTTCGGCAAAAAGCGCTCGTATAAGAGCATTGCCAGAATCATGAAAGTGCCCAAGGGGACCGTGGGTACCCACCTCCGCCGCGCTCTCATGGAATTGAAGGAGATGCTCGCCCCGTCGCCCGACTCCTGGCCGTCAGATCCGGCCATCAGCCTGGGGTGAAGGATGGCTGGGCCGGAGTGGCGTTACCACTCCATACCGAGCAGGCTCCCCTCCTACCAGTTAGGCTACGTCTCCGTGGTCTGGCCGCGGGAGCGGCTGTCGAAACCATCTACCGGGTTGCGCAACGGCACCAGAACGACGTTCCAAGCCGTGTTACGACGATTCGGCTCGAGGTGTTCGGCGGGCTACTTACGGGGACGGTGGTGGAGATTGGCTGCAGCAGGCCGCGCACTAGAACCGTTGAGGCGACGGCAGAGAGGATCCTGACATGACTCGGAAAGTTGTGAAGAGAATCCTGGTTGGAGCGTTCATGATGACGGGGCTCACCATCCTGGCGTGCGTGAGCGCCACCAATCCCGTCGAGCTCAGCGCTATCCGTATTCGTGGAACGGTCACGTCCACCGTCGATGACGAGCCGATTGAGGGTGTGGGAGTGCGCCTGGGGTGGGAGTTCGCCAGCTTCTCTCAATCAGGCAATGGTGGAACGTGGGGGGAGACCGATGCAGAAGGCAAATACGCGATTACCCAGGCGAATGTTTCCTGCACTCCAGAAACCTTTGACATCGGCTTTACCATACCTGATGGTTATCGGATGCTCACAGATGGGGATTACCTCTTTGTCGTCCAGTGCGTCGAGGATGTCCAAGTGTTCGATTTTCAATTTGAGCCTTTCTAGCTCCGCATGGTTACCGAAGGAGACTCCCAACATCGAACCATCATCGTCGGAGTCCGTTGTTCCCTACAGGAGGCCTCCCGCATCCTGGAGTCCCGCCTTAGCTTCCTAGCATGATCATGACCGCATCGGAAACCCAGACCCACTCAATGACCCTCGACGGGGTCGAGGTGCAGTTCGCCGATGGCGAAACCATCTACCAGGTTGCGCAGCGGCACGAGACGAACATTCCAACGCTGTGTTACGACGATCGGCTCGAGGCCTTCGGCGGGTGCCGCATGTGCGTCGTGCAGGTCGAGGGCATGCGGTCGCCCGTTGCCTCGTGCACGATGCTGGCAACACCCGGAATGGTGGTCCAGACGCGCACCAACGAAATCGACGGCCATCGCAAGACCTTGCTCGAGTTGCTCGTGTCCGAGAACCGTGAAGTCGACGTCGACCCCCTGCGGGGCCACGCGTCGCAGGAACTCGCGGCATTGGTCGACGAGTACGACGCCCGAACCGGACGATTCGCGGGCAAGCAGAGCGGTACGACTCGGACGGACGACGGCAACCCGTTCATCCTGCGTGACTACGACCTCTGCATCTCGTGCTATCGTTGCGTGCGCGTGTGCGCCGAGCAGGAGGGCGACTACGCGATCTCGATCATGAATCGCGGGTTCTCCACGCAGATCACCACCGAGTTCAGCGGTTTGCTCGAAGACTCGGCTTGTACGTTCTGCGGACAGTGCGTCCAGACGTGTCCGACCGGTGCGCTCGCCGATAAGAAGGCGATGCGGCACATCGACACGCCCGGCGCAATAGAGAAGACCCGAACCATCTGCCCGTACTGCGGCGTGGGGTGTTCGGTCGATCTGATGACCAAGGGCGACACCATCGTCGGGCTGCAGCCGGCCATGGACGGACCCGCCAACGAAGGCGCGCTCTGTGTCAAAGGACAATTTGCCTACGACTTCATTCAGCACCCGGATCGACTCAAGGCGCCCATGGTGCGCGGCGACGACGGGGAGCTTCACGAGACCGATTGGGATACCGCACTCGATCGCGCGGCCAACGGTTTCAAACGCGCACTCGAAGAACACGGACGCCACAGTGTCTATGGCATCGCTTCCGGACGCGCACCGGGTGAGGCTGCATACGCAATGCAGAAGTTCATCCGCGCGGGCTTCGGAACGAACTACATAGACAACTGTAGCCGTGCCTGACACAGCCCCACGGTTGCCGGTCTGGCAGCCACGATTGGTCGAGGGGCGATGTCGAACCCATTGGCAGACATGGAAAAACCGACGGTCATCTTCTGTATCGGCACCAACATGACCGAGACGCACCCGGTCGCGGCCACGCGCCTGAAGAGGGCAATCGCGAACGGGGCAAAGATGATTGTCGCCGACCCTCGACGAATCGCGCTCGCCGAGATCGCGGATCTCTACTTGCCGATCCGAGTCGGGTCCGATGCTGCCTTACTTCTGGGAATGGCACACGTCATCGAGCGCGAGGGCCTGGTCCACGAAGGCTTCATGGCCGACCGTACCGTCGAAGGCGAGGCGTTCCTGGAGCACGTGAAACAGTTCCCGCCGCAGTGGGCTGAGGGCATCACGGGTGTGCCTGCCGCCGATATCGAACAGGCGGCACTCTGGTACGCGCAGGCCGAACGTGGAGCAATCTACTACACGCTCGGCATTACCGAACACATCTGCGGCGTCGACAACGTGCAGAGCCTGTGCAACCTGGCGCTCATGACCGGCCACATCGGTCGCGAGGGCACCGGCATCAATCCGATGCGCGGCCAGAATAACATTCAGGGCGCCGGCGACATGGGCGCGCTGCCTAACAACTACCCTGGATTCCAGCCGGTCATCGACCCCAAGAACCAGGAGAAGTTCGAGAAGGCGTGGGGTACGAAAGTCGACCTCGAGTTGGGTATCACCAAGGTGACCGCTCTCGACAACTGCGGCGACTCGATTCGCGCGATGATCATCGACGGCGAGAACACCGTAGTGACCGACCCCAATCGCGCGCATTGCGAACACGCGCTCAGGAGTCTCGACCTACTGGTCGTGATCGACATTTTCCTCACCGACACGGCGAAGCTGGCAGATGTCGTGTTTCCGGCGGCCGCCTGGGGTGAGGTCGACGGAACGCAAACCAACACCGAGCGCCGAGTACAGCGGCTTCGGCGCGCCGTCGATCCGGCCGGTGAAGCGAAGCCGGACTGGCAGATCATCCAGGCGCTGGCGCAGCGAATGGGTTTCAAAGGGTTCGATTGGGAAAGTGCCAAGGATGTCTTCAACGAGGTCTGCGAACTCTCCCCGATCTACAACGGGCTCGACTGGGACCGTATCGAACTCGGCGAATATCAGTGGCCGGTGCCGGACCACGACCATCCGGGCACCCCACGACTCCACGAGGATGAATTCATCAACGGTCGCGGCATCTTCAAGTTGATCAACTACCGCGATCCCGCCGAGGTGATCGACGACGAGTATCCCGTATGGCTCACGACAGGTCGCCGGCTTCATTCCTACCACACGCGCACCCAGACGGGCCGCTCGGCTGGTATCGACTACTTCCTGTCGGAGGAAGTGCTCGAGGTACACCCAGACGATGTCGCGGAGTGGGGATTGGTGGACGGTGAATGGGCTGAGATCGCGAGCCGGCGTGGCAAGGTGAACATCAAGGTGAAGGCCACCAACAAGAGTCCCCGAGGTACGGTGTTCGCGTCGTTCTCTTTCGCGGACGTGCCGATAAACGCGTTGACGGGATCGGGCTATGACCCAGTGACGCAGACGGCCGAGCTCAAGGTGTGTACGGTGAATGTGAAGGCGTGTAAGAAGGGAGTTTTGTAAGGGGGAGTGGGTTTCGGGGCGTCGGGTAAGCGGGTAAACGGATAAGCGAAAATAGGTTATGAACTACTTGCCGCCTCGCCTGCGTTGTGATTGATAGAGTCTCCAGGTCACCAGGCCGGCGCGGTCGCGGAGTTTGCGCAGATTCTTCCAGTCGCTGGCTCCGAGGCATTCGCGCCGCCTGGCGTAGTCCAACAGACTCCCCAGCTCGTTGAGCAAACCGAGAGCGATGTTCAAGAACCGTTGGAATTCATTGCCACGTTTTGCTACGCCCTCGGCGATATTGGTTGGTGCCGAGAGGGCGCAACGACGCATCTGAGAGGTCGATCTGTATTTCTCGTCTATCGGAAACGTGTCGGTGATATCGTCGATCCTGGGCGAGAGCTCGTTGCAGAGTTTCCAGGCATCCAAACGCTCATGCGGCAGCATGGCGAAAGTTGGATGGCTTGAACCCAAGATGGGGTACCACATTGTTCTTGCCATGGCACAAATAACTGCAGTCCCGTTTACCCGATTACCCGATTACCCGATTACCCGTTTGTTCGATTGCCCGATTCCCCGTTTACCCGCTTACCCGCTTACCCGTTGAAACGCCGAAACTTCCTGGTCACCTTGGGCGCAGTTGGCGCGTACGCACGCCGGTTGGCCGGGGAACTGGCTCCAACCGTCACCGCCGAATCCACCATCTTCTTCGCCTCCGACGGCGAGCGCAACCTGGTTCGATTCACGGTCTCCGGGCTCGACGCGCCCGCCGGTCGCCTTCGGGTGTACGACCGTCGCTCACGGCTGATCGGTACCGCCGGCGTCATCAACACGGGAGAGGTGCTGGTCGGCGAACTGTGGTTACGCCTCGAACAAGACCTGACGCTGACCTCAGAACTGGAAGCGCCCGGCCTGAACCGCGTGCACCGCACGACACATCGCGTCCCCCAAGGCCTCCGATGGACGATCCATTGGCTCGTAGTGGCCGATCCGCATGACGTGCAACGCGTGATCGGTACCGGGTCGCCTCTCGCTAACGCTTTACGCTCGTCGATCGTTCGTGCCGCCCACGTTCAAGTCAATCCGCTCGGCAGCCCTCTAGGGGTCGCAATGGATCCGATCGAGGCTTTGGAGCCTTTCCGACGCGCGCAGCACCTGGCAGCCCTAGGATTCCCGACGAGTCGGGTGGCCTACCAGGCCTCGGCAAACCGACTCGACCAGACCCAAGTCATGGCGCTCGCCGGGGCCGGAGTGCGTTACGTGATGCGACCGTGGGAAACGGGATCCACGTACGAATGGTGGGAGGGCTTGGACGGGTCCCAGATCCTGGCGATCCCGCGGGCGCCAAACGGCAACCTAGCGTCGCTCGGCTTCGACGACACCTCCGCAACGGCCCAAAGCCGAGTCGACGAGTGGTTGGCGGGGTCTCCCATTCACCTGGCACCGCTGGATGCACGCGGTCGCGAAACCAACGATCGTATCACATACATCATCGATACCGATGTCGAGCGCGCTCCGGCCCGGAAGCTCGCGATCGATGATTGGAACTCCCGATTCGGATTCCCTCGACTCGTGATGGGAGCACCGAGCGACCCACTCGATGTCGCGCACCAGTCGCGTGAGTCGATTCCCAGTATCCGCGTTACGCATGCTGCCGATACGTCGACCACGACGACGGGAACGACCAGCAACGTCGTACGACGGTCGGCCGACCTCCTCGCTGCAGTATTGACGAACGGACGCCGTGGAGTGGAAGCGGTGGCTGCCGACCTACGAACGGAGTTCCCGGGTACCGTTGTGTTCAACGGCGGGCCCTTCCCCCGCACTGACGTCATGGTGGTTGCCGGCCAGCGCCAGATCGTTACCAACATCCCTGCTCACGGATACGCGTTTCTCCCTGACCTCGGGGAAACATCGCCGCCCCCACGCCCTGGCTCGAACTCACCCGTCGCCCAATCGACGCGACATCGCCTGCGCCTAAACGACCACGACGGCAGCATCGATTCGATCGTCGATCGAGAGTCAGCACTCGAGTGGGTCGGCGAGGGAATGAACGTCATCGACGGCGCACGCTTGGATCGCCTCACGCAGGACGTGCTTCCCGGCATGGGCGTTCGGCTGGTCGCCGAGCGACACGTTCCGAGAATCGGGAGGGTACGTTCGACGATCGAGTTGCTCGACATGGTCCCATGGGTCAGCATTCGGAACGAACCCATGAGCGGCGACGGAACTCTGGAAATAAGCTTCCAATTCGCCGGCTCTGCGGTCGAAGCGTTGTGGGACCGGGGATTCGGACATCACCAGTCCACGCTCCCGACCCGTGCCTTCGAATTCGGGAGGTGGGTATGGCTCCGGGGTGACGTGAACGGGTACTTCTGGTCTACTACACGGCAGGGGCATGTAACCCAAAGCAGCACGTTGGTTTCGCGCGGCGATGCGGCAGCTGACTTCCGGGTAATGGCCGATTCACTGCCGGCCTCCGCCGCTGACGCGGCACGATTCGGTTGGCGAACGATCGACCTCATCCAACATCCGGTCTCGCCCAATCCCAACGGACGGTTACCACGCTTCGGATCGCTTCTAAAGCTGGATCAACCCAGTGCCGCCATCATCGCAATCGAGCCGGACGACGCCTTTGCCACGACGGTAACCGTGTACGTCCAGGATTTGCTCGGGGCCTCGCGCATGTTGGGCCTCGAGAAGGGTCTCCTCGACTTCGACGACGCCGAGGTGGTGGATTATCTCGGCCGACCGAGCGACCGCACCATCGAGCCGTACGCCGCCGGCGTACGGTTTCTCACCCCACGATTCGGCATAACGGCGGTGCGACTTCTGGGCCTGCGGTTGCGGGAAGGGTGAACGCGGGATGATTGTTTATTGGTGGGGACGGTGAAACCAACAAACTATAAGCCTCGGATTCCATGATTCACCAACCGAAAACGCTGGGAGACCTCAAGCAGACCGAGTGGGTCGAACCACGGGTGCACCTGCGCTCGGTGAAAGACGAGGTGCGCGCCAACCTCATCCGCAAGATGGAAGAGGGTGACGAGATCTTTTCGGGAATCATCGGTTTCGGAGACAGCGTCATACCGCAGATCGTCAATGCGATCCTCTCGCGTCACAATTTCATCCTGCTGGGGCTCCGAGGGCAGGCGAAGAGCCGGCTTCTGCGTGCGTTGACCACACTGCTCAACGACGAGATTCCCGTATTGGCCGGAAGCGAGGTCAACGACAATCCGTTCGCGCCGATTTCGAAGTTTGGGCGGCTTCTTCTCGAAGAGTGCGGCGATGCCACGCCAATAGAATGGTTGCCCCCGCATCGCCGCTACGTAGAGAAGCTGGCAACACCCGACGTGACGATTGCCGACGTGATTGGAGATGTCGATCCGATCAAGGCGGCACGCGGTGGCCATCTCCTCTCCGACGAATTGACCATCCACTACGGGCTTCTGCCACGAAGCAACCGGGGAATTTTCGCGCTCAACGAGTTACCTGATCTGGCGGGCAAAATCCAAGTAGGCCTATTCAACATCATGCAAGAAGGTGACGTGCAGATCAAAGGGTATCCGATCCGCCTGTCACTCGATGTGATGCTGGTGTTTTCCGCCAATCCAGAGGATTACACGGCGAGGGGGAAGATCATCACCCCTCTCAAAGACCGGATCGGAAGCGAAATCAAGACCCATTATCCGCCCACGGTCGAGGATGGTATCTCCATCACCGAGGCCGAGGCCTGGACGGAACGGAACGGACCTCCCTTGGAGATACCGCACTTCATACTCGAAGTAATCGAGGGCGTGGCTTTTGGGGCGCGCGAGGACAAGCGCGTCGACCGCCGCTCCGGCGTGAGTCAACGGCTACCGATCAGCATGCTTGAAAACGCGATTTCCAATGCGGAGCAACGCGGGCTCATGACGAAGGAAAAACGAATCGTGCCGCGTATCATGGACGTTTATGGTGCCCTTTCGGCGGTCACTGGCAAGATCGAACTCGAGTACGAGGGCGAGTTGCATGGAGCGGATCGCATCGCCGCGGAACTCGTACGCAGTGCCGCCGGCGTCGTATTCGACAAGTACGTGGGTGAAATCGATTGCGACGAGATCGTAAACTGGTTCGATGAAGGCAGCGCCCTCAAGATCTCGGAAATGGAACGCGCGGATTTGTGCCTCAAAGCCTATACGGCGATCCCGCAATTGCTCGACGTTGTGGAGATGGCCAAACTAGCGCCACAAAAAGACCCCGGCGCGCTCGTATCCGCCTGCGAGCTGATCTTGGAGGGACTCGTGGCGCACAAACGCATTTCCAGATCGTCCGAACTCGGTTACTCTCGGGTGCGTTCACACGGTGGCCACAAGCATGGCCCAGGCAGTAGCGGGATCGACCCCGACCTGTTCCAGTAAGAACTCTAACCGCGTTAACCGATGCCCGTCATCACCATCTCGAGACAATTTGCCTCAGGAGGATCCGTCATCGCCGAGACCATTGGCGAACGCCTGGGGTGGCCGGTTATTGACAACGACTTCATCGACCGCGTTGCCGAACGTGCTGGCTTGACCAAGGAAGAGGTCGAGGAGCATGAGGAGCGGGTACCCTCCCTTATCGAACGCCTGGCTGATGCGCTCTCCATTTCATCCCCTGAGGTCTTCGTATCGACCGGCGAACCTCCGGACGCGCGTTTGGGAAATGACGAACGCATGCTACGGGCCACCCAAGCGGTGATCGATCAGGTAATCGAGACGGAGCCGAACATCGTCATGGTAGGCCGTGGCGCCCAGGCCTGCCTCGAAGACCGCGCTGACGCCCTCCACGTATACATCGTCGGCTCGCGAGAGACCCGCGTCGAGGCGGCCGTGAAACGATTGGGACTCTCCGTCAAGGAAGCTGAAGACCAAATCGACAAGATCGACGAGGGACGGCGGCGGTACGTCAAAGCGCACTACAATCGCCGGTGGGACGATCCCGCCAACTATCATCTCGTCTTCAACACCAGCGTCTTTTCCTACGATCAGTGCGCTGATCTCACCGTGGCAGCCGCACGCATGCGAGGGTGGAAGTAGACTTGCAGGTTTGATGGGCAATATCGCCGATGGATTCGTGTACTACGGAGTGTTCCTATTATCGACCACGCTGCACGAGGCCGGGCACGCGTGGGCTGCCAAGCTAGGCGGCGACCTCACCGCCTATCACGGGGGGCAGGTCTCGCTCGACCCACGTCCCCATATGCGCCGCGAACCGGTCGGGATGGTCGTGCTCCCCATCATTTCCGTGCTGATATCGGGGTGGCCATTCGGTTTCGCCAGCGCCCCATACGATCCGCGATGGGCCATGAGACATCCGAAACGCGCTGCGTGGATGGCACTGGCCGGCCCCGCCGCGAACCTGTCGTTGATCATGGTTTCTGGATTGATCATCTACCTGGCACTGCTCGCCAACGTGTTCGCGTCGCCTCAAAGCATCACATTCGGCCACATTGTGACCGGCTCGAGTCCGGCGCTCGACAGTATCGCTTTCGTGCTTGGCGCGTTCTTCTCGCTGAACCTGGTTTTGTTCATCCTCAACATGCTGCCCATTCCGCCGTTGGACGGAAGTGGTGCGCTGCCATTATTCCTTTCCGACCGCGTGATTCCTCGCTACCAACAATTCATCTGGACTCAACCCGGCCTCGGCCTAATCGGCATCATTATCGCCTGGCAGATCTTCGGACGGGTGTTCAACCCTATCTTCTTCTTTGTCGTGAATTTCCTCCATCCTGGCGTGTCGTATCGATGACCATGGCTAAATGGCTCCGAAACAATTTACCTGATCCAGCCGTAGTGTTTGGGAAAGGAGGACCATGGACAACCACATTCGTATCTTGGGGTTCATCTATCTCATCTACCACACCATCGCGCTGGTCATAGGCATCCTAGTTTTCTTCTTGTTGTCCGGCATCGGAATCATTTCCGGTGACCTCGAAGCCGCCGGCATCCTCGGCCTCATCGGCGTCGCCATCGCCGTGTTCATGTCGTTGCTCGCTGCGCCAGGATTGATTGCCGGCTTTGGTCTTCTGGCCCACAAAAATTGGGGGCGGATCCTCGCCATCATCCTCGGGTGTCTCCACCTGTTCGAGGTCCCGATTGGAACTGCGCTTGGGGTGTATACCTTGTGGGTACTGACCCACGAAGATGCCACCTCGCTCTTTCGGTAAGGCCGGTTCAAAACGTCACTCGAATGGGAAGTGGTCGCGACATACGGCGCCATGTACGAAGCCGACTTGGCAAAAGGACGCCTGGAAGCATCTGGCATCCCGTGCCGAATCGACCGACGGGGTGCTGTCGGAATCTTCGGCCCGGGGTTCGCGGGTGATACCGTACGAGGCGTAGCCATCCTGGTACCAGGAACAAAGCTCGACGAGGCACGGATGGCGTTGGACATGGACGAGGCTTCGCCCGAATAGCTCTACCGTGTCTGCCGAAGTACTGGAGACAGTGCGGTTCGCACCGCCGACAGCAACATGACGACTCCCCCCGAACCGATCGCTACCATCGGGCCAAACCGCTCCGCGACGATTCCGACCTGTAGCGCGCCGATCGGACTCAAGCCTAAGAACGCGAACGCGTAGAACGAGATCACCCGACCACGGAGTTCATCCGGTGCGAGAGTCTGCAGTAGCGTATTGGTGAGTGCAGTCATGATGATCATTGCAAACCCGAACATCGCAAGGACCAGCATCGTTCCAGTGAGTGTTGCTTGACGCGATAGAACTATGGTGGCGACGGCCACCCCAACGGTCGCCGCGCTCAACACCTTCCCGCGGTGAATGTGGTGACCCACGGCCGCAATGATGAGCGCTCCAATGATGGCCCCTACTCCGACCACAGACATCAGCCAACCGTATTCGACGGCACCACCGCCCAATACATCACGCGCGATGACCGGCATCAGCACCATCATCGGAAGCGTGAAGACACTGAATACTGCAATATTCGTGATGAGGAGCCGGGCGTGAGGCGTATGCCACACGTAGTCGAATCCTTCACGCATGGCCCGGCCGGCCGTCTGGGTCGTGAGTGCCTCCTCCATGAGATCGGAGGACCGAATGGCAATCAGGGCAACGATAATGGCAAGGTAACTCACGCCGTTCGCCAAGAAGCACGCACCTACCCCCACGGTTGCCACCACGATCCCCGCAATACCAGGCCCGATCAGTCGACTCGCATTGAACGCAGAGGAGTTGAGAGCGATCGCACTCGTGAGATCTTTCCGCCCGACCATCTGCGTGATGAAGGCCTGACGCGCCGGGAGGCCAAACGCATTGGATGTTCCCACGACCACCGCCACCGTCACTACATGCCACAGCCTGACGGTAGAACCAAGAGTGATCGCCGCCAATACCAATGCGGCCACGGCCGCGATAGACTGCGTAATGATGACCAACCGCCGCTTGGGCAGGCGGTCAGCCAAGGTCCCCGCATAGAGGGTGAACACCAACATCGGGGCCGCTGCCATGGCATCTACGGCGCCGACCCAGAAGGCCGAGTCGGTCAGCTCCAACACCAACCAGGACTGAGCGACCCGCTGCATCCAGACCCCGATGAGCGAAATCAGGAAGCCCGAGAAGTACCAGCGGTAGGACCGATGACGAAAAGCGCCGAATGCCGACATTGACGGGAACAATCATCCGGGTGCAGGTTTGCAGCAAGAGATCATGCGTTACACCACTTATTCCAAATTCATCCCAGGCCTACTCGATGCCGTCAACATCGAGGACCTCCTCGAGCAGCTCAGCGACTTCCTGCTTCAGTCCGGGTTCGCTGGTGGGCCGTACTACCACCCGTATTGGGGCGAATTTGGAGACGAGCAGAATGACCAAACGCTCGACTCGCTGAAACAAGCCATAATGAAGGCCTTGATGGATTCAGGCCAACTCACCGAGGACATGCTCAAGGTATTGCGCGGAGAATCGAGCGGTGACGATGAGCGGGACGCGCAAATTCAACAAGACCTTGCCGATTTGATCGATCAAATCGTCCAGCGACTCGTGGATGAGGGATTCCTGAACGTGGGTGATGGGGAGCAACAGGTTCCGGAGAACCACGAACAGGCGTTCGGGCCCGGCGGGCAAGCCCAATCAGCGGCGCAGAATGTCAACTTCTCGATGACGGGCAAAGGCCTGGATTTCCTCGGCTATCGGGCCCTGCGGCATCTGCTTGGGAGCATGGGTAAGTCCAGTTTCGGTGCGCACGACACGGAGTATTTGGCGACGGGTGTCGAAGCGGAAGCGGCATCCAAGCCGTACGAGTTTGGCGACACCATGAACCTCGACGTCCCCGAAACGTTGAAGAACGCGATGTTACGACGGCAAGGAGAAGAAACGGAAAGGCGGGAAGACGAACCGTTTCTGGACATCGACTACCCCGACCTGATGGTGCATCAAAGCGAGTATCGCTCCAGTGCCGCAACCGTGCTCATGCTCGACTGCTCGCACTCCATGATCTTGTACGGAGAAGACCGATTCACGCCGGCCAAGAAAGTGGCTCTCGCACTCACGCACCTCATTCGCACACAGTTCCCAGGCGATTCCATCCGCTGTGTCCTTTTTCACGACTCGGCCGAAGAACTCCCGCTCGCGAAACTCGCCGAGGCGCAAGTCGGACCGTACCACACGAATACCGCTGAGGGCCTAAAGCTCGCACGACGTATTCTGCTGTCCCAAAAGAAGGACATGCGACAGATCATCATGATTACCGACGGGAAGCCGTCAGCCCTCACGATGCCCGACGGCCGCGTATACGTGAACTCGATGGGGTTGGACCCTGCCATTCTCAAGGCAACCTACCGAGAGGTATCGATCTGCCGCCGCGCGGGAATCATGATCAACACGTTCATGCTGGCCCGGGAGCAAATGCTGGTCGAGTTCATCAAGAGGGTATGTGAGATTTCCCGCGGCAAGGCGTACTTCACCAATACTGTAACGTTGGGTCAATATATTTTGATGGATTTCATGAGACGAAAGACGAGGCGCGTTGGCTAGGAATATCCTTACCGCCTCTCCGTCTTCCATACCGCTATTCCACCCGCCTGCTTTCCGATCTCGGCACTCGCCACCTTTTCGTACGCTTCGAGATCGAACACGTCCACAGTTCCGGGTTCTCCGCCCACTCCTTCGATCGATACGAACGCATAGCGCCCATCAGGCGAGACAGCCACACCGTGGGTCACCGTTCGGGTGCTGGGCAAGAGCGCCAATCGTTGCCCGGTCTCGGTATCCCAAACACTAAACTCCGCACTAGCCTTTTGGGTGACAAGCAACTTCGTCCCATCAGGCGTCACCTGGGCGTTGTAGGGAGCCTTTGGGGCATCCCAACGGCGCGTGATTTTCCACGCATCGACGTCGACCTCGACCACCTCGTGGCTCTTGTTGCACATCACGTAGACGTGCTTCCCATTCGGTGACGGCGCCGCCCACGTCGGGGAACATACCAGTGCGCTATTGGCAGGAGACACATCCAGTGTGCGGCTCCACTCGAGCGATCGGGTATCGATCTCAACCAGCTGGTCGTCCATCATGCACGTGGAATAGTGTTTGGTTCCATCATGACTCAGTCGCGAACCGTGTGGCATGGTGCACGTTTCGAGTTGGTCCAGTTCGACCATCAAGTCGGTATCGACGATCGACACCGTGCTCGGAGTTTTTTCGCCATGAAAATTCGAGTTCACGATCAAAGCGAGTGCCCCGTCATGCGTGATCGCAATCGTGGCCGGGAACAAGCCGAGTTCGGTTCGCCCGAGTAGCGAATCCGTTCCAGTTGCGTACTTGAGCAATGTACCGAACGGAAACCCGTGACCTAAGGTCAAGAACCAATACTTTCCGTCCGGTGAAACGTTCACGCCGTGCGCACCCTCCATCTCGGCGGGCCAGAAACCCACAGGGATGGTTTTCTCCGTCGTCAACCCCGCACCCGGCGTGAACCGCATGAGCGCCACTTCATCAGCCGATTCGGCGGCAACGTAGAAGAGATACGAGTCCTGCGCGTTCGCGGCAGAGGCGAACAAGAGCGTTCCAAGCAACAACGATACGGGAAGATGAGACCGTTCCCGTCTTCTCATGGGGTCAGCGTTTGCTGCCGTGGCTTGAGCTTGATCGACCACAGTCCGCTGTAGTGCTCGGCAAAGAACAAGTTGCCTTTGAAGAACTGAGGCCCCCATGTGAATGGCGAATTCGTCACATACCCTTCCGGATCGAATGCCATGAACCGCGCCATCTCGCGACCCTGGTGGGTGAGGTTTCCCTTCAATTCACCAGAGATATCGACCACCCGTACGCCACCGTTGTAGAACGCAGCGTAGAGAACATCGTCTTCGATCCAGAGGTTGTGCGAGCCGGCCTCCGGAACCTCGTATCGAGCAACCTCTTCCGGGTTCAACGGGTCGGTGAAGTCCACGATGTGGATATATCCGGACATCGCTTCGGGCTCTCCATCGGCACCGGACCCGCCGTTCGAGCGCCCCCGCTCATCACCCATGAACACGTAGAACTTGCCCGTGGGACTCCGGTATGGGAACGCTGCGTGCGTCGCGCCGGCGAAGTCACGGTACTGCGCGATCTTCACCGGATTGGACGGACTACCACCAGCAACGCCGTTCCCGACGTCGATCAGCACGACACCGTCACCCCAATTGGAAGTGTAGGCAATGCCATCGACGATCCAGATATCGTGGATCGCGTGCCCCGGAGTGTCGAGTTCGAATGAACCCACCCGATGGGGATTCGTTGGATCGTCGATGTTGATGACGTCGAACTTGCGACCGTTGTTCACCGCGTAGATGTGGTGATCGTAGATGAACAGGTTATGTACGCCACCGGTAAGACCGTCATCGAACGTCGCATGGATCTTGATGTCGCGGGGATCGGTGCAGTCGAGAATCACCAGACCGTTCCGACGGTTGGAGGCGCCTTCTCGCGAGATCACACAGACGCTGCCATCCTCACTGACTTTTACGTCGTTCACCGTCCGTGCATCGACTACGATACTGTCCGTCATTACCGTGTTAGCAGGGTCGGTAACGTCCCAAAAGTATGCCGCCCCGAACGCTCCCCACGTGCCCGTGACCGCATAGTCGCGGCCGTCGACGCCTTCCCACACCCACAGGTCCGAGGTGCGGACGTTGCGTACCGCGCCTTGACCAACCAATTCGGTCAACTGACTCACGTGGCGAGCCTCGACATCGATGGTGTGCGTAGCAACATGCCCCGGAGCCACGGCCATCACCGTATAGCTCCCACCCTTGTACGCAACGAAGCGGCCCATTTCGTCGATTTCCGCGCCGGGAAACTGGGCGACGACCGAATCTTCCGGATACTGCAACAGCGTGTAGTGGATGGGTGCATCCTCCAGCCGAACGCCCCGACCATCGAGCGCCGACGAGGACACGCGGACGACGTCACCCGTCCGGACTTGGTCTTCAGGCACGTCGAGGGTGAGCGTGCGGATTGGGTTGTCGATGACCGTGTAAGTATGCTCACCGGTCACGCCACCGCCCGTCGCCCGCAATTGCACTGTGCCGGCGCGGTGTGCGGTCATGACTCCCGCCCGGTCGATGGTGGCGACCTCCGGATCTGATGTCGTCCAGTTGATTTCGACCTCGGGTCGCTCCATCCGGGCCTCATCGATCACCGTAGCTCGATGTCGGACGTTGGCACCCACATAGAAGCGGTCGTGCGCCGCGTCGATGGCGATGTGATCGATGGCTGGGAAAGCCACGGAAACGGTCATCGTCGCGCGAGCCGAAGACTGGGTACCCCGCGCCATGGCAATCACCTGGAACTCACCACCCCGCACCGGGATGACCAGGCCACCGCGCGTCATGGGTAGTTGTCTCCGCGGCTGCGTAAAAAAAAGTACCGGCATATCGATTTCGTTGCCATCGGCATCGAACACCTTGGCTACGAGTTGAACGGTATCGCCAACCTCAAGGCTCATAGCGACTTGACCCAACTCGACGCGAGCTGGTTCAGGTTCGGTCTGGGCCTGGACACCCGCCGGTACGAATGCACCTGCCACCGCGACCCAAACCGCGCCAACCATCCAACGGGAGAGCTTCATGGGGACACCTCGAGCACAATTGAGAGAAGACTGGAAAATACGCCCAGTATCAGAGGTCGGGAAGGCGCTGGCTCACGCCGAATCGTCGGCGCTGGGACCGTAGACGCCCGGGACTCGGAGGCCGGCCGGCCGCATCTGGGCGGTCAACTGCCCGCGGTGGTGGATCTCATGCCTCAGAGTAATGGCCAGCACTTCTCCCCGTGGGATCACCATCCCATAGAAATCGAGCCTAGGGGCAAGTTCGTCACGCCATGCAGCCTCGACTGCCGCGGGGACTCCCTGCGCCACGTCGACATAGATCGATTGAATCAGTGCCGCGCTCTCTGGAAGTGGATCCCGTTTCGGCGGCCTCTCCAACTCGACCCCAGCCTTGCCCAAAATCTCGGGAAGAGAAACGACGATGTGCCAAGCCACCTCACCGAGTGAGCGCTGATCCGGATGGAGTCGATGCCCGAGTGCGTCGTCCGTCAACCGCGAGAGGACTCTGGCGGTGGCAGCAGACTCATGGCGCCAGGTGGTGGCAAAATCGTCGAATCTTCGGAACATGGGTGGGAATGGTGAATGATCGGTGGACGATGCCGCCCCGGGCGACATCCGTCAAGCAGTCGCTGCCACGCTGCCCCTACCATCCGCCCCATCATCACCTACCTTTGGTGTCGTGTTTGAGAACGTCTTCGAGACCGTCAACTCCGGATTCGCCCAAGCCCTCTACGAGGACTTCCTAGGCGACCCCTCTTCAGTACCTCCAGAATGGCGAGTGCTCTTCGAGAGCGGCCTGGAGGGAGAGAAACCGATACAGACGGTAAAACGGGAAGACCGGAAGACGGGAAACGCGCCGGAGGGTTCCGAGCCGATAACCGGGCCGGCTCTCCGCCTTCTAAAGAACATGGAGGCCTCGCTCGAACTCCCCACCGCGACCTCGTTCCGTGACATCGACGTCTCCAATTTGTGGGGTGTTCGCTCCGCGATGAACACGGCGCTCAAGCCAAACGGTCTCAAGCTGTCGTTCACTCATCTGATGGGCTGGGCGATCGTGCAGGCGGCGAAGCGCTTCCCTGTCATGTCTCATGCGGTGCTCGAACAGGGCGACGACCAATATCGATTCGATCCACAGTCCATCAGTCTCGGACTAGCCGTCGATCTCGAGGGCAAAGATGGAAAGCGGCGCCTGATGGTTCCCGTCATCAAGGCCGCCGACCGCATGACTTTCGGTGAGTTCTACGACGAGTACGAACGGTTGGTCAAAGGCGTTCGTGAGAGCAAGCTGCTCCCCGATGCATACATGGGCGGGACCATGACGTTGACCAACCCCGGAACGTTGGGCACGGTCGCATCTGTGCCCCGTCTCATGAAGGGCCAGGGCTCCATCATCGCTACGGGCGCCATTCGGACCATTGCCGGCGTGCGCATCATGACGGTGACCAGCACCTACGATCATCGAATCATCCAGGGGGCCGAGTCCGGTCTATTTCTGCAGTACATCGACAAGGTGCTTCAGGGAGAAGACGAGTTTTTCCAATCCATCGCGCGCGCGATGGAAGTCGACGTTTCCAGCGCCAACGCTGCGGCAGCGGTCGCCTCGGTTTCGACCGTCCCGACAGCACCGTCGGTTCCATCCATGGAACCGGACACCGCACTGCTGTATCACGTCGCGGGGGCCATGTCAGTGGTAAAGCACCACCGGACTCATGGGTATCTCGCCGCGCAACTCGATCCGTTGGGCGCCGTGCCGCGGGGCGATCCCGCACTCGATCCGGAAACCGTTGGGTTGACTCCGGAACTCATGCAAAGAATTCCTGCCGCGGTGTTACGCACTTACGTCGGCGGCGAAACGATGCTCGATGTCTTGCCCCGCCTCAAGGAGACGTATTGCGGGACGATTGCGTATGAGATCGAACATATTGCATCGGCAGAGGAACGGGTGTGGCTCCGCCGCGTAATCGAGTCGGGTGAGCACCGCTATCCACTGGCAGATGACGAAAAACGGAAACTCCTTAAGGAACTCGCCCAGGTCGAGTCGCTTGAACAGTTCCTTCACAAGAACTACCTCGGACACAAGCGCTTTGGGATCGAAGGACTCGACATGCTCGTTCCTACGATCCACCGCGCACTCGATCTTGCGTCCGACCAAGGTGCCACAGAAGCGGTCTTGGGAATGGCCCACCGCGGTCGTCTCAATGTTCTCACGCACATTCTCGGGGTGCCCTATGAGACGCTCCTCGCCGAGTTCGAAGGTGGGCGGGCCGTCGAAGAAACCTTGGCGCCCATTGGCGGTACTGGAGACGTGAAGTATCACCACGGCGCGAGCGGCACTTTCACGACCTGGCGTGGGCGCGAGATCGACGTAACGCTGATGCCCAACCCAAGTCACCTCGAGGCCGTGGATCCCGTGGTGGTCGGGAGCGCGAGAGCCCGCCAGACCGACCGGACGGGCAGCACCATCCAACACGATACCACACGCGTGCTCCCTATCCTCATCCATGGAGACGCGGCCTTTGCCGGTCAGGGTGTCGTCGCCGAGACGCTCAATCTCGCCCGGCTTCGGGGTTACTCGACCGGAGGCACCCTTCACATCATCGCGAACAACCAAATTGGGTTCACGACGGAAATTCGAGACTCGAGATCGACGGACTACGCGAGCGATCTGGCAAAAGGCTTCGACGTACCGATCATTCATGTCAACGCAGACGATGCGGAGGCTGGGCTCACTGCCGTACGCCTGGCCATGATGTACCGAGAAAAATTCGCGGCCGACGTCGTGATCAACCTTATAGGATACCGCCGTCATGGGCACAACGAGGGTGACGAACCACGCTACACCCAACCCATGATGTACCAGCGCATCGACGACCATGACACGGTATGGTCGCTATACGCCGCCCACCTAGTCGAGACCGGCGTCCTCTCGCGCGAATCCGCCGATACGGAACTGCGACAGGTATACGAACATCTAGCAACGACCTTGGACCGGCTCAAGGCAGACATCACCGGGCACGAGGACGAAGGCGAAGAGCCCGATCGTATCTCTGCCATGTACATGTCGACCGACGAACCCGACACTGCCATCGATCACGCGACGCTGGCAGATTTGAACGACCAGCTCCTCCGCGTCCCGGAACACTTTCACATCAATCGCAAACTAAAACGGGTGTTGGACCGTCGTATCCAAGCGTTCGAACAAGACGGATCGATCGATTGGGCACAGGCCGAAGCCTTGGCGCTCGCAGGGTTGGGAATCGAGGGTGTGCCCACGCGGCTCGTCGGCCAAGACACCGAAAGGGGGACATTCAGCCAACGCCACCTCGTACTGTTCGACGCCGAATCTGGTGACGCATTCACCCCTCTCCAACACCTGGACCAACGCACGGCCCCGTTCGAACTCCACAACAGTCCGCTCT